>PJTY01000184.1_pt1 | contig 43391 bp, 33 predicted proteins | sample 1512121 | NCBI WGS metagenome assembly PJTY01 (sample SAMN08177680, study PRJNA422409) | Soil metagenome, whole genome shotgun sequencing project. | isolation source: Soil enriched (2) on filter paper: alkali lignin treatment | place: USA: Madison | collected 2015-01-15 | reverse complement strand
GCAGGCCCGTGCCCATGAGGCGGGCTGCACCCGCAGGGCCGCAACGCAAGAGGAGGAGCCGGCGCAGCCGGCTTGCAACCCGCCGGCACGGGCCTAGAGAAAGCCGACGCCCACCCCCGTCATTCTGGCGGCCCCAGACAAACCAGCGTCAGCGCGGCGCAGCCGCGCTGGCCGCAGCCAGCAGCCAGCAGCCTACAAGGCTGCAAAGCGTCAGCGATCATCGCCCGGAAGGGACGAGACAAGCGCAGCGCCGACTCGGTAAAGCAAAGCGAAGCAGAGCGCGGTCCGCCAATGGCGGAGAAGCCCTCCCCTCATCCTGCCCGCGATTTTTCTGCCATCATATTACGACAGATGCCGACAGGGTGAACGAACCGGCGCATGCTGCCGCGACGACGACAAGGAACTTGAGCAGCGGGGTAGCTGCCCAAGGCATTGCAAAAACGCTCAAAGCGACGAGGATTGGTGGGTGTATGATGGAGGCGCCAAATGCCCCACCCGCCAGCCATGACATAAGCGATATTGGATGGCGGACCCATCGCTGTACAGCCGCGAACAGCCCCAGGATTACCCCGAATGAAACGAACGGATTCCGCAATGGGCGATCGGATGTATCCGCAAGCCGCGCACACCGGATTCAATATTGGCGGCGGCGGCCCTGGCGACGTCAGGCAGCGAGCATTCGGCCGGGCATGAGGCAGCCCTTAGGGGCTAGGCCTCAGGGTGTAGGCGCAGACACTGGCGCTCGATGAAGCGATGAACAGGGAATTGTCAAATTCAGCCTCAGTCCGTCCGAATTCCATTCGCGCGCGATTTTCCCGCTCAACTGGCGGATTGCGCTGAGTTCGATCAACTCACTGCCAAAACCGGCTTTCGCAGGCTGCGCAATGGTCGGCCCGCCCATTTCGCGCCATTCCAGTCTAACCGACTGCCTGTCGGTTTCGCACCGAAGATGCACGGCGCCGTCCAACACCGATAAGGATCCATATTTGGCGGCGTTGGTCGCGAGCTCATGAAAGACCAGTGCCAAAGGTGTCGCTGAACGGTCGTCTATCGTCACATCCTCACCCTCGATATGTACACGTTCGACATAGGCATTCAGAAGCTCGCGCAGCATCCCCATAAGGCTATTTTGTCCTGCGTGGGGCCGTGACGCCTCGCTGTGAGGCCGCACGAAATCGTGGGCGCGGCCGAGCGCCATGATACGATCGCGCAGATCGTTGGCGACGTCCCGAGCCTCAGGATGGTGCCGGGTCGAGAAGCTGATCAAACCTGTGATGACGGAAAAAATATTCTTGATCCGGTGGCTGAGCTCCTGCGCGACGACCTCTCGCTGCGCCTGAAGCATTTTCTGCTCGTGGATATCCGTACAGGTGCCAAACCATCGAGTGATCGCGCCGCTCTTATCCCGGATCGGAAGTGCGCGACCGAGCGTCCATCGGTACTCGCCATGCGAATTGCGAAGACGATATTCGATCTCATAGGGATCACCGCTTTCCAGCGAATGTCGCCAGACCGACCATGCTCGATCCTGGTCGTCCGGATGGAACATCCCATTCCAGCCTTCACCGTCCGTGGAGCCGGGCTCCATGCCCGTATATTCATACCATCGCGCGTTATAATAGTCATGAAAGCCGTCGGGCCTCGTCGACCAGACCATCTGCGGCATCGCATCCGCGAGCACGCGAAACTTCGCTTCGCGCTCATCCAGCTGCCTGTCACTGACCCGGCGTGATCGGCGCGAGCTGAGCAACAGCATGATATTCGCTGCCAAGACTTTGAGACCTTGCCGCTGCGCTGCGGTTAGGTCGGCGCGTGGCTGACTGTCGATGACGCACAGCGCGCCGAGTTGTATGCCATCTTCAGATACTAGCGGAGCCCCGGCATAGAAGCGAATATGGGGTTCGCCCGTGACCATAGGATTGTCTTTGAAACGGGCATCGCGCCGCGCATCCGGTACAACCATGATGTCTTCACCGAGCATGGCATATGCGCAGAAAGACTGCTCGCGTGGTGTTTCTCGCGCAATCAGTCCTGCACGGGCAGCGAACCACTGCCGCGTCGTTTCGACGAAGCTGACCAACGCTATTGGGGTGTCGCACAACGTTGAAGCAAAGTCGCAGATCGACTGGAGCGTTATGTTATCTTCAAGCGCGGGTAGATCAAAACTCTGCATTCGGCGGTGCCCTATCAAAGGTCTCAAATTATATGGCCCGCCTAGACTTTGGCGTATACCGATCGGGTGACGTCACTAATTCCGTGAACAAGACGTGGGTGCTATCATCAAAAGCGGGAGATCGCGCCTTCAATAACCGCCCAACCACAGCTCAGATTTTGTCGCCGAGTGCGCCCTTGACGCTGCCCTTCACATCGTGACCTGTGCCCCCTCAGCTTCTGCGCCGTGCATTGAGCAGCGAGCATCTCGTTGCCCGTGGATTTGCCGAGCACCGCCAACGCCCCTCTTGCCCGCGGCGCTCAATTTGTCGGCAAGCTCGCCCATTTCCGGCTCCACGCTTTGATCCCGCTTGATATAGTGACGGCAAAACCGGTGACGCAGGCCTGGGTTCCCGATGCTCAGGCGTGAAGCGTTCCACTCGGCAAGCGAAATGCCAGCGCCCAAGACCACACCCACCCAAATAGCAGGAATGGCAACAGCTTGGGACCGCCGTCCACACTCCGTCCCACTCAGACGGGAACGGAGATGAGAGACCCTGACCCGAACAGCGCGTCATAGATACCGCGGCCCGTCTTGCTGCTGCGCTGCCGAGAAAGTCGCTAGAGGATATGTCCGCGAACGAATTTTGCGCGCTCAACGACAGACGCGAGCGGCAGCGCAACGAGCTCATAACCCAAATTTGAATATGTTTCGACCATCGCTTGGAAAGTGGCTTTGGCTTCCACCAAAGTCTGCTTCCGCTCGGTGTCGCGCTTGAAAATGGCCGGCCATGGCGGCGCGATGAAAACGCGGTGCGCGTAGCGCCGTTTCTTTGCAGCCTGCAGTGCCGCGGCCGGCACGGGCAAGCCGCAAAGACGAAGATAGCCGATTACATCTGGAATAGCGCGGTCGAAGATGACCGGGCCGGGGCCGATCAAGGCTTCGCGGTAAGACCGCAATTCCCAGGACAGCATCAACGTCGCAAAGGCTTCTCGATCATCCCATGGCAACGCAGTGCCGCCGATGTCCACCTGATCCTGAATAATTGCCCTGCCAGCCTCCGGCATATGCCGGAAACCTTGGGCGGCAAGGACGTCGACGAGACTCGTTTTGCCTGATCCCGGGCCACCTGTGATGATGTAAAAGTGATTGGCGGTTGAAATGTCGATCATCCAATATGGTAAGCGGTGTCGGAAAAATGCCCGTCACCGCGGACTACGAAGCGGTTCAGGGCATTTTTGAACAATTCACCGGAATGCAGCCTTGCTATAGATATACCAAATGAAACCAGAGGGTGGATCGGTTGCCCATTCTCTCCATGGCGTGGGCATCGGTGCCATGGAACAGTCTCCTCCTTGGATGTGCGACCGCTTTTGTCAGGTTCGGTTCCTCGCGCCGACGGCAGTCGACATCACGATCTTGTCGCGAGCGGCAGGAACCGCGCACCTGCCTCACTTGGGTAATGCAATTGGCGCCTGAGCATCCGACATGGTTCTCGGCGCCAAAGTTTGCGCAATCAGTGTTTCGTAGCCATTGGCAGCGGCGGGCCACCTTCGAATGTCAAGGCAAGGGGCCAGAGGGCGGTCTTCGTAAAGAGACGCTCGGTCCTGCTTGGCCGTGTCTCGTGCAATAGGCCGAGCCAGCAAAGGGGGCGAAGGACATGCACATAGACGAGCAATCTCTTGAGTAGGTCGGTGCCATCGCCGCCGGTCAACCTTGCGCAGAACTGCCGGTCCGTTACGCCTGATTGAGCCTCTATGTTCACAGCATGAAGGACCGAGACCCATTCGATTTGCAGCATGACATCCTGACCGGCGGAGAAGAGGAGATGCTGGGCCAAGACGAGCCAAAGGCTTGCCGGATGTTCCAACAGGTCTTTGCCTATTCTGGTTATGTGGAGGAAACCCTTGCGATGACGGCAGAGCTTGGCGGCCAGAAGCAGGTCATGCAGAATGGCCAATGGCTGGAAGTCATGTTCGTTGAGAATTTTATTGACCGCGTAAAGCTCATCGGCAGTGAAAAAAGGCCAGTTGAAGGCTTCGGCGGCCCAGGACACGAAGTAGCGCTTCATTGCCCTGTGGGGTGTGAGGCCAATTGGTCCAGTTTCGACGAGATGGCATAGTGTGAGCACAGCCGCTCGATGAAGCGGCGACAGTTCCAACTGAGCAGCCTCACCGGCTGGGGCATGAAATTCTAACATCGTGATAAGGTTCTGCCCCCCTGGGAAGTTCGCGACAAGAGCTGCCTGACGGTTTATCAATATGGTCCATCCTTGGCCGCGAACCTGGGCTTCATGACCCGCCGGGACGTTGCTCCTGTTATGGAGATGTACTAGGCCAAGTCACTATTCGTCAGATCGGATATTCGCTCATGAGCAATAGGTCATAGAAGGATGACTGGTAATCCGGTCCACCTTCTGCCAAGTTGAAAAATAATTGGTCGCCATGAAGAAGGGATAAAAATGACTGCGGAAGAAACGCTCATCACACTGACCGCTGATATTGTCGCTGCCCATGTCAGCAACAACAGCGTCGGAATCAATGATCTTCCCGCTCTGATCTCCAATGTGCATGGCGCGCTTGCCACATTGAACGAACCTGCGGTTGTGGAGGAAGTCAAGCCCGAGCCCGCTGTTTCGGTGCGTGCGTCGGTCAAGCCGGACTATATCGTCTGCTTGGAAGACGGGAAAAAACTCAAGATGCTTAAGCGCTACCTGATGACTAATTACCAGATGACCCCCGCAGACTATCGCGCCAAATGGAACCTGCCGAGCGATTATCCGATGGTAGCACCCAACTATACTATTCAACGTAAAGAGTTGGCCCATAAGATCGGTCTGGGGCGCAAACAGCGTGCGGCAGCCCTTGCCAAGCCGACCCGCACCCCGCGCAAGACGAAGGTTGCCGAACCGACTTGAAGATAGACATGCGGGGGCCGGGAGAGCCGCCCTCGCATGCCCTTCCATCACGCAACCCGCGCGCCATGTGACACCGCGATAACGCTCATGGCATAGCAAGCCTGGGCCTGTAGTATCCGCTGACGCGACGTAAGACAAAGTGCATTATTGTTGGCCCCCCGCACATCATCGCGATCGGCATGGGCCAGCGCCATCTCCTCCCCGTCTGGCCGATAGCATTCCGCTTCATTCGTCCCGCTTGAAGCAAGGCCCCTGTCCCCATGCACCGTCTGCAGGCCAGGATAGCCCATAGGCCAGCAGCCATCATCCTATTGTGCGATATCGGTAGCTCAGGCCTGTCCGGGCAACGACGTAAGGCCAGCAGCTGGAAACTCTGACGCTTTTCGAACAGGGCAAAGGCCCGCCGCGAAAGCAGGATGATATGCTTTCGTTCCATCTTCATCCGTCGAGCCGATACCCGCCATATGGGATCAAGGCAGTTCAGCCCCATCAAACTCATCCATGTCGCATAGCACGTCTCATTGATATGCGCCCGGGTCAGGAGCGTGAACAATAGAGCATTCCGCGCGATCACGCAGCGGCGGGGGCTTTCATCGCCATCTCAAACGTAGATTGCCCGAACAAGTTTAGGCGATTCTCCGGCCTCAACGAGCGCCATAGGCCGCACCCGAGGCTTGGACGGCAGCAAGGTCGACAAGACAAGCCGCCAGATCATAGGTTGACCAAGCGAACGAGGTGGCAAAGAGATAGACATGGCTCAAATGCTTGCGCAGCAGGCGACTGACATCAAAAGCACCGCGACCGCGCCCCTCGACCGACCGCAACATCGTCAGCACCTTATCACGAAGATGGCCTTGAGATCGTGCTGCCCGAGCAGCGGGACACCTCGCGCTCCAGACGCGACAAGGTGCGTGCCCCATGCCCCGGCTCCAGCACGCTTGCCCGCTTTGCCCTGCCAAATCCGCGCGGCCGCATCAAAGCTGGTTGCAAGCAAGGCTGCAGGGAGACCGGGATCCCTGCCCCACCAGCTTTTCCTCAGTGCTGCGCCGCCGCCCCCGAGCGAGCGTAAGCTTCGATTAGTGACCAAGGGAGAGCAGCTTCAACCGAAACGGGAAATGACTAGGCGAACCAAAGTGCAAGCCCGCCGAACCCCAAGGCTGCTCCCTGCTGTGCAAAAAGGCGCCTGATGGACGAAACCAGACCCACGTAAATGGGTTTCGCGGAAATGGTCGCGCCAAAATCGGAATATGCTCGCCTGCTTCATTTGGCCGTCGAAGAAGAGACGGCGGCGTTTGCAGCGCAATGTCGAGGCGACGACATATTATTGATCGAACAACATAGGAGGCGTGCGGCTTTTTTCCGTCAACAGGCAGCGAAGATCGCGTCCAAGGGTAGAAGCTCAGAATAGTGAGTGCTGGACCTTCAGTGTCTCGTGAACGGTCGCACGAACAGCATAGCTCCATGGTTTGCATTTCTGGAGCTTATGATTGCTTCTGCCCGTTGGTCGCCCAGCATGACAGTCACCGAGGCATTCAGGTCAGGAATTTGGAGCGCTGAAAATACAACGCCGTATTCGGTTATTTTGTGGATGATGATGTCCGCAATCGAAGCACCCCATTGCAGTTGTGCGGCAAGCGATCCCTGCTGACGCCCAAACCTTTCGTAGATCAATGCCGCATCCATAGCCTCTTCCAATGCAATCTTAGCAATATTTAGAGACGGAGGGAGGTGAACAGTGCCTGCATCAGTCTGGTTAATGTGACGATCTGGTGGATATCTGCGGCAGATATCATCGGCCATTGCGCTAAGTTAAGATTGATGCGATCATGTAATGCGGTAGCTTTAGATAAATCGACGAAGAGATGGCCTTGGCGGAAGGAGCGCCATGAAAAATGGTGTTGCTCTAGGCTCTGTGGGACGCCTTCCTGAAGGGGTGGGCGCGGATTTCTGCTATTTTTCAGGACGCAGCAGGAAACAGGCTTCGATGGGGAGACTTTGCCGATCACTAGCGATCAGCGAAATTTACATTGAAATTTCGGAGTTGTACGCCGAGCGCGCCGCCGAGGCTATGGACAGGCTAATCCATCCTGAGCTCGACTAAGTTTTTATGATCATAATTTGCATTGCCCGGCAGGTTACGGGCGCATCGCGCCCTACCCGTGCCCACTAGGCAAAGCAATCCTGCCCAGCTCTCCCCTGGCCTCGGCCTTTGCCCCTGCGCCCTAAACGCCAAGTCGGCAGAATATATGGATGTTCACACGCCCTGCGGACAGCACCCCGATGCGTCTTCAATCACCCTGTCGCAACGCATTCTTTAATCTCGATCGCGACCAAGCAATTCCCGATACCCTCCGTCCGCCATGTGCTGTGCATCGCGCACGAGTCGGCGGACACGGGATCGCAACGCATCGGTCGGACCATCCCACTGGATCGCGATACGATCGGCGCCAAAAAGACCGATGCCGATGTCTCGGTGCGATGCCCCTTCGCGCAGGGCATCCTGGACGCGCAGCAACAGGAGCCAGCGCGCCATGCGCGGCTCGGCGGGATAGAGCGCGGGGCGCAAGCGGCGGTGCGACAGGAAATCGAGGAAGCGATTGAGCGCACGGAGTGGGCCACGCGCCGAGGAAACGCCCTCGATGTGGAAAAAGGGGCGCAGTGGCGGCGGCATGGTGAGACTGCCCTCGACAATATCAAGGCGGATCCGGCGCAAACCGTCGGAAAGAAGCACAGGCTGACATTCCCTGGCACATTGACCGACGGTTAGAAAATCCGACCATTCGGCCGGATCAATGCCATCACCATCGCCTTTTCCTGCCGGCAGCAAGGACAGACGCAATATTTCGGGATCATGATCGGCACGCCAAAGGATTCGCGCGTCCGGGGCCGGGACGTCGGGATGCTCAGCGAAAATGGAGCCCCCATCGGCCAGGATCGGCCGACCCACGGGTGCTGGCGCGCGCCCCGGCGTGCCAGGCAATATAGCCGCTGTCGCGCCGCAGCCATTCCCACATGAGTCCCGCCCGATCGATTCCCATGAGGCGCGCATAAAGTCGCCGATCGCGCCAGGCGCCGATCTGGCTCATGCCGGGAATACGCTACGGCATGGCTGACACCGATGCGCCTGCCTCATGACTGGTCCTTCCCAGACAATGAGACTTTGCGCTGCGTCGCAACATATGACATTTTAAAAACAGTTTTGGTCGCCTGCGGGAGGCATGAGACCCCTGTCGCCGGCTTGGACATTGGAAAGGGGTTGGGTGCGGGGTCGCCGGCATCCCAAGACGCCGCTCGCGCCGCCATTTGACTATGGAGCCAGACTTTTTTCTGCTGCAGCAACTGACCCGACAGGTTCAGGACGCAGCGACCATCGAGGACTATCGGACAGCCATGGCGGCTTTGACGCACGGCCTCCACTTCGATTATTTCGCGCTCACCCATCATGTTGACCCGCGCACCGCAGGCGAGCACACGGTGCATCTGCACAATTATCCGGAACAGTGGGCCGACTATTATGACCGGCATGCACTGGGCATTTGCGATCCGATCCACCGGGCAAGTCACGTCGCGCCAAGTGGTTTTCCCTGGGCACGCATCGGCGACTATATCGATCTCACCGCGCGCGACAGCCACATGCTGCGCCTTGGCGCGAGCCAGGGGATCGGCGACGGGTTCACGATTCCGATCCGCCTCGAGGGCGAAATGCCGGGCTCCTGCACCTTTGCCATGCGTTCGGGCCGCCCGCTCGACAGCGCATGGCTCGCCTTTGCCGAGATTGCGGGCCGTTTCGCCTTCGATGGCGCGCGCCGGCTGATCGGAAGACAGGCATTGGAACTGCCGATGCTCGGCCGAATCCTGACCCGTCGTCAGCGCGACTGCCTTTTGTGGGCTTTTCGCGGCAAGAGCGACTGGGAGATCAGCCAGATCCTCAAAGTCACCGAAGGAACGGTCAAACGCCATATCCTGAACGCCTGTGCACGCTATCGGGTCAATAAGCGGATCATGCTTCTTGCCCCGACCTTGTTGGACGGAACATTCAGCATCACGGAAATTTACGGCTACCGCGATACATCTTTCGGTACGTAGCGGCGGCACGCCAGCAGGATGATGCTCGACTCCCATTTCAAGAGGGAGTCGAGCCATGTTGCATATTCGTGATGCATCGCAAGCCAGGAGCGGTCCGGACGCGGGCGCCCGGGGGTCAGCCGAAGACGCGCTGCTGCGCGCCATGTTCGCGGCGAGAAAGTCGGTCTTTGTCGACCTGCTCAAATGGGACATGCCGGTCCTTGCGGGTCGTTATGAAGTGGATCAGTTCGACGGTCCGAACGCCCAATATCTGATCCTGGCGGACCGGGATGGCGCACATATGGCCTCGGCGCGGCTCTTGCCGACCCTGCATCCGCACATACTTGGCAGTTTTTACGAAGGCCTGTGCGAGCAGGAGCCGCCGCAAGGACAGGATGTTTTTGAGATTACCCGCTTCTGCCTTGATCGCCGCCTTGGTGCCGGCGAACGGCGCCAGGCGCGCGACAGCCTCATCTGCGCCCACGTCGACCATGGGCTTGCCCAGAATATCCGCCAATATGTTGCGATTGCCGAAATGAGCTGGCTTTCGCAGATATTGGCCTTTGGCTGGGAATGCCATCCACTCGGCCTGCCGCAGTTGATCGATGGTCGAATGCTGGGCGCGCTTTCCATCCATATTGATGCGACCACGCCCGATCGGCTTGCGACAGCAGGCATCCGACCGTCCAGCTCACTGCTCGTCGCCGCCCTGCCGGGCGCCTGAGGAACCCATCATGTTCCAGACCCAAACATCTATCGCGAACATGCGCGATCGTGCTCCAGCGCCCTATGTCGACCGGTTTGCCCGGAACGGCTGGTGCATCATGCCCGATGCCCTGCCCGCCCAGCGCATAAATCGGCTCGACGACGACCTTGCAGAGGCGTTCGAACGGACGCCCTACTGCCGCGGACCATTTTACGGCGAGCCGACCAAGCGGCTCGGCCGCCTGCCGCTGCGCTCTGTCCATAGCGAAGCACTCATCTGCCATGAACGGATATTGGAGATCGTGCATCATTTCCTGGCCCCCTGGTGCGACCATGTCCAGCTCAACACGACCCAGGCCATCGCCATCGATCCCGGCGCGCCGGCTCAGGCGCCCCACCGCGACCAGGACATGTGCCATGGGCCCAAGGGCGAGATGGAATATCTTCTCAACGTGATCTGGCCGCTGACGCCCTTTCATCCCGACAATGGCGCGACCCGGCTCTGGCCCGGTAGCCATGGCAGCGCCGCGATCGAGGGAGACGCACCCCATGAAGAACAGGCGGTTTCGCCGGTCCTTGCTCCCGGTTCCGCCCTCTTGTTCCCGGGCTCGACGCTGCATGGCGCCGGCGCCAATCGAAGCGGGTCGGCCCGGCGCGCGGCGGTGATTGGCTACAGCCTTGGCTGGCTCAAACCCTATGAAAACCCCTGGCTCGCCTATCCGCCCCAGGTCGCCCGCCACTTCTCGTCGGAGCTCGCAAAGCTTGCAGGCTATGTCCAGCACCGCCCGAACCTTGGCAATTTCGAAGGGCAATGTCCCTCGACATTGCTTACCGGCGGGCCAGAGCTGATGACCAGGCCGCGCGATGCCTTGCTGCTTGAGCAGGCCGAGATGGTCGAGGCCTATTGCCGGGCGCAACAGGTGCCAGGATGAACTCCGGGCTGACCGCCGAGCGCGTCCATGACGCGATCCGCGCGCAAATTCTCGGTCGGGTCTATCTGCCTGGCACAAGGCTTGATCCGGCACAGATGGCAAAGGAACTGGCCGCCAGCATGACGCCCGTGCGCGACGCGCTGCATCGGCTGATGGGCGAAGGCCTTGTCGAAGCTCGGACGGGCAGCGGCTTTCAATTGCCGCTTCTCGACGAACCTTCGCTGATCGACCTCTATCGCTGGTCGCATGAACTCAGCCTGCTGGCGTTGCGGCACTTTACGCCCGAGCCTCCCGCGCCGACGCCGCCAACGACATTGGCCGAGCGCGCGGACGCGCTTTTCGACCGGATCGCGCGGGGGTCGGACAATGGCGAACATCGGCGCGCCATGCAGCAGCTTGCAGCCCGTCTCCACGCGGTCCGTCATGTCGAACCTCACGCCCTGGCGGGTGTGGACGAGGAGCTTGGAGGCCTCGAAGACGGGCTGGCTCATCCCGACAGGCGCCGTTTTCTTTCGCTTGTCGGCGCCTATCATCGTCGGCGCGCCCGGGCTGCCGGCGCCATATTGCGCGCCCTCTATCGCCCCCAGTGAGCGCGTCGCCTGGCTAGCATCGAACGCTGGACGCAATAATCGCGATATTAAATCCGTATAAGATGCAGATAGCGCGCCGCACGCCATACACTCGAGCCCGTCACCATCCTGGTGGCGCAGCAGAGGAGTGAAGCTGATGGAACGCGAAGAGGAAATCATGCGCATCGACCTTGGTGCGGCAACCGAGCAGACCCAGGGCCCGGGCGGCATCGATGGGGACGAATTCCTCCAGCAGGACCGGGTCGGCCTGGCCGACGACTGATCCAGGGGGATGCCCGGCTAAGGCGCCGGGCGTCCTTCCTCTCATCGGGAGGGTCAGCCATGGCCATCGGCCTCAAGACCGGTATCAGCTTCTGCGATGTCGAGGGACAATTGGTGTTTCTCGACATCGAGGCGGATCGCTATTTCGGGCTTTCGCCAGCGGCGGAGCAGAGTTTCCGGGGCCTCCTGGCCGACCCGGCATCGCCTGCCCCCGCTTCTGATGCCCCCGCCGCCGCTGATCCTGCCTCCCCTGATCCCGCCTCTCCAGACCCCGCATCTTCTGTCATGGCGCTGATCGGCCATGCGCAGCTGCTCGAGATGGATGTACCAGCGGCGCCCATGCCCTGTCCTGCGCGCGCAAGCGGCCGAGAAAGCCTTCTCGATCGGCTGGAGGCCAGCGACCAAAGGTCGAGCGCCGCTGCGACGATCGCCGCCAGCCTCCACATAACATCCATCCGCGCCCAGTTGCGCCTGCGCAGCCTTTCGAGCATTTTTGCGCGGCTACGACGCAGCAAGAACGCCGTGCGCAATTGGCGGCATGCGCCCGACGAGGCTCTGGCGATCACTGCCGCCTTCGTCGCCAGCGCACGGGTGCTGCGATCCCATGACCAGTGCCTGCCGCGCTCCCTTGCCCTGGCCCATGCCTTCATCCGGACGGGCCTCAGGGCCGATCTATTCCTGGCTGTTCGGCTGCGGCCGTTCGCAGCCCATTGCTGGGTCGAGCATGACGGCCTCATCGCCAATGACCGCGCCGCACATGTCGACAGCTATCAGCCGATCCTGATCCTGTGACGCTGCAACGCTATCTTGCGCTGCTTGGGCCCTGCGAGGATGCGCCCGAGCGCATGCGCCGGATCGGCGATCGACTGGTCCATGAAGGCCATGAGGTGCATATCCATCATGAAGAGGATTTCGCCGTGCTGGTGCTGGGCGATCCGCCGATGGCGATCGATGGCGGCCTGATTGTCGGCCCGATATTCGATCGCCGTCATCCCGGTCCGGTCGAGACGCTCGCGCCAGAGGATCAGGCGAAGATCAGGGCAAGCCAGGGACGCCATCTGACCGAGATTTTCTGGGGCGGCTATGTTGCCTTCGTGCGCACCGATGAAGGGATTGATCTGCTGCGCGCGCCGCTTGGCGAACTGGCCTGCCTGTTCGTCCATCAGGCGCCGCGCACATGGCTGGCGTCCGATATCGCGCTGCTGAAGCGGACGGGCATGGCCCCCTTCGCAACGGACTGGTCGATGATCGCGCAGCATCTCGCCTGGCCCTATCTGCGCGGAAGCTGGACCTGCCTTGAGAAGGTGATGGCGCTGCCTTCGGGCCATAAGCTGCGATCCCGCAATGCGCGCCTATATATGGCGCCGCTCTGGTCACCCTGGTCGTTTGCCGATCATGCCTGGTGTCGCACACGCGACGACCATGTCGAGCGGATATCGCGCGCGGTGACCAACAGCGTCGCGACGCTGGCAGGTCATTGGGGCCGCCCGGTCCTGCTTCTGTCCGGCGGGCTCGACAGCTCGATCCTCGCGGCGACGCTCGCCCGCCATGATGCCGATCTGCTCACCCTCTACACCCGCGACCCGATCGGCGACGAGCGCGCCTACGCCGCGCAGGTCGCCGACCATATCGGCAAGCCGCTCATCGAGTCTCGGCGGGAGGTGAGCGAAATCCAACCGCTCCGCTCTGCGGCCGGTGGTCTCCCCTGGCCGGCGCGCCGCCTGTTCGAACAGGAAACGATGCGCCAGGTCGCCAATGCCGCGGCCGTCCATGGCGCCGAAGCGCTGATGACGGGCGGCGGGGGCGACAATGTCTTCTGCGCCCTCCAGTCGGCAGCGCCGGTCGCCGACCGGCTGCTGGTCGAAGGCCTGGGCCCGGGCATGCTCGGCACCGCGCGCGAGATCAGCGCACTCGCATCCGCGCCGATGCCGATGGTCCTGCGTTCCGCCCTTGCCAAGGCGATGCCCTGGGCACGCAGGAGCATCGCCCGACCCGATCATGCCTATCTGAGCGAAGAAGCCAAAGCGCGCGCAGGCGCAAGCCCGCCGGCCCATCCCTGGCTGACGCCCCCGACCCGGCCCTTGCCCGGCCTTGCCGGGCATATCCGGCTCCTTGCTCTGGCGCAGAGCTTCAGTGAGGGTCGAGATCCCGCGGCGACCATCCCGACCATCCTACCCCTGCTCGCTCAGCCCGTGGTCGAAGCCTGTCTTGCCGTCCCCAGTTGGCTGTGGTTCGAAAAGGGAAGGAACCGGGCGCTGGCGCGTCGGGCCTTTGCGCTCCATCTTCCGCGCGCGATCGTCGAGCGGCGGTCGAAGGGCACACCCGATTCCTTCCAGGGAGAGATATTCGAACATCATCACGCGACCTTGCGGGACATGCTGCTGGGCGGAACCCTTGCCGATCAGGGTCTGATCGACCTGCCCCGGCTGACCCGGGTCTTTTCGGGCCCTGTGCCGATGGCACCGCCGGATGTCGGCAGCCTGTTGCGGCTGGTCGATGTGGAAGCCTGGTTGCGTTCGGCACCGGGACGCCATGAATGAAGTCCATCATGGCGCCTTTCCCGCTATCGGCGCCGCCTGATGCGACCGCATCGCGTCCCAGCGGGCATATTGATCCTGCTTGGCCGGATCCGGATCACGCGCGCCCTGAAGCCAATAGGCAAACCAGTCGAGATTGCGCAGATAGGCGGCGCGGCGATGGGCGGGCTGCCATTTGATATGATGCTCGCCGGGAAAGACATGCATCTCGACCGGCTGTCCATATTCGCGCAGGGCAGTGAAGCCTTCGAGGCTATGGATATATTCGTCGTCCGACAATTGCATGAGCAGCGGCCGGTCCAGTTTTCCGGCGTTCATCGCGACCGAATAGGGACGCCACAGGTCGGGATCCGGCCTTGTCAGCGGAGGAAGCCCATAGGCTCGCTGCTTGTCGGCAAAGGCGATGCCGGCCTGCATCATGACCATGTTCGCGTCAAAGCAGCAATTGCTGATCGACGCGGCCGCAAAGATCGGCCGGTTGATGAGTGCAAAGCGGACGGTCGAACTGCCATCGCTCAGCCCCGTAATGCCGATCCGGTCGGGATCGATGATGCCGCGCGCCTTGACCGCATCAATCCCGGCCATGAGCGAGGAGAGAAGGCTCCAGCGCTCGGCCCAATCGGCCTGCATCGCCCGGTTGAAGTCCTCCATCGTCCTGAGTCCGGGCTGGCCGGTGGCGACAAAGGCCGGGCGCTCAAGACTGAGGACCGCCATGCCGTGCGCCGCGAACAGCTGGATCGGATATTCGTCCCCGGTCCCGCCTCGCAGGAAGCCGTCGCTATGATATTGGACCACGACGAGCGGGAATTGCTGTCCTGGCTGCGCACCGGGCGGCAGGACCAGATCGCCCCAAGCGGCCAGCCCCCGATCGTTGCGCCAACGCAGCCGTTCGACTGACCCCCGACGGATATTTGCAAATTCCGGATTGGGAATGAACAGGCTCTCCGCCCTGCCATCGGTGAGGGCAATGCGGGCCAGATAGCGCGGCGTGGTCGCATTTTCGCGCAGACAATAGAGCGCGGCGCCACCCTGCACACATCCCAGCAGCACGTCGCGCGTGCGCAGGACAGGTCGCGGAGCGCTGTCCTCAAGCGTCCAGGCATAGAGAACCATTTCCTCCTTGGCCCATCCTTCGCGCCGCAGAAAATAGAGATGCCCCTGCGCATCCCACCACAGGCCCTGAACATCGCCAAGGCAGAGCGGCGACGAACAGGCAATGTCTCGACCATCGCGGTCACGCACATGGATCCGCTCGGGGCTGAGCGGGGCAGCGCTTTCGGGCGCGAGCCAGGCACGCCGTCCGTCCGGCGCTTGCGCCAGTGGCGCGAGTTTGCGGGTCTCCGCAAGTTGTTCCGCCTCTGCCTGCGTCGCCGCGCGGTCCGCGCCGGTCGCGACATCGATCAGCCTGGCCTCGACGGCGAGCCCCACGGGCGGACGGGGCCGGGGTCCGATATTGGGCGCGACCCGCCGGTCATAAAGCCAGCCCCCCAGCCCCTCGGCGTCGACCCTGGCCCTGTCGGCCAGGATCGCGGGGCGCGCGGCAACGAGCAGGGATCGGCCATCGACCGACCAGGCAAATGCCTCAATGTCGACCTTGCCATGGGTGACGGCCCGGGCCTTGCCACCAGCTGCCGGAACGATCCAGAGCTGGGTGACGCCGCTGTCGCGGCGCAGAAAGGCGATCTGCCCGCCATCGGGCGACCAGCGTGGAGCCCAGACCTCGGGCACACCGGTCGGCATGCGCCCCCCTTCCCCGTCCAGACTGGCTGTCGCCAGCTCGCCCCCCTGATCGAGCAGCCGCACCGCGCCGTTGCGGCCGACCACGACCAGACCCAGACAGTAGCTGTTGGAGCCCGGATCGGCGCGGCGCAGGATGAAGGCGACCTCCTGACCATCGGGCGATGCGCCGAGCGGCGTCGGCGCGCTGAAGGCGGAGCCCTCGGGCCGGCCGATATCGCGCAGCCGCACAAGATCGTCGGCATTGATCAGCCGGCGCGCGGTCCCCGCTGCGACCCGGCCGGGCAGGAGATCCTCGCACGATGCCTCGGCCCGGGCATGCGGGCAGAAGGCGAGCAGGCTCGCGCCCAGCAGCAGGAAAGCGCCCGCGCACATGGTCCGCCCGCCGCTCACCAGGCCATTCCCAGCGAAAGGGTGATCAGCCGCCCTATCGGGGCATAGTTGGTCGAGTCATAAGTGCTGTCGATATAGGATGTGCTGGCGATTTCCGTCGGCCGGTCGTCGAGCGCATTGACGACCGAGAGCCCCAGTTCCAGGCCTGCGAGTGCCCCGCGCGACAGGGTATAGCGGGCCGTGAGATCGAGCGAGCGCATGCCGTCGACCGTCACGACATTGGCGGTGCGACGGTCCTCGACGCTGCCGATATAGTTCAGGGACGCGTTGAGACTGAGGTCCTTGTCCAGCCAGCCCAAACTTGCCCGGCCGCGCCAATGGGGCGGCGTGAATAATTGCCCCGATCGCGGCAGCACCGGCTGGTCGGGCAGGAAGCGCTGGTCGAAATGAAGATAGCTCAAATTAAGGGACGCGTTGAGCGTGCCGCCCCCCAGCGGGCGGGCATAGTCGGCCAGCATGTCGACGCCCTCGATCGCCTGGCTGCTGGCATTGGTGTAGCGATTATTGACGATCGCGACGACCTTGGCCGGATCGACGGGCAATCCGGTCCGGTTGGTGAAGGTCGCAGCCTGGGCGATGAGCGCGGAGACGGCCGCATCGGCCGGATCATAGGTGATGAAATCGGCATAGACCGGATCGCGCAGCGACTGGGAACTCAGCGCGATCGGCGTGACGATCCGATCCTGATAGCGGGTGTTGAAATAGCTTAGCTGCAGACGCAGCCCGGCAAGCTCGGGCGGATGGATATCCACGCCCAGCGTCCAGCTGCGCGCCTTTTCCGGCTTCACGTCGGGATTGCCGCCGCTCAGCAGCAGACCGGTCGCATCCGCGCCATAGCTGGTTCCGCCAAAGGCGCTGATGGCCGCGAGGGAAGCGGTCTGAGCCTGATGCTGTTGCATGAGGGTCGGTGCCCGGAAGGACCGTCCCCAGCTCGCCTTGATGTCGATCGCTCGGCTGGGCGCGTAGATGAGCCCCAGTTTCGGGGTCAGGACGTCGCCGATGCCGGGATAATCTTCATAGCGCAGCGCGGCGCTGGCGCTCAGCCGATGGACGCCGGCCCAGTCCATGGCGGGTGAGACGAACGGCAGGCTCAGTTCGCCATAGCCATAATAGCTTTTCTGCACGGCATAGACATTGGCGACATTGCCAGGGCCCTGATTGCCGTCCAGCAGATTGCGGCGAAAGCCGCTGCCCAGCGCCACCCGCACCGCGCCGGCGGGCAGATGGAAGAGATCACCGTCAGCCGCCAGCTCGACCGATTGCCCTTCATTGCAATAGCAGAGCTGGGCGGAAGCGACCGGCGTATCGCCGACATAATAGGTGTTCCGACTGGTGAGCTTTTCATCGCCATAGACGCCTGAAAGACCAAGATGCCACTGGCTTGGTAGATCGAGTGTCAGGGCCGGCGCGATGGCGAAAGAGCGTGTGACCGAAGGCTGGATATAGCGGCTGACCGACAGGTCCCCTGCCGGATTGCCGGGCTGGACCGTATGGGTGGTCCGACGGTCGTAGAGAAGGTCGGCGGAAAAATGGAGATTGCTGGTCAGGTCCTGATGGCCGGCGACGACCACAGCATGATGCTCGAGCGGCGGGAGGATACTGACGCCGGGCCGCCTGTCGGCAAAATCCCGTTCATCCGACATGAGCAGGCTGGAGCGGGCATATTCGAAGGAGGCCATGAAGCCGCCGCCCTCCCAGCGCTGTCCGGTGGTCGCGCCATAACGCTGACGCGAATAGCCGCCCTGCGTGGCAAGTCCGCCCTCAAGATCGAAGCGCAGCCCGTCATAGTCGCGCCGCAATATGATATTGGCGACGCCCGCGACCGCATCCGAGCCATAGAGGGCCGACGCCCCGTCCGCGACAATCTCGATGCGTTCGACCGCGCCCAGGGGAATGGCCGACACGTCGATCCCCTGGCGCGAGCCATTATAGGCCAACCGATGCCCATTGAGCAGGGTCAGAGTCGCATCGCTGCCGAGCCCGCGCAGATTGATCGTGCTCGCGCCACCGGTATCGATATTGTTGCTGCCGGTGTTGAACCCCACCCCATGGTTGAGCCCACCGCTGTAATTTTGCGGGATGTTCCGCACCACATCGGCAAGGCTGGTTTGGCCGCTGCGCACAAGATTGTCGCGTTCCAGGCGTATGACGGGCGAGGCGATCGGCGCACCGCGAATGCGGCTCCCTGTGACCACCACCAGCGGATCGGCGTCTTCCCTCTGTGCCGAGGACATCCTGTCCGGGCCTTCGATGATGATGGCGCTGCCCTCGAGCCGATAACGCAGGCCGCTTTGTGCAAGCAATGTCGCCACGGCCTCCTCGGCCGATAAGGTCCCCTTGAGCGCTGGCGCGGCCCGTCCCCGCAGGATTGCGGCGGGCGCGCCGATCGAGCGTCCCGAACGAGTAGATACCGTATCGAGCGCATCTTCGAGCGACTGGGGGGGCAGATCATAATCCTGCCGCGGCAGGTCCTGGGCACGGCCGATCGCCGGCGTCAGCGACGAGGCCGTCGCAAGGCATAGCAGAAAGGTCAGGCGACGGGCATTGGACGATCTCATATTTTTCTCCCCCGCCGACGCCATGTTCGGGTCGGCTCAAGGGGAAGGACAGATGACCTTGCCTCTACCCTGGCGGTTTTTTTTACCGCTCTGTCAGATGCATCGCGCCATCCGCCGCGACCTCGATCCTCGCGCCCATGGCGCTGGCCAATAATTGCGCGGCAGCCCTGGTATCACGCACGTCGAGCGTGCCGCTGAACCGCTTGCTGGCAAGGGCCCCGGTCACGATGATGCGCCCATGCGCGGCGTAGCGATTGCAGGCCGCGGCCACGGTTTCGAGAGAAGCATCCGTGAAACGCTGCATGCCGCTTGGCCAGTCCTGGGCCGCCGACCGGTCCTGTTCCGGCCTGGGTAAGGGGCCGGACCTCTCCACCCTCATGACCTCTCCGGGCGCAAGAAATCGGGACGTCCCATCATGGTCGGTCCGGCGCACCTCGATCCGCCCCTCAATCAGGGCGATCGCGGCCTTTTCATCCCGCAGGAATATATCGAAGAGCGTACCATGGGCAACCACGTCCTGCGCGCCAGCGGTGACAATGAAAGGCCGCGGATCGCCATGCGCGACCGCAAAGCGGGCACGGCCCGAGATCAGACGAATGCGCCGTTCCGTGCCTGAATAGGCAAGGTCGATCCTGCTGGCCGTATCCAGCGTCACGCGCGAGCCATCGGGCAGGCGGATTGTCTCGATATGTCCTTGCGCTGTTTCGCGCCGTTGCTCTGGATGCAGCCAGGCGACTTGCTGCGACCCAGGCTTGTTCTGAAAATCCGCTTTCTCTAACCAGAATCCAGCACCGATCACGGCAATCAGGCTGGCCGCCAGAAGGCCGATCAATGCGCTTCGCGTAGCGCTGCCGCGACTGCCGCGATTATCTCGGTCCGACGCGGGTGGGATGCGTCCCGTGGCATCCCAATTGTCGAGCAGCGCATCATAGATGTCGGCATGCCGCGGATCGGCGCAATACCAGTCTTCGAATTCGGCGTGATCAGCCGCACTGGTCGGACCGCGCAAACGCGCGAGCCAGGCCACGGCCTGCGCCCGGATCTGCTCGAGCGGATCGCTATTGGATGATGCCATCCCGTTCAGCGCGCCCGCAGCGCCCGGTCAAGCTGCGCGATTGCCTTGCGCATATGCCATTCCACCCCCTTGATGCTGAGCCCCTGCGCTGCTGCGATATCCCGATAGCTCATACCATCGACGCGATGGGCAAGAAATATCTCGCGGGTTTTCGGCTTGAGCTTTTCCAAAGCGCTCTGCAGCCGCGCCAGCATGTCGCGGGCTTCGAGCGCAGCGATCATGTCAGGTGCCCTTAGTTCCGCTTCCTCTGCTGGTATCTGCTGGGCCAGCGATCGCTGGAGGGCTGACCGGGCGCGATTGCGCAACAAATTGGTCGCTACCCGGCCCAGATAGGCCTCGGGCTCTTCGATCCTGCGCGCCGGATCCCGACCGGCTTCGGCAAGGCGCGCAAAGCTTTCCTGAACGAGGTCGGCGGCATCCTGACGGGCCTGATTGCAAGCGAAATAGCGCTGCAGCCGACGCGACTGGCTGCGATATAGATCTTCAAGGGCAAGGGATGAACCGACCACTAACCGGTCAGTGGGTGGCAAGGGATCCTGTTCGGCAAGACGCGTGTTGCCGATCGCACGCAAGGCATCGACAATCAGGCGCATGATATCGCTCCCCTCTCCCCTCGCGCCCCGGGAGGGATCCCTGCCTCCGATATGGTGTTCCTGCACATGTTCCGGCGCACCTCCTTTCCAAAAGGCACAGCCGGTCCAAACCGGGTGTTGAGAACATGCCCAAGCATGCGCCGATGCCTTTGGCCGCTAGCGGCTTGGACATGCGCACCGGCCACCCGGCAGAAAAACCGGTGGGGAGGATGGGGAGGTTCTCACGCCTCTGCGCCGGTTCCAAACGGCGCCTATCGACTTTAGCTGATCGCATCGGCGAGGCAAGCCGTTGCCGCAGCGCCGGCCATGGGCAAGCACACCCACATCGAAAGGCAGTGATCGCGCGGACTTTTCATCAGACCTATCAGGAAAGGTTAGCCCTCAAGATTTGAGGAGGAGGATGCCCCCCCGGCGGATCGCCTCACGAGATTTAATCGCCGGCACCATATTGCTCGCAGCCAAAGATGCGCCTGCAACCGTCACACGCCCTGTTACGGGCTAGACAGCCCCCAATCTATGCGCCACAGTATCGCACAATTGGAAATGCGAAAGTGGATTATCGGACGCGAAATGCGCCGGCTATCTCTCGCCAAAAATGAATGGGAGAAGAAATGGCTGGTAATACTGTTGCCGTCTTCGCGTGTGCAGCAGCCGCTACTGGACTCGGGCCCTTGCCGAGGAAAAACGGAAAGGGCCAGCCGGCCGCAATCGGCGTCGGCCAGAGACGAAGCCTCAAGCGGTCACAGCCTGGCGCCCACTTCACAAGATGCAACATGTCGCCGATCGGACCACCAGTAATATGGCCCGCGACGCTGTTCCAGAACCACCCGATCGTAATGCAGCGGCTCTCTGCGAGCCGCGGTATTTCCCTCGCCATGCCCCTTGAGGAAATGGCGAGGGAACCATTGCACTCTATGGCTGAAATCGATCTGCCCCACATTATCCACGGGACGCGGACCGCCACCTCGGCGGACAAGTTGATGGTCGGCGCACCGCCATCTGCTGCGCTCCAATGGCGCTGAATCGACACCCCCGGGATGCCTGCTTGGTGCATCTCGCCAACACAAGAATGAATATTTGGAGAGAACTGAAATGGCCCGCACTCCACCTTCACGCGCATGTCAACATACACACCGCAGGACGAGCTTTGCGCTTGTATTCACCTGTTTAGCTGCCGGCATAGCATCAGGCGCCTCAGGGCTGTTATCGGGCAAGGGAGCCTTACCTCCGCCAGCGCCAGAGACGGTCACGCTGGCGTCCCTTCCATTGCCACCTACGGCACCGTCCGAAATTGAGGGCGCTTGTTCGAAGGCGGTCAACCCCAGAGGCACGGGCTGCATGACCGCTGCCGACGACGGGATCGTCGAAGGTCCTGCCTTCATGGGTGATGCCCGGCACGTACTGCTGACCATTCAGTTTGCCGGATCTGCGAAATCGCCAGAGACGACAGCCATTTATGATGGTCCCCAGGTTGTGGCCATCAAGACCGATGGCTCTGTTTTCGCCAATGGCGATGCCTGGAAATGTATCACGTGCGGCGTCCCTGCGGACGCCCGCCGCTATGCCAATCCAGCCACCACCAATGAACATGGCCGCTCTGTGCCGCCGGGCGCCGAATGGCTCAGCCTAGACCATCCTCAGCCCTTCCCCGGCGACAGGAAGATGATCGCAGGAACCAACGTCGTAGACTGCGGTCCTTACAAGTTCACAGATGATCGCTGCACAGCTGACCGCATTAAGATCTATCCCATCCGCTGGAACGCAACTGCGGATGGATCAGGCCCGGGCGGCTCGATGCGCGAACTTCGTCTCAACCCTGACGGCGAGCATCTGATGTGGAGCCATATGAACGCAACCGGCGCGGATATCGATCAGCACGGGCTGATCGGCAAGCTGCGCTTCGTTTCTGCGCCGCGCAATGGCCTTCCAAACGCACCGCGCTACGAACTCGACGATGTCTGGATACTGACCAATACAGCCTCCTCAGAATTCGTACCGTTTCGCACAGACCCTAAACGCCCCGGTTATCTCATTCACAATCCGCCCAGAGGCGCCATTGGAGAAGCAAGAGGCTGGACGCGCGATGGCAAGAACGCCGTGGGCATGGGTATGCCGGAGTCCGGAAACGTCGACATGTTTGTCACCAATCTCCAATCCGGCCAATCACGGCAGCTTACTTCGGCTCCGGGTTATGCCGATCCCATCCTCATGTCTCCCGACGACAAGTGGCTTGTCGTCTTCGATAATCGGACGGTCGACAGGCACATGTATTATGGTGCGATGCAAGGCATCCCGCCGCTCACTGATGAAATCACGCGCATGGTGATGCTCAGCGCGCGCTATGGTTATCGCAATGGCATGCGACGCTTCTTTCAACCCATCCTGATCGATCGTTGGGGCGATCGAGGCAATTATCTTGGCCAGCAGCTCAATGAGGGTGATGGGTCCGCCGGCAGCCCCAGCGATCCCAATTGGAATGCGCGCGCAGATCCGGCCTGGTCGCCTGATGGAACGTATGTCGTCTACTGGCAGGCGCTGGTCACATCGCCTGACTGCGGAGGGCCCAACCCGCTGCCATGTCCCACATCAACCGAGCCAGGCGGCAGGCATACACGCCTGATGATCGCGCATCTGACTGATCGCAAACCGCTACCGCTCGGACAAAAAGTCGTTCCGGCAGCGCTGCAGGTGCCATGGGGCATCCGATACCAAGCCGGCGACGCCATGCCCAGAAGGCAGCCATCCGCCCCAGCGGGTAAATTCACGATGCTCGGTCGAAGGGGAGGAAAGGCGCTTGTCGAAATCCGCAAGGCGCCCAATGGAAGAATCACCTACGTCTCCGCAAAATATATGAAATACACTGACGACGGTCTGCATTTCATCGACGGTAGCGAGAGCGCGGAACTCGCGATCATTGATCACAGTCCGCGCATAATTTGGCACTCAGACCTGCGCTCTAGCGGCGCGCAAAATGGTACGAAGAAGACCTCGGAACCCGGCGGTTTCATTATCAGTCCGCTTGGGGAGCCTCTGCAAGGGGATCTCATAACCAAGATCGGCGACAAGGCATATCACAGGCCTCGTAGGGGCACATGAGCAGCTGTTCCCCAAGCATCGATAGTGCCGAAAATTGCTACAGTCAGGCAGTAATCCGAGCATATGACCGCAACAATCAGGCGGCAGCGCCCGGAGGGATGTAGTGATGCCCATCCATATCATCGCCCAGCGGGCTTGACGGCCTTTTCCCACTTCTCGCCAGCTTCGGGCAGTGAAAGGATATCGCTAATGTCTTTCAGGTCAGCCGCGCCGAGATCCTCAAAAGCGCGAACTCGCGAGCAGGCTGCTCGGGCGCGGTCTCCGGGATCTTTACTCACCGGAATGGCTCAAACCCCATGAAAATCCCTCGCTTGCCTATCCGCCGCATGTGGCAAAGACGTTCGCGCCCGAGCTCGCAGCGCTGTGCGGTTATCGCCAGCATCGCCCTAACCTGGGCAATTTCGAGAGCCAATGCGCCTCCATTCTCCTTGAAACACCGGCAAGGGGCCACTTGGAACGATGGATACTCTGCGCCCTGATCAGCCCAAAATGCTGGCAGCGTTCGCAGCCGCGCAGGATTGAGACGCACCATGAATACCGGCCACACTTCCGAACGAGTGCAGGATACCTTGCGGCGCTTCATCATGGAGCGCCGCTTTCGGCCCGGCGCCAGGCTCGAGCCTGGAGAACTTGCCGCTATACCCAGTGCCAGCACCACGCCGGTCAGCGAAGCGCTCAATCATCTTGCCGGAGCCGGCCTCGTGGAATCGCGAACTGGTAGCGGCTTTCACCTACGAGGTAGGCCTGCAGGACCTCTACATGCTCTCGGGCGAGAAACTGCACCTCGCCCTCCATGGGCCCGGTTTGCCCCGTCTTGCTGAAACGGACGCCACAACGGCAACGGAGCATTCTGCAGACCAGATAGCCAGCCTGTTCCAGCATATTGCAAGCGCTTCGTCCAATCGCGAAGATGGTTGTCAACGACCGACTGCATGCAGCGCGGCTGGGCGAGGAGGAAATATTGACAGGCTCGCCCGGGGAATGGGCGCTGCTACTTGAGCATGTGCGCCATGGCGATCTGGCGCGGCTGCGCAGCGGGCTGGCCCGATATCATCAGTGCCGGGTGACGGTGGCGGGCTGTTGCTAAGGCTTATCTATCGGGAACGCCCGATCGCCAAACAACGGGCGTCCCCACATTCGTCCGCCCTGAATAGCTCGCGCTCTGCATTTAGAAACAACGAGAAGCGCCATGGAGCTTGATCCTGCGCAAAGGCAGGACCAGGCTCATTTTTCCTGCTCCACGCCAACGAGCCTGACCGGTCCGAGCAATCCGGAAGGCAATAGGGGCGAATTTGCCCGATAGGGCGAGGAAGGCGCAAAGGCGACGGGCCTGGCCCCAGGCTGCTTGTCACCGATCAGGCGGTTGGGCCAGAGATTGACGACGCTGATTTCCAGCCGATTGCTGCCTGGCCTGAGTGCATGCGTGACATCCAGTCGATAGGGCGAATGCCATTGTGGCGGGAAGGCGATGTCGTTAACCCTGACGGTGGCAATCTCATGGACCGTGCCCAGGTCCAGTTGGATGCGACGGCCAGTCCGCAACATGCCCGCAGCCAGATCGACCTCCTTGATATAGCGCGCACTGCCGGAAAAATAGCGAATGCCAGGATCCGTCGTCTGGGGCCAGGAGACAAGCTTGTCGAACCGCGCAGTTGGCGGCGCGCCGCGGCCGGGTTCGAACGCGAGCAGCCACGGGCCCTCTACTTGCATCAGCGGTGTCTCTATAGCCCTGGGCGCCGTCCAATCCGTCAATCGCGTAGCGCTGGGAAACACGACAAAGGCGGATTCCTGGGGGGCCAGACTCACCGAAACGTCCACGCCATCGGGCTGCTGGCGATAGCTCAGCGGTGTCATGCTGCCACTGTCGGCCTTCCACAATTCAGGCGCACGGCCCGTGACGCGGAAGCGAAGCGACATGTCGCGCGCCACCTTCAGCTGATTGCTCAGGAAATAGATATCGGTCTGTCCGTCCCGGCGATGCTGCCAGAGGAGGGATTGGGCATCCTCTGGCGTGGCAAAGGCGATATCGGGCGCGAGGCGCGTAGCATCGATCGCCTGGGCGATAGTTGCGTAGACCAGTGCTGCCCCTTGCCCATCGCTGGCGCTGCCGCGCGCCTTTGCCCCCCAAAGTCGTGCAGCGATCCTTTCAATCTCGGCGTCGGGACTCATCACCCCGAGGCCGCCCAGCGGTCGCTGCGCCACGACGATCCCGCCCGCGCGCACGAGCGCCTCGATCTTCTGCAGGGCAGGCAGGGTGAAGCGCCGAATCCTATCGGGGACATACAGAAAACGATAGCGCATCCCGCTCGGGGTCACGATCTTCCCGTCGCGCACGGACAACAAGCTGAGCAACGCCTCGGGACCGACATAATCATAATCATGGCCCGCAGGAATGTCGGTTTCGAGCCGATCGACATATTGCTCCGAAAGGCTGCGCTCCTCGCCATAGAAATAGGCGATGTCGGCTATCGGCTGCCCCTGCTGGAGCATGTGGGAAGTCCGGCCGAGATAGGTGATCCAGGGGCCCGCCTGCTCGGCCCAGCTTTCGTTGCGGTTGAAATATTGGCCGAAGATGAAGAGGGACAAACCCGGCTTTGCGTCGACAAGCGGCTGATGATGCGATTCATGCAACAGCAGCCGATTGATACCGCTCGCAAAAATCCGGTCTGCCACCGGCCGAAGCATTGCAGGGGAAAATGACCAGGGATCCTGGATCGCCGCGACGGTAAATGCCTCGGCTGCGGCCAGCTTCCTTCCATAGACATGGGCGACCGATGCGCTTTCCTTCAGATCCGCCCGCAATGGCGGCTGCCCCGGTCCGGTGGAGAATGGTCGATACCAATATTCGGCGGTCGGAATGTCCGAGCGGGCCTTGAGCGCCATGCCATCGACAATGGCTCTGGGGAAATCGCCCTGCGCTTCGGAATAATAGGTCATGCCCCGGGCGTGGAGCGACCGGGCAAGGACGGCATGATGATTTTCGGCCACCATCTCCTTGAGGTTCTTGCGAAAATCGAAAAGAAATGCCTCCGAAAGCGCAGCATTGCCCACCACCCGGCCGGTCAGCACCGGCAGATAGGGCACGGGGTCATAGCCTTGCCGAGTACGAAACTCTGCCAGCATGGCGGGGGTCCAGTTCTGCACCCCTGCCTCCCAGCTGTCGGTCAGCATAGAACCTATGCCCGCCGCCCCCAGGCGCCCACCGCTCGCATGGTCATAGAGGCCCAGATAATGATCGAGATAGCGCGTCACCGCAGCCCGATCGAGCTTGTCGACCTCAAGGCCGGTCGCGCTGGGCTCTGCCGGCGCATTGACCGCGCCGGTAAGCGACCATCCCATGCGCACGATGGTCCAACGACCAGCTGGCGGCGTCCAGTCGAGCGAGCCATCGGCCCGCAACCGGTCGGTGAGCCAGACCACCTTGCCCTGCGGGACGGCGTCCCCCCGGGCGACCGGCGCCGGTCTGGACGCCTCCTGGCTGATGGTCGACTGGAAGCCGGCCTTGGCCTCGAACCCGTTGACGCGGCCACCGGCGAGAAAGGCAAGGCGCGTGATCGTGAAGCTGCCAACAGGCTTTTTGGGCAAAATCTCGCCAAGCGCCGAGCGGGCCGCCAATGTCTGGGGTGTCAATTTCAGCCGGAACCGAGTCGCGGCCACCGGCGCGAAGGCCGTTGTTTCCTGAGGTGCGGGGTGGATAAGCTGGTCACCGGCGGCTTCTATGCTCGCTTGCGCGATGTCTCTCCAGCGACCATCCCTCGCCTGCGCCTCGAGCAGGGCCCGCGCATCCTCGCGCAGGCCGATCGTGAAGGCGCCAAGCCGAACGGGCCGGCGATAGGAGATTTCGATCTGAACGCCCCCCGTCCCTTCGAAGCCGAGCTTGAGCGGCTGGCCGGCTGGAACGGGCAGAGTGAGCGGGGACCGCCCGGACACGCCGACATGCTCGATGCGCGCGGGAATGGCGTCCTGTTCGTCACGCGGCGTTGGAAAGGCGATGACGGCCGTATCGCCATAGGCCTGGCTTACGCTCCTGCCCTCCTCGACCTCCTGAAAGGGCCCGGTCACCTGCGGCGGCAGCGCGAGCCGGCCGCGAAAGGGCCTGCCGCCCACGACACGGGTTTCGCTCCAGACATATTTCTTCATGCCATCGGCGGGGACGACCCAGGGACCGCCCGTCTCGCTCCAGCCCGGCGAGCCAGCAATACCAAACTCGAAGCCGGAATCATGCGCCTGACGAAGCGACTGGTTGAAAATTGCCTGCCACTGATCCGACATGAAGGGGATGGCAGGCTTCACCACGGCCGGCGTTGGCAGCTTGCCGCCTGAAAAGGCATGCACGCCGCCAATGCCGATACGCTGCATCCATTCGAGGTCAAGCCGCGCGCCCTCCGCGGAGATATTCCCGCCCATCCAGTGCCACCAGAGGCGAGGCCTTGCCTCGGGCGGCGGCGTTTCAAATCCTTCACGCAGCGTGTCGCGCGCCGCAGGCTCCGCCTTCATGGCTGTCGTGCCAAGGCCGATCAGCACCATCGCAAGAGCGCCCATCCCCACCGACCGGAGCCGCAATCGGCTCTTTTCAGGCCCAAATAACCACATGTCCCTCTCCGCATTTTATGCGATAATATATCGCATAGATGGATGCGTCTGCTCCGGTCAAGTATGGTTTGTCGGGTCGATATTACGCGATGCAAGCGCCTGCTAACAGCGGTTCCAGCGCTTGATTGCCGCTCCCGCGCATGCACCGGGACATTGCTTGACAAGCCTGCCATCTCCCACTTATGCGATGGTATGTCGCATAGTTAAAGATCGGCCCGGCACCTTGAGTCGGGAGATGCGGCAACCGGGAACGGACAGGGATAGTCCGTCGACAAAAGGAGGGGATTTTTCCATGAAAGCATTTCATGCCGTTCATTGGGGTGGCAGTATGGGCGCCGTGCTGATGGCAACGCCCCTGCTCGCGCAGACAGCGCCGGCGGAGCAGGCGGCCCCCGGCGCCTCGGCGATCACCGACATCATCGTGCAGGCCCGGCGAAGGGAGGAGGATGTCCAGGACGTCCCTGCCGTGATCGACGCGGTCACCAGTGCGCAGATCGACAAGCTCAATCTGCGCAGCTTCAACGACGTCCAAGCGCTCGTTCCAGGTCTCGAACTGTCCTCCAACGCGAATGGCATCGGTGCCAACGCCAAGCTGCGCGGCATCAATTTCGACGTCAACGCGAGCGGCAATAATCCAACCGTAGAATTTTATTTCAATGATGCGCCCATCACCGCAGGCGCCATCATCCAGCAGATGTATGATATCGGCCAGATCGAGGTGCAGCGTGGCCCGCAGGGCACCTTGCGTGGCCGTGCCTCGCCATCGGGATCGATCACCGTGAGCGCGAAGAAGCCCGACCTCTACGGCTATGGCGCCTATGTCGATCTCACTGCGAACGATATCGGGACGATGAATGCGAAAGGGGCCGTCAATATTCCCGTGATCGAAGGCATATTGGCTTTGCGCGCGGCCGGGGTATGGGACGAGAATGAGGGAGACCGGGTTCGCGCCGCGAACAATCCCGATCCGCGTTCGACAACTACCAGCGGCCGTCTGAGCGCGATTGCCAAGCCGCTCGACTGGCTCAACTTCGAGGGCACCTATCAATATCTCAAGCGCAACGCGCAAAGCTATGACCAGGCCATTTCCTTCAGCGAAGCCAACCCCGATGCCCCCCCCAGCCCTGCCCTGATCACGGCTGAGGACCGGCTCTCCCTCCAGGAACGGCCGCGTCCGATCCATCAACGTTTTGAAATCTATAATTGGCGTGCGGAAGCCGCTCAAATGGGGCAGAAGCTGATCTATCAAGGTCAGCATTATACGCAGAAGCTCTACTCCGCCGACAATTTCGACGACGCGATATTTTTCCCCGGCCAGATCGTCGATCAGGTGACCAACACCCGGGCCAGGGCTACCTCGCATGAAGTCCGTTTACAGAATGAAGAACGGGTTTTCGATTTTCTCGACTATGTGATCGGCTTCTTCGACTATAAGAATGCGTCTCGAACCAATCTTACGACGCCCACGGTCGTCCGCCTGCCCCTGCTCTTTGGCGGCGGGGTCGCCCAGATCGTCAATACGCCGATTGCCCGGCCGACCAACGAGCATGAACAGTCCTTCTTCGGCAACCTTACCGCCCATATCGGGAAGGACACGGAAATCTCGGGCGGCCTGCGGCGGATCGACTACAGCTTTGTCGGCAATTTCAGTGTTGGCGGCCGGATCATCGATGCGCAGGATCGCGACGAAGGCAAGCTCATCTACAATGCGTCGGTAAAGCATAATTTCTCGCCCGACTTCATGGTCTATGCCAGCACCGGCAGTTCGTGGCGGCCGGGTCTTACCGCTATCGGCGATTTCAACCTGGCGCCATCTGCGCTCGAAAAATCCTTCGTCAACGTGCCGCCGGAAAGCTCCAAATCCTATGAACTCGGCTTCAAAAGTACATTGCTGGGCGGGCGGGCGCAGTTCAACGTCACGGCCTATCACCAGAAATTCAAGAATTTTCCTTACCGCTCGCCAACCGGGATCTTCTACGTCAACACCGTTGCGGTCACCAATGCATCAGGAACGGTCACGGGGGTCAGTCAACAGGTCGGTCAGTTCAATTTCGTTTCGCCCGTGCCGGTTGAAGTCAACGGCGTGGAGGCCGATTTCAACCTTGCCGTCGGCAGCCGCCTCAATATCGGCGTCAATGGCAGCTATTCGCTCGGCAAGATCAAGAATGGCGTGGTCGCCTGCAATGATATAAATGGCGACGGCATTCCCGATGTAACAACGGGCACCCCCAATCTTGCCGACCTGCAGGCGGCCGTCGGCGCCGACAATCTGGCGACCTGCCGGAGCAATCAGCGTTCGGCCTTCCTGCCGCCGTTCAGCGCATCGCTCCAGGGCGAGTATCGCATCCCGATATCGCGCGCGACCGACAGCTATGTGCGCGGCCTCTTCTCCTACAATGGCAAGTCGCAAGGCGACCCCACCAATCCATTCGACAATGTGTCCGACTATGGCCTTCTCAATCTCTACGCCGGCGTCCGTGGTACGGACGGAAACTGGGAACTCTCCTTCTTCGCCAAGAATCTCTTCGACACGACGAAGGTGATTTCGCGCACCAACCCCTATTTCACCTCCTATCAGCAATTGGGGTTCGGCGGGTTCAGCAACGGCGCACCGGTCTTCACCGGCCCCACCGGGGCATCGGCAACCAGCACCTATACCGGCGGCAGCCTGACCCCCCCCAGGGAGTTCGGCGTCAATTTCCGCTTCGCTTTCGGTACCCGCTAGAACTCCGGATAATAATGCCTGCATGGGCTGCCTGAAGAGGCGGTGCATGCAGGCATTGTACAAGAGGCCATTACATGATCATAGCGTCCACCCTTCTTCTTGCCGGTCTGGCAGGGGCTGTCTCGCCGCCAGCCACCGCGACAGTCGCAGGGGCTGGACGGGCCGCACGCCAGCAGAACAGCGGCCGAGAAACGCTTGCGCTCGATAGCGGATGGCGCTTTTCGTTCGGCGAAATAGACGATGCCCCTGCCGCATCGGACTTTGCGGACAGCCAATGGGAGAAGGTACAGCTCCCGCATAGCTGGAACCGGTTGGGGAGCTATGGCGACACGCGCTCGCCCCGGACGGACAATCGGCAGGGCATCGGCTGGTACAGGCTGAAACTACACGCGCCGCGCGCAGAGGCACGCCGTCGCTTCTATCTCGACTTCGGCGCTGTCAGCAAGATTGCCGATGTCTGGGTCAACGGGGTCCATGTCGGGACGCACAAGGGCGCCTTTGCCCGTTTCCGGATCGACGTCAGCGATCACTGGAAGCCCGGCGAGGACAATGTGATCGCCGTCCGGGCCGACAATACCAAGCCGGCGGATGGCAGCGCCACGGCACAAATCCTGCCACTGGCCGGCGACTTCTTCGTCCATGGCGGTATCTACCGCGCCGTATCCCTGCTGTCCCTGCCGGCCACCAGTTTCGATCCGCTCGACTATGGCGGACCAGGCCTCTATGCGCGCACCGTGTCGGTCGGCTCCGCTTCCGCCCGGATCGCGATCCTTGCCCGCCTGCGCAATCAGGACCGTCCCCATCGCGCCCTGCAATGGACAACCCGCATCATCGATGCGGCAGGGCAAGTGGTTGCAGAGGCCGATCGCCGGATCGACCTGCCGCACGGACCAAACGAGCAGCAGATCGCGATCGACCTGCCCTCCCCGCATCTGTGGAACGGCACCGCAGACCCCTATCTCTATCAGATCCGCTCGGATCTGCATGATGGCAGGCAGATCCTTGACAGCGTCTCCCAACCGCTCGGCGTCCGCAGCTTCCGCGTCGATGCCAACAAGGGCTTCTTTCTCAACGGCGCCCATCTTGCCCTGCATGGCGTCTCGCGCCACCAGGATCGCCCCGATGTCGGCTGGGCGCTGACAGCGAAGGACCATGCACAGGACATGGCCATAGCAAGGGAGATGGGCGCGAACAGCATTCGCCAGGCTCATTATCAGCAGGCCGACGAATGGAGCGACGAGGCCGACCGGGCCGGCATGGTGACATGGGCCGAATTGCCCTATGTCACCTCGCCGAGCATCACGGGCGGTGAAGGCAGCCCCGAGACCTGGGCAAATGCCGAACAGCAGCTGCGCGAGCTCATCCGCCAGAATTACAACCACCCCTCGATCATGATGTGGTCGGTGGGCAATGAGGTGGATTCCGCCAAGGGCTTTGCCGTGGGCAAGGCCATGATGCGGCCGCTGGCCCTGCTCGAGCGGATGAATGCCATCGCCAAGCAGGAAGATCCCTATCGCCCGACCATCTTCGCCGATTGCTGCGAGGATCTAACCCTCGTCAAGACGGCGGGAGAAAAGCTCGCCGGCACGACCGATCTTATCGGCTATAATCGCTATTATGGCTGGTATTATCCCCAGCCCCTCCAGGCCCGCGCGCAACTGGGTGCGCAGCTTGATCATTTCCATGCCAAGCATCCGGCCCTGCCGCTATCGCTTTCAGAATATGGAGCCGGCGGCGCTGCGTCCCAGCATTCCGACAATATCGCCGACGCATTCCTCAACTTCACCGGGACGCCCCATCCCGAAGAATATCAGGCTTGGTATCATGAGCAGAACTGGCCAGCGATTCAGGAACGCCCCTTCGTCTTTGCCAGCTGGGTGTGGAACCTGTTCGATTTCGCGAGCGACCTGCGCCGGGAGGGCGATTCCATCGACCTCAACAATAAGGGGCTGGTGACGGCCGATCGCCGCACGCGCAAGGACGCCTTCTATTATTATCAGGCGCAATGGTCCTCCCAGCCCATGCTGCACCTCACTGGCAAGCGCTATGTGGAACGGGCCTATCGGACCGTGACGATCAAGGCCTATACCAACGCGGAACGCGCCGATCTCATTCTCAACGGCCGCGCCCAGGGTTCCGTGCCGTGCCCGGGGGGGATCTGTCTCTGGCCTGGCATCGGCCTGCAGCCTGGCTCCAACCAGATCACCGCGAACGCCAGCCTCAAGGGCACGCCGCTCACTGACGCGATGACGCTGGACGGCCCTGATCCGGCCAAGGGGATCTACGTCAACGCGGGCGATATGGGCAGCGCGACCATTGCCGGACACAGATATGGGTCCGATGACTTCGTGACGGGCGGGATCGCGGCAGTGCTGAACATGGGCGGCTTTGCCGGACAGCGCATGATGGCGCAGCGCTCGGTCGAGACCAATATTCCCGACCTCTATGACTATTGGCGCGAGGGCGAGAATTTCAGCTACAGGATTCCTGTCCCCAATGGCCGCTGGAAGGTCACGATCTACAGTTTCGAGCCACGCAAGTCGCTGAGCGAGCCGGTGCTCATGGCGGTCAGGGCCAATGGCAGAGAGGCGCTGCCGCCCTTCGATGTGGCCCATGAGGCCGGCGGCCCCATGCGCGGCCTTGCAAAATCCTTCGATGCGGTCGTGAAGGACGGCATGTTGCAGCTCGACTTTGCCGGCATCCAGGGTCGGGCCGTGGTGGCAGCGATCGCGGTCACGCCGCGTTGACATCGGCGCCACCGCGCTTGCCTTCATGAAGAATGATATCAGGAGAGAGACATGAACGAAGATGGGCTGAGCCGCAGGGCGATCCTTGGCGGCGGATCCATTGCCGTCCTTGGCGCCGCCGTTGCACCTGCCGCAATGGCACAGGATAATCTCGTTCCCGTACGCATCGACATTCGCCGCAAGACCGGCCCCCTCCCCCATATCTGGAAAGAGTGCGTGGGTTCCGATCGTGCGGCGATCACGCTGCGCGAGAGTTGGCGCAACGACCTGCGGCGCTGGACAAGCGAGGCAGGTACCCAGCGTGTGCGCTTCCATGGCATCTTTGCCGATGAGATGGCGGTCATGACGCCGACCATCCTCAACCGCGGCAAGCTCACGCCCAATTTCCAGCGCGTGGACCAGGTCTATGACGGACTGCTCGCCAACAATGTGAAGCCCTTCGTGGAACTCTCCTTCATGCCAAAGGGCCTGGCTGCGGGAACCACCAGCTTCTTCTTCTATGGCGGCATCATCACGCCACCCAAGGCGAATGACGCATGGGCCGACTTCATCAAGGCCTTCGTCACCCATCTGGTTGCGCGCTATGGCCTTGCCGAAGTGCGTCAATGGCCCTTCGAGGTCTGGAATGAACCCAATCTCAGCGTCTTCTGGACCGGCACCAAGGAGCAATATTTCGAATTCTACCGGGTGACGGCGCTCGCGATCAAGTCGATCGATAGCCAGATCCAGGTCGGTGGCCCATCGACCGCCTCGGTAGAATGGATTGCCGATTTTGCCAGCTATTGCGCGTCCTCCAACACCCCGGTCGATTTCTTCACCACCCATGTCTATGCTGGAGATTCCCAGGACAAGCTGTTCGGCAAGGGCTCGGCGCGCTCATCGCAGAATGACGTCATTCCGCGCGCGATCCGCCAGGCGCGTGGGCAGATCGATGCCAGCCCCTTTGCGGGAAAGCCCCTCTGGATCACCGAATGGTCCTCCGACAGCCCGGCCATGATCACCCATGTCATCAAGGAAAGCCTTCCCTATTGCCAGGCCATGTCCCCCTGGGTGATGAGCTGCGAATATGAGGAACTGGGGATTGCCGACTATATCCTTAAGGAGGGTGACAGCGGCTGGGGCATGATCAGCGCCGGGATAGCTAAGCCATCCTTCAACACCTATAAGCTCCTCCACGCCCTGGGTCCTGAACGCCTCGAAGCGGATGGCCCCGTGCTGGCTTCCCGGCGCGAAGACGGCATGATCGCGGCACTGGTCTGGAACCTTGCCGATGTGACACAGCCTTCGGGCATTCCAGGTCTCAGCCACAGCCGCAGCGTACGCGGCGAGGCAAAATCGCTTGTTGTGGATATTGCCGGCGCCCGTCCGGGGCAAAGCGTATCGGTCCGCTATGTCGACCAGGAGCGCGGATCGCCGATGCCAGCCTGGCGCGAAATGGGCTCGCCGCAATATCCCAGCCGCCAGCAAATCGACACGCTGCGGCAGCGGGCCGATATCGCGCCAGCGCAAAAAATGCGCCTTGATCGGCAGGGCAGGCTGACCCTCTCCTTGCCTCCGGAAGGGGTCGCCCTGCTCGAATTGCAAGGTTGAGCACCGATCCAAATCTAAGCGCGTAGCAATCGCCGCCAGGTATAATTCAAAAGTTGAATTATTCTCTTGCCAGCCTTGCCGGGCGATCATAGCCTTTGATCGAGAGGAACGAGGCACAGCCCTCATTGAAAGGAACACAGCATGAAATCGATCGTCATCGCCATGAGCATTGCCCTTGCGGGAACAGCGCCGCTGTCTCTGGCCCATGCCCAGACCGCAACCTCCCCCTCGCCCGCTTCTGCCTATAATGTCGATACCACCGACATCGGCACGCTGCTCGACGATGCGGCGGCCAAGGCCGTTGTCGACAAGCATCTTCCCGGCTTCTCGGCCAATGCCCAGATCGACATGGCGCGCGGCATGACCCTCAAGGCCGTACAGCAATATGCGCCCGACATGGTGACGGACAAGGCATTGGCGGCGATCCAGCTGGACCTGGCCAAATTGCCGACTCCCAAATGAGAGGCAGCCGGGGTTGCCATCGGATCATCGCCCCGTGATGATGGGGCGATGACGTCACCTCCCGAAAAGATGGCGCTCGCATGGGAAGAAATCGGGCTGATCTATGAAGGCCTCGCCTTCGCCTCTCGCCCCCTGCGAGCGCTGACCCGCGACATTAACGAGCGCCATGATCTGGGTCCGCGCGGCAGCTGGATCCTGCTCATGATATCGAGTGGCACGCTGCACCCGCTCGATATTGCCGCCACCCTCCAGATCGGGCGCAGCCTGGTGACGGCAGAACTGGTTCGCCTGGAAAAGGCCGGCCTACTGGTGATGCGCAAGGCGCCGCGCGACCAGCGCCGCACGGAACTGACCCTGTCGGCGCAGGGCCAGGAGATCTGCACGCATCTGCGCCTTGCGATGGCAGGGATGATCCAGGAAAGATGGGCTCGTTACAGCCCGCAAGAGATACGCCTGTGCATAAAGATGCTGCAGGACATAAGGCGCGAACCACCACAGTGATGATCGCCCCCATGTCCTTCAGTCCAGGCGTCGTGCAATTCGGTCGACAGGCGGATCTCCTCTCGTTAGTCCGCCTGCCGCCTCTACGAAAAGCTCAATCCTCGGGTGCGATGGTGATCCGCAAGCCTTCGAGCGCAGCGGTGAACTGTACCTGACAGGCTAGGCGCGAGTGCTCCGTCCGATGTTGCGACGTATCGAGCAGATCGCTTTCATCCTCACTGATCGGAGGGATGCGATCGACAAATTCCGGGTCGACATAGACATGACATGTCGCACAGGCACAGCAACCGCCGCACAGGGCCACCATATCGTCGAACCCGGCATCGCGCACGATTTCCATGACGCTGCGGTCCACCTCTGCCCCGACGGTCTGCTGCACGCCGCTACGATCCGTAACCAGAATCTCAGGCATTTCCCCTCCTCCTTTCACAAGTTTGTTTCGCATTTCAGGTCTGGCTCCATCCGCCTGCATCACCGATGTCACCGAGCAGGGCCCTGCCGCGGAGCCTCAGTTCAGGCTGGCATTGCTTCACCACCCCTCTTACGAGGCTACCTCATCTTTTTGATTGACGGACGGGCAGAACTGTTCCTTCAAAAAAGATCGTCGGATGCAGGAGGCAGTTTCGTGGCAGGCAAGAAGACCCTTCAGGAAAGCCCCGCGACAAGCGACTCGCGATCGCGCAAACTAAGCGACACAGAGTCGCATAGTTTTCAAGGCAGGCGCTCGTCAAGCCGCACCGATCCGCGACATGTACGCAGCGCCCAGGCGTTGCGCCAGGCTCTGCTGCAGTTGCTGGCGGTCAAATCATTCGACCAAATCACGATCCGGGAAATCTGCGAAACAGCCCATGTCCATTATGCGACATTCTTTCGCCATCACAACGACAAGGAAGGCATGCTCGATCATGTCGCCAAGGAAGAGATCGATCGCCTCGTCGCCTTCTCCCTCCCCGCTGGTCACAGATTGGAAGGCTATCGCGCCTTGTGCGACTATGTGCATTCCCATCGGGGCTTGTGGAGAGCATTGCTGACGGGTGGTGCGGGTGGCGCCATGCGCGAGGAACTCATGCGCCTCTCCAAGAATCTGGCCGGCCTGTTTCAGGAGTATCGCAGTTGGCTGCCTCAGGAGCTTTCGATCATCTGCAGCACGACACTCATCGTCGAGACACTCTCCTGGTGGCTGACACAGGAGGAATCCGCCTATTCCTCTGACCAGATAGCGGTGATGCTGGACGAACTTGTGGAGTCCGCGGTTATTGCACCCCGGCCCGGGGCACGCTGAAAGATAAGGTTCAGGCAGCTTTTTTTCGCTCGCCCTGCCCGTCGCCTAACCTCGATGGATAAAAAAACGGCGCGCCCGGAGAGAATGGGCGCGCCGCAGTCCTGCGCGCACTTTTGGGAAGGCTGCACGCAAAATCCATGACCTTGGAGGCGGAAGACCGGCCACTTCCAAACCGGGAAGCCAGCCAATCGACAATCTATGCGACTCATAATCGCATAGACACCACCCCGTCAATCCAGCTTCTGTTCCGGGTCATTCTAGAGCAGCCATAATGAACGAGGTGCGGAAACGCGTGCATGCGAGCAGCTTGACGACAAGGACGGACGAACTTATGCGACAATCAATCGCATAGATTCGTCACCAAGGGCGAAGCAGGGAGTGGGCACATGACGGCACTGGAAGAGCGCGACTATTTTACCGATCACGAGATCCTCAAGGATCCTTATTCCTTTTTCGAGGCGGTGCGCGCCCATGGCCCGGTCTACCAGCCGCCCGGCAAGGATTATCTGATCGTCACCGGCTTTGACGAAGCGCTCGAAGTGCTCAAGAACAATGCCGATTTCTCCGCGATCATCGGTCTCCAGGGCGCCTCCGCGCCCCTTCCCTTCGAGCCGCAAGGGTCCGACATCACGGCGCAGATCGAGGCGCATCGCGACCAGATCCTGGGGGGGGACCTGCTCGTCAATTATGACGATGACCTGCACACCCGGATGCGTTCGCTGCTCAACAAGCTGTTCACCCCCTCGCGCCTCAAGGCGAATGAAGCCTTTATCCAGTCCTATTCGGACGAAATCGCCCGGACGATCACCGCCAAGGGCGGGTGCGAATTGATTAAGGAGGTCGCGACCCCGTTCGTGACGCTGGTGATCGCCGATCTGCTGGGAGTGCCTGCTGCCGACCGCCAGATGTTCATGGACGTGATCGAGGCCGCACCTCCGCCCGGTAGCCTCGACACGGGGGAGAATGACTACAGCTCGCCGGATCATCCCCTGGTTGTCATGGGCGGCTATTTCGCCAATTACATCCAGGACCGCCGGGACAATCCGCAGGATGACATCCTCACCGAATTTGCTCGTTCGACCTTCCCCGACGGCAGCGTGCCCGATACGATCGAACTGGTGAAGATGGCCACCTTCCTCTTTGGAGCGGGCCAGGACACCAGCGCCAAGCTGCTGGGAAATTCGATCCGCTTCATCACCGATCAGCCCGGGCTCCAGGATCGCCTGCGGGCAGACCCCTCGCTCATTCCCCAGTTGCTCGAGGAAGTGCTGCGCCTGGAAGGATCGACCAAGCAGACCGCGCGCCTTGCGCGCCGGGACACGAAGATCGGTGACCTCCCCGTCCCGGCCGGTACCAGGATCCTGGTTGCACTCGCCGCCGCCAACCGCGACCCGGCACGCTGGGACAATCCGGGCGCGTTCGAACTCGATCGCCCCAAAATCAAGGAGCATGTCGCCTTTGGCCGGGGCAAGCATGTCTGCGCGGGTGCCCCGCTCGCGCGCGTCGAAGTGCGGATCATCCTTGAAAAGATGCTGGCCTACACCTCCAATATCGACCTTGATGAAGCGGTCCATGGCCCGCGCGGCGATCGCGTCCTCGACTTCGAGCCCAGCTTCATCATTCGCGGTCTGTCGGAACTGCATGTTAAGCTCAGCCCGGCGGCCGGCGTCGATCTGACGCCTGCGTCAGCCGAACCAGCCGTCAAGCCCCAGGAAAAGACGGCGAGCGACTATTCGACGGCCAAGACCAGGATCGGCGAACTGCTCGCCAACCCCGTGACGCTCGCCGTGCTCGACCGCCATTTTCCGGGCATGAGCCAGGACAAAAGGCTCGCCATGGCCAAGGGGATGACGCTGCGTTCGGTCCAGAAATTTGCCCCGGGCCAGTTCAGCGACGCCGCGCTTGATGCCGTCGACGCAGATCTCGCCGCGATCTGAGGGCTGCAGCACGATAGAATAATCCGGTTCAAAGGAGAGGAAGATGAGCAGCAGCAAGGTTGTCGTCGTCACGGGCGGCGCATCGGGCATAGGTCTGGGAATCGTGAAGCGGTTCGTGCAACGAGGGCACCGCGTGGCCATGCTCGACGTTCAGGAGGCGCTTCTCGAAAAGGAAGCCGCCGTCCTGCGCGGCCAAGGTGCCACCATATTGCCCCTCGTCGTCAACGTCGCCGATCGCACCAGCATCGATGATGCCTATGCGAAAGTACGCGCGGAGCTTGGCCCCATCGCCATCGTCGTTGCCAATGCCGGCATCTCCGAAGGCATAGGCTTTGACGATATCACTGTCGATATCTGGCAGCGGATGATTGACATCAACCTGACCGGCGTCTTCCACACTGTCCAGGCCGCGCTGGCGGACATGCAGCAGGCCGGCTGGGGCCGGATCATCACCATCTCGTCCCAGGCGGCCCAGTCGGGTGCTATGGACCGGGCCCATTATGCCGCGGCCAAGAGCGGGGTCATCGGTCTCACCCGGTCGCTTGCCCGGGAACTCGCGGCCCACGGCATCACGGTCAACACCATCCCTCCCTCGGTGGTCGCAACCCCCATGGCCGATCAGGGCATTGCTGCTGGAACATTTCCGCCGCTCGAGATCATCGCCCAGCATATTCCCATCCCGCGTCCGGGAACCCCCGACGATATCGCAGCGGCCTGTGAATATCTGGCGTCGGATGGAGCGAGCTATGTGACCGGGCAGGTGCTGGCGGTCAATGGCGGCATGTTCATCGGCTGACCGGCCCGTCGGGCCATTCTCAGTTGGTACAGGTCGAGGAGAGGGACATGCGCGACATGGCTGCCAGCGACGGGCAAGATGCAATTAAGCCCATCCGTGTCGTGCAGTGGGCGAGCGGGACGGTCGGCAAGGCCGCCATGCGTGCTGTCCTCGATCATCCCCGCCTCGATCTGGTCGGAGTGAAGGTCTATGCGGCCGAAAAGGAGGGGCGTGACGCGGGCGCGCTGTGCGGTCGCCCCGACACGGGCGTTCGCGCCACGTCCGACCTGTCGGCCATATTGGCGCTCGAGCCTGACTGCGTGCTCTACATGCCCGAGAGTACGGACTGGGACGATGTCTGCACGCTGCTTGAAAATGGCATCAGCATTTCCTCCACGCGCGCCGAATTCTTCAATCCGGACAATATTCCCGCCCCTCTTCGCCAACGCCTCGAAGCGGCGTGCGCCAGGGGAAACAGCAGCATCCACAGCAGCGGCAGCAGCCCTGGCTTCGTCACCGAGGCGCTGCCCCTTGTTCTGCTTTCCTTGAGCCGCCGGCTTGATCTGCTCATGATCGAGGAATTTGCCAACTGCATCGACGGCTGTTCTGAGGCGATGCTGGTCGACATCATGGGCTTTGGCGCGGCCCCGCAGGATTTCCAGGCACGCACTTTCCCCGAACGGGACCAGGTGTTCGGCCACTCGCTCGCAGCCCTGGGCCAGGGGCTTGGCATTGCGATCGATCATTTCGAAACGGTCAGCGAGATCGCCCTGGCCCGGGAGGCCACTCCTCTTCACCGCTCCGTCATTCCGGCAGGTTCCGTCGCCGGACAGAGAATGGTCACGACGGGCTATCGTGACGGGAATCCGGTCATGGGCTTCCGATGCACCTGGTTCGTGACCGACGCGCTGGATCCGCCCTGGCCGATCCGTGCCGATGGCTGGCATATCACCGTCGATGGTGACACGCCGCTCGAGGTCAGCATACGCTTTCCGATCGCGCCTGAACAACGGGCAGATATTCTGCCTAATCTCACCGCCCATCGCCCCGTCAACGCGATCGAGGCGATCGTGGCGGCGCGTGCCGGCATTCTCACGACGGCCGAATTACCGCAGGTGATCGCCCGCCTGGCCTGACCTGAGGTGGGCTGGGCTGCCATCAGACACAGATTGCCTGCGTCTATCCTGGCCGGGCGGGCAGGCCCCGGCCCGAAGGCCAGTACCTGTTCGCCCGGCTCGGGCTTCAAGCCGCCACACCGCCATCCAGCAACAAGGTGCTTCCGGTCATGAACAGAGCCATGTCCGAGGCGCAGAACAGGATAGCCCGCGCAATGTCATCGGACACCCCCACGCGTCCCAAGCGGCTGCCGCCGATGCCGGGAATGGGGATCTGGCTGAGCGCCTCTTCGTCGAGTTCGGCCAGGAACATGGTCTTTTCCGTGAGCGAGAAACCTGGCGCGACGCCGAGCACGCGAATCCCGTCGGGTGCCAGCTCGATCGACAGCTGGCGGGTCAGCCCGACAACGCCGTGCTTGGAGGCGCAATAGGCTGCCTGGCCCTGCGAGATGCCCATGACTCCCGCCAGCGAGGCGACATTGACGATCACGCCGCCCTGGCCTGCCTCGATCATCCGGCGGGCCGCTTCCCTGGCGCCCACGAAGCTTCCGCGCAGATTCACCGCGATGACCTCGTCAAATGCCGCATCGTCCAGATCGAGCAAGGGCACGAAAGAGGGAATGCCCGCGTTATTGACCCAGATGTCGATCTTGCCGAACGAAGAGACGGCCAGATCGGCCGTTGCCGAAATGGCGGCCGGATCGCTTGCATCCATGCGCACAGAGAGGACGGTCACGCCAAACGTTTCTGCCAGTTCCGCCGCAGTCGCCGCAGCCGCCTCGGCATCGATATCGGCAATCAGCACAGAGGCCCCCGCTTCGGCCAGGCGACGCGCCGTGGCCTTGCCCAGCCCCCATGCCGCGCCAGTCACCACCGCCGATCGTCCGGCGAGCGAATAGAGGCTGGCCAGGGGCAGCGAAGACAGGTCGGGTATTGCCATTTTCATTATCCTCTCATGGTGCGGCTCCTGGCCGCATAATGTGCAGCCGCCATATCCAGTTCGCACATCGCTCCGGCGTGCAATACCATCTATGCGACACACAATCGCATAGATGGTATTGCACCAGCAGGTCAAGCGTCTCCCGGACAGGCTGAATGACGACCATCTTCCTCCTCCCGGGCATGGAACCGGCACGATTGCAGCGAGGTCAACCAAGAGGGGGATGTTCGCATGTCGATCACGCAACAAAGGCAGGCGCGCCCGGAGCGCCGCCTGCCTTTGCCTGCCCAAGTACGGGCCGATCGGGCGCGCGATGCATTCGCGCCTTGACCTGTTCAGGGACGCAGCACCCAGCCGCCATCGACATGGATCGTCTGGCCTGTAATCCAGCGCCCCGCGTCCGAGCAGAGCAGCAGCGCCGTACCGACTAGTTCATCGGGCTCGCCGCGCGGACGCAGGGCGCAGCTCATCTTCAGGAACTGGATGAACGGGGAATCGTCGGGCACCAGCATCTTGCCGGCATCCGATGTGACATTGCCCGGCGCAATCGCGTTGCTGGTGATATTGTCCTTGCCAAATTGCTTGGCGAGCGTGGTCGTCAGCCCCACCAGCGCCAGCTTGGAAATGCCGTAGAGGCCCGTCGCCGGAAAGGCGCCGCCCGACGTCTGGTTGATGATCCGGCCGCCGCCGCGCGCCCGCATCGAAGGGATCACTGCGCGGGAACAGAGCAGCGCACCATTCAAGTTGACCGCAAAAGCCCGGTTCCAGGACTCGAGGCTGACGGCCTCGATATTGTCATAGCTTATATCGACCATCAGCGCGGCATTGTTGATGAGGATGTCGACACCGCCAAAGGCATCACTCGCCGCCGTCGCCATGGCCAGGGTTGAGGCTTCGTCAGCGACATCGACCTGGACGGCGATGGCCCGCCCGCCGCCCGCGACGATCTCGTCGGCTACCGCCTTTGCGCCGTCTCCATTGAGATCGGCGACGACGATGGCGGCACCGGCTGCGGCAAGGCCCAGCGCATAGGCCCGGCCGATGGAATTGCCGCGCCCGCCGGCGCCTGTGACGATCGCAACTTTGCCGTCGAGGCGGAACTGTTCGAGAGTG
>PJTY01000182.1_pt1 | contig 44094 bp, 37 predicted proteins | sample 1512121 | NCBI WGS metagenome assembly PJTY01 (sample SAMN08177680, study PRJNA422409) | Soil metagenome, whole genome shotgun sequencing project. | isolation source: Soil enriched (2) on filter paper: alkali lignin treatment | place: USA: Madison | collected 2015-01-15 | reverse complement strand
CCCGAGCGTTTCTGGACTAAGCATGAGAATACTGATCATTGGCCCCAGCTGGGTCGGCGACATGGTGATGGCGCAGACCCTGTTCCAGTGCCTGAAACAGCAGCACCCCGACTGCGTGATCGATGTGTTGGCCCCCGAGTGGAGCCGGCCGATCCTGGAGCGCATGCCCGAGGTCCGTCAGGCCCTGAGCTTCCCGCTCGGCCACGGCGCACTGGAACTGGCCACGCGGCGACGCATCGGCAAGTCCCTGGCCGGCCAGTACGACCAGGCCATCCTGCTGCCCAACTCGCTCAAGTCGGCGCTGGTGCCGTTCTTTGCCGGTATCCCCAAGCGCACCGGCTGGCGCGGCGAAATGCGCTTCGGCCTGCTCAACGACGTGCGCAAGCTGGACAAGGCCCGCTACCCGCTGATGATCGAGCGCTTCATGGCCCTGGCCTACGCACCCGGCGCCGAGCTGCCGCAGCCGTACCCGCGGCCCAGCCTGCAGATCGAAGCGCAAAGCCGTGACGCCGCCCTGGCCAAGTTCGGCCTGGAGCTGGACCGCCCGGTGCTGGCGCTGTGCCCCGGTGCCGAGTTCGGCGAGGCCAAGCGCTGGCCGGCCGAGCACTACGCCAGCGTGGCCGATGCGATGATCCGCCAGGGCTGGCAGGTGTGGCTGTTCGGCTCGAAGAACGATCACCCGGTCGGTGAGCAGATCCGCGACCGGCTGATCCCGGGGCTGCGTGAAGAATCGTCCAACCTGGCCGGCGAAACCTCGTTGGCCGAGGCCATCGACCTGATGTCCTGCGCCCATGCCGTGGTGTCCAACGACTCGGGCCTGATGCACGTGGCCGCCGCGCTGAACCGCCCGTTGGTGGCGGTGTACGGCTCGACTTCGCCGGGCTTCACCCCGCCGCTGGCCGAGCACGTGGAAGTGGTGCGCACCGGTATCGAGTGCAGCCCGTGCTTCGACCGCACCTGCCGCTTCGGCCACTACAACTGCCTGCGCCTGCTGGAACCTGGCAAAGTCATTGCCGCCCTGCACAGCCTGAGCGGGCCGGACCTGATCGATACCGTGGCCGAGGTCGACTAAGTGCGGGTACTGATCATCAAGACTTCGTCGCTGGGGGATGTGATCCACACCTTGCCGGCGCTTACCGATGCGGCCCACGCCATCCCGGGCATCCGCTTCGACTGGGTGGTGGAAGAAGGCTTCGCCGAAATCCCCAGCTGGCACCCGGCGGTCGACCAGGTGATCCCGGTGGCCATCCGCCGATGGCGCAAGAACCTCTGGCAAACCATCAAGAGTGGCGAGTGGAAGGCGTTCAAGCAACGTGTACGCGAGCGCAAGTACGACCTGGTGATCGACGCCCAGGGCCTGGTCAAGTCGGCCTGGCTGACCCGCTATGTGAAGGCGCCGGTGGCTGGCCTGGACCGCTACTCGGCCCGCGAAGGCTGGGCCAGCCGCTTCTATGACCGGCGCCTGTCGGTTGCTACCGGCCAGCACGCGGTTGAGCGGGTGCGCCAGCTGTTCGCCATGGCCCTGGCCTATGACCTGCCGGAAGGCATCGGCAATTACGGCCTCGACCTCGAGCGCCTGCAACTGCCGCCTGCCGCCCCCTATGTGGTGTTCCTGCATGGCACCACCTGGGCGACCAAGCACTGGCCCGAAGCCTACTGGCGCGAACTGGCCGAGCGCATGGGCCGGCGCAAGCTGGAGGTGCGCCTGCCGTGGGGCAACCCTGCCGAGAAGGCGCGGGCCGAGCGCATCGCCCAGGGGTTGAACAATTGCCAGGTACTCCCCAAATTGAACCTTGCCGGCGTCGCCCGCGTGTTGGCGGCGGCAAAAGCCTGTGTGGCGGTCGATACCGGCCTTGGCCACCTGGCGGCGGCACTTGATGTGCCCACCATTTCGCTGTTCGGCCCGACCAACCCGGGCCTGACCGGCGCCTACGGACGGACCCAGATTCACCAGGCCAGTGACTGGCCCTGCGCGCCCTGCCTGCAGAAAAAGTGCACCTATAAACCGAGCGCCGACGACCTGCGCCGGTTCGATCTGAAACGCGAGTGGCCGCTGTGCTTCACTCGCCTGAATCCCGAGCATGTGGCGAGCCGCTTGAGCGCGTTGCTGCTGGCTGAGGATGTCCGTTGATGCAACTGGCTTTCGTACTTTACAAATATTTCCCCTTCGGCGGGCTGCAGCGCGACTTCATGCGCATTGCCCTGGAATGCCAGAAGCGGGGCCATCAGATCCGTGTGTACACGCTGATCTGGGAGGGTGACATTCCGCCGGGCTTCGAAGTGCTGGTGGCGCCGGTGAAGGCGATTTTCAACCACCGCCGCAACGAGAAGCTCAGCGCCTGGATGGCCGCCGACCTGGCCAAGCGCCCGGTCGACCGCCTGATCGGCTTCAACAAGATGCCTGGGCTGGATGTGTACTACGCCGCCGATGGCTGCTTCGAGGACAAGGCGCAGACCCTGCGTGGCGGCCTGTACCGCCGCTGGGGCCGCTACCGGCACTTTGCCGAGTACGAACGTGCGGTGTTCGCCAAGGATGCCCATACCGAAGTGCTGATGATTTCCGAAGTTCAGCAGCCGCTGTTCATCAAGCACTACGGCACCCCGGTGGAGCGTTTCCACCTGCTGCCGCCGGGCATTTCCCAGGACCGCCGCGCGCCGGCCAATGCCAGCGAGATCCGCGCGGAGTTCCGCAAGGAATTCAACCTGGGCGACGACGACCTGCTGCTGGTGCAGATTGGCTCGGGCTTCAAGACCAAGGGCGTCGACCGCAGCCTCAAGGCCCTGGCCGCACTGCCTTCGGCCCTGCGCAAGCGCACCAGGCTGATGGTGATCGGCCAGGATGACCCCAAGGTGTTCCAGCTGCAAAGCGCTACCTTGGGCCTGGGCGATCAGGTGCAGTTCCTCAAGGGCCGCAGCGACATCCCGCGCTTCCTGCTGGGCGCCGACCTGCTGATCCACCCGGCGTACAACGAGAACACCGGCACGGTGCTGCTCGAGGCGCTGGTGGCCGGCCTGCCGGTGCTGGTCTCCAAAGTGTGCGGCTACGCCCACTACATTGCCGAAGCCGACAGCGGGCTGGTGCTGGACGAGCCGTTCGAGCAGGAACAGCTCAATGGCTACCTGCAGCGCATGCTCGAGGACCAACAGGCCCGCGCCAGCTGGTCGCGCAACGGCCTGGCGTTTGCTGAAACCGCCGACCTGTACAGCATGCCGCAGCATGCCGCTGATGTGATCCTGGGGCAGGAGTCCGCATGAAGCTGATACTGGCCGAACCGTTCAAGCGCCTGTGGGCCGGGCGTGATGCCTTCGATGCCGTTGAGGCGCTGCAAGGCGAGGTCTATCGCGAACTGGAAGGGCGCCGCACGCTACGCACCGAAGTCGCTGGCGAGGGCTTCTTCGTCAAGATCCACCGCGGCATCGGCTGGGGCGAGATCTTCAAGAACCTGCTCACCGCCAAGCTGCCGGTGCTCGGCGCCGGCCAGGAATGGCAGGCCATCCAGCGCCTGCACCAGGTTGGCGTGCCGACCATGACTGCCGTCGCCTATGGCGAGCGTGGCAGCAACCCGGCCGCGCAGCACTCGTTCATCATCACCGAAGAACTGGCGCCGACCATCAGCCTGGAAGACTTCAGCATCGACTGGGTCAGGCAGCCGCCCGAGCCGCGCCTCAAGCGTGCGCTGATCGCCGAAGTGGCGAAGATGACCGGCGGCATGCACCGCGCCGGGGTCAACCACCGCGACTGCTACATCTGCCACTTCCTGCTGCACACCGACCGCCCGGTGACGGCGGACGACTTCAAACTGTCGGTGATCGACCTGCACCGCGCGCAGACCCGGGCGAGAATCAGCCGCCGCTGGCGCGACAAGGACCTGGCCGCGCTGTACTTCTCGGCGCTGGACATCGGCCTGACTCAGCGCGACAAGCTGCGCTTCCTGCGCGGTTACTTCCAGCGCCCGCTGCGGCAGATCCTGAAGGACGAAGCCGCGCTGCTCGCCTGGCTGGAGCGCAAGGCGCAGAAACTCTACGATCGCAAGCAACGCTATGGAGATGCACTCTGATGGCGGGGTGGACACTGGCGCCGGGCTATGAACACCTGGCGGCGGACTTCGGCAGCCTGGAAGCGGTATTCGCCTTGCAAGGCGAGCGCCTGACCCGCGACCCGATCAGCGAGGTGGTGCGCGTCGAACGTGGCGGGGTCAACTACTACGTCAAGCGTTACACCGGGGCCGGCAAGCACATGCGCCGTTACCTGGGCCGGCCGCGGATCAAGGCCGAATGGCAGAACCTCAAACAGTTCGACAAATGGGGCATCCCCACTGCCGAAGTGGTGGCCTGGGGCCTGGAGCGCAATGGCCTGGCTTTTGGTCGGGGGGCGATGATCACCCGCGAACTGCCACGCACCGAAGACCTGTCGGCGCTGGCCGAGCGCAACGATGCACGCTTGGCCGATCGCGCCTGGGTCGGGCATGTCAGCAGCCAGCTGGCGCGCCATACTCGGGTCATGCACCAGCACCACTTCGCGCATAACGACCTGAAATGGCGCAACCTGCTGGTCGACGACCATGGCACGCTATTCTTCATCGACTGCCCCACCGGTGATTTCTGGCGCGGCTTCATGTGGCGGCACCGGATGATCAAGGACCTGGCGTGCCTGGACAAAGTGGCCAAATACCACCTGTCGGCAACCCAGCGCCTGCGTTTCTACCTGCAATACCGTGGCCGCGACCGGCTGAATGTGCGTGACAAGAAACGCATTCGCCAGGTGGTGAGCTTTTTCGAGGGAAGGGAATGACCGATTATCTGGCCAGCGCGGACATCGCGCTGCTCAAACGCCATGGCCTGGACGACTTCGAGGCGCTGTGGGCACTGCAACTGGATGCCGTGGACGAACCGAACACCGGCCGCGGTGGCTGGAGCAGCGTGTTCCGCCTGGAGCTCGAAGGCAAGGGCTACTACCTCAAGCGCCAGAGCGACTACCTGACCCGTACCCTGCACCGGCCATTTGGCGAACCGACCTTCGCCCGCGAATTCCGCAACATCAGCCGTTACCAGAAGCTGCAGATCCCGGCCTTGCAGGCGGTGTTCTATGGCGAGCGCAAGCAAGGCGGCACGCACCGGGCGATTCTGATGACTCGCGCTCTGGACGAATGGGCCGACCTCGACAGCCTGCTGGCCCGGTGGCCACAACTGAGCGATGCTGAACGCAACGGCGTGCTGCAGGCTTGCGGCCAGCTGGCGCGTACCCTGCACAGCGCCGGCCAGGTGCATGGCTGCTTCTACCCCAAGCACATCTTCCTGCGCCAGCGCCGCGAAGGCTGGGACGCGCAACTGATCGACCTGGAGAAGACCCGCCCCCTGCTGTTCGGCATGCGTGACCGTCTCAAGGACCTTGAGCCGCTGCTGCGTCGCGCCCCTGTCTGGAGCGGGCGCGATGTACGTAGCTTGCTGGCCAGCTACCTGGCGCAGCCTGCCGACGGCACGCTGGTCGATACCTGGCTGCAACGCCTGACGCAACGCCGTCGTGAAAAAGAGGCCCGCTGATGCGTTTGTCTGAATTGAAAGAGGCCGGGCGCAGCCCTTCGTTGCCCCTGAGTATCACCCTGGCCGATGCCGCCGGCACGGCCGACCTGCAATTGCTCAGCCTGCTGCGCGTGCTGCCGGGCCAGCGCTATGTGGGCGCCGGCGTGTGGCGCGGTACACCGGTGTTGGCCAAACTGCTGGTCGGTGGTAACGCTGCACGGCATTTCCAGCGCGAACTGCAAGGCGTGAAGCTGCTGGCCGAGCAGGGCCTGACCACGCCGAAGCTGCTGGCCGATGGCCTCAAGGAAGGCGAGGGTGGCTGGCTGCTGTTCGAGTTCCTCGACGGGGCCGAAAGCCTGGCCGATGCCTGGGCGGCAGTGGAGAGCTTGCCGGTGCTGGCCGATGAGCAGCATCTGGTGCTGGGCGAGGCGCTCACCGCAGTGGCGCACATGCACGCCCAAGGCCTGTGGCAGGAAGACCTGCACCTGGACAACCTGCTGCGCCATGGGGGCAAGCTTTACCTGATCGACGGCGCCGGCATCAAGGCGGAAACACCTGGCCAGCAGCTGTCGCGCCCGCGTGTGCTGGAAAACCTTGGGGTATTCTTCGCCCAGCTACCCAAGCGCCTGGAACCGTTCATCGAAGAGCTGCTGGTGCACTATCTGCTGGCCAACGCCGAGCATGCGTTGCCGCTGGAAGCCTTGCAGAAGCAGGTGGACAAGGTGCGCAGCTGGCGCCAGAAGGATTACCTGGAAAAGGCTGGCCGTGAATGCAGCCTGTTCAGTGTCGAGCGCAGCCTTTCGGGCTTGCGGGCGGTCCGCCGCAACGAGGTTGAAGCCATGCTGCCGGTGTTGGAGCAGGCCGACGCGTTGATCGACCAGGGCCACCTGTACAAGACCGGTGGCGCTGCCAGTGTGGCGCGCATCGAGGTTGGCGGCCGCACACTGGTGCTCAAGCGCTACAACATCAAGAACACCGCACACTGGTTCAAGCGATTCTGGCGGCCGAGCCGGGCCTGGCATTCGTGGATCGAAGGGCATCGCCTGGAGTTCCTCGACATCGCCACGCCGCGCCCGTTGGCGGTGCTGGAGCAGCGGGTGATGGGCCTGCGCAGCCGTGCCTACCTGGTCACCGAGTATGTCGATGGCCCGGACCTGGCCGAGTGCTTCGCACCCTATGTGGAAAACGGCGATGCACCCGAAGAGCAGGTCGATGCCCTGGTACATGTGATGCAGCAGCTGATTCGCGAGCGTATCAGCCATGGCGATTTCAAGGGCCATAACCTGTTCTGGGACAACGGCCAGTGGTCGCTGATCGACCTCGATGCCATGTGCCAGCACGCCACCCAGCTCAGCTTCGCCCCGGCCTACGCCCGTGACCGGGCGCGGTTGCTGCGCAACTGGCCGAGTGGCAGTGCCCTGCATCAGCGGCTGGACCGGCTGCTGCCCAGGCTGGCCGAGTAATCCGCCGGCAGTGTCAGCCAGTCGCTGCTGCGGCCTGGCTGGCGCACGCGAATGCGCCACTGGCCGTCCTGGCGGCGCAGCACCGCCCAGGCGTGCACCGCGCCGAGCGCGTGTTGCGGGATGCCTAGATGGTAATGGCCTGGGAGCAGGTGCCGGCGCACCGGTAGCTGCTTGCCCGCCAGCAGCAGGTAAAGTTGCCCATCGGCCTCGTACAGGTCGTCCTCGGTCGCTAGCGCCAGGCCTTCGCGTTCGGGTTGCAGGCGGCAGGTTTCGAACAGGTGGCTGAGGTCGGGCAAACCGTCGTGCCAGAGCACGGGCGAGTCGACCACCCAGGTACCATCGCGAAGGCGCTTTAGCGGCAGTTGCACGTAGGCGTCCGGCTGCCTGGGGTCCAGTGCCCGCCAGCGCTGGCCGTCGAAGTTTACGCTGTACATGCGCCCATGGCTGTCCTTGACGAAATAGCGGTCCGGCCCTGCTGTAGCACTGATCTGTTCGTAGACCTTCTCCCCGTGAATACCGTCGATCCGGTAGCGCAGCTTGCTGATGTCGACCGCGGCTTCGTGGCTTTTCGGTAGCGGCCTCGGTGGCTGTGGTGGCAAACCGCGCAGGGCTCGGCGCATCAAGGTTGAGCCGGCAAAGCTGTTGAGCCCGTCGGAGGTGTGGCTGAGCGCCGCAATGACGTGGTGCAAGGCGGCTTCGTAGTCGTCCCGATGCATCGCTTCCACGCCATCCCAGATGGAAATGGCCATGCGCCCGAAGGCCAGGGCCGACATGGCGGGTGCAGGCAGCACCAGGCTGATCAGGTCGAGGATAAGGCGCAGAGTGGCCAGGCTGAACTCGCCCAGCACTTCGTTGTTGCTGCGGCTGTTGCTGTCGGCCTCGGCCATCAGCATTTGCACCTCTGCCCGGTAGCAGGCCTGGTACAGGTTGCCGGTAATGATCGGTCGTTGCACGTAGGGCCCCAGGCGCCCCATGCGCAGCAGTTTGTCCAGCCGTTTGCGGTTGGCTTGGGGCGCCCGTTGAATCACGTATTCGCGCAGCGCCGGGGTATTGCGCAAGGTCCGTAACAGGTCGCGGGTGTTGCGGAATTCGCGCCAGGCACGGCGGTCGGGCGCATCCGGGGTGTAGACCACCAACGACTGGACACTGGCGACCTCGGCATTGAGCAGCAGTACACCGTGCAGGGTATGGCCGTCGATGAGCAACTGGCGGACCACGATGCGGTGTTCCTCGATGGTCGGCCGCCAGCCGCTGTCTGGGTAGTGAATGATTGCCCTGACCCAGCGATAGCCCTGCTCCAGCGGGTCGTTCAGGAAGTGCCCGGCGTAGCGGGCCTTGGCCGCTTCGGCGTGCATGCGCGCACGGTTTATGGCGCCATGGGCCTGCATGCGCCAGCGACCGGCGGCGGAGTCGAGCAGGTGGTGGCGCAGGTAGCGAAGGTAGCCACTGCCAGCATCCAGGTTGCGCACCAGTCGTTTGACATGCGCAGGCGTGAGCCTGGGCAAGGCGCTTCCGTCAGCGCGCTGGACTCGTGCGGTCAGCCAGTATTCGACATCGAACCAGGCGATGTTGAGCAGAGCCAACTCGTCCAGGCGGTAGCTGAGCGGTACCATTTCGATGGTATCGCCCACCTGTGGGCGGCTTGCTGCTGCGATGTAGCTGGAGGGTGCCAGCGGATTCAGCAGCGGGCCTTTGCGCCGGGCCATGGTGACCTTGACGAGGATCTGCTCGGCAGGCGTGTGGATGCCGTGTTCCCGGCGCAGCTGTTCGCCCAGGCGGTCACGGACCCATGCCAGCAAGTGATTATGCTGGCTGAACTGCTCCAGGGTCAGCAGCCCGGGCGCGGCGGCCTGGGTGATGGCTCCGGCGAGCTCCTGCATGGTTTGCATGATGTGCGCCAAACCTTGTGCGGAAGCATTGCGCAGCCAGCTGGGCAAATGTTTTTCCAGCAGCAGTGCATAACGCGTGGCCAGGGCATGCTTGCAACCCATGAGGCTCAGCAAGCCTTGCTGGTTGGCCAGCATGGCGCTGAAGTCTGCCAGGTCGGGCGCATGCTCATGCTGCCAGGCGGTTTGCCAGGTAATTGCCAGGCGTTCGCGCTGCACATCGATCAGGTCTTGAACCTGCTGCTCGACCATGTCCTCGGCAAACCACTCGTAACGCAGCTGGTCTGCTTGCTGAATCAGTTGCTGGTCTTCAATGCGAGGCAGCAACTGCAGCATGGGTTGGCTTTGCAGCGGGTCGTCGAGACGTTCGCACAGCTCGGTGTGCAGTTCGGCGAGGTTGGCGAATGCCTCGATGCCATGTGAAAGGCTGCACAGCAAGGCCAGGCCGCTGGCTGTGCCGGGTAATGCAGCGCTGCCCTCCGGGCTACCGGCCACCAGCACCAGTGCGCCCCGCAGATGCAGCCGGCGGTTGGGGCTCAGGCTGCTGAAAACCGGGCGGTACAGCTGTGCGCGCTGCATGGTGGGCAGATGTCGGCGCTGCCAGGCCCGTGGCGAAGCCAGGCAGGTGCGTAGCAACACGATAGCATCGTAGCCGAGGGTCTGGTCGGCCAGACGCAGCTCAAGCTCCGCAAGCAGCTGCTCGTGACGCAGTTGCAGCAAGCGCTGGAAGCGGCTTTGGCCCCCGGCAGGGGCTTCCTTCCAGAACAGTGCCAGGTCACCGAAAAAGCGCTGGCGCAGCTGCAAGTGCGCCAGGCCGTCGACCGGGGCGGGCTGCCCTCGTTGCAGGGCAGTGATCTGGGTGTCCAGGGCTTCGAGGCGTTGTAGCGGGGTCATGGTGTAGTTCCGTGGGTTAAGGGAGCCACACCATGTCGAGGCAATGTGCGAGGTGGGTGGTAGCCGGTTATTGCCGGCGCCGGGGCCACAAGCCACGCAGGCCCAGCACGGCCGAAACGCCCAGGCCTAGCCAGGCGAGGCTGTCCCAGATGCCGTCGCCCAGCAGGGCTGCGAATAACCCGCCGGCACTGAGCAGGGCGATAAGCGCCGGCCAGGCGTAGATGCGCCGGGTTGACCGCGACTTGTGGCTCATGCGGTTGCCCCCTTGGGCTTGCGCTGCTTGCCCCACCACAGGTACAGGCCACTGCCGAGCACGATGATGGTCAGCACGTCGAGCACGGCCCAGAGGACCTGCATCGGCCGCCCTCCGTAATCGCCGAAGTGCAGCGGTTGCGACAGGCCCATGGCGTCCATGTACCAGGGGCGTTCACCGACCGCAGTAACTTCCAGCGTGCGTGCATCGATCAGCACCGGGGTGAGCAGGTGCGAGGTCAGGTGCGTGGCGCCTTTCATGAACACCGCGTAGTGGTGTTCGCTGGAGAAGCGGGTGCCGGGGAAGGCAATGAAGTCCGGGCGCATGCCGGGTGCGGCCTGTTCGGCGATGCCCAGCAGGCGGGTGGCCGGGGCGCGCTCGATGAGCGGTGGGGCATCACGGTAGGGCGCGACCATGGCGGCCAGGCTGTCATTGCGCCAGGCGGCGATGACCAGGTCGGACAGGGCGCTGATCACACCGGTCACGCCTACCGTCAGTGCCCAGGCCAGGGTGACCACGCCGATCAGGTTGTGCAGGTCGAGCCAGCGCAGGCGGCGGGATTTGCCGTGGCGTACCGTGGCGAAGTCCAGGCGGCGCATGAATGGTGCATAGAGCACGGTGCCGGAGATGATTGCCACGACGAACAGCACGCCCATGAAGGCCAGCAGCAGCTTGCCGGGCAGGCCGGCGAACATGTCCACGTGCAGGCGCAGCATGGTCATCATGAAGCCGCCGTTGGCGGCCGGCATGGCCACGGCTTCGCCGGTGCGGGCGTCAAGCATGAAGGTGTGCGACGAATTAGGTTCGGTGCCGGCGGTGGCGGCGGTGATGGCCACCACACCGTTGGCTTCGTCCTCGTCGTAGCCAAAGTACTGCATGACCTCGCCGGGGCGGTGCTGCTCGGCCTTGATCACCAACTGCTGCAGGTCGAGGTGTGGGGTGCCTGCCGGCATTTCGCGCAGTTCGGGCGCGTCGCCGAGCAGGTGTTCGAGTTCGTGGTGGAAGATCAGCGGCAGGCCGGTGAGCGCCAGCAACAGCAGGAACAGGGTGCATACAAGGCTGCTCCAGGTGTGGATCACCGACCAGTGGCGGATGGTTGGGCTTTTCATCACGGTACCGATTTTTGCCTGTTGGAAGCTGGGGCTGCTGCGCAGCCCTTTCGCGACACAAGGCCGCTCCTACAGGGACCGCGCTGGCCGTTGTAGGAGCAGCCTTGTGCTGCGAATGGTCCGGCTTACTCAGAACTTGTAATTGACACTGGCCACCACGTTGCGCTCGTCGCCGTAGTAGCAGTAGTAGCCGTCACAGGTAGACAAGTAGTCCTTGTTGAACAGGTTCTTCGCATCCACGGCTACGGTCACTCCCTTGAGGGTGCTGTTCAGTCGGCCCAGGTCGTAGTGCACCGAAGCGTCGTAGACGGTGTAGGAGCCCACATGGCCCCAATCGGTGTTAGTGGTATTACCGTAGGTGTCGCCCACGTAGCGCACGCCAACGCCGACCCCAAACCCATCCAGTGGTCCGCTGTGCCAGGTGTAGTCGGCCCAGGCAGTGGCCTGGTTGCGCGGCACCTGCGCCATGCGTTTGCCTTTCTCGTCACTGGTGCCTTTGATGATTTCGCTGTCGTTGTAGGTGTACGAGCCCACCAGCTTGAGGTTTTCGGTCACATCCGAGGTAGCCTCCAGCTCCAGGCCTTTGACGCGCACTTCGCCAACCTGGCGGGTCACACCACCCTCGGTCACCGACATGTTCTCCTGCGTCAGGTCGAACACAGCCGCGGTGAACAAGCTGTTGCTGCCTGGAGGCTGGTACTTGATGCCCAGTTCGTACTGTTTCCCTTCGGTAGGTTTGAAGGCATCGGTGCTGTTGACGGTGGAACCGGTGGCAGCCTGGAACGACTCGGCATAGGAGATGTAAGGCGTCAGGCCGTTGTCGAACACATAGCTGAGCGCTGCGTTGCCACTGAATTTCTTGTCGCGTTGGGTGTTGGTGGCGTCGCCCTGGTTGTGAAAGGTGGTGCCGGTGTGCACCCAGTCCTCACGGCCACCAAGGGTCAGGCGCCAGTTGTCCAGGGCCATCTGGTCCTGGATATACAGGCCGGTCTGTTGGGTTTTCTGGTCGTAGTCGTACATGTCGAAGTAATCGACGTTCGAGAAATCCTGACCGTAGATCGGGTTGTGGATATTGCTTGGTGGCACACCAGCCGAGCCCCAGCGCCAGCGGGCATTGCTGTCCGAGCGCTGGTGGTCGAGACCCAGCAGCAGGGTGTGGGCAACCTGGCCGGTCTGGAAGTCGGCCTGGAAGTTGTTGTCCAGGGCGAACTGGGAGATGTCCTCTTCCACGATGCCGGCGGTGCGCTGCACGGTGCCATCGGCGCTGACAGCTTCGTCCGGGCCGGCTGGCCAGATGGAACCACCGGCGGTAATGCCCTTGAAGTCCAGTTCGTTACGCGCATAGCGCAGGTTCTGACGGAACTGCCAGGTATCGTTCAGGCGGGTCTCGAACGCATAGCCCAGGTGATAGTAGGTGCGGTCGTAGGATTCCCAATCCGGGTCGCCGAGGTTCTTGTGGTGCGAAATCTTGCCTGCGGGGCTATCCAGCTTGGTGCCTTGCAGTGGCAGGAACTGGCCGGTGATGCCGGTATCATCGCGGGTGTACTGGCTGATGAAAGTCAGCTTGGTGTCGTCGTTGATGTTCCAGGTCAGGCTGGGCGCTATGTTGTAGCGCTTGTCCGGGATATGGTCGACTGGCGAACCGCTGTCTCGCACGGTGCCGCTCACTCGGTATAGAAACTGGCCTGCATCGTCGAGCTTGCCGGTGCTGTCGAAGTTGATCTGCTTGTGGTTGTTGCTGCCAACCTGGGCTTCGACTTCGTGGCTGCTTTCCAGTTGCGGCCGACGGCTGGTCATGTCCAGCAGACCACCTGGTGGCGTCTGGCCGTAGACCGAAGAAGCCGGGCCACGCAGCACGGCGATGCGCTCCAGGTTCCAGGGCTCGATCTTGGGGGTGGCGTAGTTGCCCCTGGGCAATGGCAGGCCATCGAGGAACTGGGTAGGCACAAAACCACGTACCAGCAACCAGTCGCTGCGCGAGTCGGAGCCATAGCCGCTGCTCTGCACGCCAGCGGTGTAGCGAAGGGCATCGTTCAGGCTGAGCACCGGCCGGTCTTCCATCTGCTGGCGGGTGATCACGCTTACCGAGCGGGGGAGTTCGGCGATGGCGGTGTCGGTCTTGGTGCCAGCTGCTGTCCGGGTGGCGGTGTAACCTTCTACCGGTCCCCAGGCGCTTTCATAGTTGGAAGTCGCATTGATCGCAGTCTCCGGCAACGCCAGTGTCCCTTCCGGCGTAGCCACCAGGCTGTAGCTGCCCACGCTGCTTTGCTGCAGCTGCAGGCCGGTGCCGCGCAGGGCAGCCTGCAGGGCACCAAGGCCATCGTACTGCCCGCTCACCGGGGCCGAGGTACGACCGCTGACCAGTGCCGGGTCGATGGCCAGGGTAATGCCGGCCTGGCTGGCGATCTGGTTGAGGGTGGTGGCCAGCGGGGCGCTGGGCAGGTCGTAGGCACGCTGAGCGGATTGCTCGGCGGCGAACAGGGCAGGGCTGGCCAATGGTGCGGCCACGGCGATGGCCAGGGCCATCAGGCTGGGGCGCAGGATACGATCAACAGCACGGGACATGCAGCGGCTCCTCGACGGATAAGTGCTTTCTGCTTCCTTGCCGAGCGAGATTTGAAAAGTGACAGGGCGAATCTGAAAAAAATTGAGAATTATTTGAAGTTGGTTTCTGCCTGTGCCGGCCCTTTCGCGGGTAAACCCGCTCCCACAGGGATCACGGGGGCTTTGAGGCTGGTGCAACCCTGTGGGAGCGGGTTTACCCGCGAAGAGGCCGGTGCAGGCCTACTTGGGACCGACGGTCACCCACCACTGGGTATGCCGCTCGACCTTCACCGGCAGTGCCGGCACCAGCGACGACAGCGCCAGGTCGGTGTCGGTCAGCGGGAAGCTGCCGGTCACCCGTAGGTCGGCAACCTTGTCGTCTACCCCGAGGTAACCGCTGCGGTACTGGCCAAGCGCGGCCAGCAGGTCGGCCAGGCGCACGTTGTCCACCACCAGCATGCCGCGGGTCCAGGCGTCGGCTCCGGCTGGTACCGTGCCGACCCGGCCAAGGCCGTTGGCGTTCATCAGCACCTGCTGGCCTTCGCGCAGCACCTGTTCGTCGCCGCTGTTCAGCGGCATGGCGGCGACCGAGGCTTGCAGCACTTCCAGGCGCGTGCCGTCATCCTCGCGGCGCACCAGGAAACGCGTGCCCAGTGGGCGCAGGCGGCCATCGTCGGTGCGCACCAGCAGCGGACGCGGGTCCTGATGGCCGGTTTCGACCGAGATCTCGCCCTGGTGCAGCACGATCACCCGTTGCTCGCCGGCGTAGTCGATGTCCACGGCAGTGTGGCTGTTCAGGCTCAGCAAGGTGCCGTCTTCCAGGCGCAGGGTGCGCAGTTCGCCGGTAGCGGTGCGCTGGTCGGCCAGCCAGTAGCTCGGTGCCAGCGATGGCGCGCCGACCCAGGCCAGCAGCGAGCCCAGAAGAAACATGCCGGCCAGCCCGCCGCCGACCTTGCCGATACGTCGGCGCAGGCCGGCGCGCGATTGCAGCAGGGCCTGGCGTGCCGGGCCGGCAGCGGCGTTCACCCGCTGGTCCATGGCACCGAGTTGGCGCCAGGCGCGGGCGTGCTCCTCGCTGGCGGCATGCCAGCGCATGAATTCGCTGCGCTCGTCGGGTGTGCCGCTGCCGTTGTCGAGGCTGAGTTTCCAGGCAATGGCGGCTTCCAGCACCCGAGACGAAACCGGTGCACTGCTCACGTCGGCTCCCCGTACAGAGCCACGTAGCACTGGCGCATACCCTGGGCGATGTACTGGCGCACCCGCGACACCGAAACCCCCATGCGCTCGGCGATTTCGGCATGGCTCATACCGTCCAGGCGATTGTGCAGGAATGCTGCGCGGGCCTTGCTCGACAGCTTGCCGAGCAGGCGGTCGATGGCCTTGAGGTCCTCGAGGATCAGATGCTGCACTTCCGGGGAAGGTTGTTCGGCTTCCGGCATCAGGGCCAGTTCGGCCAGGTAGGCCTGTTCCAGCGCGGCGCGGCGGAAGTGGTCGAACATCAGGCCTTTGGCCACGGCGGCCAGGAATGCGCGGGGTTCGCGGGGCGTATCCAGTTGCGCACGGCCGAGCAGGCGCACGAAGGTGTCCTGGCTCAGGTCTTCGGCACGTTGGCGGCAGGCCATGCTGCGTTGCAGCCAGGCGAGCAGCCAGCCGCGGTGGTCGCGGTACAGCGCACCGACCAGATCGGCGTGTGGGCTCTGTGCAGAAGACAAGCAGCGTCCCCCCGGAACGAATGCATTAACTAACGATAATTATTCGCGATTGTTGCAGAGGGGAGGGGGTGGGTGCAATGGACGCTTATCGGATGGCCATCATGGAAGGTGCATCACCTGTACAGGCCTCTTCGCGGGTAAACCCGCTCCCACAGGTACGGCGCAGGCCTTGAGCATTGCACAGTACCTGTGGGAGCGGGTTTACCCGCGAAGAGGCCAGCAAGGGCGGTGAAAAGCTACAGGCCGTGGTTGTGCACCTTGCGCCTGCGCCACCCGCGCAACCGCTGCTCCAGCTGCAGCGGGCTGTCCAGTTGCTGGCGCCGGGCCTGGCTGAACAGGATCAGCGCCAGTTCGGCGGTCACCAAGGCATCGGCGCTGGCATGATGGCGCTCTTCCACGTGCAGGCCAAACCGCGCCACCCAGTCATCCAGCCCGGCCTCGCGCAGCACTGTGTCGGGGTTGAGCATCGGCGCCAACTCGGCAACATCCAGGAAGTGCGACTGCAAGCGGTGGCCCAGGCTTTCCTTCAGCGCGCGGGCCAGCATGCGCTGGTCGAATGGCGCATGGAATGCCAGCACCGGGCTATTGCCAATGAAGTCGAGCAGATCGAGCAAGGCCTCGGCAGGGTCGCAACCGGCAGCCAGGGCACTCGGGCCCAGGCCGTGGATCAGCACGCTGGCGTTGGTCTTCTGCAAAGGCCGGTGCAGGGTGCGTTCGAACTGCTGGGCAAAGTCGATGGCGCCATCCTCGATGGCCACGGCGCCAACCGACAGTACCTGGTCACGGTTGGGGTTCAGGCCGCTGGTCTCCAGGTCCAGCACCACCCAGCGCTGCTCGCGCAGGGTACACACCCCCAGTGGTGCGGCCTTGGGCAGCCGGGCCAGGCGCTGGCGCATGGCATGGTCCAGTTCGGGCGCACTGGGGCGCAGCCAGGCGAACAGGCTCATAGCTGGTACCGCAAGGCCAGGCTGCTTTGCAGGCGCTGGGCCTGACGCAGGGACTCGCGCAGGATGCGCCGGTCCAGGTGGTTGAGGCTGTCCGGGTCCAGGCGGTTGGAATACGGCAGGTTGTCGCGGGTCTGGCGCTGGTGCTGCTGCATGCGGGTTTGCTGGATGAAGTGGTAGGCCTCTTCATATGCTGCGCCGTCCAGTGCCTCGATCACGCCCTTGGCCACCAGCTGACGTAGACGTTCCAGGGTATTGCAGGCACCGATGCCGTTGGCCAGGGCCAGCAGCCTGGCACCATCGACGAAGGGCGTCAGGCCCTGGACCTTGAGGTCGAGGGTGGCGGCCTTGTCGTTGCCTTGGCGGGTCAGCACGAACTCGCGCAGGCGGCCTACCGGCGGGCGCTGGCGCAGGGCGTTGTCAGCCAGCATGCGCTGGAAGATGCGGTTGTCAGCCACCTGGTCCAGCAGGCCTTGGCGCAACTGCTCACAGCCTTGCTCGTCGCCCCACACCACGCGCAGGTCGAAATAGATGCTCGAGCCCAGCAGGTTCTCCGGGCTGGCCTCGCGGACAAAACCGGCAAAACGCCGCGCCCACTCACTGCGGGACAGGCACAGCTCGGGGTTGCCGGCCATGACGTTGCCCTTGCACAGGGTGAAGCCACACTGGGCCAGGCACTGGTTGATGTATTGCGCCAGCGGCAGCAGGCGCGCGCGGATGGCGTCGGCCTCGTCGCTGTCGGCGGCTTCGAAGAGGATGCCGTTGTCCTGGTCGGTATGCAGGGTTTGTTCACGTCGCCCTTCGCTGCCAAAGCACAGCCAGCTGAACGGCACGCCCGGGTCACCGCGCTCGGCCAGCGCCAGCTCGATCACCCGGCACACGGTGTGGTCGTTGAGCAGGGTGATGATCTGGGTGATCTGCGTGGAGGACGCGCCATGGGCCAGCATGCGCTCGACCAGTTGGCTGATTTCGCCGCGCAGCGAGACCAGTGTATCCAGGCGTGGCGCATGGCGAATGGTGCGCGCCAGGTGCACCAGGTCGACCCGTTGTAGGGAGAACAGGTCGCGCTCCGAAACCACACCGCACAGGCGCTGGTTTTCCACCAGGCAGACATGGGCGATATGCCGTTCGGTCATGGCCATGGCTGCATCGAAGGCGCTGGCCTGGGGGCTGAGGTAGAACGGCTGGGCGGTCATGTGGCGCGCGATGGGCGCACCCAGGTCGGCGTCGGCCGCGGCCACCACCTGGCGCAGGTCGCGCAGGGTGAAGATACCGGTGGGGTAGCGCTGCGGGTCGACCACCACGATGCTGCCGACCTGCTGCTCGTGCATCAGCCGCACGGCGTCGCGCAGGGGCGTCTCGGGGTTGCACACTACCGGGTGGCGCATGGCCAGTTCTCCCAGTGGCGTATTCAGCGAATACTGGGTGCCGAGGGTTTCCACCGCGCGCTGGCGTACCTGCTGGTTGACCTGGTCGAGCAGGCTGCTGACCCCGCGCAGGGCAAAATCCCGAAACACTTCCGACATGGAGAATACGCGGATGAACGCGGGCTTGTTCAGTTGCAGGCAGAAGGTGTCCTCACCCGCGAGGTGCTCGGTTCGAGTCGCTCGCTCGCCGAGCAGGGCCGCCAGCGGGAAGCATTCGCCGCTGGTGATTTCGAAGGTGGTCTCCACACCAGGCTTGACCAGGTGCTGGCGCTCACCCACCACGCGGCCTTGCTTGACGACGTAGAAGTGCTCGACCGGCCCGTCGGCAGGTTTGACGATGCTTTCGCCGCTGGCATAGAAGCGCAGCTGGCACTGTTCGACCAGGTAGGCCAGGTGGCTGTGTTCCATCTGGTTGAATGGCGGAAAACGCTGCAGGAACTGCAAGGTGCCCTGGATGTTCTGCAGCACTGCCGTCCTGCCCGCCTGGCTGTAGGCGTCCTTTTTGCTCATGAAACTGACCGTATCGCTATGCCGAACTATATATCTATATATATATAGGTGCCGGCCATGTTGTTCTCTGCCTCCATGGTCGGCTTGCGGCGAGGTGGTGCCCATTGGACGTAAGTCTATGAGCGCCCTGTCAAAGACCCGACGAAAGGCCAGCCGGGTTACGCAAGTTCTGCGGTCCTAATGCTGAAGCGGAATTTTTTTGACGAGATGAGCATGCCTGAGCAACACGACATCCTGAGCGACGCCGAGCGCGAGGCATTGGCCGTCGTGAGTGCGCCTGTGGCAGCCAAGCCGCTGGTGCTGGTGGTGGATGACAATGCAGTGAACCGTGAGGCGCTGATCCTGTACCTGAAAAGCCGGGGCATTGACTGCGTAGGCGCGGATGGGGCCGAGGAAGCCAGGCTTTACCTGCATTACCAGCAGCGGATCGGCTTGATGATCACGGATTTGCGCATGCAGCCCGAGGATGGCCTGGAGCTGATCCGGCAGATTCGCGAGTCGGAGCGGGCGGCGTTGTCGATCATCGTGGTGTCAGGCGACACCGATGTGGAAGAGGCGGTGGACGTGATGCACCTTGGGGTGGTGGATTTTCTGCTGAAGCCGGTGGATCTGGACAGGCTGCTGGAGCTGGTGAAGAAAGAACTGAAGATCCAGTAGTGCAGGAGTGGGGCTGCTTTGCAGCCCTTTCGCGACACAAGGCCGCTCCCACAAGTACCGCGCCAGACTTCAGCCTTGCGCGGTACCTGTAGGAGCGGCCTTGTGTCGCGAAAGGGCCGCAAAGCGGCCCCCTGTCGCAGATGTCGCTTACAACCCGTTACGCGCCTTGAACTCGCGGCGACGGCGGTGCAGTACCGGCTCGGTGTAACCGTTCGGCTGCTTTCCACCTTCCAGTACCAACTCCACAGCGGCCTGGAATGCGATGTTGTCGTCGAAGTCAGGTGCCATCGGGCGATACAGGGCATCACCGGCGTTCTGCTGGTCAACCACCACCGCCATGCGCTTGAGGCTTTCCAGTACCTGCTCCTGGCTGACCACGCCATGGCGCAGCCAGTTGGCCAGCAACTGGGCCGAAATGCGCAGGGTGGCGCGGTCTTCCATCAGGCCGACGTTGTTGATGTCTGGCACCTTCGAGCAACCCACACCCTGGTCGATCCAGCGCACCACGTAGCCGAGGATGCCTTGGGCGTTGTTGTCCAGTTCGTTGCGGATCTCTTCGGCCGACCAGTTGGTGTCGGCGGCCAGCGGGATGGTGAGGATGTCGTCTACCGACGCCGGGGTGCGCGAAGCCAGTTCACGCTGACGTGCCTGTACGTCCACCTTGTGGTAGTGCAGGGCATGCAGGGTGGCTGCAGTCGGCGACGGCACCCAGGCGGTGTTGGCACCGGCCAGCGGGTGGGCGATCTTCTGCTCGAGCATGGCCGCCATCAGGTCGGGCATGGCCCACATGCCCTTGCCGATCTGCGCACGGCCTTGCAGGCCGGTGGCCAGGCCGACGTCGACGTTGTTGTTCTCGTAGGCACCGATCCACTTCTCGTTCTTCATGGCGCCTTTGCGCACCACGGCGCCGGCTTCCATCGAGGTGTGGATTTCATCGCCGGTGCGGTCGAGGAAGCCGGTGTTGATGAACACCACGCGCTCGGCTGCGGCCTTGATGCACGACTTGAGGTTGACCGTGGTACGGCGCTCCTCGTCCATGATGCCGACCTTGACGGTGTTGCGCTTCATGCCCAGCAGGTCTTCGACCTGGCTGAAGATCTCGGCGGCGAAGGCTACTTCTTCCGGGCCGTGCATCTTCGGCTTGACGATGTACACGCTGCCGCTGCGGGTGTTCTTGCGGCTGGTGTTGCCATTAAGGTTGTGCAGGGCGATCAGGTTGGTGAACAGCCCGTCCTGGATGCCCTCGGGGATTTCGTTGCCCTGGGCGTCGAGGATCGCCGGGTTGGTCATCAGGTGGCCAACGTTGCGCACGAACAGCAGCGAACGGCCGTGCAGGGTCACGCTGCCGCCGTTGGGCGCAGCGTACTCGCGGTCCGGGTTCATGGTGCGGGTGAAGGTCTTGCCACCCTTGCTGACGCTTTCGGCCAGGTCGCCTTTCATCAGGCCCAGCCAGTTGCGGTAGACGACCACCTTGTCGTCGGCGTCGACGGCGGCAACCGAGTCTTCGCAGTCCATGATGGTGGTCAGCGCCGATTCCATCAGGATGTCTTTCACGCCGGCGGCGTCGGTGCTGCCGACCGGGGTGCTGGCATCGACCTGGATTTCGAAGTGCAGGCCGTTGTGCTTGAGCAGCACGGCAGTCGGCGCGGCGGCATCGCCATGGAAGCCGATCAGCTGGGCGTCGTCACGCAGGCCGCTGTTGCTGCCGCCTTTCAGGGCAACTACCAGCTTGCCGCCTTCGATGCGGTAGCCGGTGGAATCGACGTGCGAGCCGGCTGCCAGTGGCGCGGCTTCGTCGAGGAAGGCGCGGGCGAAGGCGATGACCTTGTCGCCACGCACCTTGTTGTAGCCTTGGCCTTTCTCTGCGCCGCCTTCATCGCTGATGGCATCGGTGCCATACAGCGCGTCGTACAGCGAACCCCAACGGGCGTTGGCGGCGTTCAGGGCGAAGCGTGCGTTCATCACCGGTACGACCAGCTGCGGGCCGGCCATGTGGGCGATTTCTTCGTCGACGTTCTGGGTGGTGGCCTGGAAATCGTCGGCTTGTGGCAGCAGGTAGCCGATTTCCTGGAGGAATGCTTTGTAGGCTACGGCGTCATGGGCCTGGCCTTTGCGTGCCTGGTGCCAGGCGTCGATCTTGGCTTGCAGCTCGTCGCGTTTGGCGAGCAGGGCTTTGTTCTTTGGAGCGAGGTCATTGATGATCTTCTCTGCACCCGCCCAGAACTGCTCGGCGACGATGCCGGTCCCTGGGATCGCTTCGTTGTTCACGAAGTCGTACAGGACCTTGGCGACCTGAAGGCCACCGACTTGAACGTATCCAGTCATTGCTTGCCTCACTCTGCTCAGCTATTTCGCTCTTCTGTATTAAGCCTGTAGCGCTTCTCTAAACACGGCACCAGTGCATGCCCCCGAGTAGAGCCCGAGCGCGGCTGGGTGCGGCCTGCCAGACCTGCTGGCAGACAGTGTGCGTATTTTCACAGGCGCCTTGGCAGACATCCAAACGACGTTTTGTAGTCCGCGCCACGGGATACTACATGACGCAGTAGGCGGGGCAAAATCAGACTAAAAGCGCCGTTATGCGACCCGTTGGTCGCGTATGGTCACGCTGGGAGTGGGTATGTTCGCAAAAAACAGGTGGATTGTTCCAGATAAATCTTGAAACAGTACACGATTCGTTGTGCAGATTGCCCTGCGGCAGGTTGCCGCGCCTTGCCTATACTGAGTCGATCCCCCGATTTTCTGCCGCACGGCGCGGTCCGACACGAGGAAGGGCTTGTGGATCATCTTGTACTGACTGTAATCGCCCCTGACAAGGCCGGCCAGGTCGAGCGCATTGCCCAGTGCATCGCTGACCACAGTGGCAACTGGCTGGAAAGCCGCATGTCGCGTATGGCCGGGCAGTTTGCCGGCATCTTGCGGGTGGCGGTGCCGGCGGAAAACTACGACGAACTGGTGGCTTCGCTGCAGGGGTTGGCCCGATATGACATTCGTGTGCTGATCGCCGAGAGCGGAATCGAGCCGTCTTGTACTTGGAAGCCGATTGCCATGGAGCTGGTAGGGAATGACCGGCCGGGGATCGTGCGTGACATCACCCGCTTGCTGGCGGACCTGGGGGTGAACCTTGAGCGGTTTACCACGGAGGTGCGGCCGGCGCCCATGAGCAGCGAGCCGCTATTCCATGCCGATGCCTTGCTGGCATTGCCGTTGACCCTGTCGCTGGAGGATTTGCAGCAGAAGCTGGAAAGCTTGGCGGACGATCTGATGGTCGAGTTGAAACTGCGGCCGGAGGAGTGATCCGGAATCGCCGGGGGCCGCTTTGCGGCCCTTTCGCGACACAAGGCCGCTCCTACAGGGGCACGCGTAATCCGCCGGTAAACGTGTACCCCTGTAGGAGCGGCCTTGTGTCGCGATGGGCTGCAAAGCAGCCCCCTGCGGTTATCCCGATATCACGGGGAAGGCCTTGTGGATAACCTGGGGGCTCACCTCTCCAGGCCAGGCAAATCAGGCCCTCCGAGGATTTGCTCAAAAAACAGCCAATAATCAGCAGCTTGTGCACAAAGCACGGGGACGAGGGTGTGGATAACCTTTGGAGATGTCTCTGCAGGCCACGAAGCACAAGGCCTGCAGGGTTACGATCATTTTTTGATCAGCTACGCTTGCGCAAACTGACCCACGCATCGACGCTATAAATCGCCAAACCCGCCCAGATGAACATGAACGCCACCAAAGTGCTTGACGACAAGTGCTCATCGAAAAGCAGCACCGCCTGCAGCAACACCAGCGTCGGCGCCAGGTACTGCAGGAAGCCCAGCGTGGTGTACGGCAAGTGCCGCGCGGCAGCGTTGAAGCACACCAGCGGCACCAGGGTCACCGGCCCCGCAGCCATCAGCCACAAAGCTTCGCTGCTGGTGTAGAACGCGCCCTGGGCACTTGTTGCCGCCGGGTGCAGCAACAGCCAGCCAAGGGCCAGCGGTACCAGCATCCAGGTTTCCACCACCAGGCCCGGCAGTGCCGCTACCGGTGCCTGTTTGCGAATCAGCCCATAGAAGCCGAAGCTCAGCGCCAGTACCAGCGACACCCACGGCAGGCTGCCTACCTGCCACACCTGCTGGGCAACACCCACGGTGGCCATGGCTACCGCAAGCCACTGCATACGGCGCAGGCGCTCGCCGAGAATCAGCATGCCCAGCAGCACATTGATCAGCGGGTTGATGTAGTAACCCAGGCTGGCCTCGAGCATGCGCCCGTTGTTCACCGACCATACGTAGGTCAGCCAGTTGCCGGCGATCAGTGCCCCGCTCAGGGCCAGGATGCCCAGCCGGCGCGGGTTTTCCCGCAGTTCACGCCACCAGCCGGGGTGTTTCCACACCAGTAGCAGCAACGAGCCGAACAAAGCCGACCACAGCACCCGGTGGACAATGATCTCCACCGCCGGGACGCTCTGGATTGCCTTGAAGTACAGGGGGAACAAGCCCCAGATGATGTAGGCGCTGAGGCCTAGTAGATACCCGCGACGCGGGTTTGCGGCATGCATGCAGAATCCTTGCTTAGGTAGCTAAATAAAGCGACGCCTATTGTAGACAGAGGCGGGCGCGCTTCTAGAACAATTTCAGCGGCGCTTCATCCAGTGCTGCCATTTGCTCGCGCAGGGCGAGGATCTGGTCTCCCCAGTAGCGTGGCTGGCCAAACCAGGGGAAGCTGGGCGGGAATGCCGGGTCGTCCCAGCGCCGCGCCAGCCAGGCGCTGTAGTGCAACTGGCGCAGGGCGCGCAGGGGTTCGATCAGGGCCAGCTCGCGCGGGTCGAAGTCGTGGAACTCGTTGTAGCCGTCGATCAGTTCGGCCAGCTGCCCCAGGCGCTCCTCGCGGCTGCCGGCCAGCATCATCCACAGGTCCTGCACCGCCGGGCCCATGCGGCAGTCGTCGAGGTCGACCACGTGATACACCTCGTCGCGGTGCATCAGGTTGCCGGGGTGCAGGTCGCCATGCAGGCGGATGAGCTGGTGCGGCGAGCGGGCGTAGATGTCCTCCACTCGCTTTAGCAGGTCGCGGGCTACCGATTCGAAAGCCGGCAGCAGTTCGCGGGGGACGAAGTCACCTTCCAGCAGGGTATTGAGCGAGGCGTGGCCGAAGTTGTCCACAGCCAGCGCTTCGCGGTGCTCGAACGGTTTGCTGGCGCCCACGGCATGCAGGCGGCCGAGCAACTGGCCGAGGCGGTAGAGCTGGTCGAGGTTGCCCGGCTCTGGCGCGTGGCCGCCGCGGCGGGGGAACAGGGTGAAACGGAAGCCCTGGTGCTCGAACAAGGTGCGACCGTCGTGGTGCAGCGGGGCGACCACCGGCACTTCGCAGTCGGCCAGTTCGGCGGTGAAGCTGTGCTCTTCGAGGATGGCCGCGTCGCTCCAGCGGCCTGGGCGGTAGAACTTGGCAATCAGCGGTTGTGCATCTTCGATGCCCACCTGGTAGACGCGGTTCTCGTAGCTGTTCAGTGCCATCACCCGGGCATCGCTGAGAAAGCCAATGCTTTCCACTGCGTCCAGGACCAGGTCGGGGGTGAGGGTGTCGAAGGGGTGGGACATGGTGGCTCCGGGGGTAGGCGGCGTGGGGGCCATGGTAGCGCGTTAATGCCTGTACCGGCCTCTTCGCGGGTGAACCCGCTCCCACAGGTACGGCGCAGCCGCCAGGGAAACGATGCACCTGTGGGAGCGGGTTTACCCGCGAACCGCGCAAAGCGCGGCCAGGCTATGCAGGAACCCCGAGCAATACATAGGAGGGATGAAACTGAACCCGCACCGAACTGCCTTCTGCCACCCGCTGCCCAGCCAACCAATCCGCCTCGGCAAACGCACACAACGTCTGCCCATTACCCAGCGCCAACCTGACCTCTCCAGGCCCATCAGCCTCTGCCAGCACCTCTTCCACCGTCGCCAGCAGGCAATTGCTACCCGCTTCGGCCTCTTCCTCGTCGGCCAACAACCGCACCCACCCCGCCTTGAGCAGCGCCACCACCATCGTCCCCAGCGTCAGCTCAAGCCGCGCAGTGCTGTCGTGGGTGATCAACGCCTCGATCTCCAACCCTCCGCCCAACGCCAGGCTGACGCGATCATGCCGGCCCTCACGGCGCAGGCCGCTGACTTGGCCCTGCAACTGGTTGCGTGCGCTGGTACGCAACATAAGCCGGCCGAGCAAGTCGAGGTCGCTGGACTCCTCGGCCGCTTCGAGAATTTGCGCCTGAAGGGCCTGCAGCCTCTGATACAGGCGCAGCACCCGCTGGCCTTCCGGCGACAGGCGGGCACCACCGCCACCACGCCCCCCGGTACTGCGCTCCACCAGGGGCTGGCTGGCCAGGTTGTTGAGTTCGTCGATGGCGTCCCAGGCGGCCTTGTAGCTGATGCCCGCAGCCTTGGCGGCGCGGGTGATCGATCCTTGTTCGGCAATGTGCTGCAGCAGCGCGATGCGCTGGGGGCGGCGGGCGATGTGCTGGGTGAGGTGGGGGGGCAGGGGCATGGGTATTTGGTCTTGTGGGGGCCTGAGGGTGGATAGTGTGTAGGAGCGGCCTTGTGTCGCGAAAGGGGCGCGAAGCGGCCCCAAGATTCATGCCTTGGCAAATATCGCTGGGGCTGCTGCGCAGCCCGATCGCGACACAAGGCCGCTCCGACACCGGGCGATCCGCACTTGCTCATACGTACCCCGGCTTGGGCGTACGCGCCAGGCAATACACATCCACCCGTCGCGCACCGGCCTGGCGCAGCACTTCGGCAACCGCCTGTGCGGTAGCACCGGTGGTCAACACGTCATCGACAATGGCGACGTGCTTGCCTGTCAGCTCGCCCGTGACCGCAAACGCCTGGCGCAAATTGCGTCGCCTGGCCTTCGCGTCCAGTTGTTGCTGCGCAGGTGTCTCCCGCGTGCGCAGCAGCAACCGCTCGTCGCAATGTACCCCCAGGTGCGACGACAGCCAGCGCCCGAGCATCGCCGCCTGGTTGAACCCACGCTCGCGTAGTCGACGTTTAGCCAAGGGTACAGGCAACAACAGGTCGGGGCGTGGTAGCCCCTCCGCAAAGCGGTGCAGCAGCCCATGCCCGAGCAATTCGGCCATCAGGCGCCCCAAAGGCCATTGGCGGTTGTGCTTGAAACGGCTGATCAGCGTGTCCACCGGAAAGCCGAAATGCCACAGTGCAAGCACCTGCTCGAAGGCCGGTGCGTGGCGGCGACACGGGGCGCAAACCAGGCCGGCCATCGGCAATGGCAGGGCGCAGCGCAGACACTGATCGCCCAGCCAGGGCAGTTCCTGCTCGCAGGCGACGCACAGCGGGTAGGCCTGCTCGGCGGGTTCATCGCACAGCAAGCACGATTGATTAATAAGTGAGCACTTGTAAACCAGTGTTTTCCAGTGTGGTTGACAGTTCATAGGCCTTCCATGACTATGCGAGCTATCCGTGATGCGCTGGAGGGCTTTCCTGTCCCGGCGCCTGCTTGAGCCTAAACAAGGAAACGCCAATGAGCGCCAGCACAACTGCAACAACACGTCACGACTGGTCCCTGGCCGAGGTCAAGGCGCTGTTCCAGCAACCGTTCAATGACCTGTTGTTCCAGGCGCAGACCGTGCATCGCGCGCATTTCGACCCGAACCGCGTACAGGTTTCGACCCTGCTGTCGATCAAGACCGGCGCCTGCCCGGAAGATTGCAAATATTGTCCACAGTCCGGCCACTACAACACCGGGCTGGAAAAACAGAAGCTGATGGAAGTGCAGAAGGTGCTGGAAGAAGCAGCCCGCGCCAAAGCCATTGGTTCTACCCGCTTTTGCATGGGTGCGGCGTGGAAGCACCCATCGGCCAAAGACATGCCCTACGTGCTGGAGATGGTCAAAGGCGTGAAGGCCATGGGCCTCGAAACCTGCATGACCCTCGGCAAGCTCGACCAGGAGCAGACCAAGGCACTGGCCCAGGCCGGCCTGGACTACTACAACCACAACCTCGACACCTCGCCGGAGTTCTACGGCAGCATCATCACCACCCGCACCTACAGCGAGCGCCTGCAGACCTTGGCCTATGTGCGCGATGCCGGGATGAAGATCTGCTCCGGCGGCATCCTGGGCATGGGTGAGTCGCTGGACGACCGCGCCGGCCTGCTTATCCAGCTGGCCAACCTGCCCGAGCACCCGGAATCGGTACCGATCAACATGCTGGTCAAGGTGGCCGGCACGCCGCTGGCCGAGGAAGAGGACGTCGACCCGTTCGACTTCATCCGCATGCTGGCCGTGGCCCGTATCCTCATGCCCAAGTCGCACGTGCGCCTGTCCGCTGGCCGCGAGCAGATGAACGAACAGATGCAGGCCCTGGCCTTCATGGCTGGCGCCAACTCGATCTTCTACGGCGAAAAACTGCTGACCACCGCCAATCCGCAGGCCGACAAGGACATGCAACTGTTCGCACGCCTGGGCATCAAGCCCGAAGCGCGTGAAGAACACGCCGACGAAGTGCACCAGGCGGCCATCGAGCAGGCGCTGGTCGAACAGCGCAGCAGCGAGATGTTCTACAACGCCGCGACGGCCTGAGATGGCCTTCGACCTGGCGGCGCGCCTGGCCGAACGGCGCGCCGCAGACCTGTATCGGCAGCGGCCGCTGCTGCAGAGCCCGCAGGGGCCGGAAGTGGTTGTCGATGGCCAGCGCTTGCTGGCTTTCTGCAGCAATGACTATCTGGGCCTGGCCAACCATCCTGAGGTGATTGCCGCCTGGCAGGCTGGCGCCGAGCGCTGGGGTGTCGGCGGCGGTGCCTCGCACCTGGTGATCGGCCACAGTACGCCGCACCACCAGGTGGAAGAGGCCTTGGCCGAGCTCACCGGGCGCCCGCGTGCGCTGCTGTTCTCCACCGGCTACATGGCCAACCTGGGCGCCATCACCGCGCTGGTGGGGCAGGGTGACACAGTGCTGCAAGACCGTTTGAATCATGCCTCCCTGCTGGATGGCGGGCTGCTCAGCGGCGCCCGTTTCAACCGCTACCTGCACAACGACCCGGCCAGCCTGGCCAGCCGCCTGGACAAGGCCGTCGGCAATACCCTTGTGGTGACCGACGGCGTGTTCAGCATGGACGGCGACCTGGCCGACCTGCCGGCGCTGGCCGATGTCGCCCGCGCGCGCGGTGCCTGGCTGATGGTTGACGATGCCCATGGCCTGGGCACCCTCGGCACCCAGGGCGGCGGTATCGTCGAACACTTCGGCCTGGGCGTTGAAGATGTGCCGGTGTTGATCGGTACGCTGGGCAAGGCCTGTGGTACCGCTGGTGCCTTTGTGGCCGGCAGCGAAGAGTTGATCGAGGCGCTGGTGCAGTTCGCCCGCCCGTACATCTACACCACCAGCCAGCCACCGGCGCTGGCCTGCGCCACCCTCAAGAGCCTGGAGTTGCTGCGCCGCGAGACCTGGCGCCGCGAGCATCTGGCCGCGCTGGTCCGCCAGTTCCGTGAAGGCGCGCAGCAGATCGGCCTGGAATTGATGGACAGCCCGACCCCGATCCAGCCCATCGTCATCGGCGACAGCGCGCAGGCCCTGCGCCTGTCACGCATGCTGCGCGAGCGCGGCTTGCTGGTGACGGCCATCCGCCCGCCCACTGTGCCGGCGGGCAGCGCACGCCTGCGGGTGACTTTGAGCGCCGCACACAGCGAGGCGCAGGTGCAGCTATTGTTGAATGCATTGGCCGAGTGTTATCCACAATTGGAGAGCGCCGATGCGTAATCGACTTGTTCTGTTGCCTGGCTGGGGCCTGGGCACTGCTTCCCTGGAGCCGCTGGCCGCCAGCCTGCGCGCCCAGGACGCCCGCCTGCAGGTGGAGCTGATGCCCTTGCCGGAGCTGGCCGACAGCGATGTGCAGGCCTGGGTCGACCACCTCGACCGCAAGCTGCCGAGCGATGTCTGGCTGGGTGGCTGGTCGTTAGGCGGCATGCTGGCCAGCGCGCTGGCGCACAAGCGCGGCGACCATTGCTGTGGCCTGCTGACCTTGGCCAGCAACCCCAGTTTCGTGGCTCGCCCCGACTGGCCCCACGGCATGGCCGAAGACACTTTCGGCACCTTCCTCGACGGCTGCCGCAGCCATACCCAGGTCACCCTGAAGCGCTTCCGTACCTTGTGCAGCGACGGTGCCCAGCAGTCGCGTACCCTGCTGCGCCAGCTGGGTGTCGGCGTGCCGGACACCGACCCGCTGTACCTGGCCACCGGCCTTGAGGTGCTGGCCAAGCTGGATACCCGCGAAGCACTGCAGGCCTACGGTGGCCCGCAGCTGCACCTGTTCGCCGGCAGCGATGCGCTGGTGCCGGCAGACGCGGCAAAAGCGCTGAGTGAGCTGCTGCCCGATGTGGAAGTGGGCCTGGTTGAAGACAGTTCCCACGCGTTCCTGCTGGAGTACCCGCAGGAACTGGCGGCGGGCATCAAGAGTTTCCTGCATGAGAGTGGCGATGACTGACCTTTCCCGTCCGACCCTGCCCGGCGCGCTGCCCGACAAGCGCCAGGTAGCGGCCTCGTTCTCCCGCGCCGCCGCCAGCTACGACAGCGTGGCAGCCTTGCAGCGTGCGGTGGGTTCGAGCTTGCTGGAGCAGTTGCCAGAAGGCCTGCAGCCGTCACGCTGGCTGGATCTGGGCAGCGGCACCGGTCATTTCAGCCGGGCGCTGGCCGAGCGTTTCCCCCAGGCCAGCGGCGTGGCGGTGGATATCGCCGAGGGTATGTTGTGCCATGCCCGCAACGAACAGGGCGGGGCTCTCTATCACGTGGCCGGTGACGCCGAGCGTTTGCCGCTGCGCGATGCCAGCGTCGACCTGGTGTTCACCAGCCTGGCCGTGCAGTGGTGCGATCAGTTCGCCAGCGTGCTGGCAGAAGCGCTGCGAGTGCTGCGCCCGGGCGGCGTTTTGGCCTTCAGCAGCCTGTGTGTGGGCACCCTCGATGAACTGCGCGCCAGTTGGCAGGCGGTGGATGGCCTGGTGCATGTGAACCGCTTCCGCCGTTTCGAGGATTATCAGCGCCTGTGCGCCGCCAGCGGCTTCGAACAGCTTGGGCTGCAGCGCTGCCCGCACGTGCTGCACTACCCGGATGTACGCAGCCTGACCCATGAGCTCAAGGCCCTCGGCGCCCACAACCTGAACCCCGGCCGCCCTTCCGGGCTTACCGGCCGGGCGCGCATGCAGGGCCTGCTGCAGGCTTATGAGGCGTTTCGCCAGCCCGAGGGGCTGCCAGCCACCTATCAGGTGGTCTATGGTTTGTTGCGCAAGCCACAGGTGTAAGGGGAGCGAGATGAGCCAGGCCTATTTCATTGCCGGTACCGATACCGATGTTGGCAAGACCACCATCGCTGCCGGGCTGTTGCATGCGGCACGGTCGCAAGGCTTGAGTACGCTGGGGGCCAAGCCGGTGGCCTCCGGTTGCACGATGACATCGAAAGGCTTGCGCAACAGCGACGCCCAGGCGCTGATCGACGAAAGCACGATCAAGCTGCCCTACGAACAGGTCAACCCGTTTGCCTTCGAACCGGCTATTGCACCCCATGTGGCAGCGCGCGAGGCGGGGGTAACGCTTGCCGTGTCGGAGCTGTTGGCGGCGATGCGCAATGTGCTGCACCAAAATGCCGACTTCACCCTGATCGAAGGGGCTGGTGGCTGGCGCGTGCCGTTGTCGGGGCAAGACAACTTGTCCGATCTGGCCATTGCCCTCAAGCTGCCGGTGATCCTGGTGGTGGGAGTGCGGCTGGGGTGCATCAGCCACGCCTTGCTCAGCGCCGAGGCAATTGCCCGTGACGGCCTGCAATTGGCGGGGTGGGTGGCGAACATCATAGAACCGCGTACTTCGCGGCTGGAAGAGAACCTCGCCAGCCTGGCCGAGCGCTTGCCGGCGCCATGCCTGGGGCGGGTGCCGAAACTGAAGCAGGCCAGTGCCGACATGGTGGCTGAGCATTTGCAGCTGGATCTGCTGGATTAGCCGTTTCCAGGCCCGGCCCTTTCGCGGGTAAACCCGCTCCCACAGGATCTCCACAGTTTTTGAGACTTGTGCAGTACCTGTGGGAGCGGGTTTACCCGCGAAGAGGCCAGTGCAGGAATACCCAAGGCCTATCAACTGGCACCAGGCCATTAGGGATTTAAACGGGCCTTTTCGCCCCTGGCCTGCTTTAATTGGGCCTGTTCGTCATCCAGCGTCAATGGAGTCCTGACATGGAAATCACCGGTAGCTCCGCCTATTACGCGGGCCTGAGCGCAATCCAGACCGGCCAGAACCGCGTCGATCAGGCCGCCAGCCAGATCGCCAGCACCACCGCCGAACGTAGCGCCACCAGCCAGTCCAGTGATTATCAGGCCGAACGCCTGCGCGCGGTCGACCGCAGCCAGCAGATGGACTTGGCCACCAGCACCGTGCAGCTGGCCGTGGGCAAACTTGAGGTCGAGCTTGGCGCAAAGGTCGCCAAGGCATCCGACGAAATGCTCGGCCGGTTCATCGATACCTACGCCTGATCTTTGGCGTCTTCCCCAATACCAGCGCCCTCAACCTGTGGGAGCGGGTTTACCCGCGAATGCGTCAGCCCGGACAACTTTGTTTTCCGGGCCGGCCTCTTCGCGGGTAAACCCGCTCCCACAGGTATCACGCCATGCTTTGGCGGCTTTGCCATTTTTCGTGGCGTAAATGGCACCATAGTCCATCCTTGACATAAGGCGGAGCTAAACGTAAGTTTCAAACAACTGTTTGATCGACGGCCGCCAAGCGCGTGTCACCCCACAGAACTCACCTAGAGGTTCATCGCAATGCCTGATTACAAAGCCCCCTTGCGTGATATCCGCTTCGTTCGCGACGAGCTGCTCGGTTATGAGGCGCACTATCAGAGCCTGCCGGGTTGCCAGGACGCCACGCCCGACATGGTCGACGCGATCCTCGAAGAAGGCGCGAAGTTCTGTGAGCAGGTGCTGTCGCCGCTGAACCGTGTGGGTGATCAGGAAGGCTGCACCTGGAGCGAATCGGGCGTGAAAACCCCGACCGGCTTCAAAGAGGCCTACCAGCAGTTCGTCGAAGGCGGCTGGCCCAGCCTGGCGCATGACGTCGAGCACGGCGGCCAAGGCCTTCCGGAGTCGCTGGGCCTGGCACTGAGCGAGATGGTCGGCGGTTCGAACTGGTCCTGGGGCATGTACCCGGGCCTGTCGCACGGCGCGATGAACACCATCTCCGCGCACGGTACTGCCGAGCAGCAGCACACCTACCTGACCAAGCTGGTATCCGGCGAGTGGACCGGCACCATGTGCCTGACCGAGCCGCACTGCGGTACCGACCTGGGCATGCTGCGCACCAAGGCCGAGCCACAGGCCGACGGCAGCTACAAGGTGTCGGGCACCAAGATCTTCATTTCGGCCGGTGAGCACGACATGGCCGACAACATCGTCCATATCGTCCTGGCCCGCCTGCCGGACGCACCGGCTGGCACCAAGGGCATCTCGCTGTTCATCGTGCCGAAGTTCCTGCCCAACGCCGAAGGCGGTGTAGGCGAGCGCAACGGCGTGAGCTGCGGCTCGATCGAACACAAGATGGGTATCCACGGCAACGCCACCTGCGTGATGAACTTCGACGGCGCTACCGGCTACCTGATCGGCCCGGCCAACAAAGGCCTGAACTGCATGTTCACCTTCATGAACACCGCTCGCCTGGGTACCGCGCTGCAAGGCCTGGCCCACGCCGAGGTGGCGTTCCAGGGTGGCCTGAAGTACGCCCGTGAGCGCCTGCAGATGCGTTCCCTGACTGGCCCGAAGGCACCGGACAAGGCTGCTGACCCGATCATCGTCCACCCGGATGTGCGTCGCATGCTGCTGACCATGAAGGCCTTCGCCGAAGGCAACCGCGCGATGGTGTACTTCACTGCCAAGCAGGTGGACATCGTCAAGTACAGCCAGGATGAAGAAGAACGCAAGAAGGCCGATGCCCTGCTGGCGTTCCTGACCCCGATCGCCAAGGCGTTCATGACCGAAGTCGGCTTCGAAGCCGCCAACCATGGCGTGCAGATCTACGGCGGCCACGGCTTCATCGCCGAGTGGGGCATGGAGCAGAACGTACGCGACAGCCGTATTTCCATGCTGTACGAAGGCACCACTGGTATTCAGGCCCTGGACCTGCTCGGTCGCAAGGTGCTGATGACCCAGGGCGAAGCGCTGAAGGGCTTCACCAAGATCGTGCACAAGTTCTGCCAGGCGCAGGAAGGCAACGAAGCGGTCAAGGAGTTCGTCGAACCGCTGGCGGCGCTGAACAAGGAATGGGGCGAGCTGACCATGAAAGTGGGTATGGCCGCCATGAAGGACCGCGAGGAAGTGGGTGCGGCCTCGGTCGATTACCTGATGTATTCCGGCTACGCCTGCCTGGCCTACTTCTGGGCCGACATCGCCCGCCTGGCGGCCGAAAAACTGGCTGCCGGCACCAGCGAAGAAGCGTTCTACACCGCCAAGCTGCAGACCGCGCGCTTCTACTTCCAGCGCATCCTGCCGCGTACCCGTACTCATGTGGCGACCATGCTCTCGGGTGCCAACAACCTGATGGCGATGGACGAAGAACACTTCGGCCTGTCGTACTGATCCTGCCGCTGTAAAGCAAACCCGCCTGCCTTCACCGGCAGGCGGGTTTTTGCATTTTGGGGCTGCACGCGATCCCTGTGTTTTACACGATCCTTGTGGGAGCGGGTTTACCCGCGAAGAATGCGACGCGGTATATGGCACCGGCTTTGCCGGTGTTCGCGGGTAAACCCGCTCCCACAATGATCGAGTGCACGCCGGAATTTGCTGTTCATTCCTTCCGCATATTCAACTGTTCATGTGCACTGCCGATGAAGTAAGGGCACAATGCCATTATTGATCTGCCGGGTCGGAGATTACCCTTGTTTCGTCTTAACGCTGTTCGCGCGAGCCACTTCCTGCCGTCGCTGATTCTTTTGCTGGCAGGCCTCGCCGCGGCCTATGTGAGAGACCTCAGTGTCTTTTTCACATCGCTGTTCAATGTCCTGCCCACTTTGGTCCTGCTGCTGGGCGGTGCCTACTGTGCGGTGTACCGTCGCCAGCGCGAGCTGTTCCTGATGCTCACGGTGTACATCGCCTACTACCTGCTCGACACCCAGACCGACTTCTACCGTGACCATGGCCGTGTGCGCGAGGACGCGGCGGTGATATTCCACCTCGTGTGCCTGCTGCTGCCCGCCCTGTTCGGGCTGTATGGTGCCTGGCAGGAGCGTACCCACCTGCTGCAGGACCTGCTCGCCCGTGGCGCGGTGCTGTTCGCCGTGGGCAGCGTGGCAGTGGCCCTGGAGCAAAGCTACCCGGAAGCACTGCTGACCTGGTTGGCGGAAATCCGCTGGCCAACCTTGCATGGCCAGTGGATGAGTCTTATCCAGATGGTCTACCCGCTGTTCCTCGGCGTGTTCATCCTGCTGGTGGTGCAATACCTGCGTGCGCCACGGCCGCTGCATGCTGCGCAGGTGATGGGCCTGCTGGGTATCTTCTGGATGCTGCCGCAAACCTTCATCTTGCCGTTTACCCTGAATATCATGTGCAGCCAGGTAATGCTGATGATCGCCGCAGCGGTGGCGCACGAGGCCTACCAGATGGCCTTCCGCGACGAACTGACCGGGCTGCCGGGGCGCCGTGCGCTGAACGAGCGCATGCAGCGCCTGGGGCGCAACTATGTGATCGCCATGACCGATGTCGACCACTTCAAGAAATTCAACGACACCCACGGCCACGATGTCGGCGACCAGGTGCTGCGCCTGGTTGCCAGCCGCCTGTCCAAGGTCACCGGGGGTGGCCGCGCCTACCGCTATGGCGGCGAGGAGTTCGCCCTGGTGTTTGCCGGCAAGACCGCCGAGGAATGCGTGCCGCATGTGGAAGCCGTGCGCGAAGTGATCGCCAACTACGTGATGCACCTGCGCGACCAGCACAACCGCCCGCAGGACGATACCGCCGGGCGCCAGCGACGGGCGGGCAGCAGTGGCGGCTCGGTGTCGGTCACCATCAGCATTGGCGTGGCCGAGCGCCAGGCCGATCATCGCAACCCCGAGGCAGTGTTGAAATCTGCCGACCAGGCGCTGTACAGCGCCAAGGGCGCGGGGCGCAATTGTGTCATGGTGCATGGGCAACAATCGCAGCGAGGGGCAGTGCGCACGGCGTGACCGAAATAGACTATGCGGTCTAGTGATGACCCTATGTCTCGTAAAAGTTGTTCGGTTACACTGCCTGCAACCCAGTGTCGCGGTTCCCCGAGACCGCCCCGACCCGACTAGCGAGAGGTTGTCATGGCTGAATATAAAGCGCCCCTGCGCGACATGCGCTTCGTACTGAATGAAGTCTTCAACGTGGCCGAGCAGTGGGCGCAACTGCCCGGGCTGGCCGATGTTGTCGACACCGACACGGCCATGGCGGTGCTGGAAGAAGCCGGCAAGGTCACTGCCCGGTCCATCGCGCCGCTCAGCCGCGCTGCCGATGAAGAGGGCTGCCACTGGGACAACGGCGCGGTGCGCACACCGGCCGGTTTCATCGAGGCCTACAACACCTACGCCGAAGGCGGGTGGGTGGGCGTGGGCGGTGACCCGCTGTTCGGCGGCATGGGCATGCCCAAGGTCATCTCGGCCCAGGTCGAGGAAATGGTCAATGCCTCCAGCCTGTCCTTTGGCCTGTACCCGATGCTGACTGCCGGCGCCTGCCTGTCGATCAATGCCCACGCCAGTGAAGCGCTGAAGGAAAAGTACCTGCCGAACATGTACGCCGGCGTGTGGGCCGGTTCCATGTGCCTGACCGAGCCGCACGCCGGTACCGACCTGGGCATCATCCGCACCAAGGCCGAGCCCCAGGCCGACGGCAGCTACAAGGTCAGCGGCACCAAGATCTTCATCACTGGTGGCGAGCACGACCTGACGGAGAACATCATCCACCTGGTGCTGGCCAAGCTGCCGGACGCACCGGCAGGGCCGAAAGGCATTTCGCTGTTCCTGGTGCCGAAGTTCCTGGTAAATGAAGACGGCAGCCTGGGCGCCCGCAACGCGGCCACCTGTGGCTCGATCGAGCACAAGATGGGCATCCAGGCTTCGGCCACCTGTGTGATGAACTTCGACGAGGCGGTCGGTTACATCGTCGGTGAACCGAACAAAGGCCTGGCGGCCATGTTCACCATGATGAACTACGAGCGCCTGGGCGTTGGTATCCAGGGCCTGGCCTCGGCCGAGCGCTCCTACCAGAATGCCGTGGAGTACGCCCGCGACCGCCTGCAGAGCCGCGCCCCGACCGGGCCACAAGCCAAGGACAAGGCCGCTGACCCGATCATCGTTCACCCTGATGTTCGCCGCATGCTGCTGACCATGAAGTCGCTGATCGAGGGTGGCCGTGCCTTCTCCAGCTACGTGGCCATGCAACTGGACAGTGCCAAGTACAGCGAAGACGCCGCCGTGCGCAAGCGCAGCGAAGAGCTGGTGGCACTGCTGACACCGGTGGCCAAGGCCTTCCTCACCGACCTGGGCCTGGAGTGCACGGTGCACGGCCAGCAGGTGTTCGGCGGGCATGGCTACATTCGCGAATGGGGGCAGGAGCAACTGGTGCGCGATGTGCGTATTACGCAGATTTATGAAGGCACCAACGGTATCCAGGCCCTCGACCTGATGGGGCGCAAGGTGGTGGCCAGTGGTGGGGCGTACTACCGACTGTTCTCCGACGAGATTCGCCAGTTCATCGCCAGCGCGGGCAGCGAGCTGGATGAATTTGCCAAGCCGTTGGGTGCTTATCTCGATCAACTCGACGGGCTGACCGAGTGGGTGCTGGAGCAGGCCAAGGGCAACCCGAACGAAATTGGCGCGGCTTCGGTCGAGTACCTGCATGCCTTTGGTTATGTCGCCTATGCCTACATGTGGGCGTTGATGGCGCGGGCAGCCAAGGCGGGTGAGGGGGACCAGGCGTTCTACTCGGGCAAGCTGGGCACGGCGCGGTTCTTCTTTGCGCGGTTGCTGCCGAGGGTGGATTCGCTGGTGGCTTCGGTGAAGGCGGGGAGTGAGACGTTGTACCTGCTGGATGCCGAGCAGTTCTGACATTTTTGGGGCCGGTACAGGGGACAGCTTTGCCAAGCTAGGGAACTAATCCCCTTTGTAAGCTTTTTCCTACACAACGTGGTGACTTTTCGCCACTGTTCTCAGATTGGATCCAGGGCTAATCTTTACCACATGGACGTTGCGCAGGAAGCGCAAAGGACAGATCAAGGACGACGACGAAGGACCACCTGCCAGGATGGCGGGGCGATACGGATGTCACAGGGAAACAGTCTGGAAAACCCCGCTTCGGCGGGGTTTTCTTTGTGCGCGTGTTTTCAACCCAGCACATCCAGCGGTGATGCGCCCGACAGGCGTGCGTCCGTCTCTTCCTCCAACAGCGTGCGCAGCAGCTCCACAGAAGCCTGCTGGCGCTGGGCGTCGCGGAATACCAAACCAACCTTCAGCGGTACTCGCGGCTCGCTCAACGGCTTCCACAGCAGCCCTTGGTCATCCTCGGCGGCCTCCTTGGCCCGCCCTGGCAGGATGGTGGCCAGCGCGGTATGGGCAAGGCTGTCGAGAATCCCTGCCATGTTGTTCATCTCTGCCTGTACCTGCGGCCGACGCCCCTGGCTGGCCAGCTGCGCCTGCCAGATCTGGCGGATCTGGAATTCCTCGCCCAGCATCAGCATGGGCAGCTCGGCGGCCTGGCGGATGGACACCTTCTTGAAGTCCTTCAGCGGGTGGGTAGCGGGGATGACCAGTTGCAACTCATCTTCGTACAGCAGCAGACCATGCAGCCCTGGCTGGCGTGGCGGCAGGTAGCTGATGCCGATGTCCAGGCTGCCATTGAGCAGGCGCCGTTCTATCTCCAGCCCCGACAATTCGTAGATCTGCACCACAAGGTGCGGCTGTGCCCTGCGCAGGCGCTCGAGCAACTGCGGTACCAGGCTCGGCCGCACGGTCTGCAGCACGCCGATGGCCAAGGTACGCAACGACTGGCCCTTGAAATTGCGCATGGCCTCATGGGCGCGCTGCAGGCCGTCGAGCAGCGGCAGGGCGTGGTTGTACAGGGTATGGGCGGCCAGCGTTGGCAGCAGGCGCTTGTTGCTGCGTTCGAACAGGCTCAGGTCGAGACTGTGCTCCAGCTGGCGGATCTGCTGGGAAAGCGCTGGCTGGGACAGCGACAGGCGCTCGGCGGCGCGGCCCACGTGACCTTCTTCATACACCGCGACGAAATAACGCAGTTGGCGGAAATCCATAAGTGCTACTTATCGAAAATGCTGGAAAAACGAAATGGTCGAAAACCCTCGTGAGGCCTAGTCTATCGCCGTATTCCAACGGGTTACAGCGATGAAACGGTCGATTGTTACCCCGGATGAAAAACACTTTTGATAGGAAAGGCAAAATATCGAGTGCCGGTACCCAGACCGCACCGTGGCCGCCCCTGTCGTGATTGGTTGGAGCCCTGATGAACCTGTTCAACCTGCGCCGCCCGGCCCCTGCTGCCGTCGCCGAGCCCAAGCGTGCGCCGGTGATCCTGCCGGAAGCGCCGCAGCTTTCGCGCGAGCGCCTGATGCCCAGCACCGAACGCGCAGCACAGGTGTTCGTGCGTGGCCAGGGCTCCTGGTTGTGGGATAACGAAGGGCATGCCTACCTGGACTTCACCCAGGGCGGCGCAGTCAATAGCCTCGGCCACAGCCCCAGCGTGCTGGTGAAGGCGTTGGGCAACCAGGCCCAGGCGCTGATCAACCCGGGTTCGGGCTTTCACAGTCGTGGCCTGCTGGGGCTGGCCAATCGCCTGTGCCAGAGCACCGGCAGCGACCAGGCGTACCTGCTCAACAGTGGTGCCGAAGCCTGCGAAGGTGCGATCAAACTGGCCCGCAAATGGGGCCAACTGCACCGCAACGGCGCCTATCACATCATCACCGCCACCCAGGCCTGCCATGGTCGCAGCCTGGGCGCGTTGTCGGCGTCCGACCCGCTGCCGTGCAACCGCTGCGAGCCAGGCCTGCCGGGCTTCAGCAAGGTGCCGTTCAACGACCTGGGGGCGCTGCACGCCGAGGTGGACTCGCGCACCGTGGCGATCATGCTTGAGCCGATCCAGGGCGAGGCGGGTGTCATTCCGGCCACGCAGGAGTATCTCAAGGGTGTGGAAACGCTGTGCCGCGAGCTGGGCATCCTGCTGATCCTTGATGAGGTGCAGACCGGCATCGGCCGCTGTGGCGCGCTGCTGGCTGAAGAAACCTATGGCGTGCGCGCCGACATCATCACCCTGGGCAAGGGGCTGGGCGGGGGCGTGCCGCTGGCGGCGTTGCTGGCTCGGGGTACGGCGTGCTGCGCAGAGCCTGGCGAACTGGAAGGCAGCCACCATGGCAACGCGCTGATGTGCGCCGCTGGCCTGGCCGTGCTGGATACCGTGCTGGAGCCTGGCTTCTTCGCCCAGGTGCAGGATAACGGCCGCCACCTGCGTGACGGCCTGAGCCGGCTGGCCGGGCGTTATGGCCAGGGCGAAGTGCGCGGGCAAGGCCTGCTGTGGGCCCTGCAGATGCAGGAAAACCTGGCTCGCGAACTGGTGGCGGCTGCCTTGCACGAAGGCCTGTTGCTCAACGCACCGCAGGCGGATGTGGTGCGTTTTTCGCCGGCGCTGACGGTGAGCAAGGGCAACATCGACGAAATGCTGCTGCGCCTGGCCCGTGCCTTTGCCCGCCTGCACACCCGGCAGCAGGCCCGCCGGGAAGTACCGGCCTGATCCGAATTTTACGAACCGTCTGGCGTTCCTGCGCATCGCTCCTGGCCTGTTTCATTCGGCCCGGGGCGTTTTTTTTTGCCTGTTGAACCTCTACGGCGGGCAGCTAGTCTCTGATGTAACCCCTTCAGGAGAGACTCGCATGGACTTCATACGCATCATCATCGCCATCATCCTGCCGCCGCTGGGCGTGTTCCTGCAGGTGGGATTTGGCGGGGCGTTCTGGCTGAATATTTTGCTGACCCTGCTGGGGTACATTCCGGGGATCGTGCATGCGGTGTATATCATCGCCAAGCGCTGAGATTTTTGGGGCTGCTTTGCAGCCCATCGCGACACAAGGCCGCTCCTACAGGTACAGCGCCACATTCGGGCTTGTGCGATCCCTGTAGGAGCGGCCTTGTGTCGCGATGGGCCGCAAAGCGGCCCCAGAATCTCAGCCCCCCAACACCCGGCAATAGAACTTCCACTCTTCTTCCAAGGCATGCGCCAGGTTCTCCGCCTTGCGGAAGCCATGCCGCTCCCCCGCATAGAAGTGCCCTTCGGCTTCTATCCCGTTAGCCTGCAGCGCCGCCAGCATCGACCGCGTCTGCTCCGGCACCACCACCGCATCCAGCTCACCCTGGAAGAAGATCACCGGCACCTTGATCTGCCCCGCATGCAGTAGCGGCGTACGCTGGCGATAGCGCTCGGCATCCTGCAGCGGGTCGCCGATCAGCCAGTCCAAATAGTCCCCTTCGAACTTGTGGGTGGCCCGGCCCAGGGCAACCGGGTCACTGACCCCGTACAGGCTGGCGCCGGCGCGGAAAACATCATGGAACGCCAAGGCACAGAGGGTGGTATAGCCGCCCGCGCTACCGCCGCGGATGAACGCCTTGCGGCTGTCGATCAGCCCACGTCCGGCCAGGTATTCCACCGCCGCGCAAGCATCGGCCACATCGCTTTCGCCCCAGCGCAGATGCAAGGCCTGACGGTATTCACGGCCATAGCCGGTGCTGCCCCGGTAGTTCAGGTCGGCGACGGCGAAGCCGCGTTGGGTCCAGTACTGGATGCGCGGGTCTAGCACGGGATAACAGGCCGAAGTCGGGCCGCCATGGATGAACACCACCAGCGGCGAGGCACCTTGCGAGCGGGCTGCCGGGTAGAAGAAGCCGTGGGCGCGGTTACCGTCACTGCCGTAGTGAATCGACTGCGGCAGGCTGATATGGCTTGCCGGCAGCACTTCGGCGCCACCAGCCAGCACACTGACTTCGTGGTTGCTGCGGGCGATGGCGATGACTGTCGGCGGGCTGATCGGCGAGGCGGCAATGGCATACAGGTGTTCTGCATCCATCGCCAGGCTGCGAAAACGCGTGTAGGCGCTGGCGAAACGCTCCACGCGGCCATCGGCAGTGCGCAGCCCCAGTTGCCCGAAGCCATCTTCGAACCAGCTGGCCAGATAACTTTGCTGCCCCAGCGCCAACCAGGTACTGGCGCCCAGTTGCCAGGGGGCTGCAGCGTGGTCCGCGGGCTCGGCAGGCAAGGCCTGCCAGCAGCCATCGACCTCGCCCCAGGGTTGCCAGAAGCCATCGCGGTCGGACAGGCAATAGAGTCGGCCTTCGCTATCGAAGCGCGGCTGCTGTAGCGACTCGTCAGCACTGGCAATACATTGCACCGGGCCCCAGTGGCCACTTGCATCACGTGCGCGGCACATCAGCCTGGTGATGGTCCAGGGTTGTGCCGGGCGATCCCATTCGACCCACGCCAGGCGCTGGCCATCGGCACTCACCGTAGGCGAAGCATAGAAGTCGGCACCCTCGGCAAGCACTTCGCGGGCATGTTCACCCAGGGCGACCAGACGATGCTCGACCCGTTCGCCATGCTGCTCCTCGACTGCCAGCACCCGGCCGTCGTGCCACTGCACATCGCCGTAGCGGCAGCTGGCATCTTCGGTCAGGGCACGCGGTACCGCGCCTTCCAGGGCCTGGGTATAGACCTGCTGGTCTTTTTCGTTGACGAATACCAACCCGTCACCACCCAGGCAAAAACTGCCACCGCCATATTCGTAGACCCGGCTACGCACACTGAAACCATCGGGTGTCAGGCAGCGGGCCTGCTGATGCTGCCAGTGCCAGATGCGACAGGCGCCATCGGCCGGGCGGAACTCATTCCAGAACAGCCCCGCGTCGCTGACCTTGAGTTCGGCGAAGTCGGTGCCTGCGGCAACAGCCTGGGCCGCACTGAACTCAGCCGCGGACGATGACACGGGAGTTTCGTTCATTGCGGAAGGTCATCTGTTCAATGGTGAGCTGGGCGCTTTCCGCCTCTTCGCGGGCCTTGAGGATGATGCCGTGGTCGGCCGACTTGGCGCACACCGGGTCGGCGTTGCTGGCATCGCCGGTGAGCATGAAGGCCTGGCAGCGGCAGCCGCCGAAGTCCTTTTCCTTCTCGTCGCAGGAGCGGCAGGGTTCGGGCATCCACTCATAGCCACGGAAGCGGTTGAAGCCGAACGAGTCGTACCAGATGTGGTGCAGGTCGTGGTCGCGCACGTTGGGGAACTGCACCGGCAACTGGCGCGCGCCGTGGCAGGGCAGGGCGGTGCCGTCCGGGGTGATGGTGAGGAACAGGCTGCCCCAGCCATTCATGCAGGCCTTGGGGCGCTCCTCATAGTAGTCCGGGGTGACGAAGATCAGCTTGCACGGGTTGCCCTCGGCCTTGAGCTTGTCCCGATACTCGTTGGTGATGCGTTCGGCCCGTTCCAGCTGCGCGCGGGTCGGCAGCAGGCCCAGCCGGTTGAGGTGGGCCCAGCCGTAGAACTGGCAGGTGGCGAGCTCGACGAAGTCGGCCTCAAGGGCGATACACAGCTCGATGATGCGGTCGATCTTGTCGATGTTGTGCCGGTGGGTGACGAAGTTGAGCACCATCGGGTAGCCATGGGCCTTCACCGCACGGGCCATTTCCAGCTTTTGCGCAAAGGCCTTCTTCGAGCCGGCCAGCAGGTTGTTCACCTGCTCGTCGCTGGCCTGGAAGCTGATCTGGATATGGTCCAGGCCGGCTTTCTTGAAGTCGGCGATGCGCGCTTCGGTCAGGCCGATGCCCGAGGTGATCAGGTTGGTGTAGTAGCCCAGCCGGCGGGCCTCGCCGATCAGTTCGGCGAGGTCCTGGCGTACCAGCGGTTCTCCGCCGGAAAAGCCGATTTGCGCGGCACCCATTTCCCGGGCTTCGGCCATTACCTTGAACCACTGCGCGGTGCTCAGCTCCTGGCCCTGGGCTGCGAAGTCCAGCGGGTTGGAGCAGTACGGGCACTGCAGCGGGCAACGGTAGGTCAGCTCGGCCAGCAGCCAAAGCGGCAGGCCGACTGCTGGCGTGGGCGGTAACTCAGGCGAGGACGATCCAGTGTTCGGCACGGGCCACCTCCATGAACTGCTCGATGTCATCGGCCACTTCCGGGACACCGGGGAACTGTTGTTCGAGTTCGCTGATGATCGCGGCAACGTCGCGTTGGCCGTCGATCAGGCCACCGATCAGGGCCGCGCTGTCGTTGAGCTTGATCATGCCCTCTGGGTACAGCAGCACATGGCCCTTTTGCGCCGGTTCGTACTGGAAGCGATAACCGGGGCGCCAGTTCGGCACTTGATTACGGTTGAAACTCATAGGGTGATCCCTTTGTGCCACACCCGTTCCTGGGTGACGGAGTGATAGGGCGGGCGGTTCAGCTCGTAGGCCATGCTCATCGCGTCGAGCATGCTCCACAGGATATCCAGCTTGAACTGCAGTATCTCCAGCATACGCTCCTGGCCCGCGCGGGTGGTGTAGTGCTGCAGGGTAATCGCCAGGCCGTGCTCCACGTCACGTCGGGCCTGGCCCAGGCGGGTGCGGAAGTATTCATAGCCCGCGGGGTCGATCCACGGGTAATGTTGCGGCCAGCTGTCCAGGCGCGACTGGTGGATCTGCGGGGCGAACAGCTCGGTCAGCGAACTGCTGGCTGCTTCCTGCCAGCTGGCCCGGCGGGCGAAGTTGACGTAGGCGTCCACGGCGAAGCGCACGCCGGGCAGTACCAGTTCCTGTGAGCGCAGCTGGTCCGGGTCCAGCCCCACGGCCTGGCCCAGGCGCAGCCAGGCTTCGATACCACCGTCCTCGCCGGGTGCGCCATCGTGGTCGAGCAGGCGCTGGATCCATTCGCGGCGCACTTCGCGGTCGGGGCAGTTGGCCAGGATCGCGGCATCCTTCATCGGGATGTTGACCTGGTAGTAGAAGCGGTTGGCCACCCAGCCCTGGATCTGTTCGCGGGTGGCGCGGCCTTGGTACATCGCCACGTGGTACGGGTGATGAATGTGATAGTAGGCGCCCTTGGCGCGCAGGGCCTGCTCGAATTCGGCAGGGGACATTGGCAGTGCGTCGCTCATTCGGCTGGCTCCTGTACGACAAACTTGTTAGCTGGCACGCACCCTGTG
>PJTY01000180.1_pt1 | contig 44380 bp, 53 predicted proteins | sample 1512121 | NCBI WGS metagenome assembly PJTY01 (sample SAMN08177680, study PRJNA422409) | Soil metagenome, whole genome shotgun sequencing project. | isolation source: Soil enriched (2) on filter paper: alkali lignin treatment | place: USA: Madison | collected 2015-01-15 | reverse complement strand
TGGTCGAAAGCTGACCGACGACTGCGACCGCGGCCCGCGCCACCGGCTGGTAAGGGAGTTAAATTAGCGCCTATGAGGAGGCTTTCCCCTTTTGATCTGTGATTGCGTCTCGTCGGACCTAGGCTCGGCGACCGCGCAGTTGTCGCTTAGATGGCCCGGACCTCGACGCTGACGCTCATCGCCAGAGCATCATCGGGACGACCGACATACCTGCGACAATCTGCTGTTCCTGGACGTAGATTGTATCCCGATGCGGGATCTCGTAGGCGTGATGGATGACCAGCTTCGACGGATTAACGGCCTGATTTGCGCCGAGGCGTTTTATCTAAGTGCTGCCGATGCGCGTGGGGATTGGATTCAGGACGAATTGCTGGCCGTCGCGCGGCCGCATCCTGTCCGACATTTTCCAACATCCGGAATGCGCGAGGAAGGCAACGCCGGTCTGTTCTGGTCGTTGGTCTTTGGCATCCGTCGTACCCAGTTCGACAGGCTAGGCGGCTTTGACGAAGCTTTCTCGGGCTATGGAGCGGAGGACACCGACTTTGGCTTTCGCGCAAAGGGCGCCGGCATTCCGCTATTTTTCATGGGCGGGCCAGGGGCCTTCCATCAGCATCATGAAGTTTTTGACCCTCCGCTCCAGCATATTGAAGACATCTTGCGCAATGCACAGCTATTCTTCGATCGCTGGAAAATCTGGCCCATGGAAGGCTGGCTGCAAGCATTTGCTGCAGCAGGGCTCATCTGCCGCGATGACTGCCAAATCGAGTTGGTGCGTTTGCCGACGGCTGATCAAGTCGCAGGGGTGCGGCGCTTAGCCGCTTTCTAAAACGAGTGGCGGCGGGGTCACCCCCGCCGCCTTAAGATCAGCGCTCCATCGAATGCTTGATATCGCGGATTTCGTCATGACCTGCCTTCACGCTATCGTAGGCCGATGAAATCAGCGTCTGCACGGCTGGTGAGAGCTCTCGGTCACCCAGCGCGTCCTCATATTTCGCCTTGATGTGATCCTCGCCAGCTTCGACCTCGTTGATGATCGCCTTGTCGTCATGACCCGTCACGACCAACTTGAGGTTGAGGAAGACACGGTGTGCCCCAGCGAGCACGGTGCCATCGTCCTCCGGTTCGCCGCCGAGCGTGGCAACTTCCTGCTGCAGCCTCGTCACGAGCTGACGACGTTCGCCGGCGAGGCCGGTGAACAGGGTCACAAAGCTGGGGTTCTTCGTGTCTTTTGCCGCTTCAGTATATCCCTCTACGCTGTCGAGCGTGGTGGCGATGAGGGTATTGAGGGTAGAAACATCGTGAGTGGACTCGGACATATTGGATTCCTGACATGGTTGACCCCCGCGGGGTGCAGCAAACTCGTACGTTCAACGGCTCGAGGCGCGCAAAGACCCTTAGACCGGGCGGAAATTAACCTCTGTCAGTACGATTTGAGCTATGTCCCGCCCCGCTGGTTGTTGCTGGTTGCCGGCACGATGGTGCTACGGCGTGAAAACTCGCTCGTTATGGATCCGGTCAGCTCATCCAGATCTCCGGTTCAACGAGAAATATCTGCACCCCCGGCTAAGTAAGGTTAGCAGACAGCAGAGTTTCCCGTCTGGACCGGCAACATGTCGGTTTGCACCCCTTGCAAACGCCGGAGCCGCGGCCCATCTTTTGTGCAGCGCAGCAAAGAGTGCGGTTCGCCTGCTCGCGAGAGCCTCTTGGACAAGGATGTTGCGTTGCGCCGTCTATCCGACACCATTGCCCATCTGTCCCAGCTCCGCGGCTTGGCGGCGGGAAGCCCCCATCACGCCGAGGCCAGCAGGTTGAAGGAATTGGGCACATTCGGCTCCAATCCCGGCCGACTGCGCGCGTCGACCTATGTTCCTGCCGACCTTGCGAAGTCTCCCGCGCTCGTGGTCGTCCTTCACGGCTGCACCCAGACGGCCGCCGGCTATGACGTTGGCTCGGGCTGGTCGCAGCTTGCCGATCGCTATGGTTTTGTGTTGCTGTTTCCCGAGCAGCAACGGCAAAACAATCCAAACCTGTGCTTCAACTGGTTTTCCGCCGAAGATAATCGCCGAGAGGGCGGCGAGGCGCTGTCGATCCGGCAGATGATCGCTGCCGTGGCGAACCAGCATGACATCGATCCTGCCCGCATTTTCGTCACGGGGCTGTCCGCCGGCGGAGCGATGGCGTCGGTCATGCTCGCGTCCTACCCCGAGCTGTTCGCGGGCGGTGCGATCATCGCCGGCCTTCCTTATGGCTGTGCCGACACGGTACCGGAGGCCTTGGGCCTCATGCGCGGAAGCGGCGGACAGGGCGAGGCCGAGCTGGCAAGGCTGGTCCGCACTGCCTCCGATCATGGGGGTCCCTGGCCGACCATCTCGATCTGGCATGGAAGCGGCGACGCGACCGTTAATCCCGTCAACGCGGATGCGATCATCAGCCAGTGGCGTGCCTTGCACGGGGTCGGTCTCGAACCCGACCGCACCGAGCCGGTGGACGGGTATCCACGCCGAGTCTGGCGCAACGATGACGGCCGGGACGTGATCGAGGAATACAGCATCACCGGCATGGGCCACGGCACGCCGCTCGATACGTTGAGCGACGATGGCTGCGGCAGAAGCGGCGCCTACATGCTGGAGGCGAGCATTTCCTCGACGCATCGGATTTGCGAGTTTTGGGGATTGGCAACGGATAAACCTCTGTCGCCTTCAGAAAACGCCGTGCCGGCTAGCGCCACTCTCGTGCGGACAACTACGAACCATCACCCGCTGTCGGTAACTCCGCTCGACCAGCCGCCGAAAGTCGCTATGCCCGCCGACCCATCGGGCGTAGGCAGGATTATCGAAGACGCGCTCCGAGCGGCCGGGTTGATGCGTTAGCGCTGATGAAGCTCCGGATACGCCACGACACGATCTATCGCTACCGGCGCGCCGTATCGCTGCAGCCGCATCGTCTGATGCTGGTGCCGCGCGGCAGTCACGACCTGACCATCCTGTCCAGCTCGCTCGACCTGTCGCCCAAGGCCGATATGGCGTGGGCGCAGGATGTGTTCGGCAACCTGGTGGCGGCGGCGAGCTTTGCGGTCCCGACGGACATGCTCGCCATATCGAGCGAGGTTCTCGTCAAGCAGCGAGCGCTTGCGTGGCCCATCTATCGGATCGCGCCCGGCGCGCACGCCTATCCGTTCGGCTATTCGGACGGAGAGATGGCGGATCTTGGCGCGCTCCTGCATCCGCAGCATGATGATCCCGAAGGCGTGCTCGCGACCTGGGCACGAAGCTTTGTTCTCGGGCCTACTGTCGACACGCTGTCGCTGCTGAAGAACATCAATGCCGGCATCGCGGATGCTGTGGCCTATCGCACACGCGACGAGGAGGGCACGCAATCGCCGCTCGAGACGCTCTCGATCGCGAGCGGTTCATGCCGAGACATGTCGGCATTGTTCATCGATGCCGTGCGCCATCTAGGCTTCGGCGCCCGCGCGGTCTCCGGCTACCTCCACGATCCCGACGTCTCTCCTGATGACGCAGGATCGACGCACGCCTGGGCGGAGGTCTATCTTCCCGCCGCCGGCTGGATTGCCTTCGATCCCACGCATCGGCGGGTGGGATCGGCCAACCTCATCCCCGTGGCTGTTGGCCGATGCAACACGCAGATCATGCCCGTCACCGGGGGCTATGCCGGTGCCGCGGAGGATTTCAGCGGCATGGAGGTGCGAGTTACCGTTGAAGAGGTCTAACCGCAGTGTCAGAGGCCGGCTGCCATCTGATGACAGGTCTACTCGAACATGCGTCCGGAGGCTCGTCTGACATGCACCTGCTTCCCGACCCTTACATCCTCATCCTCACCGGAACAGGCCTTCTCATCGCGCTCGTAGCGTGATTGCCGCTTGCCTTGAGACGTCTGCCGCTTTCGCTCCCGATCGTCTGCCTCGGCATCGGAGTTGTCCTGTTCCTGCTACCGCAAGTGACCTTGCGGCCCTTGCCGCTCCATTACCCGCAGATTACCGAGCGCTTTGCCGAGTTGGTTGTCATCATTGCGCTGATGGGTGCCAGCCACCCTGAATGCTTCGTAGAAGTATCGGCTGGCCGCGAGCACGCGCAAGTCGACATCGAGCACAAGCAGCGGTTCGCGGATCGTATTGACGATCGCCTGGGCAAGCAGGTTGGCTTCGTTGATGCTGCGCGCGGTATGGATCATTCAAGCAGCCATATCTGCTCGGCATCATCCAGCGCTTCGAGCATTTCGCTCTCAGCTTGCATGCTGCTCAGATGGCTGCGCACCGCTTCGGGATCACCCGCGCGGGGAAACTTACGGTCCGCCTTGGCAGCCCTGGCCAGATCGCCGACCCAATCCGAACGATCATGCTGGGTCAGCAGCCATACCCCGAACGTCACCTCGTCGTCGGAAGAGTCGATTGCCTTCACAGCCCCTTTGTCCTGCCTGCAAGCTGCCAATGACCGTTGACCGGCTTGATCATGGCGCGGCGGCAAATCAGGCAGACACTGACAAACAGACCGTTCTCCCAGCGCTGCCCTGCTGGATCCGCCTGATGCTGACCCAGGAGATTATGTAGTATCACGCTGACTTTTCCTCATTTTGGTATGTGACGGCACGGCTGATTTTCGCTTCGTATCCTCACTATCCAACCTGTCATCGATCTCTTCCGCATCGGCTTCGGCCTCCAGCAAAAATTCCAGCGCGATGGCTGCATCCTCATCGCTCAGAGCATCCTTCGAGCCAGATTCGCGGCTCTCGGCTTCCAGCGCTTGCACTTCCCATGCGCGGGCGGCGGCCAGTGCGACCCTGCGAACATTCTGCAGGCCCGTTTCCGCCGCGATCCGAAGGTGATGCGCCTCCTGCTGTCTGCATAGCGCGGAACTGTTGAACATGGCTGAAGCTACACCCCTCTGCCCGACCAGGGGACGCAGACCCACAACGGAACCCAGCGCCAACTGACGGGCGGCGGTATCGAAGGATCGAGCACTTCGGGCGGTAGCACGTCTGTCCGAAGAGCTGCGGCTTCGCGGTCTTGCCGCAAGGCCGCCTCCAGGTCTTTGGGATCGACGGCGCGATGTTCGACCCGACCGGTCGTCTCCACCACAAGAGTCGTCGCAATGCGGTGAAAGACCGTGCGGACATTTCCCTCGATGGCCTCTTCCTCCGTATCGACCGCATAGCTGCCGGCCGGCAGCGGGGCGTCGAAGCCGGGCAAACGGAAGGGCGCGGCGAACGTGACCGAGCTTCTCGTAGAGCGAACCGTCATGTCGGTCGCCGATCGCTACGATTGGAGCTGGCAAGTATGAGGAACATCGATGCGACTCCCGACGGCAGGCGGGAGCACGATGGTCTCTCAGTCACGATATGCCTGCGGCACTATGCGGGTGATGCGCGACCATAACACATCGGCGACGTTGTCGCATGATTTGAATCCGGATCCAAACGTGAGTGGCAGAGGGTATGACACCTCTGCCTCCCATGTCTGGGTTCACCGCCTGGCTCAGAAGCCCATACCGCCCATGCCGCCGGCCATCGCAGGCGTACCGGCGCTATCGTCGCCCAAATCGGCAACGGCGGCTTCGGTCGTGATCAGCAACCCTGCAACCGAGGCGGCATCCTGAAGCGCGGTGCGCACGACCTTGGTGGGATCGATGACGCCGGACTGGAACAGATTCTCATATTGCTCGGTCTGCGCGTTGAAGCCGAGATTCTCGTCATTACCATCGATAAGCCGGCCCGCGACCACGCCGCCGTCATGACCGGCATTTTCCGCGATCTGCCGCAGCGGTGCCTGGAGTGCCCTGCGGACGATGTCGATGCCGCGGCGCTGATCGTCATTCACGGCGTTGAGACCGTTCAATGCCTTCGCCGCATAGAGCAAGGCCGTCCCGCCACCGGGTACGATACCCTCCTCGACGGCCGCGCGGGTCGCATGGAGGGCATCATCGACGCGGTCCTTGCGCTCCTTGACCTCGACTTCACTTGCACCGCCGACCTTGATGATCGCGACACCGCCGGCGAGCTTGGCAAGACGCTCCTGGAGCTTCTCCTTGTCATAGTCGCTGGTCGTGTTCTCGATCTGCGCCCGGATCGCGTCGACCCGGCCCTTAATGCTATCCGCGGCGCCGGCGCCATCGACGAGGGTCGTAGTGTCCTTGTCGATCGTGACGCGCTTGGCGGTACCCAGCATCTCCAGCGTGACGTTCTCCAGCTTAATGCCCAGTTCCTCGGAGACCACTTCGCTCTTCGTCAGGATAGCGATGTCTTCGAGCATCGCCTTGCGTCGATCGCCAAAGCCCGGCGCCTTGACGGCCGCAACCTTCAGCCCCCCGCGCAGCTTGTTTACGACCAGGGTGGCGAGGGCCTCGCCTTCGATATCCTCGGCGATGATGAGGAGCGGACGGCCGGACTGGACGACGGCCTCCAGAACGGGAAGCAGCGCCTGCAGGTTCGACAGCTTCTTTTCGTGGATCAGGATATAGGGATCCTGCAACTCGACCGACATCTTCTCGGTATTCGTGATGAAATAGGGCGAGAGGTAGCCGCGATCGAACTGCATGCCCTCGACAACGTCCAGCTCGAACTCGACGCCAGTGGCCTCCTCTATGGTGATGACACCTTCCTTGCCAACCTTCTCCATCGCTTCGGCGATCTTGCGACCGACGACCTCATCTCCGTTCGCCGAGACGATGCCGACCTGGGCAATTTCCTGATTGTTGTCGACCGGCTTGGATCGCGCCTTGAGTTCGGCGACCACGGCAGTGACGGCCAGGTCGATACCGCGCTTGAGGTCCATCGGATCGACACCCGCAGACACCGATTTCATACCTTCGCGCACGATCGCCTGCGCAAGCACCGTCGCGGTCGTCGTGCCGTCACCCGCATGGTCGTGGGTTTTGGACGCGACAGCCTTGATCATCTGCGCGCCCATATTCTCGAACTTGTCCTTCAGTTCGATTTCCTTGGCGACGGTGACGCCGTCCTTGGTGATGCGCGGTGCGCCGAAACTCTTGTCGATTAAAACGTTACGGCCTTTGGGGCCGAGCGTCACGCGGACCGCGTTGGCGAGAATATCGACGCCGCGCGCGATGCCTTCGCGCGCGTCACGGGAGAATTTTACGTCCTTGGCTGACATGGTTAGTGATCCTTTATGGAAAAATCTGCGAACCGTTTCGCTACGGCCAGACTGATAGAAAAAGTCTGGGTCAGCCAATGACGCCCAGAACGTCGCTTTCCTTCATGATGATAAGGTCTTCGCCATCGAGCTTGACCTCGGTGCCCGACCATTTGCCGAACAGGATCTTATCGCCGGTCTTGACGTCCAGCGGCGTGATCTTGCCATCCTCGGCGCGGATACCGCTGCCGGCGGAGACGACCTCGCCTTCCTGCGGCTTTTCCCTGGCAGTGTCGGGTATGATGATGCCGCCAGCCGTCTTTTCTACTGCTTCGAGCCGGCGCACGAGCACGCGGTCGTGGAGAGGGCGAAATGTCATGGATCAGCCATCCTGTCGCTGGATCGCGACGAAATCGTCGCTTTCACAAGCGGGAGCCAGCGCTGCCAAATTGCGAGCTGGCAGTCTCAAGCCGAGAGTGCCAATGCACGCGATATGTGCATTGCGCCGACCGATAACAAGATGGTCCTCGCCGCCGGCATGAATAAACGCCCTCAATCTATATGAGCATCCATTCGGTTCGCAGAGCCGGGCGAGCGGCGCATTTTCTCTGCGAGCGGATCGCGTTTACCGGTGGAGTGGTGTAGGGCGAACGTCTCATCAATATCGAAACGGATGACAGGCCAAGGGCTACGGGCGCCGCGCGCCTCAAATGTGCTTTTCTATCGATGGTTCACCAAGCGCGTCGGCCCGGCGGGCTCTCCGAAAGGATGCCGATGCCCCATGACACCAGTCTTATCACCACGATCGTCATGGGGCTGGTCCTTGCCTTCGTCGGCGGCTTCACTGCGAGCCGGCTGAAGCTGCCCCCGCTGGTCGGCTATCTGGTGGCGGGTGTTGCGGTCGGCCCCTTTACGCCTGGCTTTGTCAGCGATGCGGGAATGGCGGAACAGCTTGCCGAGATCGGCGTGATCCTCCTGATGTTCGGAGTCGGCCTGCATTTCTCGGTCAAGGATCTGCTCTCCGTCAAACGGATCGCCATTCCGGGCGCGATCGTGCAGATCACGGTCGCGACCCTGCTCGGCGCGGGGCTGACGCATGTATGGGGCTGGACGCCCGGCGCGGGCATCGTCTTCGGCCTCGCGCTCTCGGTTGCCTCGACGGTGGTGCTGCTCCGCGCGCTCGAACACCGCAATACGCTGGATTCGATCAACGGCCGCATCGCTGTTGGTTGGCTCATCGTCGAGGATCTCGTCATGGTCCTGGCGCTGGTTTTGTTGCCGGCGCTTGCGGGCGTACTCGGCGGCAACGCCAGCGAAGGCAGCGAAGCGACGGGCGGCACAATCGCCCTGGCCCTGTTGCTGACGCTTGGGAAGGTCGCGCTCTTCCTTGCCCTGGTGCTCGTCGTTGGCACGCGCGCGGTGCCTTGGGTGCTGGAGCGCGTCGCACGGACAGGATCGCGCGAGCTGTTCACGCTGTCGGTGCTCGCGACCGCGCTGGGCATTGCCTATGGATCGGCGGCGCTGTTCGGCGTGTCGTTCGCGCTCGGCGCCTTCTTCGCCGGTGTCGTGCTGAGCGAAAGCGACTTCAGCCATCAGGCTGCAGCGGATTCGCTGCCGTTGCAGGACGCCTTCGCCGTCCTGTTCTTCGTCTCGGTCGGCATGTTGTTCGATCCGGCTGTGCTCGTGCGCGAGCCGCTGGCGGTGGTCGCGGTTCTGGCGATCATCCTCGTCGGCAAGTCCGTCGCCGCCTTCGCTATCGTATTGGCCTTCGGCTACCCGGTACGAACAGCGCTTACGGTATCGGCGAGCCTTGCCCAGATCGGCGAGTTCTCCTTCATCCTGATCGGCTTGGGTGTGACGCTTGGGGTGGTTTCCGTGGAAGGCAGGGACCTGATACTCGCCGGCGCGCTTCTCTCGATCACGCTCAACCCACTCGTCTTCAAGACCTTCGACGGTATCGAGCGATGGCTGGACCGGCGACCACGCATCCTTTCGGTGCTTGAGCGTCGCGGCGGGCAAGCCCTGTCCACTCTTCCTGAGCGAATGAACGAGGGAACGCGTAATCACGCGATCATTGTCGGCTACGGTCGGGTGGGCCGTGTGGTCGGCAAGGCGCTCAACGACCAAAAGCTGCCGGTCATCATTGTGGACAAGGACCGGCGACGTGTCGAGGCGCTTCGCGCGAAGGGCATACCGGCGATCTATGGCGATGCATCCACCCCCGGCATTCTCGGGGAAGCAAGTATCGCCGCTGCACGCCTTCTTGTGATCGCGACGCCCGAAGGCTTCCAGACTCGGCGAATCATCGAACTCGCCCGTGAGCTCAATGCGGACATCGATGTCGCCGTGCGGACGCAGAGTGATGCCGAGGTGGCCCATCTTGAAAGCCAGGGCGTCGGCCTTGCCATCATGGGCATGCGCGAGTTGTCGTTCGGCTTGGCGGACTATGCACTGCGCAGCCTGGGTGTATCAAGGAAACGCGCGGCGGATATCATCCAAAAGGAACGCATCTCCGGCGAAGGCGGCGCATTCGAGCGGCGGCCGGACCTTCCTGCCCGCGAAGCCCCGGAACTGCGCGTCCGACGCCAGGACGATGAAGGGTCTGCTTGAGGGTGCGCTACGATGTGTAGCGTTCCGCTATCAGTGAGGGCTTTTTTGGGATGGGCCGTTCGTCCGAGGCCATCGTTGTATTGCGGTGAGTTCGGCTGCTGATTTTTTCCTGCACGCCTCAGGGATTTTCGCACCCCCGGTCCGGATTTTCGCTAAGCAGCCTGTCTTCCTCGCCGGGCACAGGTTCATTTTGAAGAGCCGCCATATCGGCAATCACGCGCGTCCGCTCGCGGCGCGCTTCGCGCTGCTCGGCGGCAAGCGCCACGGCGCCCCACGCCTTGGCCGCCTTCTCGGCCACGAGGCGGATGTTCTCCAGTATCGCATTAGCGGCGCGATCGCTTTGGACGGTTTCCTGCATCCGGCAGAAAGTCGATGAAAGTTCCATTGGTCGTCCTTTCACTAGATTTATGCCCAGGTGGCGATGATCAGGACGACTGCGCGTCGCGCCGCGCCTGGGCGATTGCGTCGCTGAGCTTCGAGTAGCGATAATCCCTGTAGTGATATTGATCGGCGGGGACGCGGATGATCCCGTAACGCGCCATCTGCTCGGCTGCGGCGGTTTCGTCAGGTTCAGAGGGGCCGCTCACGACTGCGGCTCCTGCGACCGCATGCTGACTTGCAGGAGATCGAGCTTCGCCTTTTGCTGGCGCAGAACACGCGAACGATGCGCATAGCTATTGTAGCGCATCCCCACCCGACCATTGGCAAAGTCGCTGGCCAGGGTGCTCTCCAGGACACGGACCTGCTCCGCCAGGGCATCGACATCACTGGCTGAAATAGCGGAAGATGCGATCCTGGGACCCTCACTGGCGAGATGACCGCCTTCATTCTCCCAATTGTCCTCGCGCAGGGATCGTGCATGATCACGCGCATTGCTGGATGCCGGGATCATGGCGCGACCAAGGGGAAGGGCTGCTTTGGCTTTCCTCGAAACGGAGCTGGATAAAATGGACATTGTTCGTCTCCATGTATGAGCGGGAGCACGAACTATCTCTCAGCCACACTCGTGCCCGAGGCAAACGGAGCGCGGTAAATCCTATATGGTGTACGCAAGGGCGTTTTACTATGGGCGACCAATCTTCCATCGGTGTGCCGTTGATGGGCGCCGCGATGGCCAAATGCAGGTTGCGTTCGTAATATAAAACCAAGCAACTTCGCTTCCCGGCCATCGGAACCCTTGCGCGCGAGCCGCCCCGAAATTCTGAGGCGGCGGCTTGAGCGCGGTGATATCGAGGCTATCCCGATTCTGCTGCCAAAGTTGCATGGGGAACAAACGCGCTACTGGTGGCAGTTCATCCGGACGGTCTGGTCAGATGATCTCACCGGCGCGTTGAAGGATGCATTTGCGCAGGGTCCAGCCCGGGCCGCGCAATCCGAATATCTACGCTACGAATCTATTGTTCGACATCGGACGGTGGATGGATCGTACAGAGACGCCTGACAGATCCCGGCGCAACTGCGAAAAACTGCCTGTGCGTTACCGAGCCTTATCGAGCGCCTGCCATAAAGAGTGCGCTATCATCGCCAACACGCGATTTGGTCAGAAAATCCGTGATTACCCGGTGATTATTTCTGCATATACACTCTTATAGAATAGAATAAAAGTGCATTATTTATCAATATCTTAGTAGAGTTTAGTGCCCATGGTCTGGTACTTCCGATACCGGAGGCGCTGAGCGCCGGCCCGGCGCGATGGATAGCCCCGGCCGAAGCCGGGGCTATTCCGTAGATCAGCCGACCACGCCTGCGCCGGCCAGCACGGCCAGGGTCAGCACATCGGGCGCATTGGCCGTCATCGGTGCGATCTGGACCGGCTTTTCCAGCCCGACCAGCACCGGCCCGATGGTGGCGTTGCCGCCGAGTTCGCGCAGCAGCTTGGCAGACAGGTTGGCCGATTGCAGGCCCGGCATCACCAGCACATTGGCCGGACCGGACAGGCGGCTGAAGGGATAAAGCTTCATCACCTTGGGATTGAGCGCGGCATCAGGCGCCATTTCGCCTTCATATTCGAAGCCCGGATCTTCCGCATCGAGCAGATGCACAGCCTCCCGGATATTCTCCAGCCATTTGCCCGACGGGTTGCCGAAGGTGGAATAGGAGAGGAAGGCGACGCGCGGTTCATGCCCCATGCGGCGCGCCATGGCGGCGGTATCCTTGGCGATATGCGCCAGATCACCGGCATTGGGCCGTTCGTTGATGGTGGTGTCGGCCAGGAAGATGGTCGAATTCTTGCCGATCATCATATGCACGCCGAAAGGCACCTGACCCGGCTTGGACCCGATCACCTGGCTGACCTCGCGCATGGTCTGCGCGAAGGTGCGCGTGAGGCCGGAGATCATGGCATCGCCATGATCCAGCGCCAGCAGCAGCGATGCAAACACGTTGCGATCCTGATTCACCATCCGGCGCACATCCCGCTCCGTCGCGCCGCGGCGTTGCAGGCGGCGATAGAGATAATCCACCATTTCGGGGATCAACGGAGAATCGGCGGAGTTCTGGATTTCGAACGTATCTGGATCGGGCACCCCGAGTTCGACCAGCTTGTCACGCACGGCCTGGGTGCGGCCGACCAGCACCGGCGTGCCATAGCCGAATTCGCGATACTGGATCGCCGCGCGCAGCACGACTTCCTCTTCCGCTTCCGCAAAGATCACCCGTTTGGGGTTCTTCTTCACTTCCTCATACGCGCTGGTCAGCACCGAGGTGGTGGGGTTGAGGCGGCTCTTCAGCGCATGGCGATAGGCGTCGAAATCCGCGATGGGCGCCTTGGCGACGCCGCTTTCCATCGCCGCCTTGGCAACGGCGGCGGACACGACTTCCATCAGGCGCGGATCGAATGGCGCCGGTATGATGTAGTCGCGGCCGAAGCGATGGTTCTGGCCATAGGCCATCGCCACTTCTTCCGGCACGGGCTGACGCGCGAGCTGCGCAATGGCTTCTGCCGCGGCGATCTTCATTTCTTCGTTGATTGCGGTCGCCTGCACGTCCAGCGCGCCGCGGAAGATGAAGGGGAAGCCGAGCACGTTGTTGACTTGGTTGGGATAATCGGACCGGCCGGTGGCGATGATGGCATCGGGCCGGACGGCGCGCGCATCTTCGGGCGTGATTTCAGGATCGGGGTTCGCCATCGCGAAGATGATCGGCTGATCGGCCATTTTGGCGACCCATTCTGGCTTCAACGCGCCGGCGGCGGACAAGCCCAGGAAAATATCGGCGCCGACCAGCGCCTCTTCCAGCGTGCGGGCGTCGGTTTCCACCGCATGCGCGCTCTTCCACTGGTCCACATTGTCGCGTCCGGGATAGATCGGGCCGGAACGGTCGCACATGATGACGTTTTCGTGCCGCACGCCCAGCGCCTTGATGAGCGCGGTGCAGGCAATGGCGGAAGCGCCCGCGCCGTTCACCACCATGCGGACGGTGTCGAGCGAGCGGCCCGTCAGGTAACAGGCATTGAGCAGCCCGGCAGCGGAGATGATCGCCGTGCCATGCTGATCGTCATGCATGACCGGGATCTTCATCCGTTCGCGCAGGGCCTGTTCGATCACGAAACATTCCGGCGCGCGGATATCTTCCAGATTAATGCCGCCGAAGCTCGGCTCCATCAGGGCCACGGCATCGATGAAGGCCTGCGGATCTTCGGTATCGAGTTCCAGGTCGATCGCGTCGACATCGGCGAACCGCTTGAACAGGACGGCCTTGCCTTCCATCACCGGCTTGGACGCAAGCGCCCCCAGATTGCCCATGCCGAGGATGGCGGTGCCGTTGGAAATGACCGCCACGAGATTGGACCGCGCGGTGTAGCGGGCAGCGAGAGAGGGATCGTCTGCAATGGCCTGCACCGGCACGGCCACGCCGGGCGAATAGGCGAGGCTCAAGTCCCGCTGTGTCGCCATGGGCTTGCTGGCGACGATCTCCAGCTTACCGGGACGAATGGCTTCGTGATAAAAGAGCGCTTCGCGCGCGGTGAAGCTGTCGGTCTTGTCGGCCAATTTATCCTCAGATGGTGCAGGTTTCCCGTGCAACCGGCCCTAACGCGGCAACGCCCCCGGGCATAGCGAAAATGCCGCCCCCGGCCGCTTATTCTTCCAGTTCGATGTCCCAATACAGCCAGTCGCGCCAGGTCTCGTGCAGATAATGGGGCGGAAAGCTGCGGCCCTGCTGCTGCAATTGCCAGTTGGTGGGGCGGATCGGCTTCACCAGCGGCGGCATCCGGGCCTGCTCCGGGGTGCGGCCGCCCTTGCGCATATTGCAGGGCGCACAGGCCGTGATGATGTTCTCCCAAGTCGTCTTGCCGCCCAGCCGACGCGGCACGACATGATCGAAGGTCAGCGTTTGCGGGCTGCCGCAATACTGGCAGGCGAAGCGATCGCGCAGGAACACGTTGAAGCGGGTGAAGGCGGGAAATTCGCTGGGGCGCACATATTGGCGCAGCGCGATGACGGACGGGATCTTCATATCCAGTGACGGGGAATGCACTTCCCGATCGTAGCTGGCGACGACATCCACCCGTTCGAGGAAGATCGCCTTGATGGCCGTCTGCCACGGCCACAGGCTGAGCGGATAATAGGAAAGCGGCGTGAAATCGGCGTTCAGCACCAGCGCCGGGCAGCTTTCCAGCTTTCGCCCGGCGTCGTCTTCCGCGCTGCGAAACCGCGCGGCCCGTTCGATCAGTTCGGCCTTGAACACGTGGCGTGTCCTCCCTGATACATGCGAGAGGAGCATTTGCGCCTTAAAGCGTCAACCCTGTTACAAAACCACAATCCACAGCAAATACGCGAGTCGCAGCGGGCGGGTGAAGGCAATCATGACATGGAAGTGACCCGCTTCGCCCCCAGCCCCAACGGTCCGTTGCATATGGGGCACGCCTTTTCGGCCGTTACGTCACACGATCTGGCGCGCCAATCGGGCGGGCGTTTCCTGCTGAGGATCGAGGATATCGACGGCGACCGTTCGCGCGCCGAACTGGCGGACCAGTTCCGCGCGGACCTGCAATGGCTGGGGCTGGGGTGGGAGGAAGTCACGCCGCAATCCTGCCGCACCGCATCCTATGAGACTGCGGCGGAGCGGCTGCGCGCCCAGGGGCTGCTCTATCCATGCCAGTGCACGCGGGCGGAAATCGCCGGTTCCGCCGCCGTGATCGGCCCGGATGGACCCGTTTATCCCGGCACCTGCCGAGGTGCCGCCATCGATGCGGACCGTCCGGTCGCCTGGCGGCTGGACGTGGCGGAAGCGATGCGGCGGACTGGGCCGCTGGAATGGGTGGACGCACTGGCCGGCCCGCAGGCGGCGCGGCCCGACCTGCATGGCGATGTCGTGCTGGTGCGCAAGGATGCGCGCACGCCAGCGAGCTATCACCTCGCCGCCACGCTGGACGATGCGGCGGACGGCGTCACCCTGGTAACGCGCGGGGCTGACCTGTTCGCAGCGACGCATATTCACCGGCTGTTGCAGCAACTGCTGGGCCTGCCCGTGCCGCGCTGGCACCATCACCCGCTGCTGCTGGACAGCGATGGCCGCAAGCTGGCCAAGCGGCGCGGATCGCCGGCGCTGGCCGACATGCGCCTGTCGGGCGCGGATGGGCCGGAACTGGCGCAGGCGCTGCGAGAGGGGCGCACGCAAGCTGGCATTTCCCTGTCCACCGCATTACACTGCGCGCCATGAACACCGTCTTCGTCATCCTCATCATCGTTCTGGCGATCATGGTCGTCGTCTCGCTCGTGCGCGGGATCATCGCCTTTCTCCAGACCACGAAGCAGGATCTGGAAAATGACAGCGACCGGGTGACGCAACTGCAATTGCAGCAGAACAAGATGATGTTCGCGCGGGTGAAATATCAGGCGCTGGCCATCGTGGTCGTCGCCATTTTCCTGATGATGAACCGCTGACCGCAGATGGTCCGGCTGAACCGGATCTACACCCGCACCGGCGATGACGGCACGACGGGCCTGGTCGACGGTTCGCGCAGGCCAAAACATTCCGCGCGCATCGCCGCCATCGGCGTGGTGGACGAAGCGAATTCCGCAATCGGCTTTGCAATCCTGGCGCTGGAATCCGAATGGCAGGCGCCCTTGCGCCGCATCCAGAACGACCTGTTCGACCTTGGCGCCGATCTCGCCACGCCCGGAGAGGATTTCGCGCCTTCGGACATGGTGCTGCGCATCGTGCCCGCGCAGGTCGAATGGCTGGAAATGCAGATCGACGCAGAGAATGCGCGTCTGGCGCCGCTGACGAGCTTCATCCTGCCGGGCGGAAGCGAAGGGGCGGCGCGGCTGCATCTGGCCCGCACCGCAGCGCGCGCAGCCGAACGCGCGATGACGGCGATGGCGGAGGCGGAGCCGGTCAATCCCGCCGCGATCGCCTATATCAACCGGCTGTCCGATTATCTGTTCGTGCTGTGCCGGGCCGCGAATAATGGCGGGGCCGACGATATTCTCTGGCAGCCCGGCGCCAGCCGCTAGCGCTCCGCGCCTACGGCCGCTATTCATTGTGCGGCTGCGAAGGAGGGCGATATGGAAACCATCGGCATCATCGGCGCGGGGCAGATGGGCGCGGGCATTGCCCAGACCGTTGCCCAATCAGGCCGCAACGTCATCCTGCTGGACCGTGACGCGGATATCGCTGGCAAGGCCAAGGCGGATATCGGCAAAAGGCTGACCCGGCTGGTCGAAAAGGACAAGATCACGCAGGCCGATGCCTCCGCCGCGATGGACCGCATCGACACCGGCAGCGATTACGGGCCGCTGGCGGATGCTGGCTGGATCATCGAGGCCGCGACCGAGAAGCTGGAGATCAAGCGCGCCATCTTCGCCGAGTGCGCAAAGGTGCTGGCGACGGACGCCGTGCTGGCCACCAATACCAGTTCCCTGTCCATCACCGCGATGGGGGCGGATATTCCCGATCCCGCGCGCTTCATCGGCCTCCATTTCTTCAACCCGGTGCCGCTGATGCAATTGGTGGAGGTCATCCCCGGCCTCGCCACATCCGAAGCCACCATCGATGCCGCACGGCAATTGGGCGCAGCACTGGGCAAGGAAGTGGTGCTGAGCGCCGACGAGCCGGGCTTCATCGTTAACCGCATCCTGCTGCCCCAGATCAACGATGCCGCCTTCGTGCTGGGCAATGGCACGGCGGGGCTGGCCGATATCGACAAAGCATGCCGGCTGGGACTCAACCATCCGATGGGGCCGCTGCAGCTGGCCGATTTCATCGGGCTGGACACCTGCCTGGAGATCATGCGCGTGATCTTCGACGGGACGGGCGATCCCAAATACCGCCCGGCCCCGCTGCTGGTGAAATATGTCGCGGCCGGATGGCTGGGCCGGAAGAACGGCAAGGGGTTCTACGATTATTCCGGCGAAGGGACGGTCCCGACACGCTGAACCGGCAGGCGCGGCGGGAACGGTCCGCCCCGGCGCGGGGTTGAGGAAGCGAAGGAGAATCTCCCATGGCCAACCCACGCGACACCAAGACGCCGCCGCACCGCAATTCTGCCGAGGAAGCGCCTGAACTGCACAATGCGGAACAGGAAAGCGACCACGAACAGGCGCAGGACCTGGCAGAAGAAGCGCAGCAGGGCGCGCGGACGGAAGCCAGCCCACTCGACAGCGAAAAGGACGATAATGACAGCGGCCTGATGGACGATTCCACGCAGGACCTGATCGACCATATGCGCGACATGGAACAAAGCGGGCGGATCGACATGGGCGCCTATCGCGGCGAACCCAATCTCGACGATAATGAGGATAAATACGACAAGAGCAACCGGGTGGACCGGCTGCCGTCCGACGGCAGCTGACCGGCGGTTACGGAACACTCAGTCCGCGTCGACATCCTGCTTGAGTTGATAGAGCAGGTCGAGCGCCTCGCGCGGCGAGAGCGCGTCGATATCGAGATCGGCCAGCCGCTGGCGTAGCGTATCGACCTGCCGTTCGGCCTGCTGCGTGGCAGCGGCGAAGAGTGGCAGGTCGCCCAGCCCCGCCGCCAGCCCGCCAGTTTCGGCCCGGCCCCGTTCCAGCTTTTCCAGCACCGATTTCGCGCGCGCCACCACTTCGCGCGGGACGCCTGCCAGCTTCGCCACGGCAAGGCCGTAGCTGCGATCCGCGGCGCCGGCCGCCACTTCGTGCAGCAGCACCAGATCGCCCCGCCATTCGCGCGCGCGGACATGATGCAAAGTCAGCGCATCGCAGCTTTCGGCCAGCCGCGACAATTCGTGATAATGGGTGGCGAACAGACAGCGGCAACGATTGGTTTCGTGGATCGCTTCCGCCACGGCCCACGCGAGCGCCAGCCCATCATAGGTGGACGTGCCGCGACCGACCTCGTCCAGGATGACGAAGCTGCGCTGTGTCGCCTGCGTAAGAATGGCGGCGGTTTCCACCATCTCGACCATGAAGGTGGAGCGGCCCCGCGCCAGATTGTCGGACGCGCCGACCCGGCTGAACAAGCGGTCCACCAGCCCGACCGTGGCGGCAGCGGCTGGGACGAAAGCACCCGCCTGCGCCAGCAGCACGATCAGCGCATTCTGGCGCAGGAAGGTCGATTTGCCGCCCATATTGGGACCGCCCACCAGCCATAGCCGGTCCTGCGAGCCAAGGCTGCAATCATTGGCGACGAAGCGTTCGCCCGACCGCGCCAGCGCGGCTTCCACCACGGGATGCCGGCCGCCGGTGATGTCGAGGCAGGGATGGTCCACCATGTCCGGCCGGCACCAGTCGCCTTCCGCCGCACGTTCCGCATGGCTGGCCGCGACATCGAGCCGCGCGAGCGCGCGCGCCGTTTCCGCGACAGGCACCCGGCTGGCGCAGACGGCGGCGACGAGTTCTTCAAAATGCGCTTCTTCCGCCGCGAGGGCATGGCCGCCCGCCTCCGCAATGCGGCCCGCTTCCTCGTGCAGGGAGAGCGAGTTGAAGCGCACGACATTGGCCATCGTCTGGCGGTGATTGAAGCCGCTGTCGGGCGCCATCAGCCGGTCGGCATGGCGGGCCGGCACTTCGATGAAATAGCCGAGCACGCCATTATGGCGGATCTTGAGCGCGGCAATGCCGGTATCGTCGCGATAGCGCCCTTCCAGCGCGGCAATCGCGCGGCGCGCATTGCCCGCCACGCCGCGCAATTCGTCGAGCGCGGCATCATAGCCTTCCGCGATGAAGCCGCCCCCGCTCCGCTCTGTCGGCGGAGTGGGGACAAGGGCGCGGTCCAGCAGATCGGTGAGAGCGCCGTGGCCGCCGAAACGCGGCAACAGCGCGTCCAGCAGGCGGGGCCGGTCCGCCGCATCGTTCAGCCGGTCGCCGAGACGGCGCGCTTCGCCCAAGCCATCGCGAATCTGGCCGAGATCGCGCGGACTGCCGCGCCCGGCGACGATCCGGCCGAGCGCGCGGGCGATATCCGGGAGGCCGCGCATGGCCGCGCGCAAATCGCTGCGCAGCATCGGATCGCGGTGCAGCCATTGCACGAAATCGAGCCGGTCATCGATGGCGGCGCGATCCGTGAGCGGCGCGGACAGATCTTCCGCCAGCAGGCGCGCACCGGCGCCCGTCGCGCAGCGATCGATCGCATCGAACAGGCTGCCGGCGCGCCCGCCGCCCTGCGCCTCGACAATTTCCAGGCTGGTGCGGCTCGCCTCGTCGATCGCCATGGCCCCATCGGCCAGCCGCGCGACCGGCGGCAGCAGCAATGGCAAGGCGCCGCGCCCGGCATGGTCGAGATAGGCGATCAGGCCCCCAGCGGCGGCGAGCATGGAGCGGGAGAAGCTGCCCATGCCATCCAGCGTGCCGACGCCGTGAATGGCCTTCAGCCGCCCCTCCCCATTCTCGCTGGAAAAATCGCGCGCGGGGCGAATGATGGCGTCCGGCAGCGCGCCATCCCACCCTTCGGGCGCGATCCATTCGCTGGCACCGAGGCGGGCCAGCGCGGTGCCGAGCTGGTCGCCGGCACATTCCTCCAGCTCCATCCGCCCGGTCGAGATGTCGCAGGCCGCGATGCCGCATGTGCCGCGCAGCTCGCAGATAGCAGCCAGGATATTGGCGCGGCGCGGTTCGAGCAGCGCGTCTTCCGTCAGCGTGCCGGGGGTGACGAAGCGCACGATGTCGCGCCGCACCAGCGCTTTCGAACCGCCACGCTTCTTCGCCTCTTCCGGGCTTTCGACCTGTTCCGCGATGGCGACGCGGCAGCCGGCGCGAATCAGGCGGGCGAGGTAGGATTCCGCCGCATGGACCGGCACACCGCACATCGGCACGGGCTGACCATCATGTTCGCCCCGGCTGGTCAGCGCGATGTCGAGAACCGCGCTGGCACGGCGCGCATCGTCGAAGAACAGTTCGAAGAAATCGCCCATGCGGTAGAACAGCAGGCAATCGCCGGCCTCCCGCTTCAGGGCGAGATATTGGGCCATCATCGGGGTGGGGGATGTGCTGGCGGACATGGAGCCGGCAGGACGTAGCGCAAGGCGGCAGCGAAATCATCGCCCCGCCCCGGATTAGCTGCGCAAAAAAGCGCCGCTACTGCTCGATGATCGGATGCTGCTTTTCCAGATGACGCTTCACGATGCGCAGGTTGCGGGTGTTGGAGCGGAACAGGAAATCGAACAGGTCGCCCGCCACGGGCACCGCACCAAGGGCGGTGTCGAATGCGACATTGCCGGCCATGCGCCACAGCTTCCAGCGCGGCAGGCCCAGATTGCGCGCTTCCCACACGATATAGGCGCCCAATGCCGCCGACACGAGATCGCCCACCACGGGCACCAGCCCGACAATGGCGTCCAGCCCGACCGGCTGGTTGATGCCCGGCACGGTGAAGCTGCGTTCCAGCAGATGTTCCATCGCCTCTATCCGGCTGCGGATGGAATGCGGATCGTTGCCGAGCGGCAGTTCGGCACGGATCGGGCGCGGGCGCTGCGGGCTGGAGGTCGCTTCGGGCATGACGCCTATCTGGGAAGGGTGGCGAGCGCCGGCAAGGGATGGAACGCCCAGTTGTTGGGAAGGAACCCGGCCACGTTCCCGCGCACCAGCGACCAGCGCACGGGCGGCCCGAGCGGAATATACACATTGGCGACCGTCAGCCGCGCCTCCGCCTCCGCCAGCAGGCGTTGCCGGTTGGTTGCGACCGGCTCCTCGCCGGCGGCCGCCACCAGCGCATCGGCTTCCTCGCTGCACAGCCCGCTGCGCAAACGGCAATTGAACTGGTTGAGGAACCAGCGCGGCGCGGCATAGCGGGCGACACGATCGATCAGGACGAGATCGGCCGCTTCCTCGCCCGCGCGCTCCAGCACGATGCCGATCCGCGCCATCTGCCCGGCCAGCTCGCGAAACAGGATGGCATCGCCCGGTGCGCTGCCCATCGCGATGCTGAGCCGCACCGGCTCGTCAGGCGCATCGCTGGACCCGCGCCACGCGGCCACCCGGCCGGCCGCTTCCATCCGCCGGTCTTCCAGCGGTACGTCCAGCCAGCGTTCGGCGACCAGGCCGGCATCATCGGCAAGACCGGGCGCAACGACGCGGGTGGTGGAATCCCACCCGGCGACATTGAAGGGAGCGATCAGGGCGGGACGATCGATCGCCATGGCCAGCGCCTCCCGCTCCCGCTCCCCAGCCAGGAAACCGCGGGCATGGCGGACATGCAGGCCGAACAGGCCGATGGCGGGATCGATCTGGACGGTTCCGCGCGACAGCGGCCCCGTTTCCGCCAGCGGCAACTGGCCGATCCGCCCGCCCAGCACCACATCGACCGAGCCATCGCCGAAACGCGCCACCGCAGCGCGCGCATCGAGGGCATGGACGATCACGGGGCGGACATGCTCGCTCCAATCCTCCTCCTCCGGCACGCCGCGTTCGGTCGGCGGCTTCATGGCGAAAGTGGCGACGCTTCCGTCGCGGGTATAGGTCATGTCGCCCGTCCCGCCGCCATCGCCCAGCGTGAAGGCAAGTTCGGGCTGGGCCAGCAATTGCAGCAGGAGCGGCACGGGCGTGGACAGGCGGATTTCCACCACACGCCCCGCCATGGCGCGCACTTCCTCGATCGGTTCGAGATCAAGCCCCAGCGAGGTGCCTTTCAACGCGCGGATATTGCGCAGCAAGGCCGTGCGAACGCTGTCTGCCGTGAGCGGCGCGCCATCCGGCCATGCGCCGTCGCGCAGGCGGAAGATGAAGCTCAGCCCGTCATCCGTCACGATCCAGCGATCGGCCAGCGCGGGCATCACATCGCCGCGCGCGTCCAGAGTGACCAGGCCCGCACTGGTCGCCGCGCGCACATGCTGCGCCCCTTCGGACAAGCGAACGCCCGGCGTGAAGAGATCGTCCGCCGTATCCATGATGGCGATGTCCAGCGCACCGCCATCCCGGCCGTTGCACCCGGCAAGGCCGCATAGCAGCGCGAGGGAAAGGATCAGCCGGTTGCGGGCCATACCATAGCCCTAGGGGCGGGCGCCCGCTGCTTCAAGCAGCCCGGTCAGAGCTTGCGCAGCCGCGATGGGTCGGGCGGCGGCGTGGGCTGGGAATTGCGGGTATAGCGCGGGCTGACAAAACCGGCTTCGTCAGGCGTGGACGGGTTTTCCCGCACCTTCCTGGCGTCGATTTCATTGATGAAGGCGACGCCGAAGCGATTATCCTGCTTCCATGCGACGGTGCCGTCGACCCAGCCGATATTGCGCAGTTCGACGGAAACCAGCGACCCGCGCATGACCTTCACATCGCCTTCGCCCATCATGCCGCCAGCCGACAGATTGCGTACCTTGATGCGGTGGATTCCATCCTGTCCGTCCACGCGTAGCAGCGCCAGCAGCAACAGGCTGTCGCGATTCATCTGGCGTGTATCGACATTGCTCATCGCGACGTCGGCTCCTTCGGTCCGTCGCCCATTCTCTTCGACCCGATGTGGCGACTTGTCGAGACCACTTTCGCGGGACTTGCCTAACCGAAGTTTAATGCAATCCGCGCGAAAGAAAACTGTATCATCGCGGATCAATCGTCGCGCGAAATCTTTTCACGCCGCTCATGCGCCTGCTGCGCTTCCACTGTCATGGTGGCGATCGGCCGAGCGGTCAGGCGGTGGATGCCGATCGGTTCCCCGGTCACTTCACACCAGCCATATTCATGATCGTCGATGCGGCGCAGCGCGGAGTCGATCTTGGCGATCAGCTTGCGCTGACGGTCGCGCGTGCGCAGTTCGATGCCCCAATCCGTTTCGCTGGAGGCGCGATCGTTGAGATCGGCTTCGCGGATCGGCCCATCCTGCAACGATTGCAGCGTGCTTTCCGAAGCGTTCAGGATCGCCTTCTTCCATTCGAGCAGCAGGACACGGAAATATTCCTGCTGCCGGGGCGACATATATTCTTCGTCATCCGAAGGCGCATAGTCGCGATCCAGCGCGCGCTTGGCCTTCGCCAGGATATCGATATCGTCACTTTGAACCGACGCCATATTCCACTCCGCCTACCCGGACGTGCCGCCTACTCCCTCGCCAAAACTCGGTCAGTGGTGGCATACCGGCCGGCAATTTGGCGCGGCCTATAAGGGCACGCCCAACCCGGCACAAGCGCAATCGAGCCGCCGCCCCCAAAGGCCGGCGCCTGGCCGCCGATAACGCAAAAACATGCCAACCGGCGCGTTAACCATTTTTTGACCGCATCGGCCGCAGAGAACCGCAATAGCCAGGCCCGGCACGGTGCGGGGCGACAGGGGGGCGGTCATGGAGCAGTCCAGGATCGAAAGTCTTTCACCGATCCGCACGGACCGGATCGGCGCGGGTGAAGCGGGCGGCGACATCGCCATCGCGCTGGCCATCGCCGCAGCGGAACGGGGTGACAGCGATGCCTGCTACGATCTCGGCGTCGCTTATTCCACGGGCAGCCACGGCCTTTCCAGCGATCTTGTGGAAGCGCATAAATGGTTCAACCTCGCCGCAGCGCGCGGGCACGAGGAAGCGGCCTGGTGCCGGGCCGATATTTCCACCGAGATGACCGCCCGGGACATCGCCGAGGCGCAGCGCCGCGCGCGGGCGCATCTGTCGACGGACGCTCGCCAGGTCGCCTAGGCGCCGCGCCGGAAGGGGGTGGAGCGGCCGAGCGCCAGCCTGTTCATCGCCACGCCGCGCCGTTCCTGATCGAGATAATCCGCCACCGCCCGGCGAAAGGCCGGGTCGGCGATGTAATGCATCGAATGGGTTTCCACCGGCTCGTAACCACGCGCCAGCTTGTGGCCGCCCTGCGCGCCTGCCTCCACCCGCTTGAGGCCATGGGCGATGGCGATGTCGATCGCCTGATAATAGCAGAGTTCGAAATGGAGGAAGCGGCGATCCTCCACACAGCCCCAATAGCGGCCATACAGTGCCTCCTCGCCCAGAAAGTTGAGCGCGCCGGCAATGGGGCGGCCATCGTCATAGGCGAGGATGAGGACGATCCGGTCCGCCATCCTTTCGCCCATCAGGTCGAACGCCTCTCGCGTCAGATAGGGCGTGCCCCATTTGCGGGCGCCGGTATCCTGATAGAACAGCCAGAACACGTCCCAATGTTCCGGCCGGATATCCGCGCCGCGCAGCACGCGGATGTCCAGCCCCTCCTGCGCGGCGGCGCGTTCCTTGCGGATATCCTTGCGCTTGCGCGAAGACAGGGCGGCGAGAAAATCATCGAAGCCGGCATAACCGCGATTTTCCCACTGGAACTGGATGTCGGTCCGGCGCAGCCAGCCCGCCTGGCTGAACAGGGCTAGCTGATCGTCCTGCACGAAGGTGGCATGGGCGGAGGAAAATTGCTGATCCTCGCACAGCTGTTCCACCACTTGCAGCAGGATGGGGGCATAAGCGGGATCGCTGGTCAGCAGGCGCGGGCCGGTCGCGGGGGTAAAGGGAACGGCGATCTGCAACTTGGGGTAATAGTCGCCGCCCGCGCGCTCCCACGCATCGGCCCAGGCGTGATCGAACACATATTCGCCCTGGCTATGCCCCTTCACATAGCAGGGCAGCGCGCCGAGCAGCCGATCCGCATCATCCATGATGACGATCGGGGCCGCGCTCCACCCCGTGCCGGGGCCAACGCTGCCCGATTCCTCCAGCGCGGAGAGGAATTCATGGCTGACGAAAGGATTGTCCGCGCCGGCAAGGGCGTTCCAGCCCTCCTTCGGCAAGGACGCCACCCCCGGTGCGATGCGAGCGGTCAGTGTGCGATCCGGCATGACCGGGATTTAGGGATTGCCATGCGAATGCGCGAGACCTTCCGCCTCCGCAATCGGCGCATCGGCATGGAGCGCGGCGATCTGGCGTAGCGCCGCGGTGCGGACCGTCCATGCAAGGACGGGCAATCCGCGCCTGCGCCGGGCAGCGGCAAAGGCCGAAGGCAGGTCGCGCACATCGTAGGCAAGGAACTCCGCCCGCGCGCGCCACAGGGCGAAATGGCGGGCGATTCGGTGCCGCAGCGTTCGGCGCCCTTCTTCCGTGACGACAAGCCCCCTGACCGTGCCCGGCGCATGGCGCGCGAACCACGCGCCGACGCGGGGATCGAAGGACATGACGGCATGCTGGCCCGCATAGCCGGCCAGATCGCCGCGCACGGCGGCGCAGAGCGGCGCGATGGCGTGGCCCCGGCTACTCTTGATCTCGATCAGCAGGGGAACGGCGCCAGCGACCTGGGCGAGCAGATCGGACAGAAGCGGGATGCGATCCGCGCCGCCCCGCAGCGGGATCGCGGCGAGGTCTTCCGCGCTGCGATCCACGACGCAGCCCGATGCAGCAGTCAACCGCTCCAGCCTCTCGTCATGAAATACCACTGCGCGCCCGTCTTTGCTCAGCCGTACGTCACATTCAATGCCCAGCCCCTGCGCGATGGCCGCTGCAAAGCCGGTGGGCGAATTTTCAGGGGCATGGGCGCCATGCAGCCCGCGATGGGCGAAGATGCGCCCCTTCAGCCACCAATCCCGCCCCCGGCCGGAGGCGGCGGGCGGCAGGGGATCAGGCGGCTGCAAGCTCGATAATCGCGTCAACCTCCACCGCCGCGCCGAGCGGCAGGACGGGCACGCCCACCGCGCTGCGGGCATGGCGGCCGGCATCGCCGAACAATGCGACCATCAGGTCCGATGCGCCATTGGCCACCTTGGGCTGATCGGTGAAATCGGCAGTGGAATTGACGAAAGCGCCCAGCTTCACGATGCGGCTGATGCGGGTCAGCGGGATGCCCGCCCCTTCCAACTGGGCGAGGATCATCAGCGCGCAGGCCCGCGCCGCTTCCGCGCCCCGTTCCAGCGTCACATCCTCTCCCAGCCGTCCGGTGACGAGCTGCCCGTCGACAAACGGAAGCTGGCCGGACACATGCGCGAGATTGCCGGTGACGACCAGCGGCACATAGCTGGCAACGGGAGCGGCGGCTTGCGGCAGGGTGAGGCCCAGTTCTGCGAGGCGATCGACAATGGTCATACAGGCTTTCCATGCAATGTTTCGAGAAGCCACGGCAAGGCTTCCTGCCAATTATCGATCCGGGCATGGGCATGCCCCGCCACATGCGCGCAGGGGACATGCGGCGCGATCGCCGGCTCCCCGCAGAAATGCAGCCGCTTCACATCGGGCGCCACCTCCGCCACGGAGCCGTGGTGATGGGCGAGATCGTCGATGAATACGATTCTGCTGGCCGGGCGTTCGTCCAGGATGCGCCGCAGCGCCGGACCCTTCGGCCCCTGATTGGTGTAGACGGGCGCTTCCAGCCCGAATTCGCGCAATTGCTGTGCGCGGGCCGCATTGTACTGATCCGCCAGATTGGTCAGCACCACGACATCCGCGTCCCGCTGCAATTCGCGCATCGCTTCCACCGCGCCTTCGATCGCGGTTTGGCACGGCATTTCCGTGTCGAAGAACAGCTGGAGAAAACGGAACACATCCTGTTCCGCCACGGCAGAGCCGTCCGCCGCATGCTTCATCGAATCCACGAACGGGTTGGCGCCAAGGTCGAAATCGATCCCGTGCTGTTCGCCCAGCCAATCGCGGAAATGGCGCACCATGTGCAGCAGCACTTCGTCGCAATCGCTGATAATCAGGGGCCTGTTCACCGTGCAAGATCCTCTCGCGCCGCCACAAGATCGGATGGCCGGATATCAAGGGATTCCGCGGCCGCGACCAGATCGGGTTCATGCCCGCACAGGAAATCCAGCACCGCAAGCTGCGTGCCGGGATTCGCCAATGAGGCGCGCAGGACATCGGGTGTCAGCCCCGTGAGATCAAGGAAGCGGTGGGCGCGCGCCTCGTCCGCCAGGATCCATCCCAAGGCCGCGAGAGCCATGGAGGCAGCGTCCGGCAGGGGCGTGGTGTCGGGTTGCGGAATTGTAAGACGCTCCCATTCGGTCTAGGACGTGGCCCACACACTGCTCGGGGCAGGATACCGGGTCGGGGGCCCCATGACGAAGCGCATTCTCGTTGTCGAGGACAACGATCTCAACCGTAAACTTTTCTGCGACGTCCTGAAGGCGGGCGGCTTTGTCGTCGAGCCGGTCGCCGACGGCAACAGCGTGGTGGAGCGGGCGCGCAGTTTCGGCCCCGATCTGGTGGTGATGGACATCCAGTTACACGACGTTTCCGGCCTGGACGTGATCGCGGCGCTGAAGCAGGACGCGCTGCTGGTGCATGTGCCCGTGCTGGCCGTCACCGCCTATGCCGGAAAGGGTGACGAACAGCGCATCCGCGATGTGGGTGCGGAAGCCTATCTGGCGAAACCTGTCTCGATCGGGCCGTTCATGGCGGCGGTACGCGGGCTGGTCGGCGCCTGATCGCAGCACCGCATCACCATGGCGGCGCCTGACAAAGCCATGCTTGACAATGGGGGGCGATAGCCGCTTTGCCGCCGTAATCGCGTGGCATGTGCCGCGCCGTCCTTGATTGTTAGACATGGGAACCCCGCCGAATGGACCGTGCAGAGATCGACAGCCGCATCCGGACGCTGATCGAACCCTTCAACAAGAAGGGTATCGCGATTGAGGATGGCAGCACTTTTGCGGGCGATCTGGAGTTCGACAGCCTGACGGTGATGGATTTCGTCGCCGCGATCGAGGATGAATTCGACATCATCATCAGCATGAACCAGCAGGCGGAAATCGAGAATTTCGGCCAGCTGGTCGATGCCGTCCACAAGTTGCAGGGCGCCTGATCCCATGAGCGAAGGCGTCTCGCAGGCCGACCAGCCGGCCGTGCGCACGGGCGATGCGCCCGATCTGTTCACCAAGTTCGATGGCATCATCGCCACCCGCCAGGCCTTGCTGGATGGCGGCGTGGAAGACCCGTTCGGCCTGGTGATGGAGCGGGTGCTGTCGCCCACCAGGGCGATCTGCAACGGGCGCGATACGATCCTGCTCGGCACCTACAATTACATGGGCATGACATTCGACCCCGATGTCATCGCCGCCGGCAAGCAGGCGCTGGACGATTTCGGCGCCGGCACCACCGGCAGCCGCGTTCTGAACGGCACATATGCCGGGCACCGGGCGGTGGAAGAGGCGTTGCGGGAATTCTACGCCATGGACCATGCCATGGTGTTTTCGACCGGATACCAGGCCAATCTGGGCATCATTTCCACCATCGCTGGCAAGGGCGATTACATCGTCCTCGACATCGATTCCCATGCGAGCATCTGGGACGGTTGCGCGCTGGGCAATGCCGAGGTGGTGCCGTTCAAGCATAACGACCTCGACGCGATGGAGAAGCGGCTGCGCCGCATCCCCGAAGGAGCGGGCAAGCTGGTGGTGCTGGAAGGCGTCTATTCGATGCTGGGCGACATCGCGCCGCTGAAGGAGATGATCGCCGTCGCCAAGAAATACGGCGCGATGGTGCTGGTGGACGAAGCGCATTCCATGGGCTTCATCGGCGAGCATGGGCGCGGCGTGGCCGAGGCGCAGGGCGTGATCGAGGATGTCGACTTCATCATCGGCACCTTTTCCAAGAGCGTGGGCACGGTGGGCGGTTTCTGCGTATCCAACCATCCCAAGTTCGAGATCATGCGGCTGGTGTGCCGCCCCTATGTGTTCACCGCCAGCCTGCCGCCGAGCGTGGTGGCGACGGCGGCGACCAGCATTCGCAAGCTGATGGATGGCGGCGACAAGCGCGCCCATCTGTGGGAGAATTCGCAGCGATTGCATGGCGGGCTGAAGCAGCTCGGCTTCACGCTGGGCACGGACGAACCGCAGAGCGCGATCGTGGCCGTCATCATGCCCGACCTGGAACGCGGCGCCGCCATGTGGGAAGCGCTGCTGAAGGAAGGGCTGTATGTGAACCTGGCCCGCCCACCGGCAACGCCCGCCAACATGACCCTGCTTCGCTGCTCGCTTTGCGCCGAACATAGCGCGGAGGAAGTCGGCACGATCCTGGGCATGTTCGAGCGCGCCGGGAAAGCCGTCGGCATCATCTGAGGGCATCCGGTAGCGGGCCGCCATCTGCGTTCGAGTGGAGATCGCTGGCGTTGGTATCAGCCGACGTGAGTTGGCGCGAAGCTGCGCGATGGATGAAGGTTGCCTGACAATTGGTGCAAGCCGGCCTGGAGGGGCCGAAAATCCGATGATGCCGGGATCATCGGATCGCTGGACGATCTTGCCAGATCTGGAGGGAATCTATCCGGCGGCCTCGGATTGAGCTGCTTGCCGCATGGGCAGCAAGCGGGATTTCAAAGGCGGTTATCGGGTGGCGCGATCCGCGATTGGAGCAGTTCTTTAATGCTTCAAATCGCTCATCTTATTGCGAACCTTTCTTCGCCGAATGTCCCAGAAGCTTCGGGCCGAAAGGATCAGAAACAACCCGCCAGCCCCGAGGCAGATACCAAGCTGGTTTCCGTCCCCCCGCTCCAGGGCACGCCAGGAAAGCCCAAGCATGAAGCCAGCGGCGCATATCATCGCCCAAGGGTAGACATGCCATCTGCGGGAACCGACAATTGTCACGGCGCGCCGATTGCTCCCATCACATCGGGCAGAGAACCAATTCCTGATGGAACTCCGCAGCATATGCTGTCCCACAGAGAGAAAGAGCTGGCGACAGGGATTCTTGTTCATACGACCTCTGTGAATCGCAAGCGACAGACGTCGAAGCCGTAACGACACTATTTCCAGGGGCGGACGAAAACGGCGGAACTGTGGGCGTGAGGCCGGTAATCGGTCCAGCGCATCAACTTTGCCTGACGAATGAATTAACGGCCGGTTCAACGACCGGGGCGCAGCCTCCATCGCAATCTGTAAACTGATTGGAGAGGGTGATGGCTATCTCCCCTGTAAAAACCGCAATTCTTGTTCTGTCCTGTGCCGGCATGGCCGGTTGCGCCAGCTATGGCGATTATGGGCATGGAAGGGGCCATTATGGCTGGCAGAATGGCGACCGTCATGACCGGGGCGACCGGCATCGTGATCGCGACCGGCGCGAATGGCGTGACCATGACCGGGATCGCGGCCAGGACAGAGACCGGCGCGATCGCTGGTAACAATTAACCTATATGGAACTTTTTGATTGACATCATGACGATGCCTGGTTAGAGAAACGGAACATCGCGATCTTGCGATTCGGGCGTTGCTTGCCGCGACGCCCGGCTCCTCCCCCCGTGAGGTTCCGTTTCATGACCGACGCTCCTGCTCGCGCGGCGCCTGTGCGCCGACGGTTCGGCGCGCCCAAGAACTGGCGCGCCACCTTCCTCGCCACACTGGGCGAGACATCCAATGTCAGCGCCGCGATCCGAGCGGCCGATATCAGCGCCAGCTGGGTGTATCGCACCCGCCGCGAGGACCCCGATTTCGCACGGCAATGGTTTGAGGCGCTGTGCGAAGGCTATGACAATCTGGAGATGGAGTTGCTCTATCGCCTGCGCACCGGAAAGGTGGAGGAGGTGGAGGACGACGGCACGCGTCGCAAATACGACATCGCCACCGCGTTCAAATGCCTGCTGGCGCATCGTGAGACCGTAAGCCGCGAAAAGGCGCGTCAGGGGCTGGAGGACGAAACCACCGTCCTTGCCGCCATCAACGCCAAGATCGACGCCATGCGCCGGCGCGAGCGGGATATCGCAGGACGACAGGCCGGCGATCCGAGCGCGAGCGAGGGCGAACGAAGCGCCGCCAGCCATGACGGCGCCTGACGACAAGGCGCGCTGGCTGCGCGCCCTGCCCTTTGCCGAACGCCAGACCTTCCTGCGCATGCTGACCCCGGCGGAACGCGCCCTGCTGCGATCCCATTGGGAATTATGGGCGCGGCCGGACCAGTTGCCGCCGCCGGAGGCGTGGCGGAGCTGGCTGATCTGCGCAGGCCGCGGGTTCGGCAAGACCCGCGCAGGTGCCGAATGGGTTCGTGCGGTGGCCCGATCGGAACCGGATGCGCGGATCGCCCTGATCGGCGCATCACTGCCCGAAGTCCGCGCCATCATGGTGGAGGGCGAGAGCGGCATACTGGCCTGCTGCCCGCCCGATCGCCGCCCGGTGTTCGAACCCTCGCTGCGGCGCATCACCTGGCCCGGAGGCGCGCAGGCCTTCCTGTATTCTGGCGCGGAGCCGGAGAGCCTGCGCGGCCCGCAGCACAGCCATGCCTGGTGCGACGAGATCGGCAAGTGGGACCAGTCGGGCGGGCGGGCGATGCAATGCTGGGACAATATGCTGATGGGCCTGCGGCTGGGCACCCTGCCCCGTGTGCTGGCGACAACCACGCCGCGAGCGGTGCCGCTGGTACAGCGGTTGATGCGGGAGGTGGAGCGGGGTGAGGCCGTGCTGACGCAGGGTAGCACCTATGCCAATGCCGCGAACCTGCCCGAGAGATTCATCACGGCGATCAGGAGCCAGTTCGGTGATACCGCACTGGGCCGGCAGGAACTGGGCGGCGAGTTGCTAACAGAGGTGGAGGGCGCCCTGTGGAGCCGCGCCCTGATCGAACGATGCCGCGAAACAGCCTTTGCCGACACGATGGCGCGCATCGTGATCGGGGTGGACCCGCCCGCCAGCGCGCGGGGCGACGAATGCGGCATCGTGGTGTGCGGCATCACCGCCGGCGGCGAGGGCAAGGTGCTGGCAGATGCCAGCGTGGCGCGGGCCAGCCCGGAACGCTGGGCGCAGGCCGTGGCCGCCACCGCCGCCGCCTGGAAGGCCGATCGCGTCGTCGCGGAAGCCAATCAGGGCGGACAGATGGTGGAAAGCGTGCTGCGCGCCGCGGATTGCGTGATGCCGATCCGGCTCGTCCACGCCAGCAAGGGCAAATCCGCACGGGCCGAGCCTGTCGCCGCCCTGTATGAAAGCGGCAAGGTGCGCCATGTCGGCCTGTTCGGCGAGTTGGAGGACCAGCTGTGCGGATTGATGGCGGGTGGCGGCTATGAAGGGCCGGGCCGCAGCCCCGACCGAGCCGATGCGCTGGTGTGGGCATTGACCGAACTGATGCTGGGGCGGCGCGGAAAGCCGCGCGTGCAGACCATCTGAACAAACCCGCACGCCCCGGCTGACCGGCGGGCGCGAGCGGCCATTTCCCGGCCCCATGCCGGGCCTATCGCAAGAGGACTTCCCATGTCTTTCATCGACAGTCTGCGCGCCGCTTCAAGGGCGGCGGCGGTGGAGCGCGCGTGCCGCTGGCGCGCAGCTTCCTATCCCCCTGGCACTGGGCCGATAGCGCGGCATGCGGCGCGGCGCCATTTCAATACAGGGAAGCCGTGCAGCGCGCTTTCCTGGACAATCCGGTGGCGCATCGCGCCGTCCGGATCGTAGCGGAAGGGGTGGCCAGCGCGCCGCTTTCCCTGCCGGACCCCGGCTTGCGCGCGCTGATCGCGGCGACGAGCGCGGGGCAGGGATTGCTGGAGACGCTGGCCGCCCAGATGCTGCTGCACGGCAATGGCTATATCCAGATCAGGCGCGGGGCGGATGGTCGTCCCGCCGAATTGTTCGCCCTGCGGCCAGAGCGGGTTTCGGTAGTGGCCGGGGCCGATGGCTGGCCGGCGGCCTATCGCTACCGCGTGGGGGAACGGACCATCGACATTCCCACGGAGGACGAGGATGGCTGGCCGGGGCTGATCCATCTGAAAGCTTTCCACCCCGGCGACGATCATTACGGCGCGGGCTGCCTTGCCCCCGCCATGCCGGCGGTGGCGATCCATAATGCGGCGTCGGTCTGGAACCGCGCCCTGCTGGAGAACGCCGCGCGGCCGAGCGGGGCGCTGGTCTATGATGGCGGCGATGCCGACACGCTGACCGCAGAGCAGTTCGAAAGGCTGCGCGAGGAACTGGCGGCGGCCTTTTCCGGGCAGGGCAATGCCGGCCGGCCGATGCTGCTGGAAGGCGGGCTGAAATGGCAATCGCTGTCGATGAGCCCGGCGGACATGGATTTCGCGGAGCTGAAAGCGGCAGCGGCGCGCGACATCGCACTGGCGTTTGGCGTGCCGCCCATGTTGCTGGGCCTGCCGGGCGACAACACCTATGCCAATTACCGCGAGGCAAACCGCGCGCTGTGGCGGCTGACCCTGCTGCCGCTGACGAGCAAGCTGCTGGCCGGGCTGGGCGAAGGGCTGGCGCCGTGGTTCCCGGATGCGGAACTGTCCGTCGATCTGGACCGCGTGCCTGCGCTGGCGGAGGACCGCGAGCGGTTGTGGGCGCAGGTCAGCGGCGCGGACTTCCTTACCCGCGAGGAAAAGCGCGCGATGCTGGGGCTGGCCCCGGCAGGAGGCGCGGCATGAACCGCGACGAGATGCTGGCGCGGCTGATCGCGCAGGCCGGTGCGGAAGGCGGCGAATGGGTGACGCTGCGCGCCATGGTGGAGGAAGCGAGCGAGCTGGGCGCGGAGCGTGTGCTGCGCCGCATCGGGCTGAGCGACGAGGATGCGCTGGGCGACATCGACGAACTGCGCGAATTGCTGGCAGCCTGGCGCGCGGCCAAGGCAAGCGCCTGGAAGGCGGCGGTGGACTGGCTGGTGCGCGGCGCGCTGGCGCTGCTGCTGATCGGCATCGCGGTGCGGATGGGCCTGCCGGAGATGCTGCGATGAGCCTGCGTTTCGCCGGCTACGCCGCGCTGTTCGGCATACCCGATGCCGCGCGCGACACGATCCGCCCCGGGGCCTTCGCCCGAACGCTGGCCGCGCGCGGCGAGCCATGGCCGCTGCTGTGGCAGCACCGCGCCGGCCAGCGGATCGGCACGGTGGAAGCCATCGCCGAAGATGCGCGCGGCCTGCGCGTGATCGCCGGGATCGACCGGCCTGACAGCCGCGCCGCGCAATTGCTGCGCCGCCGCGCGGTGAGCGGGCTCAGCTTCGGCTACCGCGCGCGCGCCTTTCGCCGCCTGCCGTCCGGCCGTGAGCTGGAGGAGATCGAGCTGATCGAGATCAGCCTCGTCACCGCGCCGCTGCAACATGGCGCCCGGCTGCATCTGATCGCCTGACGACCCATTCCCCCGGCTGCGCCCGCGCGGCCCCTTCCCCCCAAGAAAGGCCTTTGCCCATGGAATCCCAGATTTCCCACAATCCTGTTTCCCACGATGCGCTGACTTCATCTTTCGATATCGTCGTCCGTCAGGACGCGGCGGACGCCGCCATTGCCGGGTTGCGCAGCGATATCGGCGAAGTGAACGCCCGGATCGACCGCGTAAGCCGAGCGGCGCAGCGCCCGCCGATGGGCGGCGAGAATGCCGGCATCGAGTGCAAGGGCTTCGTCGATGCCTATCTGCGGCAGGGCCGCGAGATCGAGCTGAAATCGCTGAGCGGCGCAGTGCCCGCCGATGGCGGCTATGCCGTGCCGCGCGAGCTGGATGAGCGGATCGCGACGCAGCTGAAGCGGATCAGCCCGATCCGGTCCATCGCGCAGGTCGTGCAGGTTGGCAGCGCGGGTTATCGCAAGCTGGTGACGACGGGCGGCACGGCGAGTGGCTGGGTCAGCGAAACGGCGGCGCGCCCCGGCACCGGCACCCCGGAATTCGCCGAAATCGCCCCGCCGACCGGCGAATTGTATGCCAATCCGGCGGCAAGCCAGGCCATGCTCGACGATGCCGGTTTCGACCTGGAAGCGTGGCTGGCGGCCGAGATCGGGCAGTTGATAACGGCGCTGATAGCCGGCGGAATTCTGGTATAGGGCGCGCGTCCATTGACCGGAGTTTGCCGATGTTTCGCCCTGCCCTGATCGCTGCCGCTCTCGCTTTCTCCCTGACCGGCTGCCAAACCACCTACGAGCAGGCGACCCAGCGATTGGGGCAGGCTGCGCTGCATTTTCCCGATGGTTCCCCCGCAGGGACCGCGCGGCTTATCGCGCAGGGGGATCGGGTGGACATCGCGGTGTCGCTGACGGGCCTGATGGAAGGCCAGCATGGTCTGCACCTGCATATGACGGGCCGTTGCACCGCGCCCGATTTTGCCTCCGCCGGCGGTCATCTCAATCCGGCCAACCGGGCGCATGGCCATGAGAATCCCGCAGGCACGCATCTGGGCGATCTGCCGAACGCCATCGTCAATGCCAGCGGCACAGCCAATGTCAGCGCGACATTGCCAGGCAGCAGGGCCGAAGTGCTGGCGGAGATATTCGATGGCGACGGGACGGCCATCGTCGTCCACGCCGGGCCGGATGATTATCGCACCGATCCGGCTGGTAATTCCGGCGGGCGGATTGCCTGCGGCGCGTTCAGCGCAGGCTGAGCGTTGCGCCGGCCTGGCTGGCCCGTTCGTCCCGATCCTCCAACTCGCGCCCATAGCGCGCGATGGCGATCCACAATGCGATCAGCCCAACAGGCACGGCGGCGAGATTGGCGATTACGCCGGTCCCCAGGCTGCCCGTTGTTTCCGACACATAGCCCGCGACGAATGGCCCGAAGGCCAGCCCGATCAGAGTGGCGCCCAGCAGGAAGATCGCCGTCGCCGTGCCGCGCATATGGGGCAGGACCAGCGCCTGGCTGGCGGCGGCAGCGGCGCCGAGCGCGGATGAGGTGGCGAATTGGAGCAGGAAGCTGCACACCAGGAACGCCGCGCCATCGCCCGTCTGATAGGCGATGAGGACGAGTGGCACCGGCCCCGCCAGCCCCAGTAGCAGGACGAGCAGGCGCCCATGCGTCCACCGCTGGCCCATATGGTCGGCCAGCCACCCGCCCAGCACCACGCCCAGAAACCCACCGATCGCAGCGGGCGCGCCAATCAGCCAGCCCAGCTCCGCCTTGCTGTAACCGAAAGTCCGTTCGGCATAGGGCGAGGCCCAATAGGTCACGGTATATCCGACATAGGATATGGCCGCATAGACCAGCACGATAGAAATGAAGGCAGGCGCGCCCCAGGTGAGGCGGAACGTAGGCGGATCGTCACGCCGCAGCGCCGCCGCCCAGCTGTAGAGCGCATAGGCGCCGACGGCGATGGTCCAGCCCTGCGCCCCAAGTGCTGCCAGGCGATCGGCCGCAAGGGCCAGCACGGCCAGCACAGCCGCGACCGCCAGGTTTGCCAGCAAGGCCCCCCCTCCCCGCCGATATGCACCGATCAGGGTGAAGGGCGGCACGATCTCCCCCACCTGCCTGAGGAAACCGGCCCATGGCCGCGCGGCCAGCCTGTCCCCGAAACCGTCCCGCGCGCCCCGTGCAGGTTCTTTCAGGAACAGCACCCAGGCTGCCAGCACCAGCCCGGGCAAGCCTACCGCGATGAAGGCAGCCTGCCAGCCCGCCAGCCCGAGCGGCGCGCCGGATGGATAGGCCGCGTTCCAGCGTTCCACCACCAATCCGCCGATCAGCAGCGACAGACCGCTGCCCAGAAACAGCCCCGATGAATAGATCGAAAGTGCCAGTGCGCGGCGGCGGGCGGGAAACCAGTCCGATATCAGTGAATAGGCGCAGGGATTGGCGCTTGCTTCCCCTACGCCAACGCCAACCCGCGCCAGCGCCAGAGTCACTCCGTCGCGCGCGAAGCCGGACAATGTCGTCATGCCAGACCACAGCAACAGGCCGAGGGATAGCAGCCTCGTACGATTCCACCCATCGGCCAGCCGCCCCAACGGTATGCCGAACAAGGCGTAGAAGATCGCGAAGGCCGTACCATACAGGAAACCGAGATCGGCATCCGTCAGGTCGAGGTCGGCCTTGATGTCGTTGGCGAGGATGGAGAGGATCTGGCGATCGATGAAATTGGTCATGTAGACCAGAAACAGCACCCCCAGCGCATACCAGCTATAACCAGGCACAGACCCGGCATCGTCCCCGCCCCCGCCCTGCGCCACCGGATCAGCTTTCCGGTGTTGCCGCGTATCGGGTGTTGTCGACCAACCCGGCTTCGGCGAAACCCGCGCGGCGCAGCCGGCAACTGTCGCAAAGCCCGCAAGCCAGGTCGTCGGGCGTGGGATCGTAGCAGGACCAACTCATCGCCGGTTCCATGCCGAGCCGTGCGGCCTCCTGCGCAATTCGGGCCTTGCTCCAGAACTGCAGCGGCGTCTGGATGCGAAACGATTCGCCCTCCGCCCCATCCTTGGTGGCGAGCCTTGCGGTTTCCGTGAAGCTGGCGATGAATTCCGGCCGGCAATCGGGATACCCGGAATAATCCAGCGCATTGACGCCGATGAAGATATCGTGCGCCCCGATTGCCTCCGCCCAGCCGAGTGTGAGCGACAGGAAGATGAGATTGCGGGCCGGGACATAGGTGACGGGAATCTCATCGCCCAACCCCTCCTTCGGAACATCGATATCCGCCGTCAGCGCAGAGCCGCCGAATTGCCGCAGATCGAGCGGCAGGACCAGATGCCGCTCCGCGCCAAGTTCCGCCGCGATCGCCTTCGCCGCCTCGATCTCCCGGCGATGGCGCTGGTTATAGTCGATCGTCAGCGCATGAATGCGATAGCCCTGTTGGCGGGCGATGGCGCCCGCCACCATGGAATCGAGGCCGCCGGACAGCAGGACCACGGCATTGCGATGCGGTTCGTTCATGCCATCGCGCTACGCCCGCCCACCGGGCCGGGCAAGCCCGCCATCAGCATCCGCCGGCGTAGCGCCCTTCGGCCGAGTAGGAAAAGGGCGTGCCATTGTGGATGCCCTGCGTCTGCACCTGCACCAGTTCATTGCTTTCCCGGCGGATGGTCGTGCGGCCATAGCCATTGCCCCGGCAGGTATATTGCACGGTCACGGCATTGGCGCTGTCGTCCACCACGAAACGGCTGCATCCCCGGTCGCGATGTTGCAGCTGTATCAATTCCCGGCCGTCGCGCAGACATACGGACCGGTTCGTGCCGTCATCCCGGATGCGCAGGTTCCAGCTGCCTTTCGACAAATTGTCCAGCATGCGCATTTCGGGGGCCTGCGCCTGAACGGGCCAGGCCGCAAAACCCAGCGTTCCGATCATGGCGGCAATGCCAAGGCGCTTCCGCCCGTTTTGGCGAACCATCAACGCTGAACTCCTTTGAGATCGCTGTTCGAAGCAAAGATAACACCGTCAATATTAACGGCCAATTGCCCCATTCAAGCGACGAACCGTTCAATCCTCGATACGGAACTTCCGCGAACAGAACGCGCAATCGACGACAATTATCCCGTCATCGTCCCGCATCTCGCGCCGGTCTTCCGATGAGAAGCGGGACAGGACCGATTCGAAATGGGTGATCGAGCACCGGCAGCCGCGCCGCAGCGCCACGGGAGGCTGGACGCGGATTTCGTCTTCCTCGTGGAATAATCGCCAGATCAGAGCATCCGGTTCCAGCGCAGGATCGACGAGTTCGTCATGCCGCAGGCTTCCTGCCAGGATCGCCACATGCTCCCATTCCTCATGGTCGAGCCGGACATGCAGCCGCTCCCTCCCAACTTCGCCATCGGGCACGTGCTGCACAAGCAATCCGCCCGCGATGCAGCCCGAAGGGCCGGCCCGCACGCCGGTGCGGATCAGGGTCGGTATCTGTTCGCTCTGCGCGAAATACAGCTCGACCGAAGCGGACAGGGTTTCGCCGGTCAGCGGTACGATGCCCTGATAACGCTTGCCATCCCCCCCGAGATCGAAGGTGATCGCGAGATGCCCTTCGCCAAACAGGGTTTCCAGCGAGGGGTTTGCGCCCATATCCGCGAAACGTTCCGCATCGTGCATTGCATAGCCACGCAGGTCGCCATCGCGGAAATCGCATACCAGCAATTCGACCGCCCCGTTGGGCGCCTGCGCCTGCAGGGTCAGCTGCCCTTCCGCATCCTTCAGCAAGCCACCCATCAGCGCCGCGAGCACGAGAGCTTCCGCCAACAGATGCGTGAGCGCCGGCGGATAGTCATGCGCCCCCAGGATCTCGTCCAGCACGGGGCCAAGGCGCACCACGCGCCCCCGCGCATTGCGCGAAGGGATGGAGAAGGGGAGCAGCCGGTCGAAAGCGGCGCTCTGGGTGTCGTGAGCCACGGTCATTGCCGCCATATGGGCGCGGGCGCCCGGGAAGATAACCCTAGAGCAGGCCGAAGCACCACAAGAGCACCGATTTCTGCGCGTGAATCCGGTTTTCCGCCTCGTCAAAGACCACCGAACTGGGGCCTTCGAACACCTCTTCGCTCACTTCTTCCCCCACATGGGCGGGCAGGCAGTGCAGGAAGCGGGCATCAGGCTTGGCGAGATCCATCAAGGCCTGGTTGACCTGGAAGGGTGCCATGGCGGCGAGTTTTTCTTCCGCATGGGCCTGCCCCATCGAAACCCAGGTATCGGTAACGACGATATCCGCATCGCGCGCCGCCGCAGCGGCATCCGCGCCGACCGTGATTGTCGCACCGGCAGCGCGGGCTTGTTCGACAAAGGCCTGCTCCGGCTCGTAGCCCTGCGGGCAGCCGATTCGCACGTTGAACTTCATCAGCCCGGCTGCTTCCAGAATGGAATGCAGCACATTGTTGCCATCGCCCAGCCACGCCAGTTCCAACCCCGGCAAGGCCTTGCGCTGCTCCACGATCGTCAACAGGTCAGCCACGATCTGACAGGGGTGGGAACGGTCGGTCAGCCCGTTGATGATCGGCACGGTCGCATGGCGCGCCATTTCCTCCAGCTTCGCGTGGTCATCCGTCCGCACCATGATGGCGTCGGCCATGCGGCTGAGCACGCGGGCGGTGTCCGCCACCGATTCGCCGCGGCCCAGCTGGCTGGTGCCTGCATCGAGCACCAGCGCAGTGCCGCCAAGCTGGCGCATGGCGATGTCGAAGCTTACCCGCGTGCGCGTCGAGTTCTTCTCGAACACCATGGCGAGGACATGGCCGGCCAGCGGGGCATCGGCGTCGGCCTTCCCCTTGGGATAGGTTTTCCGCGCAGCCTTCCGGTCCTGCGCATCATTGATCATCGCCGCGATGGCGTCACCGCCGGCGTCGGAGAGGTCGAGGAAGTTCCGCATCGCGTTCACACCGTTTCGGACGAGGCGAAGTCCGCCGCGCCAGCCGAAAGCTTCGCGAAGAATTCGTCTATCTCCGCATCACCGATCACCAGCGGCGGCAACAGCCGCATGGTGGAGTCGCCCGCAGCGACCGTCAGCAAATGGTGGTTGTCGCGGAGATGCTGCACGAAAGCGCGCGGTTCCACCTTCAGCTTCAAGCCGATCATCAGGCCCCGACCCCGCACACTGTCGAAGATGTCGGGATAATTGCCGACAAATTGTTCCAGTCGCGTGCGGATTCGTTCACCCTTGGCGCGCACATCAGCAAGGAAAGCCGGGTCCGTGACGACATCCATCACCGCTTCGCCGGCGGCCATGGCCAACGGATTGCCGCCATAGGTGGAACCATGCGTGCCGAAGGTCATGCCGCGCGCAGCCTTCTCGCTCGCCAGGCAGGCGCCCAGCGGGAAGCCGCCCCCAATACCCTTGGCGATCGCCATGATGTCGGGCGTGACGCCATATTGCTCATGGGCGAAAAGGGTGCCCGTCCGCGCTACGCCGGTCTGCACCTCGTCCAGCACCAGCATCAGATCGTGCTCATCCGCCAGCTTCCGCAAGCCTTCCAGGAATTCCTGCGTGGCTGCGCGCACGCCGCCCTCGCCCTGAATCGGTTCGACGAGAAAGCCCGCCGTGTGCGGCCCGATCGCGTCCTCCACCCCGACAAGATCCCCGAACTCCACATAGCGAAAGCCGGGCAGCAGGGGCGCAAAGCCCTTGTGCATCTTGTCCTGATTGGACGCGCTGATCGTGCCCATGGTGCGGCCATGGAAGGCATTGTTGAAGGTGATGAGTTCGAACCGCGTTTCATCGCCTTCATGCTGGTGATAGGCGCGCGCCGTCTTGATCGCGGCTTCGACCGCCTCCGCGCCGGAATTGGTGAAGAACACCGTATCGGCGAAGGTTGCATCCACCAGACGCTGCGCCAGCGCCTCCCCCTGAGGGCTGCCATAGAGGTTGGAGACGTGCATCAGCGTGGCCGCCTGGCGCTGGATCGCTCCGATCAGGCCGGGATGCGAATGCCCCAGCAAATTGACCGCGATGCCGGCCGCGAAATCGAGATAGCGAGTGCCGTCTTCCGAAATCAGGTGGCAGTGCTCCCCGCGCACGGGCCGAACGCCGCACCGGGGATAAACGGGCATCAACGGGGTGATCGACATGACAAGCTCTCTTCCAGGGCGCCCTTTCGGCGCAAAACGACAAAGGCGGCCAAACTGGCCGCCGGTGTGTCCGTTTTTAGGAGAAGCGCCAGCCCCGGTCATATCGACCGGGGCTGTGCTGTGTCGGGATCAGCCTTGAACGGGCACAAGGTTGACCGCCGAGTATTTCCCTCGTCGGTCGACCTCGAGATCGAATTGGAAGCGATCGCCTTCTTCCACGCCTTGCAGGCCGGACCGCTCGATCGCACTGATGTGCACGAACGCATCTTCCTTGCCATCGTCGCGCGTGATGAAGCCGAAGCCCTTCATCGCGTTGAAGAACTTGACGGTTCCCGTTGCCTTTTCACCCGTCAGCTCACGCTGCGGCGCGCGGGCGGGAACAGCGATGACCTCGCCTTCGACCTGAAGATCGGCTGCGGAAATCTTCCCGCCGCGATCGACCAGGTTGAACGCCAGTTCCTGCCCTTCGGCCAGACCTTCCAGCCCGGCACGTTCCACCTGGCTGATATGGACGAACACGTCTTCGCCGCCTTCATCCCGCTGGATGAAGCCGAAACCCTTCTGGGCGTTGAAGAACTTGACCTTGCCCTTGCCGGTGCCAACCACCTGGGCGGGCATGCCGCCACCAGCGCCGCCACCCGGACGCGGGCCGCGCGGACCACCGCCGCCGCCGCCACGGGGGCCGCCGAAACCGCCCCGGTCGCGGTCACCGCCACCGAAACGGTCGCCGCCACCGCCGCCACCGCCGAACCGATCACCACCAGAGCGCCAATCGTCACCGCCGCCGAAGCGCGGAGGACTGTTGTCCATGAAGGGGTCGAAGCCGCCTTCGCCGAAACCGTCCCGCTTGTCGCGCCCCCGGCCGCGACGCCCTCTATCGTACCCCATGAACCAAACGCACCTTTACTGCCACCAAGCCTGTGAACTGCACCGGAGGGGCAAAACCACCCCGACGGGTAGAACATGAGGGCAATAGCCCCCACGCGCTCCCTTCCGTTCATAGCGTAGAACACAATGATGTGCGAACAATTTAAGATTCGTTTCGGAACAGGTCATTCGGCGTGGGAATGCCAGTCCCCTGAAGGGCTTGCCAGCCCGCCGGTCCTAAGCAAGAAGCGGGCATGGACCTGCTCGCCCTGCTGACCGATCCCGCCGCATGGGCGGCGCTGCTCACCCTCGTGGTTCTCGAGGTCGTGCTGGGCATCGACAACCTGATCTTCATCGCCATCATTTCGAACAAGCTGCCGCCAGAACAGCAGCAAATTGCGCGCCGGGTGGGCCTGTTACTCGCCCTCGGCATGCGGATCGGACTGCTCCTGCTGATCGGCTGGCTGGTGACATTGCGCACGCCGATCTTCGATCTCGGGATCGTGGGCGCCCCGACCGAATCCGGGCACCCCAGCTTCGAGACGGCCTTTTCCGGCCGGGACCTGATCCTGCTCTTTGGCGGACTGTTTTTGCTCTGGAAGGCCACCAAGGAAATCCACCACAACATGGAACCCCACCAGTCGAACGATATGTTCGATAAGGGTGGGTCAGTGGCCAAGGTCACTTTCAGCGCGGCGATCGTCCAGATCATCGCGCTCGACATGGTGTTTTCGGTCGATTCGATTCTCACCGCGGTCGGGATGACCGATCAGATCCCGATCATGGTTACGGCGGTGGTCATCACCGTGGGCATCATGCTGGTGGCGGCAGATCCGCTTTCGCGCTTCATCGAACGCAATCCCAGCCTGGTGATGCTGGCACTCGCCTTCCTCGTGATGATCGGGCTCGTCCTTATCGCCGATGGCTTCGGTTTCCACGTGCCCAAGGGGTATATCTACGGCGCGATGGCGTTTTCCGTCGGTGTGGAAGCCCTCAATATGATCAAGCGGAACCGGCAAAGCGCCGCCAAACCTCAGGAGCACCAGCCATGACCGACTTTCGACAGATCACGCCGGAGTTCCTGGCCAGCCCGCAGATCACTCCTGAGGACGTTGCGGAGGCTGCGCGCCTTGGCTGCACGCTGATCGTGAACAACCGTCCCGAAGGAGAGGCTCAGGATCAGCCAGCCGGATCGGTGATCGAGAGCGCGGCGAAGGATGCCGGCCTCTCCTATCTGGCCATTCCCATCACCCATGCCGGCTTTTCGGAGCCGCAGGTTGCCGCGCTGGATGAGGCGCTGAGCAATGCCTCCGGACCGGTGCTGGCCTATTGCCGCTCAGGCACTCGTTCCACGCTGCTTTGGGCGCTCGCCCAGGCCCGCACAGGACAGGATCCGGCCTGGATCGCAGAACACGCCGCCGCCGCCGGATATGACGTGGCTCCCATCGCCCCCATGATCGATTTTTACGCCGGGCAAGCCCGTTCGGCCTAGCGCGCCTGCGAAAGGATGCCGCGCGACAATGCGGGGTTAGCCAGTATAGGAGCGCCTAGAAGGGCCCGATTCCTCCCTGAGCCCGGCGCTGGCAATGGACCTGATGGCACAGAGTGCCGGCTGCTCCTGATCTTCAACATAGAACTGCTGATCCCATCGTGCCACGACCGATCGGGGTTACTGTTGCAGGCAAGAAACTCTGAGCCTTACGCCGGGCGTCCTCCTGTAAGGGCGCTGTGAGGTGGGTTGCAGGGTAGCCCGCCAAAGAAGCAAGGAAGTTCCCAACACTCCAACGAGTGTTCAGACGCGCAACTGAGACACCGCGTCACAATACGCAGGCAGTGCATACCTCATGCCAACCGTTCCGACCGGCAAGGTCGCATCGTGTCGAAAGCGCAGCACCCAATTGCTGGCGGAAGGGCGCACGGAATATCTGGCGTACAGCATCTTCAGATGGAGTGACGCCGCAATCGGCACCCCATCAGACATGAGCAATCCTGCCCTGAGGCATCGAAGCTGATGCTTTCGTGGCGGCCCGCAGGCATGTTCGACGCATAGCTATACTGGTGGCGGCGCTCGCCAGTCCCGCAGGGCAGAGCGTCGCTGGAGATGGCCTGCCTCCATACGGGCACCCGCCCGCTGGTGCCCGATGCCATAGCCTGCTCGGCTCTCAACAAACGGCGCGATCGGCAGCTTCCGCACAACTGCTCACCAGACACCGTCCGGTCACGATCAAGAGATCGGCCAAACAAAGAAAAAGGGCCGGAGGATTGCTCCTCCGGCCCCAATTCCTGTCAGCCTGTGGCTGGGATCAGCGACCCGAACCCGGACCGTAGGTGATTTCCACCCGGCGGTTCTGCAGTTCACGCACG
>PJTY01000177.1_pt1 | contig 45122 bp, 36 predicted proteins | sample 1512121 | NCBI WGS metagenome assembly PJTY01 (sample SAMN08177680, study PRJNA422409) | Soil metagenome, whole genome shotgun sequencing project. | isolation source: Soil enriched (2) on filter paper: alkali lignin treatment | place: USA: Madison | collected 2015-01-15 | reverse complement strand
TGGCCGGGGTGGGCCAGTTGCAGCTGCTCCAGCCGTTCATGGGCCTGCTGCTGGCGGGCGCGGTGCTGGGAGAGCCGGTCGCCTGGACGATGGTGCTCTCCACCCTCGTCGTCATCCTCTGTGTTGTGGGAGCCCGGCGTTTCGCCTGATGGTGCAGAGCTTGCTCGCCCCGTCCCACAGCTCGGCCGAGCGACGGGAGGCTTCCCGGTGCGCGACAACCAGCGCGCCGGTGATGTCGCCCGCCTTGAATTCAAGGCGCCGCGCGACGCCGATCCCGTCTTCCGCGAACTTCAGGGTATAGACTTTCATCGGGTTCTCCGAATGCCCGGACGGGGAATGCGCCGTGGAATGCATGTCGGCGATGAAGTCTTCTATCTAAGGGAAGTTCCCAAGATTCGGTTACGAGCGGCGGCCCGGCGGCGCCTCATGACAGATGCCGTCATGAAAGGGCGGAGGCGGGATTTAATTTGAACGATGTATAATTATCCGATAGCCTCGTCTTCATCAAATCGGCAATCGAGAAAGCAGGAACCCGATGAAGCCCTCCCTTCCGTTTCTGGCATTGGCGCTTGTGATGTCTGCTCCGGCGGCTCAGGCCCGTGACGGGTATCCGGCCAACGAGGCCGAGATGAACGCTGCGGTGGCGGCGCTAGGCGAGACGATGAGCCGGGCGGACAAGCTCGAAACGCAGGGCAGGATCGTGGAGGCGGAGCCGCTCTGGCATGATGCGCTGGCGCAGCGGCAGCGCCTGCTGGGCGACCGCGATCCGCTGGTGGCCAAGGGGATGGACCGGCTTGCCCGCAATATCGAGATGCAAGGCGATTATCGCCGGGCCGAGGCGCTACGCCGCTCTGCGCTGGCCCTGCGTGAGGCGGATGCCGGCTCCGCGGCCGATCTGCCGGACGCCTGTTCCGCGCTGGGTTACAACCTGACGCGGCAGGGCAAGCTGCACGAAGGCGCGGCGCAGAGCTACCGCGCGCTCGAACTGCTGCGCGAGGCGGGCAAGGCGGAAAACCCGGAAGCGGCCAAGGCGCTTTCGGTCGTGGGCCTGACGCTGGACACGCAGGGAAAGTTCGCGGAAGCCGAGCCGTTCTATCGCCGCGCGCTGGATATTAGGCGCAAGGCCCTGGGCGAAGACGATCTCGATACCGCGACCAGTTACAACAACCTTGCCACGGCGCTCAGCGGGCAGGGGCGCTATGAAGATGCCGAAGACCTGCTGCTCAACGCCATGACGATCCGCGAAAGGAACGGGACCGTCCCGGCGCTGGAGGCGGAGAGCATCTCGAACGTCGCGATCAATCTCGACCGGCGCAAGCAGCACGCCAAGGCCGCGATCCTGCACCGCATGGCCATCAACAAGTGGACGCAGGTGTTCGGCGCCAATCACGTCTTGACGGCTGCCGGCTACAACGGCCTGGGCATGAGCTATTTCCTGCAAGGGCAATATTCCTTTGCCGCCGTGGAGTTCGACCGGGCGCTTGAACTGCGAAAGGCCGCGCTGGGCCGCGACAATCCCGAAGTGGCGGAAAGCTACGGCAATCTCGGGATGGCCGAGCGCGCCATGGGGCACGAGGCGGCCGGAATGCGCCTGCTTCGCACCGCGCTGGAGATCGACTTGCGCACGATCGGCCCGGACCATCCCGATACCAAGGCGGTGCGCGCCGCGATCGACAGTCCTGCGCCCGAGCCGTCCGAGCAGCCCATGATCGTCACTCAGTCCGGCTGAACGCCTGACGGATCGGTGGGCCGACTGACCAGGAACTTGTCGATGCGGCGTCCGTCGAGGTCGACGACTTCGAAGCGCCAGCCGTCATGGACGAAGCTCTCGCCGACCTGTGGCCAGTGCCCGAACTGTTCGAGCGCGAAGCCTGCCACCGTGTGATAGTCGACATCTCCGGCGGGCGGGCGCCAGCCGAGGTTGCGGAAGGCCTCGTGGATCGGCATGAGGCCGTCGATCAGCAGCGAGCCGTCCTCGCGCACGGTGATCGAGGCGTCCTCGCCCTCGGCTTCGGCGAGTTCGCCGGCGAGGGCTTCCAGCAGGTCGGTCTGGGTGACGATCCCTTCGATCCCGCCATATTCGTTGACGACGATCGAGAGGCGGACGGGCGAAGTCTTGAAGTGATCCAGCAGTTTCAGGATCGGCGTCGCCTCGTGGACGACGTGCGGCTTGGTGACGGCCGCCTCGGGATCGAGCGGCTTGCCGTCGAGCACCTGATCGAGCAGGTCCTTCTTCAGCACCATGCCCACGAGCTGGTCGATATCCCCGCGCGCGACCAGAAGCTGTTCGTGGGGCGAGGCGCGCAGGACTTTCAGGGTTTCCTCGGGGCTGTCCTCCAGGTCGATCCAGTCGAGGTCGACGCGCGGCGTCATGATGTCGCCGACGCGCCTTTCGCCCAGCGTGAAGAGACGTTCGGCGACGGCCTGCTGGGTGTCGTGGAGCAGCCCGGCCTCATGGCTGGCGGCGACCAGCAGCTTCAGTTCCTCGGGCGAGTGCAGGGATTCCTCCGTCGCCCCCGGCTGGAGACCGGCCAGCCGCAGGACGAGATTGCCGAGGCCGTTCAGTCCCGCGATCGCCGGGCGCAGCACGAAAAGGAACAGTCCCAGCGGCCGGACCACCCAGAGCGCGGTCCTTTCGCTGCGCTGGAGCGCCAGGCTCTTCGGCGCGAGTTCGCCGAGGACGATGTGCAGCGCCGTGATCAGCACGAACGACAAGGCGACGGCGATGCCGTGCGAACTGACCGTGGCGAGGCTGTCGGGCAATGCGCCGAGCAGCGGCTCGATCAGATGGGCCAGCGCCGGTTCGCCGACCCAGCCGAGGGCCAGCGAGGAAATGGTGATGCCGAGCTGCGTCGCTGCCAGGTTCGCATCGAGATTGTCGATGGCCCGCTGGAGCGCCTTCGCATTCATCCGGCCCGTGTTGACGAGTTCCGCCACACGGCTGCGGCGCACCGCGACCAGCGAGAACTCGGCCGCGACGAAGAAGCCGTTCGCGACGACGAGGACAAGGACGGCAAGAATGCCAAGAAGCGGAGGCATGGGTTTCCCTGAAAATGGAGGAGTGGAGGACGTCGTCGGTGTGCGGTTTTAGGGCATCGTCTCAGTGAAGGAGGGCGATGGCGTCCGATTGCCTGCGGACGAGTTCGAACGGCAGGCGCAGGCGTTCGGGCCGGTGCAGCGTCTCGGGATCCTCGGGCCACAGCCGCTGGCAGAGCAGGGCCATGGCGTTGCGGCTCATGTCCCGGATCGGCTGGCGGATCGTCGTCAGGCTGGGCCAGATCGCGGCGGCCAGCGGGGTATCGTCGAAACCGCAGATCGAAATCTCGCCCGGCACGTTGATCCGCTGCTGGTGGGCGATGGTGATCGCCGCCGCCGCCATGTCGTCGTTGCAGGCGAAGATCGCGGTCGGCCGCTCCGGCAGTGACAGCAGGGCTTCGGCGGCAGCCAGCCCCGAACGATAGGAAAAGTCGCCGGAGGCGATGAGGTCTTTCTGCGGCGCCAGATCGTGCGCGGCCAGTGCTTCCAGATAGCCCTGACGGCGGCGCGTGCTGCTGCGGTGGCGGCTGTTGCCGCCGATGAAGCCGATCCGGCGATGGCCCAGCGCGATCAGGTGGCTGGTCATCTCGTAGGCCGCGCGGCGGTCGTCGGTGGAGATCGAGGCGATGCCCTCGCGTTCCTCGTCGGGAACCACGGCGACCACGGCGATTCCGGCGGCTTCAAGGCCGGCGAGCAGTTCCGGCCAGTCGCAGAGCGGCGCCGCCAGAATCACCCCGGCGACATGGGCATCGGCGACCTGCGCCACCAGATCGTCCGCAGAGGAAGTTGGCGGGCACTGTTCCACGGTCAGGTGGACGTTGTGTTCCGGCGCCTCGTTCAGCGCGCCCAGCAGCAGTTCGCCGAGATAGGCGGAGGTCATGCTCTCGCTGTGGAGCAGGGCGATCCGCCGCGAGGTGCGGCCCGCCAGCATGCGGGCGGAAGTGTTCGGCACATAGCCGAGCTGCGCCACCGCCTTCTCCACGGCCTCGCGCGCCTTGGCGCTCACGCGCGGCTTGCCGTTCAGCGCGCGCGATACGGTCATCGCGGAAACGCCTGCCAGTTCCGCGACATCGTGAAGGGTGGGCAGCTTCTGCTTGCCGTCATCGTTTCTGAACATCGTAGCCCAGCATTTAGCGCAAGTGCAGCGCAGGTAAACGGCTGATGTCGGATTCTCCTGCCGCTATCGACGCAACGGTGCTGTCGGAATATACCTTATAAAGCGACTGCCGACCTCTTGTGCAGTGCAACATAGTGTTACAGAGACGACCTGATCGCGAAAAGGCTCCCGGGGCCGATCCGCATGTTCAAGGAGCATCCAAGTTGGCCCAGCAGCCGAATCCAGCAGCGAACGGTCCGCAAGCGACCAAGACCCAGATCGTGATCGTCGGCGGCGGCGCGGCCGGGCTGGAACTGGCGGCGAAGCTCGGCGCGCATTACGGGCGCAAGCACCACGACATCATCCTCGTCGACTGCACGCGCACCCATATCTGGAAGCCGCTCCTGCACGAGGTCGCCACCGGCTCGCTCGACGCCAACCTCGACGAAGTGGGCTATCGCAGCCACTGCCACCGCTTCGGCTACCGCTATTTCTACGGCACGCTGGCCGGGATCGACCGGGAAAGCCGCCGTGTCCGCCTGGCGCCGATCAACGACGAGAAGGGCCGCGAGGTCATCGCCGCGCACGAGATCCGCTACGACTATCTCGTGCTGGCTTTCGGCTCGGTCACCAACGATTTCGGCACGCCCGGCGTGGCGGAGAACTGCACCTTCCTCGACAGCCGCGACCAGGCCGACCGCTTCCGCGACAAGCTGCTGGACCAGTGCCTGCGCGTCTCGCGCACGATGGCGGACCATCCGGAGAGCGATGCGCGGGTGCGGATCGCCATCGTCGGGGCGGGCGCCACCGGCGTCGAACTGGCGGCGGAACTGTTCAATGCGGCTGATGCGCTGGGCTATTACGGGCTGGAGGTGTTCGACCGCACCCGCCTGGAAGTGACGCTGATCGAAGCCGGTCCGCGCATCCTCCCCGCGCTGCCCGAGCGGCTGGCGGCGGCGGCCCGCGCCGAACTGGAAACGCTGGGCGTGCGCGTCCTGGTCGACACGCCGGTGGTGGAATCGACGGCCGAGGGCATGGTCATGCGTTCGGGCGAGCGGATCGACGCGGACTTGCAGGTCTGGGCGGCGGGCGTGAAGGCCAAGCCGATCGCGGACGGTCTCGACGGGCTGGAACAGGCCCGCTCGGGGCAGGTCGTCGTGCGCCCGACGCTCCAGAGCGAGACCGACGAGCGCGTCTTCGCCATCGGCGACTGCGCCTTCTGCAAGCTGCCCGACAGCGAGCGCCCGGTGCCGCCGCGCGCGCAGGCGGCGCACCAGATGGCCGATACCGCCTTCGCCAATCTCAAGCGCCTGATGGCGGGCAAGCCGCTGGTGGACTTCGTCTACAAGGACCATGGCTCGCTGGTCTCGCTGAGCCGGTTCTCGACGGTGGGCACGCTGATGGGCAATCTCGTCGGCGGGCGCATGGCGGTGGAAGGCCGCATGGCGCGCTTCATCTACCTGTCGCTCTACCGCATGCACCTGCTGGCGATCCACGGCTGGATCAAGGGTTCGGCGATGATCGTGATCAGCCACATGAACCGCATCGTCCGGCCCCGGCTCAAGCTGCACTGAGGAATCAGGGGAGAATCAGGCGGGGACGATCGTGAACGCGGGGTGGGCGGCGAAGATGTCCATCACGATGTCGAAATAGGTCGTTCCCCGTCCGGCAGCGAGTGCCTCCAACTGTTCGGCGATCGCGCTGCCGTTGAACATCGGCCGCAGTTTCTGCCGTTCCTCCAGGAATCGGCGCGTCGTCTCTGCGCCCAGAGCGCTGCGGCTTGCGGCCATGTCCCGCCAGACGAGCGTCACGGCACCGATTCCCTGGACCGTACCGTAGCCGCCGTGGAGCAGGTCATCCAGGGCGTCGAGACTCTCGCCCAGCTTCCAGTTTTCGCCCGACATGAAGACGCTGTTGATCTCATCGTAGAACGAGGGGATGCCGGTGATCCTGCTGCCTTCGATCACGAGGCGCTTGCGCTCGTCCATCGCCGCTACCTCGGATGACGGCGGGCCAGGGCGATCCCCGCGAGGTTCTGCTCGCGCTTGATCCAGCGGATGCGGGCGGGCGGAGTCCGGGCCGCCAGCGCCAGGAACGCGGCCTCGTGGGAATTGCGCGGTTCACCGCGTTCGAGGGCGGCCTTGGCCTGCCGGACGATTTCGATGGCGTCCCCGATCAGGTCCACTTCGCCCAGTTCCAGCGTCTGGACCAGTTCGAGGGCGCGGATCAACGCGGTCCATTCGGCATCCCGGTTGTCGCCTTGGCCGAGGTCGGTGAAGATGTGCGCTTTGCCCCGGATCACCGTGGCAGCCTCGATCGGGCCGGGGTTGGGGCGGCAGCCGCCGTCGAAGAACACTTTCAGCCGGGATCGGGACATGCGGGGCTTCTGGTCCAATCCGGAGCGGGATGCCAGCGGCGAATTCACGCTGCCACGCCTTCTCCAGCTGGCGGAATGCCGCACCGCCCATGTGCAGCCGGTCCCGGCACCACGCATGGCGCTGTGCACAGCGTGTCGGTCGCTGCGCCTTGCTATCCGCGAACCCTCCAAGGTACTCCGGAAAAAAGGCCTTAAGGCGGGAGAGTTTCCGTGTTCGACAGACGAAGCGTAGCAGGCGGTCTCGCCATTCTTGCCGGGAGCATGATCCTGTCAGGCTGCGATCGGGGACGATCCGCCGCGCCTGACCGTTCCGGGGAACGCGAAAGAACCGCCGTCGCGGCCCTGCGCCGTATCGAGGAGAGGGCGAAAGGCCGTCTCGGCGCCTATGTCTACGATCCCGCGCGCGATCGCGGCTTCGGCTGGCGCGACGGCGAGCGCTTCGCCCATTGCAGTTCGTTCAAGCTCTCGCTCGCGGCGATGATGCTGGCGAAGGGGCAGCGCGGCGAGATCGATCTGGACGAAGTGCTGCACTGGTCGAAGGCCGATCTGCTGTCGCACAGCCCTGTCACCGAGAAGCACGTGGCGAGCGGCCTTTCGGTGCGCGACCTTGCCCATGCGACCCTGGTGACCAGCGACAATGCCGCCGCCAACGTGCTGCTCGGCAAGTTCGGCGGACCGGCGGAACTGACCCGCTTCTGGCGGGGGCTGGGCGACGGCGTCAGCCGCCTCGACCGTCTGGAACCCGAACTCAACGCCGTCCCGGCGGGCACGGAACTGGACACGACGACTCCGGCGGCCATGGCGCGGACCGTGGCGAAACTCGTGCTGGGCGACACGCTGAACCCGCAGAACCGGCAGACGCTGAAAGACTGGATGACCGAAGTCGAAACCGGCCTGGACCGCCTTCGCGCCGGGTTCCCGGCCGGGTGGATTGCGGGCGACAAGACCGGAACCGGCATCGGCAAGGCGCGGCATACTTATGTCGATCTGGCTTTCGGGGGACCCGCGGGCAAGTCTCCGCTGTTCGTCGCCGCCTATTTCGAGCCTGCGCAGCTGGTCGAGCCGATGGATCCGGCCTCGCTTTCGGCATTGGCCGATGTCGGGCGCGTGGCGGCGGCGATGGGCTTCGGAGAGGCCGCGCAATAGCGGACAGGGAGTGTTGCGATGCGGGGAAAACCCCGCTAGCAGCAGCGCCATTCGCAAGGACCCGGTGAAATTCCGGGTGGCTATTCCGGCCGCCGATCCGCCGGACAACGCATTTCGCAGTGCCCCAAATCAGCGCCCCGCCCTGAAGCCGTTCGACGCGACGGCGGCCTGCGATCTTCGCGGACTATCGATACCCATGACTCCAGACTCCTTCGCCCGCTACCGCGCCGAATGGTTCGAGAATTTCGGCGCCGCGCGCCGCGATGTGCTGGCCGGGATGGTCGGCACTTTCGCCCTCATTCCCGAGGTGATCGCGTTCTCCTTCGTGGCCGGTGTCGATCCGCAGGTCGGCCTGTTCGCTTCCTTCGTGATCGGGATCGTCATTGCCGTGGCGGGCGGCCGTCCGGCGATGATCTCCGGCGCGGCGGGTTCTGTCGCGCTGGTGGTGGGCGCGCTCGTCCATGCGCACGGGTTGCAATACCTGCTGGCGGCGACGGTGCTGGGCGGCGTGCTCCAGATCCTGTTCGGACTGCTGCGGCTCGACGTGCTGTTGCGCTTCGTCTCGCGCTCGGTCCGCACCGGCTTCGTCAACGCGCTGGCGATCCTGATCTTCTCGGCGCAAGTCCCCCAGATGCTGGGCGTGACCTGGCATACTTATGCGCTGATCGCGCTGGGTCTGGCGATCATCTACCTCGCGCCGCGCGTGAGCCGCGCGATTCCCTCGCCGCTGATCTGCATCGTCGTGCTGACGGTGGTGAGCATGGCCTTCCCGATGCCCGTCCATACGGTGTCCGACCTCGGCCGCCTGCCCGCCGCGCTGCCGGTCTTCGCCTGGCCGCAGGTGCCGCTGGACTGGCAGACCCTGCGCATCATCGCGCCCTATTCGCTGGCGATCGCGGCAGTGGGCCTGCTGGAATCGATGATGACGGCCAGCGTCGTCGACGACCTGACCGAAACGACCAGTTCCAAGGCGCGCGAATGCACCGGGCTGGGGCTTGCCAACATGGCGGCGGGGCTGTTCGGCGGCATCGCCGGTTGCGGCATGATCGGCCAGACGGTCGGCAATGTGCGCTACGGCGGTCGCGGACGGCTCTCGACGCTGGTGGCGGGGGTGTTCCTGCTGGTGGTCCTGGTGCCGCTGCGGCCGTGGGTGGAGCAGGTGCCGGTCGCTGCGCTGGTGGCGATCATGATCATGGTTTCGGCCAGCACCTTCTCCTGGGGTTCGCTCGGCGACCTCGTGCGCCATCCCAAGGTCTCGGGCGCGGTCATGCTCGCCACCGTCGCGGTGACGGTGACCACGCACGATCTGTCGGCGGGCGTCATGGTCGGCGTGCTGCTGAGCGGCGTGTTCTTCGCCTTCAAGGTGACGCGGATGATGGACGTGGCCGTCCGCTACGATGCCGAGGCCGATACCCGCGTCTACACGGTGTCCGGCCAGATCTTCTTCGCCAGCGCGGACATCTTCACCGACCGCTTCGACTTGCGCGATACGGCGCGTCAGGTGCGGATCGACCTGACCGCCGCGCATCTTTGGGACGTGACGGCGGTGGGCGCGCTGGAAACCGTGGTAGACAAGCTGCGGCGCCATGGCATCGGTGTCGAGATCGTCGGGCTGAACGAGGCGAGCGCGATCCTGGTCGACCGCCACGCGCCGCTCGTTCGCGCACCGGCTCCCGTCTGAATTAGCGACCTTGCAGGATACGGGCGGCGTCGGAGAGGCTGCCCGGCAGGCCGACGATGTCGAAGGCGGTGATGACCAGCGCCGTCAACCAGCCGAGCACCAGCAGGACCCTTGGCCGGGGCCAGCCGTGCGCGAAGCGGCGCGCGGTCATGAAGTGGAGCAGCGGGAACATCGCGAAGGGAAGCTGCATCGCCAGCACCACCTGGCTGAGCACGAGCAAGTCGTTCACGGTGCCGTCGCCGCGCAGGCCGATCACCAGCACCGCGGGGACGATCGCCATGGCGCGGGTGACGATCCGGCGCTTCCACGGCGCGACCTTCCATTGCATGAAGCCTTCCATCACCACCTGACCGGCAATGGTGCCGGTGATCGTGCTCGACTGGCCCGAGGCGAGCAGGGCCACCGCGAAGATCACGCTGGCGAGGGCCGAACCCATGGCCGGGGCGAACGTCAGGTAGGCGATGTGGATCCAGTCGGTATCGTCGCCCAGCAGGTAATGGCAGCCGTCCAGCACAAGATCGCTGCGGCCGTGAAAGACGACCGCGGCGAGGACCAGGATCGTCGCGTTCACGAAGAAGGCCAGGGTGAGCGACACGCCGGTATCGACCGCATTGCAGTGCAGGGCGACTTTGCGGGACTCCGTGTCGTCCTGATCGGTGCGGCCCTGGACCAGCGCGGAATGGAGGTAGAGGTTGTGCGGCATCACCGTGGCGCCGATGATCCCGACGGCCACGCTCGCCATGCCCGCCGTCGCCAGCGCGGGGTGGATCAGCGCGCTACCGATCTCCCGGAAATCTGGTCTCGTGCTCGGCAGGACGAACAGTTCGACGAAGAACGAGCCCGCGATCGTCAGCACCAGCACCAGCACGACGAGCTCGATCGTGCGCATGCCGTGATGCTGGAGCAGGAGCAGCAGGAACACGTCCGCCGCCGTCATGACGACCGCCCAGAACACCGGTACGCCGAACAGCAGGTTGATGGCGACGGCGGAGCCGAGCACTTCGGCAAGGTCGCAGGCGCCGATGGCGATCTCGCAGACGATCCAGAGCGGCAGGCGGCACCAGGGGGGATACCAGTCCCGGCAGGCTTCGGCGAGGTTCCGGCCGGTGACGATGCCGAGCCGGGCAGCCAGCAGTTGCAGCACGATCGCCATGGCGCTGGCCAGCGCCACGACCCAGAGCAGCCCGTAGCGATACATCGCCCCGGCCTGGAGGTCGGTGCCCCAGTTGCCGGGGTCCATGTAGCCCACGCTGACCAGCAGCGCCGGCCCCAGATAGGCGCGGTAGTGCCGAAGTCCGGGCCGCGTGCGCTGCGGCGGCCGAGGAGAGGACATGCCCCGGAATTCGAGAACGGAAAGCTTCACGGCATGATCCCCGGACGGTCTGGATTGCTGCGGGAAACGGAGCGGCTCGGGGAACGGGACCGGCGGTCTTGGCCGCTCCGGCAAACTCCGGTCACGCGTTTCCCGGCAATTGTTCCGGAGGATGCCCGCGGGCGATACTCATATGATGGTATGGACCCGGCTGGGCTTTCGCCTCCTGCCCGGCAAACCCATGGATACTGCACGCGCGGACACCGCACCCCCACGTCATGGCGGCGAGGAGGAAGTGCGAGACATGCCGTTCATTACCCATGACGCGCCGGCGCAGGATCGCGGATCGCGCGGCTCGGCCAATATGTCGATCGTCTTGCTGGGGCTTGCCGCCGACACGATGATCGCGCTGTTCAAGTTCGCCGCCGCGCGCGAGAGCGGCGGGACGGCGCTGTTCACCGAAGGCGTGCACAGCCTGCTGGACGTGCTGACCGAAGTGATCCTGCTCTACGGTCTGGCATCGGCGCGCCGCCCCTCCGATCGCAACTTCCAGCTCGGCTACGGCCGCTCCGCCTTCTTCTGGAACCTGATCGCGGCGATGCTGATCCTGTCGCTCGGGGCGGGCTTCGCCTTTCGCGAGGGCTGGCGGCAATATGTATCGCCCGATCCGCTCGGCCCGACGACGGCGAGCTATGCGGTCCTGATCGTCTCCTTCCTGATCGACGGGACTTTCGCCTGGTTCACCTGCCGCAAGATCGTGCGGGAATCGAGCGAGCACAGCCTCCTGCACTATCTGCGCAAGTCGCGGGACGGGGCCACGCTGACGGTGCTGTTCACCAGCTTCGCATCGCTTGCGGGGGTCGTCATCGCGGCGCTGGGCATGCTCATCGCCACGCGCCTGTCCTTTCCCGCGGCGGACGGGGCGGCATCGCTGGTCATCGCCCTGATGATGGCCGCGACCGCGTTGCTTCTGGCCAACGAGAGCCGCAGCCTCATCATCGGGGCTTCGGCCTCGCCGGAGAACGAGAGCCGGATCCTGAGCCTCGCGAGCGGCGTTCCCGAAGTGGCGAATGCCAACGGCACGATTTCCGTCCGCATCGGCCCGGACCGTCTGCTGGTCTCGATCAGCATCGCCTTTCGCCCGGAATGCCGGACGCAAGACATCGAACGTGCGGTCGTCCGGATCGAGGAGCAGATCAAGCACGGGTGCCCAGAGGTCGCCTTGTTGCTCATCAAGCCGCAGAGCGTCGAGACATACCGCAGCGTCCGGTCCAGGCGCGGCTGGTAGCGTGGGCATCCCCGACCCCGGGCAGGCCCGGAGTAAACCTTGGCATAGCTAGGCTGCGCAAGCCCCATCGGCGAAAACGGGGGCGAGGCGAGCGCAGAGGCGCGGGGCTTTCCGAACAGGACTGAGAGCGCGCAAGCGATGATCCACGGCGGCTACACATTTTCGGATGAAGAGAAGCCGCTGTTTCCCGGCGCGCCCTACTCGCCGCGCCTCGCGCCCCGCACCCGCGTCTTCTACGCGATAACGGCTTTCGTCATGGCGATCGCCAGCGGTCTCGCCAACGGCATCGTCACGTCGAACATCGCGAACATCGCCGGAAACATGGGTCTCTACGTTGCCGAGGCGAATATCCTGCTCGGCGTCTATGTCGCCTTCAACGCGGCGGCGAACCTGCTGCTGGTCAAGGCGCGCATGCAGTTCGGCATTCCCGCGACGATGCGCGTGGTACTGGGTTCCCTGCTCCTGGCCGAAGTGATCGCGATCTGTTTCCCCTCGTTCGGCACCGCGCTGCTGGCGCGGGCGGTGAGCGGGATCGCCAACGGCGGGCTGACCACGCTCGGCCTCTACAGCCTGTTCCAGGTCTTTCCGCTGAGGCACCGGCCGATCGCGTCGGTGATCGGGTTCAGCCTGCCACAGCTTGCGATTCCGCTGGCGCGGATGGTCTCCATCGATGCCGTGGGCTTCGACGACTGGCTGGGCTTTCATCTGATAGAACTCGCCTCGGTGCTGACCGCGCTGGCCCTGCTCAATCTCCTGCCCTTGCCGCCGACCGACTGCATCAAGGCCTTCGAACCGCTCGATGCCGCGACCATCGTGATGACCATCGTCGGCATGCTGGCAGGTTGCACGGCCTTGGCGCTCGGGCGGTTCTACTGGTGGACCGAGACACCGTGGATCGGCTGGGCGCTCGCCGCCGCGCTGCTGCTGGGCGGTGCCGTATTCTGGCTGGAAAGCCGAAGACAGCGTCCCTTGCTGCAAATCCGCTGGTACGGCACCGGCGACATCCTGCTTTTCACGCTGATCGCCGTCGTGATCCGCGTCGCCCTGACCGAGCAGACTTACGCCGCCGTCGGCCTGCTTTCGATGGGCGGACTGACCAACGACCAGCTCCACGGCCTGTTCGCGGCGGTCTTCGCGGCGATGGCGGCAGGCATCGCCACGGCGGCGCTGGTGTCGCGGCCGGAACGTTTGCTGGCGATGATGATGTGCTCGGCGCTGGTCATCGCTTTCGCGGCCTGGCTCGATACCCATTCCACCAGCGACACGCGGGCGACGCAGCTTTATATAAGCCAGTCGCTGCTGGGCTTCGGCACGACGCTGTTCCTCGGCCCGGCGCTGCTCTACGGCGTGGCCCGGATCATTCAGCGCGGCCGGACCCACCTCGTCAGCTTCGTAGTGCTGTTCAGCACGACGCAGAACGTCGGCGGACTCGGCGGCGCGGCGCTGCTCGCCTCGATCCAGGCCGTGCGCCAGCGCGTCCATGCAGAGGCCATTGCCGACAGTCTCTCGCTCGGTGACCCGGCAGTGCTTCAGCGTCTCGGTGCTACCGCCGAGCGGCTCGGCCCTTACATCGGCGATCCCTCGGCCACGACCGCGCAGGCGAGCGCCCAGCTCGGCCAGGCCTTGCAGGCGCAGGCGGCGGTGCTGGCCTTCAACGATACGTTCTGGGTGGTCTCGCTGCTGGCGCTGGCGCTCGCGGCCTTCCTCGCAATCGTCATTCTTTCAGGTGAGGTCGGCCGCCTGCGCGCGCGCGGGCCGACAGGGGCAACGACATGACCGACAACACGCCGCCCGCCGTTCCGGCCCCGGCTTCCGAGGCAGCTGTCTGGCACCCGCCCAAGGCCCGGCCCTGGGTCACGGCGCTGTGCATTCTCGCCCTGCTGATTGCCGTCGCGGCGATCCTCCAGGTCTGGGGCATCGGGCCTTTCGCGGGCCATATCGAGAAGACCGAGAACGCGCTCGTCCGCGGCCGCACGACGGTGATCGCGCCGCAAGTCAGCGGCTATGTCGCGAAAGTCATGGTGCGGGACTACGAGGAGGTCGCGGCGGGACAGCTTCTCGCCCTGATCGACGACAGCATCTATCGCGCCAAAGTCGCGCAGGCGCAGGCCAATCTCGACGTGCAGATCGCCGGGCTGGCCAACAGCCGGCAGGCCCGTTCGGCGCGCGCCGCCGAAATCACCGGGCAGGACGCGGCGGCGAGCGATGCCGTCGCCCAGCTGCTCAAGGCGCGCGCGGACATGGCCCGCGCCGCCGATCTCGTGGCCGACGGATCGATCTCCCGGCGCGAGCGCGATGCGGCGGCGGCGGCTCTGGCGCAGGCGGAAGCGGGCGTGCGGCGCGCGACGGCCAATACCCATATCGCGCAGGAAGACCTCAGGACCGTAGATGTCGCGCGGGACGGGCTGCTGGCCCAGGTCGAAGTGGCCCGCGCGGCGCTGCGGCTGGCGCAGATCGATCTCCTGCATACGGTAATCCGCGCGCCGGAGGCGGGGCAACTGGGCGAGGTGCATGTCCGGCGCGGGCAGTTCGTCACCAACGGCAACGCCCTGATGGAACTGGTGCCGCCCGATCGCACCGTGATCGCGCATTACAAGGAAGCCCAGACCAGCCGGATGCGGGTAGGCCAGCCGGTCAGGTTCTCCGTCGATGCGCTCGACGGCGAGACCCTGCACGGGCACATTTCCCGGATCGCCCCGGCCTCGGGCTGGGAGTTTGCGGTGCTCAAGCCGGACAATGCCACGGGCAACTTCGTCAAGGTGCCGCAGCGGATCGGCATCCTGATTGCGATCGACAAGGGGCAGCCGAGCGCCGCGCAACTGCGCCCCGGCATGTCGGTGGAAACCCGCGTCGATACGGCAGGCGGGCGATGAGGCGCGGCGCGGCATCGTTGCTGGCGCTTCTGGCGCTTCAGGCCTGCGCCGGTCCCTATCGCCCGGCGCCGGGGGATGCACAGCTCCCGCCGCCCCCGCAATGGCGGCGGGAGGAGGGGGCGATCAAGCCGATTTCGGACGGCTGGTGGCGCGCTTTCGGCGACCCTGCGCTCGACCGGCTGGTCGCGCAGGCGCTTGCCGGCAACGAGGACCTCAAGATCGCCGCCGCCCGGATCGAGGAGGCGAGGGCGCAACTTCGCCTGACCGACGCGCGGCGCCTGCCGACGCTCGGTCTCGGCCTCTCCGGGGCATCGTCGCGGAGCGTCAATGCCTTCGGGACCGGGGTGGATCAGGAGCAGGGGCAGGCTGCCGTGTCCAGCGCCTACGAAGTCGATCTGTTCGGACGCCTGCGCCAATCGAGCGAGGCGGCGCGGGCCGACCTGCTGGCCACCGACCAGGCGCGCGCCGCGCTGCGGCTCTCGCTGATCGCGACCGTTGTGGACGGCTATGTCGGCCTTCGCGCGCTCGATTCTCGTCTCGAAATCGTCAACGAGACGATCGCCACGCGCGGCAAGGAGCGCGATCTCATCCACCGGCGCTACGCGGCGGGCTATGCCTCGCTGCTGGACGAGCGGCAGGCCGCTGCTGCCTACGAGGCCGCTGCAAGGCTCCGGCCGGCGACGCAGCGCGCGATAAGCGCGCGCGAGAATGCGCTCGGCGTCCTGGCCGGCACGACGCCGGGACCGATCGCCCGCGACCGGGATGTCGCTTTCGCCGCCGATATCGCGATCCCCTCTTCGCTCCCCTCGCAGCTGCTGCGCCAACGGCCCGACATCGCCGAGGCCGAGAGCCGGGTGGCGGCGGCGGACCATCGGCTGGGCGCGGCCCGCGCCGCCTTCATGCCGCAGTTGCAGCTTTCCGCGAGCGGCGGCGCGGCGGTGTCGACCCTGCTGTCCAGTCCGATCACGATCTTCAACCTCGGTGGCTCGCTGCTGGCGCCCTTGTTCGAGGGCGGCAGGCTCCATGCCGAGCAGGACCTTGCGGCTTCCCGGCGCGATCAGGCTGCCTATGCCTACCGCGCGGCGGTGCTCCAGGCCTTCCGCGAGGTCGAGGATGCCATGGCGGGCGTGGCCTTCCTTTCCGAAGAGGCCCGGACGGCGCAGCGCGAGGTGGCGGCGGATCGCGCCGCCTGCGAGGCCGCACGGCGGCGCTACGATGCCGGCTACGCGTCCTATCTCGAACAGCTAGACAGCGAACGCGCGCTGCTCGCTGCGCGCATCGACGAGGACGACCTGCATTTCCAGCGTCTTTCGGCGATCGTGGCGCTCTATCGCAGCCTCGGCGGCGGCTGGTCGTCCGATCTCATGCCTCGGGACTATCCAGCCCAGACAGAGGGATAGGGCAAACCTTGGGATAGTCCCACAGTCTCCCTTCGGCACCCATCTGGCTTCTCGACCGATGGTCTCAACATGAGGAGAAAGATTATGTCCAAGCGTTTCGTCATTCTGCCGGTTCTGGCTCTGGCTGCCGCAGCAACGCCCGCCTTCGCGCAGGACGGCGGCGAATTCACCGGCCCGCGCATCGGCGTGATCGGCGGCTGGGATAACGTGCAGCACAGCGGCGACAATGCCTCGGGCTTCACTTACGGCGCGACCGCAGGCTACGATGCCGCCATCGGCCCGGTCCGCATCGGTCCGGAAGTCGAAATCAGCGATTCCACCCAGAAGAAGGCGTTCGGCACCGGCGCGACCCGCTATACCGAGCGCGCCGACCGCGACCTCTATGCCGGTGCCCGCATCGGCTATGTCGTCTCGCCCAGCTTCCTGCTCTACGGCAAGGTCGGCTACACCAATGCCCAGTTCACGATCCGCGACGACGGCAATCACCGTGACGACCGCTCGGGCGTGCGTGGCGGCGTCGGCGGCGAATATGCCGTGACTTCCAATGTCTACCTGACCGGCGAGTATCGCTACTCGCACTACTCGGGCAGCTATTCGCGCAACCAGATCCTGGGCGGCGTCGGCCTCCGCTTCTGAGGAAAAAACGGAAGGAAGGGGGCGAACCCGCGCCGCCCTTCCTTCGTTACCTGCCCATATGCCGCCCATCCCCGGCGCCCCGAGGCGCTACGACAAGTGAGACGAACGATGGCCCAGAACGTCGCCGAGCAGTTTATCGATATCCTCGAAGCCGCCGGAGTGCGGCGCATCTTCGGCGTCGTCGGCGACAGCCTCAACGGTCTCACCGACGCCATCCGCAAGCGCGGCACGATCGAGTGGATCCACGTCCGGCATGAGGAAGTGGCGGCCTTCGCGGCCGGGGCCGAGGCTCATCTGACCGGCAGCATCGCGGTCTGCGCGGGAAGCTGCGGGCCGGGCAATCTCCACCTGATCAACGGCCTGTTCGACTGCCATCGTTCCCGCGTTCCGGTGCTGGCGATCGCGGCGCAGATTCCCTCTCCCGAGATCGGCTCCGGCTATTTCCAGGAGACGCATCCGCAGGAGATCTTCCGCGAGTGCAGCCACTACTGCGAGCTGGTTTCCGATCCCTCGCAGATGCCCCGCAGCGTCGAGATCGCCATCCGCACGGCGATCGGCGAACGCGGCGTTTCCGTCATCGCCATTCCCGGCGACATCGCGCTCAAGCCCGCGGTCGGCGACCTCCGCTCGCTGCCTTCCGGCCTCTTGCCGCGCCAGCCGGTGGTCACGCCGTCCGAAGAGGACCTGGGCGCCCTGGCCGCAATGCTGAACGACGGCAGCCGCGTGACCCTGCTGTGCGGTTCCGGCTGCGCCGAGGCCCATGCGGACGTCGTCGCCCTTGCCGAGAAGCTGCGCGCGCCGGTGGTCCATGCGCTCAAGGGCAAGGAATATGTCGAGTACGACAATCCCTACGATGTCGGCATGACCGGGCTGATCGGCTTCTCCTCGGGCTACTACGCGATGACGGATACCGACATCCTGCTGATGCTCGGCACCGACTTTCCCTACCGCCAGTTCTACCCGAACGGTGCGGGCGTGCGGATCGCGCAAGTCGACATTCGCCCCGGCCAGCTTGGCCGCCGGGCGCCGCTCGACCTTGGCGTGGTCGGCGATGTCGGTGCGACCCTGCGCGCGCTGTTGCCGCGTCTCGACACCCGTTCGGACAGCACCCACCTCGACATCGCGCTCGATCACTATCGCAGCACCCGCAAGGACCTCGACGATCTTGCCGTCGGCCGGGCGGGGAAAGGTCCGATCCACCCGCAGCAGGTCGCCAAGGCGATCAGCGACCATGCGGACGAGGATGCGATCTTCACGTTCGACGTCGGCCTGCCGACGGTATGGGCCGCGCGCTATCTCCGGATGAACGGCGAACGCCGCCTGATCGGCTCGCTCTGGCACGGTTCGATGGCCAATGCCATGCCCATGGCCATCGGTGCGCAGACCACGTTCCCCGAGCGGCAGGTCGTCTCGCTGTCCGGCGACGGCGGGCTGGCCATGCTCATGGGCGATCTGCTGACCCTGCGGCAGTACAGGCTCCCCGCCAAGATCGTCGTCTTCAACAACGGCACGCTCGGCTTCGTCGAAGTCGAGCAGAAGTCCACGGGCTTCCTGCCGTTCGGCACCGACCTCGACAATCCGAACTTCGCCGCCCTCGCCGAGGCGATCGGCATCAAGGGCATCCGCGTCGAGGATCCCGGCGATGTCGACCGGGCGATCCAGGAGGCTTTCGCGCATGACGGCCCGGTGCTGGTCGATGCGGTCGTCGCGCGGACCGAACTGCCGATCCCGCCGAAGATCAACCTGGAAATGGCGAAGGGCTTCACGCTCTACATGCTCAAGGCGGTGATGAACGGCCGGATGGACGAGATCGTCGAACTCGCCAAGACCAATTTTCCGCGCTGAACTGAACCCGGCACACCCGTTTCCGTAACTTATAAAGGCGGCCTCGCGATGCGCGTGGCCGCCTTTCGGGCGTTTTTTTGGGGGGAGGAAGGGAAGGGCCGACCTGTTTGCCGACCCTTCCGTTCCGGTCACCAGCCGAGACGCGGACCGAAACCGTAGCGGCCCCAATAACCGCCCCAGGGTCCCCAGGCGCTCCAGTTCCAGGCGGGATCGGCGTAGTTGCGCGAGGCTTCCAACTGGTCGGATGCGATGCGCGCGGCCTGCTGCGTGGCGCGATAGGCGCCGTAGGCCTTCTCGGTGCCGACCAGCAGGCAATTGCAGTTCTTCGGGTCGGCGTAGACGTAGGAGACGTTGTCGCCGTTCACGCGCTTGAAGAACTTCTCGGCGGGGAGGCGGGTGAGCATGGCCACGCGCTGCGGGGTGTTCGCGGGCTTCGAAACGAAGCCTGCGGCAACGAGCTTGTCTTCCGTGCGGTTGATCGAGGCCTTCGACTTGGCCATCGCCGGCATCGAGACGACCATGGTGGCGGTCAGAATGGCGGCGAGCGCGCCGTTACGCATTGTGAACATGGATGAACCTCCTTGTTGGAACCCCTCGTCTTGAGGTGAACACCATATGTGCGGGCGGTTCGGACGGCGGCAGGTATCCTGAGGTATATGATTTCAAGTATCGGAAAATAAACGATTTAGTTCGGAATTGAGGGACGTTCTGGGCCTCGGGCAACCGGCGGTACAGGGGGGCGCATGCCAATGTATGTCTGCCTTCGGCGCCGCATTTGCGGGAAAGTGGCGGCAGGCAGACGCCGGGCGGATCCGCCCGTCATGGCCTGGATGCGCGCCGCCCGGTACAAGGACCGTCGCCCGCATCTTCGTTGAACTCTATTCGCGGGATTAGACGATGACCGAGGCAACTTCTTCCCTGACGGTTCCGAGCCTGACGAGCGACGACGGCTTGGGCCGCTACGTTTCCCAGATCCGCCGCTTCCCGATGCTCCGGCCGGATCAGGAATATTCGCTCGCCAAGCGCTATGCCGAAGATCTCGATGCGACCTCGGCGGCGCGGCTGGTGACCTCGCACTTGCGGCTCGTGGTCAAGATCGCGATGGGCTATCGCGGCTATGGCATGCCGGTCAGCGAGCTGATCTCCGAAGGCAACCTGGGTCTCATCCGGGCGGTCAAGAAGTTCGAGCCGGACCGGGGCTTCCGGCTGTCGACTTATGCCCGGTGGTGGATCAAGGCGCAGATGCAGGAATTCATCCTGCGGTCCTGGAGCCTGGTGAAGATCGGCACGACCGGGGCGCAGAAGAAGCTGTTCTTCAATCTGCGCCGGTTGAAAAACGTGCTCAACGCCTTCGAGGACGGCGACATGCGGCCCGAGGACGTTCGCCATATCGCCGAGGAACTGGGCGTCGAACAGACCGAAGTGGTCAACATGAACCGCCGCATGGCGCTGGGCGGCGATGCCTCGCTGAACGTTTCCCTGGCCGAAGAAGGCGGCAGCGAGTGGCAGGACTGGCTCACCGATGACGAGCCGCTGCCCGACGAGCAGATGGCTGCCGCGCAGGAATCGCAGGTCCGCCACGAGATGCTGGCCACGGCGCTCAAGGAATTGAACGAGCGCGAGCGCCAGGTGCTGACCGAGCGCCGCCTGGTCGAAGAACCGCGCACGCTGGAAGACCTTTCGGTCGTGTTCGGCGTATCGCGCGAACGCGTCCGCCAGATCGAGGTGCGGGCCTTCGAAAAGCTTCAGAAGGCCATCGAGCGGATCGCCCTGCGCCGCACCGCGCCGATGCGGATGGCACTTGCGGCCTCGATGTGAGGGAGTCTTTTGGAAAATGCCCTACACGGGCATTTTCGTCGCGGCGCCAGCCCACGCCGCCAAAATCCGCAGCAGGCGGATTTTCAAAAAGCTAACCTTCGAGCGGCAGGCGGAACTGGAAACGGGTGCCGCCTTCGGCAAGGCGCTCGACTTCCAGCTTGCCGTCGTGGGCTTCGATGATCGAGCGGCAGATCGCCAGGCCCATGCCCATCCCGGTCTCCTTCGTCGTGAAGAAGGGATCGAAGATGCGCGAGATCGCCTCGTCCGAAATGCCCGAACCGGTATCCTCGACGCTGACGGCGACCGTCCCCTCCGTGACGCGGGAGCGGATCGTCAGCCGGTGGCCGCCCTCCGGGGCTGCAATCTGGCCCATGGCATCGAGCGCATTGCTGACGAGATTGACGACGACCTGCTGAAGCTGCACGCCGTTGCCGCTGATCGAACAGTCCTCCAGCGCGACCAGCGGGCTGACCTGCCTGATTTCGATCTCGGCGCCGGTCAGCGCCAGCACGGTGCGGATCAGGTCGCCGAGGTCGATCACCTCGATCCGGGCAGGCGCCTGCTTGGCCAGGGCGCGGAGTTCGCGGATGATCTCCACCGCCCGCTCGGCGCCGCTGCGCGCGGCGTTCAGGCACTTGATCGCCTCTTCCACGTTCGGTTCGGCGCGGGACAGCCAACGCACCCCCGCACTGGCCTGTCCGGAGACGCTGGCGAGCGGATTGTTGATCTCGTGCGCGATCGAGGCGGCAAGGCTGCCCATCGTGATGAGGCGCGAATTGCGCGCGAGGTCGGCGCGGGCATTCTGCAGCGCGGAATCGGATTCCATGCGCCGCTTGTGCTCCACCACCAGCTCCGCATAGGCCCGCGCGGCGTCGAGGGCATTGGCGGCCTGCGGCGCGAGCATGTCGAGCATGACGATGCGCTGCGGGTTGAAGACGTGGGCGGTCAGCTCGTTTTCCAGATAGAGCACTGCCGTCAGCCGGTTCTGCTTGATCAGCGGCAGGGCCATCATCGCGCGGGTGCTGAAGTGCCGGGGGGCCTGGGCAAGATCTTGCGTCGCATCCTGGACGATCTGCGGGACCTGTTCCTCCACCGCCTTGCGGATGAGGCCGATCGGCACGATGTCGTCCCGCGCGACGCGGGTCTGGACATCGACGAGCACGTCGTCGCCGATCACCGAACCCGTCGCCTCGATCAGCAGCGCGTCGTTGCGCGTGGTGAGCAGGACGCCCCGGCGGGCACCGGCATGGACGATCATCGCGCGCATCAGCTTCTCGATCACCTGATCGAGCTGGATTTCGCCGGAAAGCGCCTTGGCGGCCTCAAGCGCGACCGCGGCGTCGAGCTGGTGCTGCTCGATCGTGCCGATGCGGGTTTCCTGCTCCCGATCGAGCGCAAGCATCGGATGGCTCTGCTCCAGCCGCGCCGCGAGACCGCGTGCGCCCCAGCGGATGAAGGCATTCCGGGCCGATCGCGCGAAGTGCAGCGCGGCCGATTCCAGCCCGCATTGCCGGGCCAGTTCGGCGGCGCGCTCGTGGACCATGCCGAGTTCGTGGACGCGCTCATTTTCCGAACAGGCGGCGGCGGCCTGTTCGTAGAGGCGCAGCGCTTCCAGGCCGGCATCTGCGTGGCGTGCGGCTTCGGCTTCGAGCAGCAGATGCCGTCCCAGGAATGTCGCCGGGTTCAGCGCAGCCAGCGCATTGAAGCGCTGGCGGCTTGCAGCGACGTGTCCGGCCACGGCGGGATCGAGGGGGCGACCAGCACTCAGGGTCAGGATCGTCAGCGTGCGGTAGAGGTGCAGGTCCGCGAGGTTGATATGGGCCGGGACGGCCCAGGTCAGGATCTCCGCATGGTCGAGATAGGCCTGCGCGGCCTTGAGGTCGCCGTAGTGGAACGCGGCCATACCGGCGTAGAGCCACTCGAAGAACAGTGTGGTCTGCGAGGTATCCGCGGCGCCGAGTTCGTCGAAACCGGCGTCGGCGCCGCCGAACGGTGCGTGGAGCGAGACGTTGCCGTTTTCCAGGCGATCCGCGAACAGGATCTGCGCGGAGATCAACCGCACGATATCGCGGAAGCCGAAGCGCCGGGCCAGCGCCAGCCCTTTCTGCGCCTCATCGATCACGTGTGCGATCGGCCTGCCCATCGCCAGCAGGTCGGAGACGATGTGGTTGCTGGCATAGCAGGCATAGGCGGCGTCGCCGTGGGCCAGCGCCTGCCGCCGCGCTTCCGTGGCGAGCGAGAGCGCATAGCTCATCGGCTTCGTCCAGGCGCTGACCTGGTCGGCGGCGACCAGCGCGGCGGCACGGGCGGCCTGCCAGCCGTTGCGTTCGCTCAGCATGATCGCCAGCTGGGCATAGTCGCAGCCCTCGGCATAGGCACCGTAATGGTGGGCGACGAGGACGCCGAACCAGGCAAAGCCGTGGGTGGAGGACGGTGCCATCCCCTCGGTCAGCGACAGTTCCGCCATCTTGGCGGCGTGGAGGAAGCTCAGCCCGTCGTCGACGAAGATGGAGGCGATCAGGGTCGCCAGAAGCGACATCTTCGCTTCCGTCTCCGCCGATGCGGCGACCGGCAGGCCGACGAGTTCGCCGATGCCGCGCTGTGCACGGGCACGCACGACCGCTTCGTAGGCGGCGCGCAGTTCGGCGTCGGAAGGGTGCCGTTCGAGCATGATCCCGAGCTGTGCCAGACCGGCCAGACCCGCGTTGATGGCGCCTTCATAGTCGGATTGCAGGGTCAGGATATTGGCGCGCAGGCGATAGGCCTCGGCCCGGTCGCGAGCGCTTGTGGCCCGGTCCAGCAGCGTGTCGGCAAGGGCCGATGCCGCGTCCATCCGCCCTTGCAGGACCAGGCAGTCGCAGCGCAGCAACAGCACCTCGCGGGCGAGCGCGGGTCCGTCGCCCTGCTCCGTCGCCAGGCGGTCGGCGAGGTCGAGGTAGCGTTCGGCCTGCTCCACTGCCGCTGCGCCCTTTGCCCGGCGTGCGGCGACGATCAGCGCGTTCAGGAACGGCACGCGGTCCGCCGCAGCGAAACCGGCGGGTTCAGCCTGCTGGATATGATGGGCGATGTCGAAAGCGGCTTCGGCCTCGCTTTCGTTCTGGGCGGACAGCAGCAGACGGGCGATGCGGGCATGGTGGATCGGGCGCTGTTCGGTCGGGGTGAGCGCATAGGCGGCTTCGTAAACGCGGTCGTGCGCGAAGGCGACCCGGTCGCTGTCGCGGGTCAGCAGCCCGCCCGCGAAGGCCGGAGCAGCGGTTTCATCGACTTCGGCGAGATCGCAGTCGAGCGCCTTCGCCAGCAGGCTCCGGCAAGACCGGGGGCCGATCCACGCGAAAGCGCGCAGCAGGTCGAGCGTGGCCGGCGGCAAGGCGGCAAGGCGGCGCTGCATGAGATCGGCATCGTCGCTGCCGCGATACCGGGCCAGTGCCTCCTCGTCCCAGTCCCAGGTCTGGGCGAGCGGATCGAAGCGGAGAACGCCGTCCTCGGACAGGGCCCGGAGCAACTGGGTCGCGAAGAAGGGATTGCCCAGCGTGCGATCGGCAATGGCGCTGACGAAACGATCGCGCGCGGCGACTTCGCCAAGCTGGCTGTCGATCAGTCGCCCGAGTTCCGCCGTTCCCAGCGGGGGCAGGGCGAGACTGGTCAGCCGGGTGCCGGATTCGCGCGCACGCTCGCCCAGAAGGTCGAGCAGGTGCCGGGCAGGCGGCTCGTTGTCACGCAGCGCGAGGACGACGAGCAGGTGCGAGAAGGGGGCGGCGGCCAGGTGGTGCAGGAACGACCAGGTCGAATCGTCCGTCCACTGGATATCGTCGATGAACAGGATCGTCGGCGCGGGCGGCTCGACGGTGATCGAAACGACTTTGGCCAGCGTCGCGTTCAGGCGTGCCAGGGCCTGGTCCGCCGGAAGCTCGGGAACGGAAGGCAGGTCGCTGACGATCTTCGCGAAACCGGGCACGAGTTCGCTGATGAGCCTGCCCTTTCCGTCCAGCTGGTCCTGGAGGCGGGTGCGAATGGCAGCGGCCTGCTCCGTGCTGTGGCGGGCGAACTGCTCGATGACCGCGGCGATTGCCTGGGTCAGGGGCAGGTAGGGCGTCTGGCGCTGGTTCTGGTCGCTTTTGCCGGCAAGGCCGGTCCAGCGGGGCAGCTCGGCGCGGACATGTTCGACAAGGCTGGATTTCCCTGCCCCCGGTGCGCCCCGAATGACGACGATTTCGGCCTGTCCGGTCGTTTCCACGCGGTGCGCGGCCTCACGCAGGGCGCGAAGCTGCGTTTCCCGGCCGATTACGCGGGCAACGCCGTTCCGGCCCGGCGCTTTCTGTCCGGCGAGCGGGAACGGGACGATCTGCCCGGTTTCCTCCAGCATGCGGCGGCAGATCGCGAGATCGGCGCTGAGCGCGGAGGCATTGGAATAGCGTTCGGCGGGGTCCTTGGCGAGCAGGCGCAGGAGGATGTCGTCCAGCGCTTCCGGCAGCCCCGTGCGGACCGTGCTCGGTCGGCGCGGGCGCATGGCGACATGCGCATGAAGCCACTCCGCCGGGGTGGAGACGGCGAACAGGCGCTGGCCGGTCAGCAATTCGTAGAGCGTGGCGCCGAGCGAGTAGAGGTCGCTGCGGACATCGCCCCTGGGATTGGTGCGGTCGGCAAGTTCGGGCGAGGCATAGGGCAGGCTGACGTCGCTGGCCGCGCGCGGCAGGTCCAACGGGTCTTCCGCATCGATCGCCCGTCCGAACCCGGCCAGGATGATCCCGCCGCCGGGCCGTCGGCGCAGGTTTTCCCGGTTGATCGCGCAATGCACGATCTTGTGGCTGTGGACATGCGCCAGGGCATCGGCGGCGCTCGTCGCGATATCGAGCCAGGCGGCAAGCGGAAGGGGCTGCTCGCTCCGCTGGAGAGGCTGGACGCCGTGATCCTCGAAGACGAGCACCGGCCCGTCCTGCGTCTTGACGAGAGCCACCGGAAATTCCGCGATCTCGCGGCTCATGCGTTCGCGCAGGCCGAACTCGCGCTCAAGCTGCCCGGCCGAGTCCGGCGCCGACCAGCGCGCCGCCAGCGACAGCCACGCCTTGCCGGAACCGAGATCGACCAGCCGCTGTCGGCCCGTCCCATCGGAGAATGCGCTATCGGGCTGAAGGCGGGCCAGCCATGCTTCGTCGTACATAGGCTCTTGGGCTGCTGCGGGTGGACATATTGCAGGCAAGAAGCGTTACTTGCCTGCAACAGTCATACCGGCACGATGCCGCAGGGCGAAGGCAAACTTAGGTATAGGTCCAATGACTTGCAGCTCGGCTGCGTGCCTGTCACGCCTTCTGGCGCACCAGAAAATCGTTGATCCGGATGAGTTCGGCGAAAGTCTTCGCACCCAGTTTCTTCATCAGGCTGGAGCGGTGCAGCTTCACGGTGATTTCGGTGATGCCCAGTTCGCCTGCGACCTGCTTGTTGAGCAGGCCCCGGCATACGCCGGCCATGACTTCCTTTTCTCGCGGCGTCAGCCGGTCGTAGAGTTGCTGGCCCGCCTGAAGGTCGAGGCGCGCGGACCGGCGCTCGCGGTCGCGGGACAGGGCGGTGGTAACCGCGTCCAGCAGGTCCTGATCGCGGTAGGGTTTGGGCAGGAAGTCGATCGCCCCGGCCTTCATCGCCTTCACGCTCATCGGGATATCGCCGTAGCCGGTCACGAAGATGATCGGAATGTCGTCTCCCCGGTCGGTGAGGCGGGTCTTGAACTCGAAGCCGCCGATCTGCGGCATGCGCACGTCCACGATCAGGCAACTGGTGACATCGGGCAGATCCGCGTCGAGCACGTCCTGCGCGGAGCCGAAGCACAGCGTCTTCAGGCCGACCGAGCGCAGCAGGCTGTCGATCGCATCGCGCACGAGGGCATCGTCATCGAGGATGATGACCAGACCGACCTCGTCCTCTGCCGAAGTGCCGCGCTCGCTCATGACGATGTCTCCGAACAAGGGGCGGTTTCTAATGAATCTCTGCTCATGGATGGTTCCCCGAATTGACTGGTCATCGCGCGATCGCCTGTGCGATCGCGTCAAGAAGTTCGTCCGGATCGACCGGCTTGGTGAGAAATCGCATGGCTCCGGCGGCCATGGCCTGGGCCTGGGCTTCGGGCGTCGGAAATGCGGTCATGAAGATGATCGGCACTTGCCAGCCTTTCCTCACGACTTCGCCCTGCAGTTCCAGACCGGTCATGCCGGGCATGTTGAGGTCCGTCACGACGCAGCCGATTTCGTCCGTCCGGTCGAACCCCAGAAGCTCGCGTCCACCGGCGAACATGGCGGTGGCCAGCCCCTCGGAGCGGACGAGGCTGTCGATGGAGTCGCGGACCAGCGGGTCATCGTCGACGATGGCGATCAGGCACGTCCCGGACACGATGCGCTCCCGATCTTTCGAGGTGTTGTCAGGTGCAAGGGCATTGTCCCGAATAAGCAGTGAGATTGTCTGAACATGGTGGCCGGGGCGGGGTCAGGCTGCGGCCGGGATCGAAAAGCGGAAACACGCACCTCCTTCCGCCCGGTTCGCGGCCTGGATGGCACCCCCGTGCTGCTCGACGATGGACCGGCTGATCGCCAGGCCGATCCCCATGCCGTCTTCCCGGCCGCTGAAGAACGGTTCGAATATCTCGCGCGGATCGCTGAGCAGTCCGGTTCCGCTGTCGGCGACTTCCACCGTGATCATGTCGCCCTGGCGGAAGGCGTCGATCCACAAGTCGCGGGGGCTGCCGGGTGCCTGGGCGATGGCCTTGCGCGCATTCAGGATCAGGTTGACCAGCACTTGCTGCAACAGGATGCGGTCGCCCATGATGCGGGGAAGATCGGGCGCGGCGCTGAGGTGGAGCGTGACCGCGCTTTCGCGCAGTTCCAGGTCCAGCAGGCCGGCGGTCTCGCGGATCAGGGTCTGCACGTCGAGTTCGGTCTGCTCGGATTCGCCCTTGCGGAACAGCCGGCGGACCCTTGCCACGACATCCGCCGCGCGGGTGCCGCTCAGCGCGATCTTGTTCAGGCAGTCCGCCACTTCGACGGCATCGGGTGCCTCCCGCGCAAGCCAGCGCTTGCCGGAACTGGCAAAGGCGGTGATCGCGGTCAGCGGCTGGTTGATCTCATGGGCGATGAAAGCCGCGACCTGGCCGAGCGTGGTGGCGCGATTGACTTCGGTCAGCTCGCTCTGGGCCTGCGCCATGCGGCGGTGCAGGCGATTGCGTTCGGTGACGTTGACCGCGAGCATCAGCAGGCGGCTCCAGCTGTCGTCTTCCTCCAGCAGGGTGAGCCGAAGCACGACATCGACGAGCGTGCCGGACTCGGTCAGGAACTGCGCTTCTTCCTCGATGTCGCGCTGTCCTGCGGCCAGCGCGTCGAGCAGGCGACCGAGGGACTGCTCGGCCGACGGAGTGTGGAAGCGCAGGAGCGAGCGACCGATCAGGTCTTGCGCGCCGGCGACCCCGAACAACTGCACGGCAGCCTCGTTGGCATCCCTGACGGCGGCCTTGGCCGCGACCCGGTTGATGACCTCGACATCGACTTTCTCGGTCCGCTCCATCGTCGCCCTGGCGGCGGAGAGGTCGATTTCCAGGATGGGCAGACCGGCTGCGTGGAAAATCGTGTGGTAGCGCTCTTCGGACTGGAGCCGTGCGGCAACCTCGGCGCGCTGCTGGGTGACATCCGCGCTGGTCTCGAAAGTCCCGGTCGCGCGGCCGAGATGGTCGAGGCGCGCAAGCCAGCGGCTTTCGAGGAGGATGCGGCGGCCGTCCTTGCGGACCCGGCTGATCTCGCCCGACCAGCATCCCACCATGTCGATCACGGTCTGGGGATCGCCGGTGGCCTGGGTTTGCAGGAGCTGCTGCGCGGATTGGCCCAGGGCTTCCGCGCGCGTCCAGCCGTAGAGCCGCTCCGCGCCTTCGTTCCAGTACTGGATGGTGTCGTCTGGCCCTCGCATCACGACGGTATCGTGGGTCAGTTCGAGCATTCTGGCCTGTTCCGCCAACGTATCGCGTGCCGAGCGGTGGCGGACCGACAGCATCGTTATCATGCAGATGGCGAACAGCGAGACGCCCAGCCGCATGGCCGGCGATCCGAAGGGCGCGGCCCAATGGCTGTACAGGAAGCCGATGAACGTCAGGACGCTGCACGCAATCCCGGCCATGACCGTGGCGCCGCGTCTGTTCGACCAGGAAGCGATCAGGACGGTCGAGGTGTAGAGAACCGCCACGGCGCCTTGCAATGGGCTGAAGATGTCGAGAGCAAGGACGACCAGACCGGAAATCACCGCGGCCAGACAGGTCGATCGATCCGATCGCATGAGCGGCCCACCTCTCACCTTCCCTGTGATCCTGACAAAACGCACCCGACCAGATCCATCGATGCCTCGGCAAGAGTGCCGCATCCTTTGAGCGGTGCCGGACCTGCGATCGCACCGCATGCGAGCGGAAACGTTCATGGCCGACACTATCGACGCTTATGCCGGGTATCGTGCTGCGGCGGAACTATACGCTGGTTGGGGGCGCTCCGCGGCGACGGCGCGGGCCGTCCGGTCGGCGGCCGTGTCGTCGGCGAGGGTGAAAACTGCGAATCGAACCGGTTCGAATTCGGCGCGGGAAGGGCGAAATGAGAGTCGATCGGTTGGATTGCGGAGTTAGCTAACCATAATCTGCTCGAAATCGGATCGAATGTGCGAAGGTGCATGAAGTTCAATAAATCGCAAGAATCCCGGATTTTCGACGAATCTAATCGATTGTAATAAATGATGAATGATATCGACGGCTTTGAAAATGTCCCAAAATGGGCACACTAACCGTTAGTGAATATTTTGTGATTGCTTCACCAATTCTCCCTTCCTAAGTCCTCGACCGCGCCCGGTGCGGGGCGTCCAGTGGCGAGCGGCAGGGGGCTGATCGCGCCGGTCATGCATTAAGCGGGGGGCTTAATGATGTTCGATCGTTTGCGGCGGCTGTCGCATGCCGTCTTCAGTGCCCGCAGCGCCTTGCTGCTGGCCCTTCCATGGGCGATGTTCCTGTCTGGAGCAGGCCCGGTTCAGGCCGCCACGGATTCGGTGGCGATCGATGTCGTCGCCCGGATCCGGGAACGCTGCGGTTTCGCTTCCGGCGTCAATGCCGGCATTGCGGCACCGCGCGATCTGGAAAGTGCCGCGAACTTCTCCCTTGCGATCGGTCTCGACTGCAACACGCCCTATGCCCTCGGCGTCACCTCGCAGCGCGGCGCGCTGACGAACCTGGATGCCGCCGACGACGGCTCCGGCTTTTCGTTCAGCAAGCGTTACCGGGTCTCGCTGGCGCTCGATACCGACCAGGGCATCGTCCGCAGCGCACCCTGCATTTCCGACGAGATGGCCGACGGTGGCCGCTGTGCCTTTGCCACGCTGATGCCCGGCCGGGGCCTTCGCTCCGGCGCGGGGATCAGCGTGGGCCGCAATGCCGTGATCTCGATCGACTGGGCGGCGCAGGCCGCCGCGCAGCCCCGCCTCGCTGCGGGGCATTACAAGGATACTCTCATTCTGGTGGTTGGACCACGCGCATAATTGCAGTCCTCCAGCACGAAGGGCGGGGCGTTGGGTCGGCGCGTCGCTCAATCACCGGCTGCCTGTCCCGGTAGCCGGTGCAAGTCGCAAGACCCGCGAAAGCGGTCTTCAATCCTCCGGCGCGTTCCTGCGCCAAAGTACCCTAGGAGCTGAATATGAAGCGTTCGATCCTCGCCGCCAGCGCGGCAGCCGTTTTCGCCCTTGCAGCCGGTTCGGCCCAGGCCGCCACCACCAGCATCGACATCAATGCCCAGGTCGACAGCAAGTGCGGCATCTCGTCGCAGGCCTCGTCGATCTCGCTCGGTGACCTGACCGACGCCAATGCCAAGATCCGTTCGACCGTCACCGAGGAAATCGCCCAGAAGCTGACCGACGCCCGCGTCGTCGCCTTCTGCAACAACGGTGGCAGCAACGTGAAGGTCGAGCGTGCGGTTCTCGCCCTTCAGGGCGCGAGCGGCAACGGCCTGGCCCAGGGCGATTTCGCCCAGTTCATCCGCTACAACCTCGACACCTCGATCAACGGTCTGGCGCTTGACTCGACCTCGACCGACGGCGGTTCGACCGTTGCCCAGCGCTTCGGCGGCCACGACAGCCTGAGCTCGGCCGCCACGCGCGTCCAGTTCGTGAAGGCCGCCAGCCAGGGCGCCGCCGTCGCCACCTCGAACGGTTCCAACCGCACCGCCACCAACTGGTCGTCGCTGACCGACCGTAGGCTGGCTGCCGGCACCTACTCGGGTTACGTCTCGATCGAGCTGACCCCGGCTGCCTGATGTCGTCCGGAGGCGGGCTTGTCGCCCGCCTCCGGCTTCTCCCGATCCGGCTTTTCGAGTGATTTCCATGATCCCGCATCCTGCCCGGCGCATCCTGCGTCCGCTGCTGTCGCTGCTTGCCCTGCTGGCAACCACCGGTCCCAGTCTGGCGCTGAACGTCCAGCCCGTCGTGGTCGACCTGCAAACGGCGGGGCGCCGCACTTCGGCCGTCGTCACCCTGCAGAACACTTTCCCGGACACCGTGCCGGTGGAAGTGACGGTCCATCCCGTGCGCGTCGTGGACGGCGAACTGCGCGAGGCGGAGGACGTGGAAAGCGACGATGTCCTCGTGTTCCCCAGCCAGGCCACGCTTGCGGGCAACCAGTCGCAGGCATTCCGCGTGCAATGGATCGGCCAGCCGCTGGAAGGCGAGAGCCGCCATTTCTACGTGACCATCGCCCAGCTTCCGGTCGCCATGCCGGAAAGCCAGAATGCGATTCAGGTCCTGCACCGCTTCAAGGTCCTCGTCAGCGTCGGCACCAACGGCGATGCGCCTGCGCTGAAAGTGGTCGAGGCCAAGGTCGGCACCGATGCCGCCGGAAAGCCGCAGCCGGTCCTGACCGTCTCCAACGAAGGCACCAGCTACGGCTACGTCGCCACCAACCGCATGACCGTGATCGAGCGCCGGAGCGACGGTTCCGAGGCCTATCGCAAGACTTTCGAGCCGGAGGAAATCCGCGAAAGCATGGGTCTCGGCCTCGTGCCCTCGAAGGCCAGCCGGATTTTCCCGATCAATGTCGAACTTCCGGAACCCTCCGGTACGCTGTCGGTCGAGCTGAATTCGGCCGGAAGCAAATGACGCCGTGCCGGATCGCCGCGCCCTCTATCTTCTCGGCCTGGCAGGGCTTGCGCCGGGACTGACGCCGCTCGGCTCGCCGACCGCGCACGCGCGGACGACCGTGCCTGCGCGTCTGGTGACGCATACCGCGCCGTTTCGCGGCATGACTGCGGCGGTCTTGCCGGTGCCGGTGTGGGACGTGATGCCGACGCCCGCGTGGGAGACACCGCCCACGGCGCCCGCGCCTCCGCAGGCCGGTCTAAACAGCACTGGGCGCGACATTCCGATGGGCGGCCCGCTCACCGACAATGGTTTCGTGCTCGGCGAAGTGTCCTACACACTGGCGGCCGACGACCGTATCCTGGTCGATACCGGGGAATTCCTGGCCCTGCTGCGCGGTGTTCTGTCCGCCGAGGCCTGGTCGCGGATCGCCGAAGCGGTGGAGGGCAGGTCCGATATCGCCACCACCGAGCTTGCGGCGCTGGGCGTGACGCTGGCTTACGATCAGGCCAGCCTCGGCCTGTCGATGACACTGGACCCCGCCTTGCGCCAGCGCCAGTCGATCCGGGTCATGGGCGGTTACGATCCCGTCGCGGGGCCGGTCCAGACGCCGGCGGGCCTGTCCGCCTATCTGACGGCCTTCGTCAACAGCGACTACGTGCATAAGGGGACCAGCACCGGCTTCGTCACGCCGAACGTGGTCTTCGACAGCGCGGTGCGGCTGCGGGGACTGGTGCTGGAGAACGAGGGCAGCATCCAGGACAGGTTCCGGCGCGAGGGCACGCGCATCGTCTACGACGACGAACGCCGCACCGCCCGCTATACTGCCGGTGATCTGGAACCGGTCTCGCGCGGGTTTTCCGGATCGAGCCCGATGGCGGGCCTCTCGCTTTCGCGCGTCTATGCCGACCTCGATCCGCAGCGCAATATCCAGCCGCGCGGGCAGCGCTCCTTCACGCTGACCCGTGCCTCGACGGTCGAAACCATCGTCAACGGCCAGTCGGTGCAGGTCACGCGGCTCAATCCCGGCACTTACGACATCGGCGATTTTCCCTTCGCGCAGGGCGCCAACGACGTGCGGCTGGTCGTGCGCGACGACAGCGGGCGGGAGAACGTGATCGCCTTCTCGATCAATTTCGACCGCACGCTGCTGGCGGCCGGACTGAGCGAGTTCGGGGTCTACGGCGGCGTCAAGGCGCCGTTCCGCACCGGCGGTCGGCATTACAGCGGCGCGCCTGTCGCATCGGGTTTCTATCGCCGCGGCCTGACCGAGGAACTGACGGTCGGCGCCAACTTTCAGGCCCAGCGCCGTGGCGGCGTAGGCGGCGCGGAAGTAGTATGGGCCTCGCCGGTCGGCACGCTGGCCTTCAACCTCGCCGGATCGCACAATATCGATGCCGGGCAGGGCTATGCCGTGAACATCGGCTATGAACTTTCGCGCGTGGGCACGGGCAGCAACGCGCGCTCGCTGACCGCCTCGATCCAGGCGACGAGCCGCAACTTCGCGCTGCCGGACAGTCTGTCCGCCAGCAATCCCTACGTGCTGGACATCGGCGCGACCTATTCCCAGTCGCTCGGCGCGGACCACTACTTCAGCCTCGACGGGTTCCATTCGATCGGGCGCGGCGGCAGGCGGGACCAGTCCACCGCGCGTGCCACGTACGGATGGCGGCCCAATCCGCGGCTGCTGCTGACGGCGGAAGCCTCCTATCGGCGCAGCGAGCGCAATTCCGGACCCGGCGCGCGGATCTCGCTGATCTACCGCTTCGACCGCAGTTCCAGCGTCACCACCGATCTCGACACGCAGCGCGAGCGCGCCAGAGTCAGTTACCAGCGCTCCAGCGGCACCGGAGTGGGATCGTACAACGCCTCGGCCAACGTCGATCGCGTCGAGGATTCGGTGGGCGTCAACGCCGCCGTCAACGTGCTGACGAACCGCGCGGAACTGGGCGCGGCGCACAATACCGCGTTCTCGAACGGCGGCGCGATCATCGACCAGCGCACCTCGCTGCGGGCGGCCTTCTCGCTCGCCTATGCCGGCGGCAGTCTCGCGCTGTCGCGCCCGATCTACGACAGTTTCGCGATCCTGAAGACACATGCCTCGCTGGACGGCAAGGCGGTCTACATCGATCCGCGCAAGAACGAATACATGGCGAAGTCGGGCCTGTTCGGCGGCGCGGTGATGCCGCAGCTGACATCCTATTCGCCGCGCCTGCTGACTTACGACGTGCCCGAGGCGCCGTCGGGCTACGATATCGGCAGCGGCATCGTCCAGGTAAGGCCGCCCTACCGTGCGGGCTATCTGGTCACGATCGGCTCCGATTACTTCGTCACTTATACCGGGCAGTTGCTGAAGCCGGACGGTGCCCCGCTCGAACTCGTCGGCGGCAGCGCCTTCGAAGTGGCGGTTCCCGATCATGCGCCGGTGCAGATGTTCACCAACCGCTCCGGTCACTTCGCCGTGCAGGGCCTGCGCGCGGGCAGGTGGCGCATCGAAATGCCGACCGATGCGGGCAAGCTCGTCTACCTGATCGACGTGACGACAACGCAGGCCGCCTTGCAGCGCGGCGGTGCACTGAAGCCGGAGGGAACCCCATGAAGATCGTCGCCACGCTCCTGACCTGCGGCGTCGTCGCCCTGGCCCTGCCGCAGGTCGCCAGGGCCGACTGCGCCGATTTCCGCGCTTCCGCCAGCGAACTCACGCTGGATTACGATCCGTTCAACCGGGCGGAGGTGGAGCGTGCCTTCACCATTCATGTCCGGCGGCTGGACCCCAGGGTCACGGCCGTGCGCCTCGTCCTCGCCAATCCGGGGGCGATCAACCGCGGCGCGGCGCTCGGGCGCAACAGTTCGGTCCGCTACGACATTCGCTGGATCCGCGACACCGGCCGCATGGTGCTGGTGTCCGGCGCGGAGCAGCCGAATGCGACCAACGGCGCGCTCGTCCAGTTTTCCCCCGGGGCCGGGGGCGATAATGTCAACGAGACGTTCCGCATCCAGGTTCCGGCCGGGCAGGGGATCGTCGCCGGGAACTACTACCAGCCGCTCGAACTGCGTTTCGTGTGCCTGGCGGGGCGGGACGAACTGGATCGCGGCATGCAGCTCGGCAGCCAGGTCGCGGTGGACCTGACCGTGCCGGAGCGCATCGCCACGTTCGTGGGATCGGCGGGCATTCAGCGCGGCCGCATCGATTTCGGCGATGTCGACGGTTCGGGCGGCAATCTCACGCGCGGGCTGACGGTGACCGCGCAGTCCACGGTGCCCTACGAAATCCGCGTGGCCGAAGAGCGCGGCGCTCTGAAGCGCTTCGACGGCGACGAGGCCGCGCTGCCCTATGCGCTCAAGATCTCGGGTTTTCCGGTGTCCGACCGGTCGATGATCGCCTGCAGCCAGACGCCCGCGCCCGGCGGGCGGAACCACGGCGTACAGGTGGAACTGGCGGGGAAGGACCTGCAACGCCTTCCGGCGGGGCAGTATGCCGATGTGATCACACTGACTTTCTCGCCGCGCCTCGGACTTTCGGGCGGCGAGGGCTGTTCTTCGGTCAGGCCTTAAAACACTTCGCCCTTGGGCTCGGCTTCGAGGCTGAGGTTCATCTCTTCCGACGGGGCCTGGTTCAGGATCAGCCGCAGCTGCCGCTCGCGGAAGGCCGGCGCGCGGTTGTCGACGATGACGGTATGGGTCCGGTCCGAGGCGAGCGGCACGCGGACGCCGCCCACTTCGACCCAGGCATTGATCAGCCCGGCCGGATGGTTCAGCGTGACCGTGTAGCCCGCCAGGCTGTTGCAAAGCTCGTGCATGGTGCCGAGGTCGTTGGCCCCGGTCTGGATCGCATGGGCGGGCGCGGCGGCCATGGTGACGCGGCAGACCGTGGGCACCCGGCCGGACACGGCGATGGAGGCCCCGTCATAGGCGGAGGCAGCCGTTGTCGGCATCAGTACGGCCGGCATGAGCACCAGGGCCAGCGGCAATGCGTAACGCTTCATTCCAGACATGGACATACGATCCTCCTGCTGAAACCGACTATCGCTGTCCGGACTGAAACTACCGTATAATACCATAGTTAATGGGCGCTAAACCTCGGGTTATCACTTATTTTACGGTTGCCTCGGGCATCTCCTTAACGGCCAGGTCATGGCATGGTTGCCTATCGGGGGCCGTCTGTTCGGCTCCTTACCGGAGGCAGGCTGCCCACATTTATGGAACGGTGCGTGCAGGATTATGATATAGATTAGATGGGGCGAGGCCTTACGCCTGTAAGACCTGTTGGCGGCGTCGATGATACGGCCGCCGCCGGACAAAGGGGATGGGCAAGATACCAAGCGATGTTCGAGAGGTCTTCGTGCCTCAGGTACCATTGAGCGACGAGCAGATTCTGGAAGCTGCAAGGCTGTGGAACATGTCCGTTCCCGAGGCGTGCCGGGACGGATTGAGAGCGAACATGCACCTCATCTCCGCGCACGTCGGGACGATGCGCTCAGGCCTGGTGGACCGAAAGCCTTGAACTCCGTTCACGAGATTTCCCTCGCCGTCCGTTCGAAACGCATCACGGCCCTGGATGTGGTGGAACGATGCCTTGCCGCCCTGCCGCAGCCCTGCGCGGACCCGCTTGTCGCCGTCACCCGCCTCTTGCCGGAGCGCGCCCGCACCGAAGCGCGGGCAGTCGACGCCCTGATCGCTGCGGGAGGCGATCCCGGACCGCTGGCGGGCGTGCCTTACGGCGTGAAGGACCTGTTCGACGTGGCCGGCCTGCCGACCACGGCAGGCTCCGCGATCTACGCCGATGCGCCTCCTGCCGTCGCCGATGCGGAAGCGGTCGCGCGTCTCCGGGCTGCCGGCGCGGTGCTCGTGGCGACGCTCAACATGGACGAGTTCGCCTATGGCTTCGCGACCATCAATGCGCGCCATGGCACCACGCGCAATCCGCACGATCCTGCCCGGCTGGCGGGCGGCTCGTCCGGTGGTTCCGCTGCCGTCGTCGCCGCAGGTCTGTTGCCCTTTTCGCTCGGGTCCGACACCAATGGGTCGGTGCGCGTTCCGGCCAGTCTCACCGGCCTCTACGGGCTAAAACCCACGCATGGCGGCTTGCCGCTGGCCGGGGTGTTTCCCTTTGCCGAGAGCTTCGACGATGTCGGGCCGTTCACGACCGGCGCCGCAGATATGGCGCTCGTGTGGGAGGTTCTTTCCGGGCGTACGGCCGGGTGTGACGGACGTTCACTGCGGCTCGGACGGCTTGGCGGGCGTTTTCGCGACAACGCCGATCCGGGCCAGCTTGCCGCTATCGACGCCATCGCCGCGGCTACGCCGCTGCTGGAGTTTCCCGATATTGCCCGCGCGCGGTCGGCGGCATTTCTCATCACGGCCTGCGAGGGCGGCGCGCTGCACCGCAGGGCGCTCTCCGAGCGGGCCATGGCTTTCGATCCCGCGACACGCGACCGGCTGCTGGCAGGCGCCTTGCTGCCCGGTGGTCTTTACGAGGAAGCGCTGGCGTTCAGGGCGTCCTACCTCGACGTAATCAGCGCGGTCATGGAGGATTTCGATGTGTTGCTGGCACCGGCGACGCCTTGCACTGCCCCGCCGATCGAGGACCAGCGCATCCTGATAGATGGCGCACTTTCACCCGCGCGCGCGGATCTCGGCATTCATACCCAGCCGATCACCTTTGCCTGCCTGCCGTCGCTCTGCGTTCCCCTGCGCAGGGCGGGCCAGTTGCCGATCGGCGTGCAACTCATCGGAAAACCGGGCCGAGAGCCGGACCTGATGCACTTTGCCGCGCGACTGGAGCGGGAAGGGGCGATCGGCACCACACCGCCGACCGGCATGGCGACGCCCGCCTGGCAGGGGCTGGTCGCCGCGTGAGCGTCGTTGATAGCCTTGCCGTCAAGGGCACGCGCGGTATCGTCACCGCCCCGCACTATCTCGCCGCCGAAGCGGGACGGTCGGTGCTGATGGATGGCGGCAATGCGGTGGAGGCGACCGTTGCCGTCGCTGCGACGCTGGCAGTGGTCTATCCGCATATGACCGCCATCGGTGGCGACGGCTTCTGGGTGATCCGCGAGCCGGCCAAAGACGGTGGCGGACGGGTCCATGCGGTCCACGGCTGCGGCGGCGCGGCTGCCAGGGCCGACTTGTCGCTCTACGCCGGGCTGGACGCCGTGCCGACGCGAGGGCCGCTGGCGGCCAATACCGTGGCGGGGACGATCTCGGGCTGGGCGGCGGCGCTGGAGAGTGCAGGCAGCATGCTGCCGCTCGAACGCCTGCTGCGCGACGCGATCCGTTATGCGGAAGAGGGCGTTGCCGTTACCGCAGGCGGCGCGGCCATCGCTGCGGCCAAGGGCGATGAACTGCGCAAGGGACCGGGGGCCTATTCCGCGGTGTTCGAGCCGGAGGGCCGTCCGCTGGCCGAGGGTGACGTGCTGCGCAATCCGGCGCTTGCCCGGACCTTGCGCAAATTGGCCGAAGACGGGCTGGACAGCTTCTATCGCGGCGATCTTGCGGTGCTGATCGCTGAAGACCTTGCTGCCCTCGGCAGTCCGGTATCGGCGGCGGACCTTGCCGCGCACCATGCCACGCGGCCCGCACCGCTCTCGGTATCGATCCGGGGCGCACGGCTCTATAACAGCGCGCCGCCGACGCAGGGCTTCGCCTCGCTGGTTATCCTCGCGCTGTTCGACCGGCTCTCCGCCGAGGCGCCCGACAGCTTCGTCCATGTCCACGGATTGGTCGAGGCGGCCAAGCAGGCCTTCCTGCTGCGCGATGCCCATGTCGGCGACCCGGTCTATACTGACTACGACTTTCAGGGCCTGCTGGACTATGCGGAAGCGCTCGATGCCATGGCAGCGCGGATCGATCCCGCGAAAGCGCTGGCATGGCCGCGGCCGCCGCAATGGGGCGATACCTGCTGGTTCGGCGCGGCGGACGCGGAAGGGCGGGTGGTCTCCTCGATCCAGTCGACCTATTTCGAGTTCGGTTCGGGCCTCGTGCTGCCGCAGACCGGGATCGTCTGGCAGAACCGGGGCAGTTCGTTCCGCCTTGCCGGGACGGGCTGGAATGCGCTGAAGCCCGGCCGCAAGCCGTTTCACACGCTCAACCCGGCGCTGGCGGTGTTCGAGGACGGCCGTGTCATGGCCTATGGCACCATGGGCGGCGAGGGGCAGCCGCAGACGCAGGCCGCGCTGTTCAGCCGCTATGCGCGTTTCGGCGTCGATCTCCAGCAGGCGATCTCTGCGCCGCGCTGGCTGCTGGGACGGACCTGGGGCGACGTTACCACCTCGCTCAAGCTGGAGGACGGCTTCGACGAGACGCTTTACGCGGCCTTGGCCAAGGCCGGGCACGATGTGGAGCGGGTGGGGCCGCTGACGGCGATGATGGGCCATGCGGGCGCCTTGGTGCGTCTGCCCGATGGTTCGTTCGAAGGCGCCACGGACCCGCGCAGCGATGGCGGCGTGGCGGCATGGTAGAGGCCAGCGGCATCCGCGCGGTCACCCGCTGCGATGCACTGGGCACCGCGCCTTACAGCCAGAGCGAGCAGGGCCTCTATCGCGGCTACCTCAGCCCCGCCTATCACGCGACGGTCGATCTTGTCGGCGCATGGATGGTCGAGGCGGGCATGCGCGTCGATCTCGACCCCGCTGCCAATCTGCGCGGCCGCTACGAGGGTGCGGCGCCCGGCGCACCGGCGCTGGTGATCGGCAGCCACCTCGATTCCGTGCGCGACGGCGGCTGCTACGATGGTCCGCTCGGCGTCATGCTCGGCATCGAATGCGTCGCCGCGCTGCACGAGCAGGGCCGCCGCCTGCCTTTCGCCGTCGAGGTCTACGGTTTCGGGGACGAGGAAGGCTCGCGCTTTCCCGCCGCCATGCTGACCAGCCGCGCGGTGGCCGGAACGCTCGATGCCGATCTCGACCGGATCGCCGATGCCGAGGGCGTATCGCTGGAAGTGGCGCTCGCCTCGTTCAAGACCGATTACGACGTGGTGACGGCCAAGACCCCCACGAACACGTTCTCCACCCAGACCTACCGGGCCGCGCGCCGCGCGCCGGAAGACATCCTCGCCTATCTCGAAGCCCATATCGAACAGGGGCCGGTGCTGGAGGCGGAAGGCCTCGCGCTCGGCACCGTCACCGGCATTGCCACACAGCTAAGGTATGCCGCTGCGGTGCGCGGAATGGCGGGGCACGCGGGCACAAGCTCGATGCCGCTGCGCCGCGATGCGCTGGCGGGGGCGGCGGAAATGGTGCTCACCATCGAGGATATCGCGCGCGCGGACGGCTCTGACCTCGTCGCCACTGTCGGCAAGCTGGAGGCCATACCCGGCGCGGCCAATGTGATCCCCGGCGAAGTGCGTTTCACTATCGACGTGCGCTCTGGCGATGCGGTCCGGCGCGACCGGGCGGCGCAGGATATCCTCGCGCGGTTGGAGCAGATCGCCTCGAAACGCAGCCTCGTGCTCGATCTGGCGCTGGTCCACGATTTGCCCGCCAGCCCTTGCGATCCCGCGCTGATGGACCTGATGGACGCCGCCATGGTCGAGGCCGGTCAGCCGGTGCGCCGCCTCGTCTCGGGCGCCGGACACGATGCGATGGTGATGGCGGCGCTTTGCCCCACCGCGATGCTGTTCATCCGCTGCAAGGACGGCGTCAGCCACAACCCTGCCGAGCATGTCGAACCCGCCGATGCCGATGCGGCGCTGCGGGTCATGCTGGGCTTTATAGACAGATTGGGAGACAGCTTTGCCGACCGACCTTGATCCGCTTCTCTTCGGCGAGATCGACCCGCCCCAGCGCCTGCTCATGGGCCCCGGCCCGGTCAACGCGCACCCCCGCGTGCTGCGGGCGATGAGCGCGGACCTGCTGGGTCAGTTCGACCCGGAGATGACCGGCTACATGAACCAGGTCATGGCGCTCTACCGTCCGATCTTCGGCACCCGGAACCCGTGGACCATGCTGGTGGACGGCACCGCGCGCGCCGGTATCGAGGCGGCGCTGGTCTCCATGGTGGCGCCGGGCGATGTGGTGCTGGTGGTGAACTTCGGCCGCTTCGGCCTGCTGCTGACCGAAATCCTCACCCGCATCGGCGCGGTGATCGAGACGGTGGACGCGCCTTGGGGCGAAGTCGTCCCGCTGGAGCGGATCGCCGAGGCCATCGCCCGCTGCCATCCCAAGGTCGTTGCCACCATCCACGGCGACACCTCGACCACCATGGCGCAGCCGCTGGAAGGGTTCGGAGAACTCTGCCGTCAGGCAGGCGCGCTCAGCTATGTCGATGCCACCGCGACCATCGGCGGCATGGAACTGGCGGCGGACCGGTGGGGTGTGGATGTCGTCACCGGCGGCTTGCAGAAGTGCATGGGCGGACCTTCCGGTTCCGCGCCGATCACGATCTCGGACAAGGCGGCCGAGCACATCGGGCGCCGCCGTCACGTCGAGCAGGGCATCCGCCGCGATGATATCGTGGACGGGCAGGGGCCGCGCATCCGCTCCAACTATTTCGACCTCGCCATGGTCATGGACTACTGGTCGGACAAGCGCCTCAACCACCATACCGAGGCGACCTCGATGCTCTACGCCGCCCGTGAATGTGCGCGGATTGCGTTGGGCGAGGGGCTGGAGGCGCGTTACGCCCGCCATGCCGCAGCGGGCCGGGCGATGACGGCGGGGCTGCGCGCGATGGGCCTCACGGTCTTCGGCGACGATGCCCACCGGATGACCAATGTCACCGGCGTCTTCATCCCCGCGGGCGTGGACGGCGAGGCAGTACGTATGGCCATGCGCGAGCAGTTCGAGATCGAGATCGGTACGGCGTTCGGCCCGCTTCAGGGCCGGATCTGGCGCATCGGCGCGATGGGCTACAACGCCATGAAACACAAGGTGCTGCTGACTTTGGCGGCGCTGGAAGCGTGCCTTCGGATGGAGGGCTTCAGGCTGCCGCTGGGCGATGCGGTTCCGGCGGCGCTGGAGGCCTGGGAGGAATGACCCGCGATCTCGTCGGTTATGGCCGCAGGCCGCCCGATCCGCAGTGGCCCGATGGTGCGCGAGTAGCGGTGCAGTTCGTCATCAATTACGAGGAAGGCGCCGAAAACTCCGTCCTCAACGGCGACGAACGTTCGGAGGCCTTCCTTAGCGAGATGGTCGGCGCAGCCAGTCATGCGGACCGCGCGATGGCGATGGAGAGCCTTTACGAATACGGCAGCCGCGCCGGCTTCTGGCGGATCCACCGGATCTTCACCGAGCGCGGCTTGCCGGTGACGGTGCTCGGCGTGGCCAAGGCCATGGAGATGAACCCCGAAGCCGTCGCCGCGATGCAGCACGCGGACTGGGAGATCGCCAGCCACGGGTTGCGCTGGATCGACTATCAGTACGTGCCCGAAGAGGTCGAACGCGCTCACATCGCCGAGGCCATCGCGCTTCACGAAAAGCTAACCGGCAGCCGCCCGCTCGGCTGGTATCAGGGCCGGACCTCGCCCAATACCGCGCGGCTGGTCGCGGAAGAGGGGGGCTTCCTCTACGATGCCGACAGCTATGCCGACGACTTGCCTTACTGGGACCGCCAGCACGGCAAGGCACAGTTGATCGTGCCCTACACGCTGGACGTGAACGACATGAAGATCGTCGCGCTCAACGGCTTTACCGAGGGCGAGCAGTTCTTCCGCCATATGCGCGATACTTTTGACCAGCTTCGCGAGGAAGGCGGGCGGATGATGAGTGTCGGCCTTCATGGCCGCATCGCCGGCAAGCCCGGCCGCGCCCGCGCGCTCGCCCGCTTCCTCGATCACGTCACGGCCAGCGGTGACGCATGGATTTCCCGCCGCATCGACATCGCCCGCCACTGGATGGAGGTTCACCCCGCATGACGGCGCTGTTCGAGTATAGCCCCTGGGTTGAGGAGCGCGCTGATGCGCGGGCTTCCTCGGGGGACCGGCTCGCCGACCTCCTGGCGGTGATGCAAGAGGCGAGCGCCGAGGAACAGCTTGCACTGTTCCGCGCGCACCCGGAACTGGCGGGCAAGGCGGCGATCGACCGGACGCTGACCGATGCTTCCGCCGCCGAGCAGGCCAGCGCCGGGCTCGATCGGCTGACCCCGCAGGAATTCGAACGCTTCCACGCGCTGAACGCCGCCTATCGAGACCGTTTCGGCTTCCCTTTCATCGTCTGCGTGCGCCTGACCGACAAGGCGGGCATTCTGGCGGCCATGGAACGTCGGCTCGATAACGGGCGCGATGCGGAAGTGGCCGCGGCGCTGGAGCAGATCGGCGAGATCGTTCGCCTGCGTCTTGAGGACATGCCATGACGTCTACAGGCGCCGTCGGCCTTCCCGCACTGGAAGCGCGGCTTGCGCGCGAGATCGATCTGATCGGTTTCGTCCGCCCGGAATGGGTGCGGCCCCGTCTACACGAGGGCGAATTTGCGGGAGAGCGGGTGCTCGACGTTGCCGTGATCGGCGGCGGCCAGTGCGGGCTTTCCGCCGCTTTCGGCCTGCGCCGCGAGGGCGTGGCGAATGTCATGATCTTCGACGAGAACGCGGCCGGGTTCGAAGGTCCTTGGGAAACCTACGCGCGCATGGTCACCCTGCGTACGCCCAAGCACCTCAACCCCATCGATTTCGGCATTCCCTCGCTCACCTATCGCGCCTGGTGGGAAGCGCAGCACGGCGCTGCCGGTTGGGACGCGGTGGACAAGATCGCACGTGGCGACTGGATGGACTATCTGCGCTGGTATCGCCGCGTGCTGGACCTGCCGGTCGAGAACGGCGCGAAGCTGGCGCAGATCGAGCCGCTGCCCGAACAGGGCCTGCACCGCCTGCACTTCGCCGGCGGCGCGGTGAAACTGGCGCGCAAGGTCGTGCTGGCCACCGGCATCCAGGGCGGCGGTGAGTGGCACACGCCGGCGATGGTGCGCGACAATTTGCCCAAGTCGCTTTGGGCGCACACCAGCGAGCCTATCGATTTCGATGCGCTGCACGGCAAGCGGATCGGCATTCTGGGCGGCGGGGCCTCGGCCTTCGACAATGCCAATCACGCCCTGTCGCAAGGCGTGGCGGCGGCGGAAGTCTTCATCCGCCGCAAGGACCTGCCGCGCGTCAATCCGATCCGCTTCATGGAGCGCGTGGGCTTCACCGCGCGCTATCCGGCGCTCGACGATGCCACCAAATATGCGGCGATGGACCGCTTCCTCGGCCACAACCAGCCGCCGACCAACGACACGTTCGAGCGGGCCGCCGCATTTCCGGGCTTCCATCTGCATCTCGGCGCGCCGTGGCTGGACGCGGCCGAGCACGAAGGCCGCGTGCGGGTGACGACGCCCCACGGCCTCCATGAATTCGACTTCGTGGTGGTCTCCACCGGCCTTGTCAGCGACCCTGGCCTGCGTCCCGAACTGGGCGCGGTGGCGGACGGAATCCTGCGCTGGGGAGAGCGGGTATCGCCCGCCGGGCCGCGTAACTTGCTGATCGATGGGCATCCCTATCTCGGCCCGGCGTTCGAGTTCGTGGCGCGCGAGGGCGCGAATCCGGCGCCGCTGCACGGACTGTTCGCGTTCAACTATTCCGCGCTCGTGAGCCTCGGCCTTTCGGCCTCCGCGCTCTCGGGCCTGCAGAACGCCCTGCCGCGCCTTGTCCGGGGCATCGCGGACCAGTTGTTCCTTGACGACCGGGAGGAACTGGTGCGAGATTTCATGGCTTACGACGAGCATGAATTCCTCGGTGCATGGCCGCCGATGGACCGAGGGGAGGAGGCCGCATGAGCAGCCTGTCGACCCACGTTCTTGATACCGCCCACGGCTGTCCGGCCGAAGGCGTCGCGCTCGAACTGACCGACGCTACGGGCGTGGTGCTGTTCACTGGCACGACCAATGCCGACGGCCGCTGCCCCGGTATTCCGGCGCTCGATCCCGGCACCTATGCGCTGACTTTCGCCGTGGCCGAATACTTTCGCGTCAAGGGCGCCGAACTGCCGCAGCCGCCGTTCATCGACCGGGTGCCGATCCACTTCGGAATCGCCGAGGCAGGCGGCCATTACCACGTGCCGCTGCTGGTCTCGCCCTTCGGCTATTCGACGTATCGGGGAAGCTGACATGACGGTGCGCTTCCTCCTCGACGACGAGCCGATCCTGCTCGAAGCGGTCGATCCGGCTGCGACGCTGCTCGATTTCCTGCGCTACCGCCTGCGGCGCACCGGAACCAAGGAGGGCTGTGCGGAGGGCGACTGCGGGGCCTGCACGGTTCTTGTCGGAGAGCCGCAGGGCCGCGATGTCGTCTGGCGTGCGGTCAATGCCTGCATCCAGTTCCTGCCCATGCTGCACGGCAAGGCGCTGAAGACGGTCGAGAGCCTTTCGGCAAAGGGCGAACTCGATCCGGTTCAAGCCTGCATGGCGGCCAATGGATCGTCCCAGTGCGGGTTCTGCACGCCGGGTTTCGTCATGTCGCTGCACGGCAAGGCGATCGGCGCGCTCGGCTGCGACTTGCCGGTGGCGGAGGTGTTGGCGGGCAACTTG
>PJTY01000175.1_pt1 | contig 45292 bp, 44 predicted proteins | sample 1512121 | NCBI WGS metagenome assembly PJTY01 (sample SAMN08177680, study PRJNA422409) | Soil metagenome, whole genome shotgun sequencing project. | isolation source: Soil enriched (2) on filter paper: alkali lignin treatment | place: USA: Madison | collected 2015-01-15 | reverse complement strand
TCATATGAACGGCTCTCAACCTGTGCTAAAAAACGAAAGGACGGCATGCCATGAATATATTCGATCACTATCGCCAGCGCTATGAAGCTGCCAAGGACGAAGAGTTCACACTGCAGGAGTTTCTTACCATCTGCCGGCAAGATCGCAGTGCTTATGCCAACGCGGCAGAGCGGCTATTGACGGCCATTGGTGAACCAGTCATGGTCGATACGGCCCTGGAGCCGCGGCTGTCCCGCCTCTTTTCAAACCGGGTTGTTGCACGCTATCCGGCGTTTGAAGAGTTCTATGGTATGGAAGATGCCATCGAGCAGATTGTTTCCTATCTGAAACATGCTGCGCAGGGTCTGGAAGAGAAAAAACAGATTCTGTATCTGCTGGGGCCGGTTGGCGGCGGTAAATCCTCGCTGGCGGAACGCCTGAAATCGCTGATGCAAAGGGTGCCAATCTACGTGCTGAGCGCGAATGGCGAACGCAGCCCGGTCAACGATCACCCTCTGTGCCTGTTTAACCCGCAGGAGGACGCGCAGATCCTCAATAAAGAATACGGCATTCCTAACCGTTATCTCGGCACAATTATGTCGCCGTGGGCGGCTAAACGCCTGCACGAGTTCGGCGGTGATATCACTAAATTCCGCGTCGTGAAAGTGTGGCCGTCAATCCTCGAACAGATTGCCATCGCCAAAACGGAACCCGGTGATGAAAATAACCAGGACATTTCGGCGCTGGTGGGGAAAGTGGATATCCGTAAACTGGAACACTATGCGCAAAACGACCCGGATGCCTATGGTTACTCCGGCGCGCTATGCCGCGCCAACCAGGGGATCATGGAATTCGTCGAGATGTTTAAAGCGCCGATTAAAGTATTGCACCCACTGCTGACGGCGACCCAGGAAGGCAACTATAACGGTACCGAAGGTATCTCCGCCCTGCCGTTCAACGGCATTATCCTCGCGCACTCCAACGAATCCGAGTGGGTGACCTTCCGTAATAACAAAAACAACGAGGCGTTCCTTGACCGTGTCTATATCGTCAAAGTGCCTTATTGCCTGCGCATCTCGGAAGAGATCCGTATTTATGAAAAACTGTTGAATAACAGTGAGCTGACCCATGCGCCATGCGCCCCAGGAACGCTTGAAACGCTGTCGCGCTTCTCTATTCTGTCGCGCCTGAAAGAGCCGGAAAACTCGAGCATCTACTCGAAGATGCGCGTCTATGACGGCGAAAGCTTGAAAGATACCGACCCGAAAGCGAAATCCTACCAGGAGTATCGTGATTACGCTGGCGTCGACGAAGGGATGAACGGTCTCTCTACCCGTTTTGCCTTTAAAATTCTCTCAAGGGTGTTTAACTTCGATCATGCCGAAGTGGCGGCCAACCCGGTCCATCTGTTCTACGTACTGGAACAGCAAATCGAACGCGAACAGTTCCCGCAAGAGCAGGCCGAACGTTATCTGGAATTCCTCAAAGGCTATCTGATCCCGAAATACGCCGAATTTATCGGCAAAGAGATCCAAACGGCGTATCTTGAGTCTTATTCCGAATATGGACAGAACATTTTTGACAGATATGTCACTTATGCGGATTTCTGGATTCAGGATCAGGAGTACCGCGATCCGGATACCGGGCAACTGTTCGACCGTGAATCGCTGAATTCGGAACTGGAGAAAATCGAGAAGCCCGCCGGGATCAGCAACCCGAAAGATTTCCGTAATGAAATCGTCAACTTCGTGCTGCGCGCCAGAGCGAATAACAGCGGACGTAATCCGAACTGGACCAGTTATGAAAAACTGCGCACGGTTATTGAGAAGAAAATGTTCTCCAATACCGAGGAGCTGTTGCCGGTCATTTCGTTCAATGCCAAAACGTCTACCGACGAGCAGAAAAAACACGACGACTTCGTCGATCGCATGATGGAAAAAGGCTATACCCGTAAACAGGTACGCCTGCTGTGCGAATGGTACCTGCGGGTACGTAAATCGTCCTGATAGCGACCAACCCGGTAGCCGCGGCTGCCGGGTTTCAGCACCACTGCTCGTATAACGAAAGACATCTACCCTAATCAACATCAGGGTACAGTTGGCAAATGCAGTACAGGAGGGCATATGACCTGGTTCATAGACCGACGCCTGAACGGGAAGAACAAAAGCGCTGTCAATCGTCAGCGCTTTCTGCGCCGTTACAAGGCGCAGATAAAGCAGTCGATCTCCGAAGCCATCAATAAACGTTCGGTGACAGATATCGACAGCGGTGAATCCGTCTCCATTCCGACGGACGATATTAACGAGCCGATGTTTCATCAGGGGCGCGGCGGGCTTCGTAATCGCGTCCATCCCGGCAACGATCACTTTGTGCAGAACGACCGTATTGAACGCCCTCAGGGCGGCGGCGGAGGCGGCGGTGGTCAGGGGCAAGCCAGCGCCGATGGCGAGGGCCAGGATGAATTCGTCTTTCAGATTTCGAAAGATGAATATCTTGACCTGCTGTTTGAAGATCTGGCCCTTCCCAACCTGAAGAAAAACCAGCAACGCCAGTTGAACGAGTTCAAAACCCATCGTGCGGGTTTTACCGCCAACGGCGTGCCGGCCAATATCAGCGTGGTGCGTTCATTGCAGAATTCGCTGGCGCGGCGAACCGCGATGACCGCCGGTAAACGGCGCGAACTGCGGGCGCTGGAAGACGATCTCGATACCATTGCCAAAAGCGAACCAGCGCAGTTGCTGGAAGAGGAGCGGCTACGTAAAGAGATTGCGGAACTACGGGCTAAAATTGAGCGCGTGCCGTTTATCGACACCTTTGATTTACGCTATAAAAACTATGAGAAACGACCGGAGCCTTCAAGTCAGGCGGTGATGTTCTGCCTGATGGATGTTTCTGGTTCAATGGACCAGTCCACCAAAGACATGGCGAAACGTTTTTACATTCTGCTGTATTTGTTCCTCAGCCGGACCTATAAAAACGTTGAAGTGGTCTATATTCGCCACCACACCCAGGCGAAAGAGGTGGATGAACATGAGTTTTTCTACTCCCAGGAAACCGGCGGTACGATTGTTTCAAGCGCCTTGAAGTTGATGGATGAGGTTGTTAAAGCCCGCTATGACCCGGCGCAGTGGAATATTTACGCCGCGCAGGCGTCGGATGGCGATAACTGGGCAGACGACTCGCCGCTGTGTCATGAACTGCTGGCGAAGAAAATATTGCCGGTGGTTCGTTACTACAGCTATATCGAAATCACCCGCCGCGCTCACCAGACTCTGTGGCGCGAATATGAACATCTGCAGGCGACGTTTGAGAATTTTGCTATGCAGCATATTCGCGATCAGGAAGATATTTATCCGGTGTTCCGCGAACTGTTTCATAAACAAGGCGCGACCAGTAATACTTAGCCTCATAAATCAGCCAGATAAATACCCGTTCTGGCTGATTTTTCTGTAACTAAAACACATTAATAGCCAGCCACAGTTCCGTTCATTTACATTTCGATAATTGTCGAATTAATCCTTTACGCATTGGGCCTCTGGACGGCTAAAATAAATCTTGCACTATTTTTTCTACTATGCGTTAATGGCTACGTCGATTTGAAAGACAGAAAGATATTACCCAAGCAGTTACTCACACCTCCAGGCGCTATCGCTGATACCACCTTTCCTGAGTCTCTCCAATAGTATTAAGATTCTTCTGCAAATCAAATCCTGTATGCTTTGATACATTAAAAAAAACTGGATAGAAGATGACTAATAAGAGTAATGACTTAGTAAAACGGTTAAACGCCGGCTAAATTTGATGCGAACTTCTGATTTACGATAACGATGACGGCTTTGACCTGAGTAGATAAATAAGAAGCATCTCATTCAAATCAACACAAAATGGCATAAATTGATAACATAATCTGTCAGCTATGCTATTTTTAGTAGTAACGCAAAATATTTTTCCGTTTTGCAGTTCAGCCCACCAGAAATTTACATATTCATCTTTGGGTAAGTGACAAAATGTAAAAAAACATAATAATATAAAAGGATAAAATTATGATTAACAATATTCATTTCCGATGCCCGTGCTGCCATGGGTCACAATACAGAACCTCACATTTTGACGTGAGCGAAAAAAACCCCTTCGGCGCGAAATGCATTTTTTGCAAATCCGACATGGTGACTTTTGACAATATCGAATCTATCGATGTTTATCAGCCTGTCATGTCACAACTCGCCGGAAGCAAAATGTTTGCCTCCGCCGCCTCATGAGTGGCCTTTGGCCAGTCCTGCGCACTCTTCAGACACGCGTCATGAAGAGTGCCGCATTTTAGTTAGTCTGCCCTGCCTCATTCTCCACACCTACACTACCTGTCAGCATAGTTAATCTGACCAGCCGTTCGTTCACCCACGCTCTGGTAGCCTGTTTATCCACTATGATAAAATCAGCTAAACGGGTAAGACGAATCCAAACATCATGAAATTACAGAATAAATTACTGCGACATGTTATTTCCGCAGGCGTTGTGGTGTTGACGTCTTCTTTTCTTGTATACGAATTAATCGCTACCCACCGCGATATGTCAGGCTATATGCGATACATCATAGAAAAAGGAGAATCGACCTTTCTCTATGATAAGTATCAGAATCAACTCATCATCTCTCAGTTTCTGCGTAAGCTGGATACTGCCCCAAACCAAACAGAGGTAGAACAGGTCTGCAATAGCGTACAACACAACGGGGATGTCAGTGGTTTGAATATCGCCGGATATACCTATACCCAGTTGCATGGCACGCTAAGCGCCGCGCATGCCGACTGCGGCAAGTGGCGGGGCGATATTCCTGCACTCCAGGCATTCGATCGCGCGGTTGCCAAAAATGATAGCTGGCAGCCAGAGGTTCCTGCTACGCTCAAATCAGAAAAACGCTTTCGCTATTACATAGATCTTGTAAATAAATACATCTACTTTTATACGCCCGTCAGAATTAAAAGTAATCCGATACAGAACTGGAATTTTCTTCAGGACAGTAAACTGGGTATTAGCCAGGCCAGCCTTGATGGTTTAGAACAGGGTCGTTCGCTCATCTCGACCGTGTATGTTGATGCGATGACGGGAAAGAATATTTTATCGTTTTTAACGCCAGTGTATTTCAAGGATAAGCTGAAAGGCGTAGTGATGGTCGATGTGACCGCGCCAGAGATTGAGGCCTTGTTATACACCAGCGACCGACCTTTGGTGTGGCGCTATCTGGATATTACCTTGAAGGATTCCGATACCGGCGCACTCATTGAGGTACATCATAGTAAAACGCACCTGTTGAATTACGCCCATTACACCCATCAGGTAGCAGAAAACTTACGGATAACGCTGTCTCTGGATGTTATGTATTTTCTGCTTAGTTCATGGAAACTCTTCCTGTTTTATTTACTCTCTACCGCCGCATTACTGCATCTGGTGCGGGTTCATTTCCGCCTTTATAACTCGGTATCGAAAGAGAATATCAGCGATACCATGACCGGCCTTTATAATCGTAAAATCCTTACCACGATGCTGGAGTCGCGCCTGCAACGACTTACCGCGCAAGGGGTTAACGTGGTAACGATGGCCCTTGACTGCGATGGACTGAAAAAGATCAACGATACCTGGGGGCATAACGCCGGCGACGAAGCGATTATTCTACTGGCGCAGGCTATTTCCGCATCCATTCGTAGCAGCGATTATGGCGTGCGCTTAGGAGGCGATGAGTTCTTTCTAATTCTGATCGATTATCCGGAAAGTGAAGCGGAAAATATCCCGGCGAGGATCCGGCAATATCTGACGATTCATGACCATCAACAGCGCGTCGATTTTTCCTGGGGCGCGGAACATCTCGCGCCAGAACAGTCGCTCAGCGAAGCAATGAAAGCTGCCGATGCGCGCCTGTATATGAACAAAAAGCAGAAAAAAAGCCCCGACATTCGTAGATAAGTTTTCATTACCGCCGTGCGGGGTTAAGCTTTGTCTTTTCAGTAGAGGAACTAACGCAACATGCAATCGCCAGAGACAGCCGACATACACCAGCGGTTATGCCGCCTCCTTGATGAGCAACAGGCCCGCTATCGGGTCATGGAACATGAAGCCATTGGTAAATGTGAAGCCGTATCTGCAATCCGCGGTACCGCGCTGGGACAGGGCGCCAAAGCGCTGGTCTGTAAAGTGAAAGGTAATGGGGTAAACCAGCACGTGCTGGCTATCCTTGCCGCCGATCAGCAGGCCGATTTATCCCGCCTGGCGCAGCATATCGGCGGCAATAAAGCCTCACTCGCCAGCCCGGCAGAGGTCGATGCCCTTACCGCCTGCGTATTCGGCGCCATTCCGCCGTTTAGCTTCCACCCTAAGCTAAAACTGGTCGCCGACCCGTTGCTGTTCGAACGTTTTACAGAGATAGCCTTTAATGCCGGCCTGCTGGAAAAATCGATCATTATGAATACCGACGATTATCTGCGTATCGCCCGCCCTGAGCTGGTCGCGTTCCGTCGCGTCATTTAGATCGTCGGTATGCGACAAGGTTCGCGGGCGGCGCTGGTAGCCTTATTTGCAGCAAATAAATTAAAAGCCTGTTTATTCACGCGATTATGCGTAGAGTAAGCAGGTTTTCTTTTTTTATTTTGGCAAGGACCTCTGGCATGTTCGATACAACCCTGTTTATTTTGCTGGGGCTGGCGGCACTCGGCTTTATCAGCCATAACACCACTGTCGCTATCTCAATACTGGTGCTCATCATCGTACGGGTGACACCGCTTAACGTTTTCTTCCCCTGGATTGAAAAGCAGGGGCTGAGCATCGGTATCATCATTCTGACCATCGGCGTGATGGCTCCCATCGCCAGCGGAACGTTACCGCCCTCGACGCTGATTCACTCTTTCGTCAACTGGAAGTCACTGTTGGCGATTGCCGTGGGCGTATTCGTCTCGTGGCTTGGCGGACGCGGAGTCGCGCTCATGGGTTCGCAGCCTCAACTGGTCGCAGGGCTGCTGGTGGGTACCGTGCTGGGCGTGGCGCTATTTCGCGGCGTCCCGGTCGGGCCGCTTATCGCCGCCGGTATTATTTCGCTTTTTATCGGAAAGGCTTAGCCAAACTGGCGTGGTAGCGGCCCGGCGTTTGCCCTAACCCTTTTTTGAACATGGTGATAAAGGCGGTTGTTGAATCATAACCGAGCGTCTGGGCGGTTTGCTGTACCGTCTGTCCGCGCACCAACATCTGCAGCGCCAGGATCAGCTGAAGTTGGTGCCGCCAGCGGCGAAAGCTAAGCCCGGTCTCCCGCACCACCAGCCGCGCCAGGTTGCGTTCGCTCATAGCGAACGCCGCCGCCCACTGCGAGAGCGTCTGCCAGTGTGCCGGATCGCGGGCCATGGTGTCGGCCATCCGGCGGATCTTCGGATGCCCTGAAACCGGCAATTGCAGATGTTCTTGCGGTTGTTGCGGTAGCTCATCAAATAATACCTGCACCAGGCGCTGCGTAGGCGGCGCGTCAAGCGCCTCCCTGCCGCGTTCCGCAAGGGTCATAATCAACTCTCTCACCAGGGGAGAGATTTTTAACGTGCAGCAATGCTCAGGCATCGGCGCCGCCCCCGGTTCTATGAACAAAAAGCACACCTGTGCCCCTGGCGTTGCGCGATTGCTGTGTGGAAGCAGGCCAGGAACCCACACCGCATACAGCGGCGGCACCATCCACATGGCGTTATCCACTTCGCAGGTTAAAGCGCCGTGCAACGCGAGGATCAGTTGACCTTTGCGGTGCTGGTGGCGCGGAATGAACTGCTCATCGTCCACCACCTGAATGCGAAACGCCAGCGCCGCTTCATGTCCGCTGTCTGGTTCATAGCCGTCTAAACCCAGTCCAATCATTAAATTGTCCGATATTAGCGATAATCTGTCATTTTAGCTTGATTCAAACAACCGTTAAACAGGCTATTGTTACGACCCTGTTTATTAGTCTGAGAACGTTATGAGTCCTGTTTCTTCCTCTGCCAACGGCAACAAACTGCTGCTGATTGTCGGAATTTTATTTATCGCCGCCACGCTACGGGTAACTTTCACCGGTATCGCCCCACTGCTGGATGCGATACGCGCTGAATACCAACTGACGACGGCGCAAACCGGGCTGCTCACGACCCTGCCGCTGCTGGCCTTCGGGCTGGTCTCTCCGCTGGCGGCCGGCGTCGCCCGCCGATTCGGCATAGAGCGTAGCCTGCTGCTGGCGATGGTGATTATTTGCCTCGGGATCGGATTACGTTCGCTCCCCTCAGCTGCCTGGCTGTATATTGGTACGGCGCTCATTGGCTGCGGAATCGCGCTGGGCAACGTGCTGCTGCCAGGGTTAATTAAGCGTGATTTTTCCGGCCATGTCGCTCGTATGACCGGCGCCTACTCCATTACCATGGGCGCAGCGGCGGCGGCAGGTTCCGCGATGGTGGTGCCGCTGGCGCTGGCGGGCTTTGGCTGGCGCGGCGCACTGCTGCTACTGATGGTTTTCCCGCTGTTGGCGCTATTACTCTGGCTGCCGCAGGCGCGCCGCCAGGCTACCACGCCGATGACCGGATCGGGTGCCGCGCACAATCGGGGGATCTGGCGTTCAGCGCTGGCGTGGCAGGTCACGCTGTTCCTTGGGATTAACTCACTGGTCTATTACGTTATCGTCGGTTGGCTGCCCGCAATCCTGCAGAGTATGGGCTACAGCGAAGCGCAGGCTGGCTCTCTGCATGGCCTGTTGCAGTTGGCAACCGCCGCGCCGGGCCTGGCCATCCCGCTGGTACTCCATCGCCTGAAAGATCAGCGTGGCATCGCCGTGCTGGTAGCCTTAATGTGCGTAGTAAGCACGCTGGGATTATGGTTACTGCCCGGTCAGGCGGTGATCTGGACATTGATTTTTGGCTTCGGATCCGGCGCCACCATGATCCTTGGCCTGACGTTTATTGGTCTACGCGCCAGCTCAGCGCATCAGGCCGCGGCCCTCTCCGGCATGGCGCAGACTATTGGTTATCTGCTGGCTGCCTGCGGACCGCCGCTCATCGGTAAAATCCATGATGCTTACGGCGACTGGCATATACCGTTAATCATCGTCGCACTCATCGCAGTGGTCATGGCGCTGTTCGGCGCCCTTGCCGGAAGGGCGCGCGAAATTCATTAATCACAAGAGTCGGCAGCCAGGGCTGCCGATTTTTTATTGCCGGGCCGCGTGCAGGAAAGCCTGTACCAGCGGCGCCGGACGCCCTTCCAGCGCGTTGCGCTCGTGCTGGAACAGCGTGGCGACGAAGAACGGATGGGTAGTTAACTCCACGGCGCGGATCTCGCCGTTCTCATCCCAACCGGTCACCCGCAGCGCGCCCTGCTCCAGTTCATGGGCAAAGCTTTCGGCAATGCCGTAGTTACAATGATATCCCTCTTCAATGCTGTCACGGCCATAAGCGCGGGCAATCAGCGTGTTCGCGCGCAGCTCGATAGCGTCTGATTTTTCCACCAGCGAACAGCTTAATGGCGCAATGACCATTCGCCCTTCGCTATCGGTTTCGGCGTGCGCCGCATCCTGCCATCCCATAACATTACGGGCGTATTCGATAATCGCGTGCTGGAAGCCGCCGCAGGTACCGAGGAACGGAATGCTATTTTCGCGGGCGTAGCGAATGGCGATAAATGCGCCCTCGGCGTTTTTATACGGGCTGGCGGGAACCACCCAGATGGCGTCATAATCGGTGAGCCAGTCTGCGCTGGTAATCTCGCTGGTGGCTATCCAGTCATAACTCACCGGTTGTTCCAGAACCGCGGCAGCGTCATCGATAGCCAGCGGAATCGCCTTATGGGCAATCACATCAGGGTTATAATCGCCAACAAGGGCAATGCGCAAAGGGGTGTTCATAGCAGGATCCTTATGTCTGAGGATTATCGGGCAACACAAGGAACCTCAGATTAGCGATATCATTCGCGGAACACAATGGTTATTTAGCGGCACGCTGCACGGGCAAGCCGCCAGATAGACATAACGAGGGGAGAATAATGATGATTCAATGTAAACGCGTTTATGACCCTACAGAGGCCAGCGATGGTTACCGCGTGCTGGTCGATCGCCTGTGGCCACGCGGAATAAAAAAAGAGGATTTGCATTATGACGAATGGTGTAAAACCCTGACGCCTTCCAGCGATTTACGCAAGGCTCTTCACGGAGAAGCGATTGACTTCTCTCACTTCCGCCAGCAGTACCGCGAAGAGCTTGAAACCCATCGCGATGAAGGGCTACGGCTCGCCAAATTGGCCAATCAGCAACCCTTAACGCTGCTCTACGCGGCCAAAGATACGCAACAAAACCATGCGCTGGTGCTGGCGGAGTGGCTGAAAAGCTTAATCTAACGGCGGCGAATTATTTCTTCGCCGGATGATCGCGCCGCCACAGTTCCCATTCATCGAGCGTTTCGCCACTGGGAAGTTTACAGTCGGTGCGTACGCCCTGAGGTGTCTGGACCGGAACCTGCTTACCGCCCTTCTGGTCGCAATAGACGGCGGCCGGATTCGCCATGCCGATCGAATTTGGCGGCGGCGGCGCATCAGGCTGTTGTGACTGAGCGCAGCCCGCTAGCATCAGCGGCAACATCATTACTATCCACTTCATAATTACTCCTGTTTTATTCAAAGCGACCTTTCGCCCTGAATCTCCACGGTTTCTCCATTTTAACTACACTTTTGCCCTTTAGAGTAGCGCTCGTTCTCGAATTGACCAGAGAACAGATCATTCCATAATCAATGAGTTTTGCCCCATCGCCCCCGATGGGGCTTTTTTTTACCGTCGCGATAGCAGATATCCCCCTGCTAAATGTGATACATTCGTTATAAATATGTTTGTTATTAGCTGTTCGCTGCGCCAGCTCGCAGTACTGCGCTAACCTCCGGGGGCCGTTTCATTCATGTCAGACTTCATTCTTGCCCGCGTCTCACAGACGCTTGCTACCGAACGAACGCTCGAAACGTTGGTGCGACAACTGCTGGAAATGCTGGAACTGGTGACTCGTATGGAGTCCACATACCTGACGCGGGTTGATTTAGAAGCACAGCGCCAGTTAGTCATGTATGCCCACAACAGCAGCGAAATGCAGATCCCGGAAGGTTTTTCCGTTCCCTGGGACGAGTCGCTTTGCAAACGCGCAATCGATGATAACTGTATATTTTGCAACGAGGTTGGCCAACGCTGGCGGTCCTGCACCGCCGCGCAGGAACTCGGGATCGCCACGTTCTTTAGTATTCCCGTCCATCTTGCCGATGGTTCGTTATATGGTACGTTGTGCGCCACCAGCCGCGTCAAACAGCCCTATAATCTGGAAGGCGAGCAGGTAATGACATTGTTCGCCGGCCTGATCTCCCATTACGTGGAGAAAGAGACGCTGGTTCAGCAACTGCGTAGCGCAAATGCGGCGCTGGAGATGCACTCCAATACCGATGAACTGACCGGTCTGGCCAACCGCCGCGCGTTGTTTAAACATCTTAAAACACTGTTTACCCAAGCTCGCGCCCAGCAGCGCAGGCTCCTGCTTATTTTTATCGACCTCGACGATTTTAAAGCGATTAACGATAAACTGGGCCACCCCTGCGGCGACAGTTTTCTCATCCAGATAGGTGAACGATTAAGTGCCAACGTACGTAACGAAGATACCGTTGGCCGCCTCGGCGGCGATGAGTTTTTAATCATTGGCCCGGCACTTGAATCCCCTGAGCAGGAAGCGTTTATTGCCCACCTGCGCCAGCAGCTTACCGGGCGTTACCGCCTGGCCGGATACGGTATAGAATACCCTGGCGCCAGCTTTGGGATCATCGATGTCGATCCGCAGAATATGGACGTTGAACAGGCGCTACGCGCAGCGGATGAGGCTATGTACCACGACAAAAACGCACGCCGCATGCTGACCATTTTCGATATCGACCAGAAAGCATAACTTTCCAGTATGATAGATAACATTACGTTAAGAGACAGGAACTAAGCATGAAATTGGGTATTCTTTTTCCGGTGGTGATTTTCATTGTCGCCGTGGTCTTTCTGGGCTGGTTTTTTGTTGGCGGCTATGCGGCGCCAGGGGGGGCATGATGAAAAAGACAACCATCATTATGATTATTGTCGCCATCGTGGTGGTCGCCGGCACCGAATTGGGCTGGTGGTAATCTCAAATTTTCCCGCCGCCCCGGTATTGCGGAGTTGTCTTATCTACTCAATAAGTTAAGACGATACACTCATTTCATCAGCCGCTTCGCTGTGTTTATGCAGCAAAGCGGGCATTAACTGGAGAAGTGAGTAATGAAAAAACCGATGGTGTTACCGTTGATTATTGCGCTGTGCACGCTGTTATCGGGATGTATCGTGGATGATGGTTATCATCATCGACACCACCACCACCATCATCATGATCGTGGCTGGTAACAGATAGGATCATTCAAAAAGGCGAACAAGAGTTCGCCTTTTTGCATTTAGTCCTGACGGTCAGAACCTAAAAACAGAAAGCCCAGCGGGATAGCAAATAACACGGTGAACACGGTACTGTAAACCATCACCATCGCCCCCTGCAGGAAGAACATCGAGGTTGTCCACTCCGAGTACGGCATGTTGTACTCGCTCACCACGCCACCGAACGTTGCGCGGCCCACGACGGCAAGCGCAATAGCAAATACCGTCGCCATCGACAACAGAAACTTCTTGCCGTTTTTGTTACTGAGGATTTTTTGCAGAATCATCCGGGTTCCCTTCTCTGTGAGCGATAATCGGCTGTATATGTAACACCAATGCAATAAAAATTGAAGGGTTTTTGTTACAACACAGCGATTATCACTGGCAGATAGTTTCCGGGATCAGGACTGCAGCGTCGCCAGGCGTGCGGCAAAGCCGACAAAGACCAGACCGATCAAGCTGTTGCCCAATTTCGCCAGTTTCTTTTTGGTTTTCACATAGCGCGTCACAAACGAGCCAGAAAGGATAAGGAAGCTCATGTAGACAAAGCTAATGATCTCCAGCGTCAGCGCCAGGATAAAGAACGCGATGCCCGGCGATGTCGCATTAACGTCAATGAACTGGACGAAAAAAGAGACATAGAAAAGAATCGCTTTCGGGTTAGTCAGGCTCAGGGTTAACGAGCGTTTGAGGATGGCGCTCCCCGGCTCAGCATCGGCGGCATCTTGCCCCTCGCGCTGTTTAAATACCGAGTAGAGCATTTTGGCGCCCAACCAAAGCAGATAAATCGCGCCGAGATAGCGCACAATGTTAAACAGCACCGGGGTCGTTTTGATAAGCGTCGCAACGCCAGCAAAAGCCAGGAACATCAGAACCGCATCGCCGATAAATACGCCAGCGGCGGCAAGGTATCCTTTCTTAACGCCGTGCGCGATACCGGTTTTCAGTACAAAAAAAGTATTGGGACCTGGTACGAGAATGATAAAAATAGCCCCGACCAGGTAGGTCAGATAATTCAAAACACCAAACTCAGCGAACACGCTGCACTCCTTCGCTTTCAACAAAAAGTATGATCCGGCTCACGTTAACGCAACTGCGGTCATTTTGAAAGCGTGGAGCGCAAGTGTTGTACTAATATACCGAGGTTTCGCCAAGCGGGCGGGTTTTGAACCGGCGATGCACCCACAGGTATTGCTCTGGTGCACGCAGGATTTCTCGTTCGATGACCTTATTGATATAACTGGCGGCAATCTGTTTATCTTCGCCGGGATAATCATTCATCACTTCACTGATATGCAGACTGTAGCCTTTACGATCCAGCTTGCGCACCATACTGATACTCAGCATTTTTGAACCGGAGAGGCGCGACAGCACCCAGGTACCATTAGTCGTCGCCGCCTGTGGAACCGAGAAGAACGGCGCAAATACGCTGCCCTTCGGGCCGTAATCCTGATCCGGCGCAAACCACACCGCCTCACCGGATTTCAGCGCATGCACCAGCCCGGAAAGATTACGGCGGTCGATCATCGCTTTATTCGAGCGCAGACGAGCGCGAGTCTGTACCCACTCCATAAGCGGGCTGTTGTGCGGGCGATACGTCGCCATCATCGGACGACACAAGCCCATTGCTCGGCCGCCCAGTTCCAGTGACATAAAGTGGATGCCAACAACCATCACGCCTTTATCGGCGCTGAGCGCATTGTTCAGATTGGCGATGCCTTCGACGTCAAACCACTTCTTAACGCGTTCATCGCTCCAGAACCACGCCATACCCGTTTCGATAAGCCCCATGCCGAGGGACATAAAGTTCTCTTCCAGCAGCTTTTCACGAGCCGCGCTGGACATCTCCGGGAAGCACAGCTCAATGTTACGCCGGGCGATATGTTCCCGACGCTTCAGGAAGCGACGCGATAGTCGCCCTGCGCTGGTGCCGAGCGTATGTAAAACGGGATAAGGTAGTTGGACGATTAACCAAAGAATGGCCAGACCAAACCAGGTCACCCAATAGCGGGGAAGCAGTAGATTTTTTTTAAAGGCGCAAGACATGGTTTTTCCTGTAAACATTAAAATATAGGGTAACGCTTAAGGAAAAAACGAGTCCCTTCATCCGTCATTAGGCGATACAACGAGTAAGACAATAGTAATCCTGGTAAATTCACGGCAGCAAGAAAAAATTACACTTAACGCTAAAATACATAATAGATACACAGATGTTACAAAATGTAAAGTAAAAATAAAGTCCGTTCATTCATATTTACGCCGATAATCATTTTCGCGCTAATGATTTTTTCCGATATAGGAATGAACTTAAACTGCTATCTGGCGATTTTACAAACACAACTTCACGCAGGCCACTGCTGACGCCGCCTCCCGGCACATCACAGCCCGAGCACAAACGGTCAACGAACATTCAAGCACCAAATGCACTCACTTAAAACCATCACTGTAGATAATAATACTTACAGGGCGCACTGACTCATTAAAATTTTAGTTATTGTGAAATATAAATAAGAACAGGATTATTTATGCTTGCTGATAAATACTGACAAAAATATATAATTGAGACTAATAGTCACGTTTGCAACAATATAAATTATGCCATAACTGTTATTTTTCGCCCTTTTCAGGCAATAAAACTCCATGACCAATGCCTCCTCGCCAAATAGAGGCGAACAAAACATGAGAGCCGATTTGCACATGCTCCAACCCGCCCTTACAGCGCCGCGAAGGGTGATGTAAAAGCAATCAGTTCTCATCACAGGTAGATATGAATCAAACTGTGAAGAGATTCATCACGCTATTACCACAATGAAAGCGACTATGTGAGCTAAAATGAGTTGTTCACATAAGTGGGTGGCGTTTGAGTCTGGCGTCGATTCACCTGTCAGGCGCCAGGGGGATTTGATCGTGCTTGCCGGCGCCACAGGATTAACGGCAACAGCGGATTGCATGGACGGAGAGAAAAATGCGTATTGCCTTAAAGTCGGCTTTAATGCTGGTCACGCGCGTCATTAACGCCATCAACCCAAGGCTGGATCTGCATCTACAGCGCACGGCGCTGATAAGCTACAAATTATCGCTAGCGTTGGATCTTCCTGCGTCGCAACAAAAAACCATCTTTCTGGCTGCGCTGCTACATGATATCGGCGTGCTTGGCGATAAGCGGCGCATTGATTCGCTAAACGCGATAGACAACCTTTATGACCCGCACCAAATCCGTGGCGTACAGATGCTTGCCGGGCTGGATACTTTTACCCCTATCAGCCCTATTATTGGCGATCACCACTTCAGCCCAAGCCGCAAAGGCAATCTGGAGCAGCATATCGTCTATTTCGCGGACTGTTTTGAGCGTCTACTCCCTTCGCAAGGCGTCGTTGCCCCGGACCAACAAAGTGCTCTCATCGCCCGCTTTGTCGCTGACTATCGAGACATCGATCCTCCACTTTGCGATAGACTATGCGAATTGGCGCAACACCCTACCTTCTGGCGCCATATGCAAGCAGAGCATATTCAGCGGTTGCTGGAGATCGTCGGGCCGATTAATGACGTATATATTGACATCGATGGTCTAAAAGATATTTGTTTGTTGATCGCCAAAATTGTCGATACCTACAGTAGTTTCACCGCCAGCCACAGCATCATGGTTGGCGAAATTTCTTATGCCCTCGCCGTCTATATGCATCTGCCGCCGCCGGTGTGCCGCAAAATTGAAATTGCCGGCTATTTGCATGATATCGGCAAAATATATATTCCACTGGCGATCCTCGAAAAACAGGCTGAACTTAGCGATGACGAAGCACAATTGATCCGCGAGCATAGCTATATGACCGGTGAAATATTACGAGATTTCACCGATCTGGCGGAAATCATCGATTGGGCCGCTAACCATCATGAGAAACTCGATGGCAGCGGCTACCCGCTGAATTTAAATCATCGTTATTTACACCTTCCGGACAGAATTATCGCCGTTGCGGATATCTTTACCGCGCTCGTTGAGGATCGCCCGTATCGGCTCGGCATGCCGTATCAGGAGGCGTTACATCTTATAGAAGCTGATGTTATAAATGGCGCTCTGGATAACGATGTGTATCTTGTATTGCGCCAGCATGCCCAGGCGCTACATCACCTCGTCACCCGCATACCGCGCGTCTGAACCTTCCGGTTGGCTACAGGGCTCTATAATAAAAATACCCATTTCTCATTCATCTGCCTGCAAGGAAATACCCGGTGAGAATCGCCACCATGACTAACTGGGCCTACGGGATCACCGTAGGGCTGACCATTGCATCCGGTATGGCGATGCTAATCGCTTCCGGCGCCGATCGCGCTGAACACTAGGCTGTACAACAACGGGATACGTTCGTTCGTCTTGTCGATGAGATAGAACGCGACGCGTGGGAGCTTTCGGATCTCGTGCGACTGTATGTCATCGAAAAACAACCGGAGACGCTGCAACAGTATCGTCAGCAGGTCCAAACGCTCGAATCAATTGAAAACCGATTGCTTAAACTAAAAGATGTTGGCGCCAGCCAGCAGGAGCTGGCGCTGTTGCGCGACGGTCTGCGTATTGCCGATGAATTACAAGATGAACAGCAGACCGCTATCGATCGCGTCGCTCGCGGCGAAGAGAAAGAGGCTATTTTGCAGGTTTACGGTAAGCCTTATGAGCAGGAGCTGGAGCGTGTGCAAACGCAAATCGATCATTTCCGCCTGCTGCTGGAAGGACGAACAAACAACGCCATGCAGCAAGCGACTGAAAAATCACGCCTCTGGCGGACGCTTTCGGAAGCGATGGTTGGCCTGACCGCCTTGATGTTTTTATTTGTTCTCGGCTTTATTCTCAAACGCCGGGTGCTCACCCCTGTGGTACGACTCAGCGATGTGGTACAGCGTCTGGCATCGCAGGATTATGCCGTCGAACCACCGCACTTCAAACAGATTGATGAAATCGGCGATATGGCGCAGGCGATCCGTATCTTTCGCGAAAATGGCCTTGCCCGCCAGCGTCTTGAACAACAACGCGATGCCGACTGGGCCGTTCGTGAACTGCTGGCGCGAATGACTCAACGCTTGCAGGGATGTGAATCATTTGAGGATGTGGTGAAGGTCGCTGAACTTTTCGCCCCCAATATCGCGCCGGACGTTCCTGGCCGACTGTATATTCTTGATACCGATCCCTGGCAAATGCGCTGCGTCGCGCAGTGGCTTTCGCCGCCGGACGAGGCGGCCGTGTTTTATCCCGATAAGTGCTGGGCAGTACGTCGAGGCCTGAGCCATCCGCCGGTTAACGGCGAACCGGACATCGCCTGCTATCATCTGCCGCAAGAATGCAACGAGCAATCATTGTGCGTTCCACTGATCGCGCAGGGTGAAGCCATTGGCCTGCTCTCTTTTCGTAATGTCACTAGTGAGACAGCCCCCTCTCGCGCTTATCTTGAACTCATGGCGGAAGCGTTGGGCCTGGCGCTATCCAACCAGCGTCTGCGCAATGCTCTGCTGGAAAAAGCGTTGTTTGATTCTCTGACCGGGTTGCGAAACCGCCATCATCTTGAGGAAGCGCTGCATACGCAGATGAATCTGGCGGTGCGCAACAACAGCCCGCTGAGCTGCCTGATGATCGATATCGATCACTTTAAGGCGGTTAACGATAATTACGGCCATGAGGCGGGCGATCTGGTGATTAAAAACGTCGCAGCGATCATCCAGCGCGCGGTACGCGATCTTGGCATGGCATTCCGCTATGGCGGCGAAGAGTTTTTGGTACTGCTTTCCGGCAGCGATGAGGCCAGCGCAGAAGCCTGCGCGACTGAAATCTACAACAACGTGAGAAATATGACTTTACGCTCTGGGCTGACGGATATAGGCCAGGTGAATGTTTCTATCGGTATTGCCAGCTATCCGCAACACGCGCAAAGCGACAGCCTGCTACGTGCCGCAGATGCCGCGTTGTATCGGGCGAAAGAGCTGGGACGTTCGCGGATAATCCGCTTTGATATGCTGAAATCGGCATAACATGTCACGCCAAACGGGAGTGCATTGGCTCCCATTTACCTGCGTTACACCGACTTATCCACCCGGGTATCATTTCCCGACGTCAGGATGCGCACCTTATCTCCCTTGTTGAAGATAAGCCGACCGTCGTATCCCTGTAGCACCTGTATCACTTGACCGCTACTGGTTTTGATTAACAGTTCAACCTGCTGAGCGCCCTGCTGCCGATCCTGGTGATAGCGAGAGGCGCCAGCTCCGGCCAGAGCGCCTGCGGCGGTCATCGCCGTCTGGCCTTTTCCGTTGCCGAACTGATGGCCGACCACGCCGCCCAGCGTTCCTGCCGCGAGCGTACGAAGCGGCTGGCGCTGATGCGGAGTGCTAATAATATGGCTTTCCTGTACGACGCCATAATCAACCAACGTTTTAGTCCCGGCGACGCCAGCCTGGCTAAACAACGCGGCCATTCCCAGCGCAATAAAGAGAAACTTCTTCATGATGACACCCTTGTCTTTTCATTGAGGAAAGTCACTATCAATGCTCCGCCGGACAGCGGAGCATTAGGACATTGCTTAGTTGAGAGCCTGCTGCAGATCTTTTTTTACCTGCTCACGTTGTTCAGCCGTCAGCACCTGATTAATGCCGAAGTAATACTTCACGCGGTAATAACGCGTCTGCTGATCCAATTGCGCAAAAGCGGCTAGCTGCTGTTTTACTTTCGCATCGTCCCATTTACCGGACTGAATCACATCCACCAGAGCACCATCCTGGTAACCACCAATTTTGATATTTTTGAGGTTTGTTTCCAGCTCCTGACGCAGGGCCTGAATTTTGCTGACCTGATCGTTGCTCAGCTTGAGATGTTGCACCACTGGGTCCTGGGATAACGGCGGCACTTCGGCTGTCGTCGCGGCCTGAGCGGCAACGGAAAGACCCGCAGTCATCACTACGGCGGCCAGGGTGTTACGCAAGAAAGTATTCACGATAAATTGTCCTTAATACGCTTTATAAAGAGTGCGGATTATTACCTCCGGAATATGATCCATCTGTAACTAAGCGTTAAATTTAAATCTGAACAAATTTACAATAGATTTTATTTAATAGATAAAATAGCCGAGATGTCAGCAGCGGATCTTTTTTTAACTACACTTATTGCTAAATTGGTTGAATATTCTCTTCGATTCATCAGGAACGCCTTATGTCTCCACGTAGCGCCAGCGATCTGTACGCCGAAATGAAAAATATGTCAGTAGAAGAGCGTATTCGCTTTTTCTCGCTTTCGCTTGCGGAAATGCATCGTGAGCTACAGGAGAGCATCAGCGAGATTGAGTCGATGCAGCGAGCGCTGGCCGAAAGCGAGGAGAACCATCGACAGCTGGTTGAGACTGCACAGGATGCGGTGATTACCATCAATCATGCTGGGGTGGTGATTAACTGGAACCAGGCAGCGGAAAGAATGTTCGGCTGGTCCGCAGGGGAGGCTATCGGCAACAACCTGGGCGAGATGATCGTGCCGGAAGAGTTTCGCGAGCAGCATGCGCGTGGTTTAATGCGCTTTCAGGCGGCTCAGCCGTCGAATATCCTTAATCGCACCATCGAAATTACCGCCCTGCATCGAACTAAAGGCAAATTCCCTATCGAACTGTCGATCTGGCCGCATCAGCAATCAGGCAAGCAGATTTTCTCCGCGTTTATTCGCGATATCACCGACCGTAAACAGCGGGAGCAGGTGGTCTGGTTGCACGCCAACTTCGACGCGCTGACCGGATTACCAAACCGCAGGCTGTTGGTTAATCGCCTGGAGCTGGCGATTACTCAGGCCATCGCCAATGAGACAGAAGTGGCGCTGCTCTTTATCGATCTCAACCGCTTTAAGCCAGTGAATGACGTTTACGGCCACGCCGTGGGTGACGAACTGCTGCGGCTGGTGGCGTTCCGTCTACAAAGCGTTTTACGAGAAGGTGATACAGTGGCCCGCCTCGGCGGCGATGAGTTTATCGCTCTGCTCCCCGGTTTAAAGGCAAACGATCCGCTCCCCCGACAAACGGCGGAAAAGATCAACAATGCGTTAACTCAGTCATTTTTGATCCACGAGCATGTTATTACGATTTCCGGCAGCATCGGCATTGCGCTTTTCCCTCACGATGCCGCGGATGCCGATACATTGCTGAACAGTGCGGATAAAGCGATGTACAGTAGTAAGAAGGGGACGCCGCGAGAGAGGTAAGTGAGATTAGACAGCCGTTCAACGGCAAAATACAGGACCTGGAAATGCAGCGGGTTGCTGATACGATCGGCGTAGACCTCCCCTTTTTCTCCCTATACGCCCGTCTTCTCTGACCACACTATCTCGCCCTGTAATGACGTCAGGCGGTGCTGCCGGCTGCCAGTATCAAAAATACCCTGTGCCGCCGGCTGGAATCTTTTTTCCCAACATTATTCCATTTGCTAAAAGGGCTTTCGCATTGCAAAAACCACACAGTAGCGTGGATTTTTATCATTTAAAGAAATAGTTCTTACTCTCGCTAAAAAATAAACTCTCTCATTTTCGATTACTTTATAAAATTTCCACTATGCCCTTTTATTTAAAAAAAACTCAAGGTACTTCTTAGGTCTGCCTTTAAATGCTCTCTCTTTTCCATAGCTATAAGCATCGTTAAAATATTTGTAAGCTTCATCAAATTGTTCTAGCTCATAACAAACCATACCCAGATCGATCGATGGCGCTGTATCTATCTCCGACCCTCTCGTTTGCAACGTCATTTCGCCCCATTTTTTTGCCTCATTGTAATCACCAAGGTCAAAATAAGCACTGAATATATTTGCGGAAATCCAGTTAGCAACTTGCCATTCTGGTTTTGGTTCAGGCAAAATATTCCAAGCTTTTTCATATTGTTCTAACGCCTGTGCATATTTTTTGTCATCATGCAACTCATTTCCTTTTTCAACAAAGGAGTTAACTTTGGATTCAATTCTTGGATTTTCGAGTTCTTTCATAGTGCAATACTCCTTTACTGGAAATACTGAGATTTTTCTTCTGGGCCAATAAAATCTCCAGAATGTTTATATCTGTCAGGAAGCAAGGCTCCCTGAGAGCGATTGTGACCATAATATTCAAGCTCATAATTTCTGGAGTCTCTCATAAAAGCTCTGACCTCACGAGATTTAGGTCCGTAATACCCACCTTTTTGGTTCCAATATTTAACTGCATCCGTTAAATGTGCCATATCAGCATCCTGTATACGGTACCATACTCCATCAGTTGAACTTTTAAACTGCATCCTATCACCAGAGCCTCTTATTCGCCCTTCACCTCGCATTCTTGCAATGACTTCACGTCCGGTTTTGCTATTTTTGCTGGGGGTTCTGCCCATGTATTTTTTTCGGCAACTCAGCCCCCACGGATCCACCCATCCCAGCGGGTTCGGCGCATACTGATAAACATTCAGCCCGCCGGCTAATCCAATCGGATCCTGGCTAATAAATCCCGCAATTTCAGGATCATAGTAACGATGTCGATTATAGTGCAGCCCCGTTTCAGCGTCAAAATACTGTCCCTGGAAACGCAGCGGGTTGCAGATACGATCGGCATAGACCTCCCCTTTCTCTCCCCATACGCCCGTCTTCTCTGACCACACTATCTCGCCCTGCAATGACGTCAGGCGGACCGGCGCGCCATTCGGGTCACAATGATAGTGCCAGCTCCCCTTCCTGCCCGCTTCCTGCGTCAGCAGCGCCAGCGGCTGAAAACTTCCCGGATAGTTGTTAATATCACCTGACTTAGAATATCTAAATAGCGAATATATTATGATTAATTCACTTTAATATCTCGTCTATCCAGATACCGCTGTAAAAAATAAGTTACCCCGCTCTGGGAATCACAATATCACAACAGTACATTTAATTAATTTATAACATAAATGTTTTTGTATTAAACTCTCAATATGCTCCCAATCTCCGCCACCTAATCCAGCTCCAATTTTTGGCATTTGTACAACCAATCGATTAATCAATGCAAACTCCGATAGTTTTTCAAGACATTCCTCAAGTGCGTGATATGATAAATATTGTTTTTTATCAGCATGGTTTTTTCTTATCCCATCTTGAGAAACCATATTAGCCACAAATATTCTATCCTTTTCATCTACAGATATGAACTGTATATCACCCAAAGTTAAATCTGATGTGTTAGAATATTTATCCAAATAAACCTTCTTGGCTGCCGGGTATTTTTTTGATAATGATAAAACGAATCCTTTCCCCCATTTCCCTTTGTTATTAACTATATGAGCAATGATAGTGGCAGAACTTAATGGGACAGCAGCATCTCCAGTTACATATTGAATGATTTCTTTTTCTTTGTGACCATTCATAGCTATTAACCACACAGCATCAAATTCGTCTTTTGATATAATCTGTGAATCAGATAGTTCTAATTCACTTTTTTTTCCATCATAAAGAAGGAAACCTATTTTATCATTTTCATCAATCAAAGAAGCTGATGGGTAATATAAGCTATCCAAAACACTTATCTGTCTTGTGGCAATTTCCCCCATAAACTCTGTATACAGGATGCCTTCCCCAGAAGTAAATTCCGCATTAGACTTATGATATTCAACCACAACTTGTGGACTTTCCACTGCTGACGATTCTATCCGAAACATTCAGTTCTCCTGTATTTGCAACTCTAAATGTATTTTTTCTTGGTTCTGTGACATTTAGCCCAGTTACATCTATTTCTACAAAATGAGTAATACCATTCAACTTTCTGGAATCACCATATATGTTACTTGCCAGTTGGCCCAGAGACATTTTACCTGTCCCTGAAGCATCTTTTAATGTCCTTCCGCCGATCATGGCTGGTGTAATATCTGTAAAATATTGCCCCTCACCATAACGCGCATGTATATCACCTGATGAGGCGCGAATAGTACCACTTTCCATAATCCCATTCATCCCCTCCTCGGTCGTATAATGATACAACGTCTTCGGTGTTAAACCTTTTGGATCTATATAACCCTGCGGGTTCGGCGCATACTGATAAACATTCAGCCCACAGGCTAATCCAATCGGATCCTGGCTGATAAATCCCGCAATGTCATGATGATAGATTAGATAGGGGAGTAGCCTTCCCCTTTAAAATAAAATCACCAGCAATATAATTTGCATGATTTTTATCTCATTATTGAGTTACCCAAACATGTTCACCAACATTATTTAAACATTTTAATCTATTGGGCATGTAAAAAACACATTCCCGTATTGCATTTAAAGGTTTAATTCCCTCTTAGCTGATTTCCCAAAAGCCTCATCATTTAATAATTCATTCAATGCATTATGAGCAGGAGTGGAATTTTTATGATAAACCAACAAAGAAAATGCCGCCTCTTTTACTAGAATGTAATACTCACCACGAATAACACTCAAGAAAAAATCCATGTCCGATTGACTGATACTCATCAGTGAAAATGCATTAATTATGTATACTTTGAGTTCTTCATCATCATCTTCAGCAACAATCAATTTTAATAATTCTTTCTTGATAAGCTCATCATTATACTCCCCTCTATAGAGCCCTAATATTTTAACTGCTTCTATTCGTAAAAGTTCATCTTCTGATTTGTCTTTGACAATATCAACCAAAAAATTAGCAAGCATTAGATCTAGTGAACTATTAAACCTTCGAAGATATTCAATCTTCTCAGAGTCACTCATTGATCTATATTTATTAATAATGCTTTTACCGTCATTCATAAAACCACCTTAGTCAATATGTTGCTTAAGTCAGCCATTCCATCCCCTTTTAAAATTCTATTGAAGGCTCTAATCTGGGGTTTGAATTCTCGAATGTCGGTAACTTTATTTGGCTTCTGCTTATGATGATATTCAACAGTACCCCACTCAAGCCCCACGGATCCACCCATCCCAGCGGGTTCGGCGCATACTGGTAAACATTCAGCCCGCCGGCTAATCCAATCGGATCCTGGCTAATAAATCCCGCAATTTCAGGATTATAGTAACGATGTCGATTATAGTGCAGCCCCGTTTCAGCGTCAAAATACTGGCCCTGAAAACGCAGCGGGTTGCTGATACGATCGGCGTAGACCTCCCCTTTCTCTCCCCATACGCCCGTCTTCTCTGACCACACTATCTCGCCCTGTAATGGCGGCAGGCGGTGCTGCCGGCTGCCAGTATCAAAAATACCCTGTGCCGCAGGCTGGAATCTTTTTTCCCGACATTATTCCATTTACTAAAAGGGCTTTCGCATTGCGAAAACCACACAGTAGCGTGGATTTTTATCATTTAAAGAAATAGTTCTTACTCTCGCTAAAAAATAAACTCTCTCGTTTTCGATTAATTTATAAAATTTCCACTATGCCCTTTTATTTAAAAAAAACTCAAGGTACTTCTTAGGTCTACCTTTAAATGCTCTCTCTTTTCCATACCTATAAGCATCGTTAAAATATTTGTAAGCTTCATCAAATTGCTCTAGCTCATAACAAACCATACCCAGATCGATGGCGCTGTATCTATCTCCGACCCTCTCGTTTGCAACGTCATTTCGCCCCATTTTTTTTGCCTCATTGTAATCACCAAGGTCAAAATAAGCGCTGAATATATTTGCGGAAATCCAGTTAGCAACTTGCCATTCTGGTTTTGGTTCTGGCAAAATACTCCAGGCTTTTTCATATTGCTCTAACGCCTGTGCATATTTTTTGTCATCATGCAACTCATTTCCTTTTTCAACAAAGGAGTTAACTTTGGATTCAATTCTTGGATTTTCGAGTTCTTTCATAGAGCAATACTCCTTTACTGGAAATACTGATATTTTTCTTCTGGACCAATAAAATTTCCAAAATGTTTATATCTATCAGGAAGCAAGGCTCCCTAAACCCTATGATTCCGTTTATAACTTTTTAATGCTTGACATTATAGATGTACAATCCAATTTATTATTGAACCCTGCATGATAATTAACCAAGCAGGGTATTAAAGAAGTACATCCTTAAATTAAGAGTATCATTACAATCCCGTAGATAACTTCATTCCTTTATTGACTGTTAGATTCATTATACTTCCAAAAAAATCTGAAAAGGCTTTATTTATAAGATAAAGATGGTTTAAATCATCATCATCACTAATATCATAGCTTTGTTTATTATCCTCAGCATGTAGGCAAGTCCGGTCCCAGTAATAAACTCCGGCCAAATCATTTTTAGTTATCAGGACATAGCCATTGTCACTTGGATCCATGCCAATTATTAGTGCACCATCAATATACGATATTTCATCTAGTAACTCTTCATTAATTTCAACTATATCAAAATTACTATTGCTAGTCTTATAACCAAGAAGCGCATCGAATGAAATAAAATCATTATCAACTTTGTCGAATGGTAGATCGCAATAGTCAGGTGCAACGATTCTATATCCATTGTATTTTTTTAAAAAATCTTTGTAATCATCAGGAAAAGCAACAGAGAAATGTTCCTCCAGATAACTAATATCTTGTTTATCAATACTTAATCCAGTCAAAATAGGCATTCTATAACTCCTGATATTATTGACAGTTGCTTTTTATTTTAGATACACCACCTCTATGGGTGAACCGGCGATGAATATTTTTGGGCACTTCCTGCATTGTGATGCCATTTTGATGATGATGCCACGTATTAAGATAATACTAGAAATATGCACCATCTGGTGGAGGTAGGGTAGAAAGTAAGGAACAATCATCATTTAACATACTTAATAAAGTCAGTAACGGTATCAATTTTCTTAAAACATAATCCCCCTCCTTTTTTCATCTAACATTGCCGCATGCAAATTACTAACAAAATATATTTAGCTCTTGTTACAAGTCCGTATGAAAGTATTTTTATGATTATTAAAGAATGATTTCCACACTACCATATCTATCTTATTTTAAACTACAAATGATACAAAACAGCCACTTCCCATTTTGTTTTGGTTCAGGAAATATTTTCCACTTTTTAATACTGACCTAAACTATAATCATATAAATTAGTTATTTTTCAACAAAAAAGTTCATCTTGGTACAAACGAGGAATTTTCAAACTCTCTTTAGTGCTATATCCTTCAAAAAAACGTGTGTCACTCCTGGATTCATTTAATAAATTTAGAATGACACTTTAATGCAAATTAATTATGGCAATTTCTTATATTTTTTTACGGTTAGATTCTACATCGTAAAAATAATCTTTACAAAATACATCTAACGCATTTTCGATTGCCACAAATTTCATTCCCTTGAACCCCTTTTCCTGAATGGTTTCTTTAACTTTTCCATTTATAATTATATAACCACCCAATAATGTTTCTCTAAATGAAAAAATATCATATTGAGATGCTGAATCATTAAATTTAATTTCAAATGGGATAATATCACCAAATTTATCTTCTTGCTCAACGTATTCAGGATAAACGTCTTCATCATCACTAACTTCAGGATACCGATCCAGATAGCAAACAAGTTCGGGGGTAACAACAGCTTCATATTCCTTTGTGTAAAGGCAAAAATTGTCTTTTGTGTATCCCTGATGAACAATTTTCGTAATTAATTCTTTTAAGCTATATGGCTTTATATACTCGAGTTCTTTCATTAGCATCTCCCTCCTGCTTTACGTACTCTGACTGGTTTTAGATTGTCCGTCAACCAACCATTCCGACAAACCGGGATATCTCCCTGTTGAACCAAATTGCATCTATGGCATGAATGTATTTAGAAAGAATACGATAAATAAACTTATCATGTTAAAAAGAAACCCAATGGAATAAAGGCATGCTGAAGTAGTAAATCAAGCATTAGTTAAACAACAAAACCGGGAAAGTCTAATCTTCTTTCCCGGTGTTTAATTTATCTATTTTTAATAATATCCAAACCATCGTCTAATATTTTAGTATTGTTAACATCCCCCCCACGATCTATATACCTAGACCATTTCGGATAATATTCCTTAAACAAAAGGTTACCGTCCTCCGTTAAATCAGAACTATACAAAACAAGATCTTCTCTTAGGCTACCATCCTCTTCAAACGGTTCTATTATAACTAAATTGTTTTCCTTTAGAAAATTCATTAATACTATTGTTATAGTAGTTATTTGTTCGCGATAAGACAAAGATTTACTTCTTTTCAATAAAGTTGAGTAATTAAATCTTAATAAATCCATGTTGTCACCTCCATTAATCAAGACGTATTATTCTAGATATATCGTCAGAAAGTTCTATCAATTTTTTTGTAACTGGATGACGGACAAAACCACCTCCAGCACTCCGAATAATTTCCTCTTTTGAAGATTGGGCGATTTTAGAAGCTGTTTTGCTAGTTACCTCTATTCCTTTCCAGCCATCCTTAGTCTTAACGACAAAATCAAGGATGCGAGAACCTTTTGTTTTACCTAGTTTGATTTCATCATCAACAAGACCAACAATTTTTCCCTGAGCATTACGTAAATGCCGCTGACTAATAACATTTTCAACACCGAAGATATTTTGCAATCGTGTTAAGAGTTTTGCTTCTCGGGCATCTCCATTAACTTTATTTGGTATACACGTTAGCCCCCACGGATCCACCCATCCCAGCGGGTTCGGCGCATACTGATAAACATTCAGCCCACCGGCTAATCCAATCGGATCCTGGCTAATAAATCCCGCAATTTCAGGATCATAGTAACGATGTCGATTATAGTGCAGCCCCGTTTCAGCGTCAAAATACTGGCCCTGAAAACGCAGCGGGTTGCTGATACGATCGGCGTAGACCTCCCCTTTCTCTCCCCATACCCCCGTCTTCTCTGACCACACTATCTCGCCCTGTAATGACGTCAGGCGCACCGGCGCGCCGTTCGGGTCACAATGATAGTGCCAGCTCTCCTTCCTGCCCGCTTCCTGCGTCAGCAGCGCCAGCGGCTGAAAACTTCCCGGATAGTACACGTACTCGCGCATACTGCTGAACAGCGTTTCCTGCGCTTTCTGCCGCTGCAGCCGGCTGCCGGTATCAAAAATGCTCTGTGCCGCCAGCGGTTCGCGGGTGATAGTGACCGTTTCCCCCGCCAGCGCGTCGCCCTGCCAGTAGAACCAGCGCGTCTCTTCCGCCGTCTGCTTGAACACCCGGCGCCCCAGCCCGTCATAGCCGTAACGCACCAGCCGCTCGCCCTTGCGCACCGCCACCAGCTGGCGGTTATCGTCCCAGCTGAAATCCTCTTTCTCGCCGTTATGCCGGACATCGCGCCGCTGTCGCAGCTCGCCCGCGCGATCGAATACATAACGCACCCCGCGCTGCTGCCCCTCGCGGAACCAGCCCCCGGCGCTCTCATTCACCGCCCGGGTCTGCGTCTGCAGGTGGCTGCCCGCCGCATCCTGCACAAACTGCCGCAGCGTACCGTCCGGCGCGGTATGGGCCGTCAAGCGCCCCACCGGATCGTAAGCGTAACGATCGCTGCCCCACAGGCTGTCATCGCGCCGGGTCAGGTTACCCAGCCTATCCCAGCTGAAGCCGCTGGCGAACAGCGGTAAATCATTCTGCAACACCTGCTGCGATGTCAGTTGGCCGAGCCGGTCGTAGGTGAAATGACGCGTCACCTCCGCCGACAGCTGCTCGCTGACCCGCCGCCCGGCCTCATCGTAACCCAGCACGATCGGCGCATCGTCATTCAGCTGGATCTGGCTCAGCCGGTCATACTCATCCATGGCGTAACGCACCTGATGACCGCTGTCGCTGCGCCGGGAGACCAGCAGGCCGCGCTCGTTATAGCCATAATGCAGCTGAAAACCGTCCTGCTCCTCCAGCAGCACCCGCCCGGCGTCATCATAGCGCCACGCCAGCCGCCGCCACGGATTCTCACACAGCACCATCCGTCCGCAGGGATCGTAATGATACTTCGCCTGCAGGGTATCGCCGCTGCGCCGCTCGCTTAGCCGCCCGCCGCGGTCGTAACCGTAGCGCACCAGCCGCCCCAGCGGATCCTCACGGCTGATCAGCCGGTTGCCTTTATCCCAGCCATAACGGGTTACCTGTCCCCAGTAATCGGTCTCCGCGGCGATGCGCCCCAGCGCGTCGCGGTCCAGCTGCCAGCGCTGACCGTTCTGGTTGATCACCGCCAGCAGGCGATCTTCCAGGTCGTACTGATAGCCAAGCGTCGCGCCATCCGGCGTCTCGCAGGCGGCCAGCATTCCGGTGCGGTTATAACGAAAACGGGTTATCTGGCCGGCTTCATCGGTGAAGTGAAGCGGTGAATCTTCCCGGTCGTAAGCGACGCGAATTTCGCCGCCCTGCGGATTAACCATCGCCACCAGCCGATCCTTGCTGTCCCAGTGGAAACGGCTGCTGCCGCCGCCGGCGTCAATACGCTCCTGCAGGGTGCCGCGCGCGGAATGCCGCAGTTGAGTGGTTCCCGCGCCGGCCTGGCTCAGCGCCTGCAAAAAACCAAACCGATCATAGCGATAGCGACTCTGCCCGGAACCCGGCACGTCCGCCGCGCTCAGCTGCCCGTACTCATCATACTGATAGCGCGAGGTAACACCGGTAGGGTCCGTTCCCGCCAGCAGGTTGCCGCGTTCGTCATAGTCCGAACGCCAGCAGGCGCCTTTCTCATCAATCAGCGCCAGCAGATCGCCGTCTTCATTGTAGGCCGCCTGAATCTGGCTACCGTCCGGCAGATGTTCGGCGATCATTCGCCCCTGTTCATCATACTCCCAACGACGCGTGCTGCCGTCCGGCTCAATGAGTTCGACGGTGCGGCCAAAATCATCGTAGTGGAAGACGGTATTGCCGCCGGTCGGATCGATCTCCGAAACCGGCAGGCCGTTATCATCAAAGCTGACAGACGTTACATGGCCGTTGGAATCGGTGATTTCCACTTCGTTGAGCAAGTCGTGCCAGGCGAAATGGTAATCCCATACGCCGCCGTCACCCCAGGCGTGAACCACCCGCCACTCGTCATTGAACTGGTAGTGGAAGCCCTGGCCGTTACGGTCGACATGGCTGGTCATATGGCGCTGTTGATAGTAGAAGCGCCGCGGATGCGAAAGCGCATCGATCTCCGCGCTCAATTGATTATCGCTATCGTATTCATAGCGGGTCAGCGGCGTGATTTCGTCATCCAGCGCGTTGCGCAGGCGTAGCCCCCGCAGGCGGCCATCCTGCCAGGTGACGAGGATCTCCCTGCCGCTCATGCCGCGCGTGCTGAACTCGCGAATACGCTCAAGCTCGCGCCCCTGCCAGTCGAACTGCCAGCCGTTACCGTTACGGTCCGCCAGCCGGTAAATCGCCAGCCGCCCGCGTTTACCGCAAAACTGCAGCCGCGCGCTCCCTTCCTGCTCAACATGCCAGAAGCATTCGCCATTGCGGGTTTCCCGCCACAGGCGGCTGCCGTCCGGCAGGCCGACAATACCCTGCTCGCGGCCGTCGGACTGCGGCAGTGCCGCAAACAGCGTCATCCCTTCCGGCTGAGTCAGCACCGCGACGCCTTCATCGGCCAGTATTTCAAGGCGGGTGTCCGCCGGGGTTGACCAGCCGTAACCGCACAGCCCTTCTTCATCGAGATCCGCCGACGAGTAGCTTCGCGTCCACGCCAGCGGCAGGCGGCCGGGTAACAGAAAATCCTCATGTTCCAGGCTCACGCTACCGTCGCGGATATCAACCGGTTCGGCGCGTAGCACCCGGCATTTCAGGACGCCGGGATCCATGTTGCGAAACAGCTTCTGGCGCAGCTTTTTAAACCGCCGCATAAACAGCCGCCACTGCGGCGTTTTTTTAACTTTCTTCAACCCCTTGCCCAACCCGCTTAACCCGGCGCGCATCAGCAGCGCCATCAGGTTGATGGTTGGCGGCCCGCCGACAATCACGTTGTTGGGAATCGCGAGGTTAAACGTAAGCGGCAGCGTCAGCGAGAGCGGCTTTGGTTTGCTCAGCCGCTTCAGGCGGAACGGTGGCACCATTCCGAGGATGTTACAGCTCAGTACCGGCATGCCGATGCGGGAAAACGGTTCACCATCGACGGCGACGGTTTTGCTACCCATAAACAGCTCGTCTTCCATCTGCGGGCCGCCGGGCGCGCGCAGCGGCGGCACCCACACGCCGCCGACCGGGATATGTACCGCAATACCGCCGGTCCCCGCGCTGGCGCGTTTGATGCTGTTGACGTGTACGGTAGTGCCCAGCAGCGGCAGATAATCAAACACGTCGAAAACGATGCCGATATGCGGCGTCGGCAGCGGCCAGGGATAAGTATGGATATCCAGGCCAAGCTGCGGGTCGAAGTGAGCGCCGGAGTGCATCAGACGCGCCTCAGAACATGGCGCGCAGCAGCGCGCGCAGGAAGGTGCGCACTTCGGTGGCGAACCCGCCGTCCGAAAGGCTTAAAAACAGGATTGCCAGCAGCGTCACGGCAACAATAATAATAATCCGGGTCTTCATAGCGGGTTGCTCCCTGCATTTTCAGTGGATGATGCATCGGTATTTCCCCAGGCAGGCAGGCTTTGCCATTCACCCGGCGGGGCATCAAAGGGGTGGGCGATCTCCGGCAGGCCGTTCCAGTGCGGATGCAGCTTCTCCCGCGCCAGGCGGATCACGCGGCGAAAGCTGTCATCGCCGCCGCGGATCAGTTTTTCCCGCGCTTCGCGGATTAGCGCGAACGCGGCTTCCAGCTGTAGCTGTAACTGCCGGTCCACGCGTTTTACCTGTTCGACGGCGGGTTCCCGCGGCAAGCGGTCTTCCGCCTGTTGGATTAAGCGCTGTTTTTCGCTTTGCCAGCGTGTCGCGCAGGCCTCAAGCGCCTCGGTCCGTCGTTTATCATGGATGCGCAGCAGATCCTGGAATGCCAGCGGCAGCGTGGTCTGGGCGCGCTCTTGCCGTGGGATCGGCTCCGCCGCCTGGATGGCGTGAGCATACTCCTCCATCGCTTTTGCCCGGTGCCCGGCGAGGTTGAGACAAAAACCGGACATCCGCCAGCCTTCTACGGCAAATACCGGGTGTGGAATGGTTTGCGCTTCGCCCGCCGCCCGGCGATAGCCTTTCGCCGCCTGGAGATACTCTTTACGCGCGAACCAGGCGCCGGCCTCGCCAAAAGTGCTTTGGGTACGCAGTTGTCCTTTAAGCGCCGGGTCGGCAATTTCGCCGCTGATGGTTTGCGCCTGACGGTAGTGATCGACGGCCCGTTGATGATCGTTACCTTTCAACCAACCGCCGGCGATCAGGTTATGCACCATCGCCTGCTGGTCGGCCCAACCGCAGCGCTGGGCGACGCCGAGCGCCATACCGCCGCGCGCAGCCACCTGCGCGGCGCTGCCTTTTTCCAGCAGCAGCATGGCGTCAGCCAGATAGCGGCGAAACAGCAGGCGATCGGGATTCGGATCGCTCTGCCCGCGCGCGGTTTGATGCATCACTTTCATACTGTCGACGTCATCGGTCAGCAGCCGTACCCTGCGTGGATGCGCCTCATACAGCGGCTGCCAAATCGGTTGCTCAAGCGTGTCGATAAGTAACAGTCTGGCGTTGCACGCCTCCTGCGCCAGCCAGCCGTTCAACCAGCGGTTCAACGCCTTTTCATCGCTGACGGCGGAGGGTTTCAGCACCAATACCAGATATCGTAAATCGTCATGAAATGTCGTCGCAAAATCCTGCAGCATCTGCCGCAACTGCGCCGGGCTATAGGTTGGGAGAAAGCGTTCGGCATCCCATATAGCGGCATCCGGCGTCGCTTCGTAGTGTTCCACAAACTCGCGCCCGAGCGCCTCGCTGTAGCCATAGCCGGTCTCGAACGGCGTGGTTAACCCCAGCAGCAGATCCGGCAGCGAGCGGCCTTCAGGATGCTGCTGCAGCGCGATAAAACCATCAAGCAGCGACTCGCCGCCGGCAGGCGTCCGCCAGATAAATAAGCGGATCTGCTCCGCCTGCTCGCTGGCGTCCAGCCAGCTAAGCTCAAGCTCGCTCATTACTTTTTCGGTCGGATTCTTCGCCGCGTTCATTCCCTTTCCCTGTCAGGCATTGAGCTCAATCTTTTTACCATTCACCATCACGCCAGCGGCGTTAATGGTGATCGTCGACCCGCCAGCGGTAATTTCCACGCTGCCGTTACTTATCAGAATGCCGCTTTCGCCCACGTTGATATGTACGGTATCGGTAGCGCTGTCGGTTACGCTCCCTTGCGTAAAGCGGGTATCACCGCCGGTGATGCTCAGGGTGCGCCCGGCGCCGATCGTCACCTCTTGCTTACTGGTGATGGTCTGCGTTTGCTTACCGGTCACGGAAATATCGTGATTGCCGGTCACTCCCAGCGTCTGGTTGCCGGTGACCTGCACGTTACGGTTCTGCTGGACGCTGACGCTTTCGTTACCCTGCACCTGGCGGGTGCGATCCTGTACGACCGTCAGTGACTGCTTGCCTTCGACGGTCGCGGTATGGTCGCTTTTCACCGTGGTGGTATGGTTGCCGCTGATGGTTTCATCGCGGTTCTGCTCAACGCTTAGGGTCTCATTCCCCTTCACGCTTTCGGTACGGTTCTGCTCAACGGTGGTGGTTTCATTACCATTGATGGTTTTGCTGCGATCTTTGCCGACGGTAACGCTTTCATTGCCATCCACCGTGCGGGTGCGGTTCTGTTTGATATGGCTGGTTTCGTCTTTGCCGACGGTTTTGGTGCGGTTATTGCCGACATCATGGGTCTCGTCGTTTTCGACTTCAGTATCCATGTTGCGCTCGGCGTGCAGCCAGAGCTGCTCTTCGCCGGGTTTATCTTCAAAACGCAGGGCGTTGGCGTTGTCCGGCGAACCATCCTTTGAGCGGCTCATAAAGCCCATTTGCGTGGCTGCCGCCGGTAGCGCCCACGGCGGCATACTGGCTTCGTTATAGACGCGGCCAATGACAATCGGCCGGTCCGGCTCACCGTTAATAAAGTCCACCACCACTTCATCACCGACGCGTGGGATCTGCACCCCGCCGTAACCCTGGCCGGCCCAGGCGCTGGAAACGCGCACCCAACAGGAGCTATTTTCATCGCCCTGGCTTTCGCGGTCCCAGTGGAATTTCACCTTAATCCGGCCATATTTATCGGTCCAGATCGATTCTCCTTTCGGCCCTACCACGCGGGCGGTTTGCGGCCCGTAGGTGCGCGGCCAGTCGGTCCTTGACGCGGGGACAAATGGCGTCGCGGCGGGAATAACGGTGAATGCGATGCGGTGCTGCGCGGTATTTCCGCCGCCGGAGGCATACTGATTCTCTTCAAAATCATAGCGGGCGCCCACCACCAGCCATTTAGCGTTATCAGCCATGTTAGGCGCATGCGTCAGGGTAAACGTGTGTCCCGGGACGATACCGGTCGCGGTGGCGATACCCTGCGTTTGCTGCTGTTCGGCCTGCCAGGACTGCTGACGAATACGGGCGTAGGCTTCGCCGTCGCCGTGCTCCATAAAGCGCCCCGGCCAGTCGTAAACGTCGATTTTGCCCGGCGTCGGCGAGACCGGATTCTGCAGCGTTTGCAGCATCCAGGCGTGGGGCTTGCGAAAATCATAGTCATCGGTGCTGTAAAGCCCCGGCGTGACGACGTGGCTCGCCATCAGCTGGCTGATGCCCTCTTCGCCGACCGCGCCGCCGCCCGGCTGCGCATGCCAGGGAATAGTTTCATAACCTGGGAAGGATTCAGCCTGCTGATAGTCATCCATCAGCACCAGGGTGTGGCCGTCTTTATCGTGGCGGAACAGATAGCTAATACCTTCCAGCTCCAGCAAACGGCTGATGAAATGGAAGCTGCTTTCCGCATACTGCACACAATAATCCCACTGCCGGTAGCTACGCGTAAGTTTGTCCTCAAACTTAACGTTATGCTCGCTAAACAGTTTGGCCACGATATCCGGCACCCGCTGCTGCTGGAAAATACGGAAGTTGCGGTCGCGCATCATCGGCCAGAAATCGGGTTCCAGCGTGGTCTGATAGACGGCGTAGCGCGTCTCGCCAAGATCTTCGGCGCGTACGGTAACGGCGGTGATTTTGCCGGAAAGATAACGCTCCTGTCCCCATTGGCCGGGAACCGCCACCGTCATGTTTTTGCCGAGCATGGCCTGACGGTCGATAGCAAAATCCTGGCTGAGTAAATCGACCTGAAAGTGGAAAGGTTCGGACAGTTTCTCCTGCCCGCTGAATTTCCAGAATAATAACGAGGAGCTGTCGACAGATGACAGGATCGATATCCGATTAACCATATGGATTCCTTTATGGTGCAGGCAGCCGCGGGGCTAATTCCTTAAGATTAATAAATTATCCTGAATATTTATCAGAAGTCATCTCTCTGCCCGAGATTTCACCCAGGAATACTCTTAATTATTCAACTCTGTGCTTTTGTTCATCTTTATACCGTCATTATTAGTAGTGGAGCTTTCTTAACAGGCGTTAATTACTGGTTTGACTTATTAGAAACGGTAATGAGGTAAGTCTGAAAATAGTCTCCTGGCGCGAAGAAATATGTTTAAACCGGCCCGGACGCTTTAAAATAACCGCGGCTGCGAACTGCCATCACAGCCATTTGCTCACCGGCCTGCTCTTGCATACGGTCGGCCGGTGAGCAATCCCTGGTCGTTAATCGCTCAGACATCCCCTGTCTCGTTAATATCAGATCCTTTACCTCAGTCATATTCAGATTGTTTTTACATAAAATCGTCGCGCTATTTTCGCCAGCTAAACGGCGCAGTCGCTAATATTAGCGATGAGGTAATCTATTGTTTATCAATCGGCTTCAGACATAAAACCCCCGCCTGCCGGGCGCTGGCGCAGGTTTTGATAAGGTACGACCCTCTTGATCTCTGCCATCGATCTACAATACTGTATATACATACAGTAAAAATAATCGGTGATCATCATGCAGTTTTTCACACTAACCGAACTACGCCAGATCGTGGCACTCCCCCTGTTCAGCGATCTTGTTCCCTGCGGTTTTCCTAGCCCCGCGCAGGATTATGTTGAACGGCGTATCGACCTGAATGAACTGCTGATTCAGCATCCTGGCGCCACCTACTTTGTGAAATCAAGCGGTGACTCAATGATTGGCGCTGGCATTGGCGATGGTGATTTACTGGTGGTGGATAGCTCCCGCAAGGCCGTCCATGGCAGCATCGTTATTGCCGCAGTGGATGGGGAATTCACGGTTAAGCGCCTCCAGTTACATCCTGTTGTCATGCTAAAACCTGATAATCCCGCCTACCAGCCGATTATGCCAGGCAGTGAAGAGTGTCTGGAAATCTTTGGCGTGGTGACCTACATCGTGAAATCGGCGGGCTGATCGTGTTTGCCCTGTGTGATGTGAACTCATTCTATGCTTCCTGTGAAACCGTCTTTCGCCCGGACTTACGCGGCCGCCCGGTGGTTGTTTTGTCCAATAATGACGGGTGTGTGATTTCACGTTCTGCGGAAGCTAAACCGTTTGTGAAAATGGGTGAACCGTACTTTAAACAAAAAGATATCTTCAGACATCATGGCGTGGTTTGCTTCAGTAGCAACTATGAACTCTACGCCGATATGTCCAACCGGGTAATGACGACGCTTGAAGAGATGTCGCCTCGCTGTGAAAAATACTCCATTGATGAAGTTTTTTGCGATCTTACCGGCGTGCGTAACTGCCGCGTTCTTACCGAATTTGGACATGAGCTCAGAGCCACGGTGCGGCAACGCACACACCTGACGGTGGGCGTCGGAATAGCCCAGACAAAAACGCTGGCTAAACTGGCGAATCATGCGGCAAAACGCTGGCAACAGCAGACAGGAGGCGTGGTTGACCTGTCGAATGCGGAGCGGCAAAGAAAATTGATGGCGGCGCTACCGGTGGAAGAGGTTTGGGGAGTGGGTCGACGCATAGCGAAGAGGCTTGAAACGATGGGGATCCGGACGGTATTGCAGCTGGCTGACACGGATATCCGCTTCATCAGGAAACACTTTAATGTCGTACTGGAAAGAACCGTCCGTGAATTACGCGGCGAGCCCTGTCTCGAGCTGGAAGAGTTTGCCCCGGTAAAGCAAGAGATTATCTGTTCCCGTTCGTTCGGCCATCGCATCACCGAGTACGAAGAAATGCGTCAGGCCATCTGTAGTTACGCTTCCCGGGCTGCAGAGAAACTTCGTCAGGAACATCAATACTGCCGGTTTATCTCCGTCTTTGTAAAAACGTCGCCCTTCGCGCCTGATGAACGGTATTACGCCAATAATGCCTCGGTCACCCTGCTTACCCCAACGCAGGACAGCAGAGATATTATCGCCGCCGCGACGCGTTGTCTGGATGCCATCTGGCAAAGTGGCTGTCGGTACCAGAAAGCCGGGGTGATGCTGGGCGATTTTTATAGCCAGGGCGTCGCGCAACTTAATCTGTTTGACGAAAATGCGCCGCGAAAAAATAGCCAAAAACTGATGGAGGTGCTGGACCGCCTGAATGCTGAGGACGGACGTGGGACGCTTTACTTCGCCGGCCAGGGTATCCAGCAACCGTGGCAGATGAAGCGGGAAATGCTCTCCCCGCGATACACCACCCGATATAGCGATCTGCCCACGGTTAAATGATTCCCCGACAGGCCAAACCTTAAATAAAATCAGGTTTGGCCATCATGGCGTCCGTGAGGTTATTTATGGAATATAAAATTACGCAGCGCGTTTCTCACTTCTCCTTCCGCGGTTGCAGAACAAGTTGATGATGGCTGGCCTCAATGACGCGCGCGCGGTCCGGGTCAAGATCCTCACGGGCAAGCACCAGCTTCCAGTCGTTTTTCGTCAGATCCGGCGCCCGGAACAGCGCCACCACGGCAACATACTGCGCCTGTTCATCCAGCGGCATGGTGAGACTCATCTCCGTTCCCGGTTTGAGCACCAGGCTGCGGCTGGCCAGTTGGTCGTCTTTTAATATCTCCTCCCCCTCCGCCGCCAGCTGCTGGTAAACCGTCTTATCGAAAGTCTTGCGATCCTTCAGCACATAGACCCGCACCATCACCGGCTGGGAGGCGCTGTTATCCTCACGGTTATCGGTGTTTAACGCATTGCGCGCGCTAAAATCCAGACGCAGCGTTTTCACCTGGCGATAAAATACTGACTTTACGGCGGACGAAGCGCCGTCGCTGATTTTCTGTGTTAGCCCGCAACCCGCCAGCATGAACGGCAGAAGAATCAGTGCGGATAGTTTAAGCGAAGTGATATGCAACACGTTGGTTTCCTTGTGATAATGATGCAAGCGGCATGCCGCGGTAGCCGCCCAGTTCCGTGGTAAACGTGGCCGGTAAATCCGGCGGAATCGCGTCCCCCTCCATGCCCAGAACGCCGCTGATGCCGAGCATAAACGGCGTTTCGCCGAGTACCGGCGCGGGCAACAGCGGCGTGGGAAGCGTTAAGGTGATTTTGGCCTTATAGCGCCAGCCGAGATAAACCCGCAGCAGAACCAGAAAGTCCGCATAGATTTGCCCTTCCGGCATCCAGCCTGCGGCCTCGGCGATATCATCGGTGTACAGCGCGATCAGCAACTGGCTGGCAATCTCGGTCGTTTCATCGCCCAGCACCGTGTAGCCATCAAGCAGGAAATCGTTATCGCCGTAAAAACCCAGCGGCTGCGCCGGGTACACCGTCCGTGGGCAGTGCGGCGACGCTTCCGCCCGCGTATGGGGCGCCAACAATCGTACCAGCGCCTGAATCCCCTCTTCGGTACGCGCGGGCAGGCGCATCACGCTGAGTAATGCCAGAAAGCGAGATACCGGCGCGGCAATATGCTGAGCGGTGCCGGGAATGCCAAGCCCGATCAGCCCCAGCAGGCTCTGTGAAGTACGGTCGCGACCGCCGTCTTCAAAGGTTGCCGGATACGAGTATTTGCGCCAGATGCGATAAAACTGGCTCAGAATGCGGTGGTTAAAAATATCGAGAAATGCTTCCTGCGCCTCATGCCCTTCTCTTTGCTGCGCAATATCATCCAGCCAGGCGGTGGGCAACGGCGAATCGACACCGTATAGCCCCATAAAGGTGGTGCGCAGCGTCGGCGGCGCGTCGGGATGCGCCTCATCATACTCCACCGCTTTGAGTTCGCTGACCGGAAAACCCATCCCCGGATGCGGGCGAAAGCGTACCGGATCATCCGCCGGGTTTAGCGTGCTGCCTAATGCCGGTGCGCCGGGTCGCGATTTTTCCAGTAGCTGGCAGAAGCGGTAAAAGTTGATGCGCTGAATATCCCGCTCAAGCCGCGGGCTCAGCCGGGAATGCGGCGTTTGTGGTTCTCCTGCCATTCGAGACGCTCTCCGGTAGGTTGCAGTATCAGAATCAGACGATTAAACAGATGGATGTCGGTATACAGGGCAAAGAAGCGGTTGAGCATCTCGCCAAACAGGCAGATGTCGCCGTGCCCGGCGAAGCCGTTACCGTCGAGCGTCACCTCTATCTGCACGCCGCGTAGAAAGTGCCCCTCGGCAAAACGTTCCACCTCACAGTGGCTCACGTCGACGATCGCCTGCAGGCGACGGCGGTTCATTTCGTTGTCCGTCCAGTCGTACAACGCCAGCGCGCCGCGCAACACCTCGGCGTTATCCATCATCCACAGGAAGCTGCTGCCGAGATGGCTCAGTACCCGCCAGTGAAAACGGTCGCGATCCGGTGGATAACACGGCAACGTCGGCGCGCTGAGATTGCGCACCTGGAGTCGCGACGTCGTGGATTTGACCACCGTGTCCAGCAGCGTGCTTTGCAGCGCCCGCCGCGGCAACTGGCCGTTGGTGCCGATCAGGCTCAATGACAGGGTTTCATTCTGCGGCACGCGATGCTGGTCAAACGCCTCGCCGCCCAGCGTCAGCCAGGTATCATGCAGCCCGGACGGGCCACGTTTAACGCGCGTGTGGTAATAATATTCCGGCGCATCATGGCGCAACATGCCGCCTTTGTGGCGAAAACTGGTAAACGGCACATACACTTGGGTGCCGGAAAGACGTGAAGAGGTGACGGACTCCACCGAATAGATTTCGGTGTGTCCATCCTGGACGCGCATGGGGCGCAGCAGATACTCACTTTGTAGTGAATCCAGATGCAGCGGATCCGACTCCAGCGGGAATAGGTTAATAACCGGGCTGCAGTGTAAACGCAGATGTTTCTCTGACAACGCATACTCCTGCGGCCACGGTTTATCCAGCACGACCTCGATCTCAAACCATCCCGGCGCATCAGGAAACGTCATATTCTCCAGCCCGCACAGCGCGACCGACATAAATTTTTCACGAAAGCTGAAATACTCCAGCAGCAACTGGTAGCCGCTGAACCCGCCGCTTTGGGGCAGCAGCGCATCATCATGGCCAAAACCGCAAACGGCAAAATGGGCCGCCAGCGGCCTGCTATCGGCCTCCCCCGCCAGACGTATGCCGATGCGCGCCACATTCAGGGTCAGCGCTTCATGCAGCGCGCAGGCCAATGGCGCGTCGGCATTCAGATACAACGGAATACGGCTCAGGTCGAGCACCCGCCAGTCCACCAGCGCGCTACAGTCAAAACGCAGACAAATCGCCTGGCGGCCGTCGGCCTGCGCCCTGACGCTGGCGCGGGAGAGCGCGAGCGGCTGTAAGGTTAGCGGCTGGGTCGTGGTGTAACGGCAGCGGGTGCCCGTCTCGCCGATGGGCCGGGAGATCACTTCCGTTCCCTTCTTCAGCCGCTGCGGCTCTTTCATCTCCCGCCAGTCGACGCTGAACTCCACCATCGCCAGCGACGGAATGGTACGGAGATAATGCGGCCAGATCATACTCACCAGCCCGCCGGTCAGCTCCGGCAGGTCGTCGTCGAGCTTTTCGCGCAGCCGCCCCATCAGGAAAGCAAAACCTTCGAACAGCCGCTCAACATAGGGATCGCGGGCGCCGGCTTTATCGAGGTTTAACGCCGCGGCGCGATCGGGATGGGCGCGGGCAAACTCCTCGCCAGCCTCACGCAGATAGCGCATTTCAGCGTCAAAATAACGCAGAGTTAAATCGTCCATGGAATATCTCAGATGTCAGAATTGAAAAACTCGCTGCTTGTAAAGCAGCGCTTGCAGCGTGAATGTCGGCCCTTATTCCTCTACGTCACCGTCAGCAAACGGTTCTGCTTGGGGGGCCTCCACGATGAAAATCTGTGTCGGCAACGTGAAGTTTCGCAGTTTCAGCAACGCCAGCGGGCCATCGCCGAGTTCGGTACGCAGCAGCCACTGCAGTTGCCGGTTATCCGGCGTATTGACCGTCAGACGAAACAGCCCATCGCCGATCTGCTGACGCTTCATTCTCTCCAGCATACGCAGCGTGCCCCACGGGCCGCTGTCGTTCGCCAATAGCCGAGCGCCCGCCGCCACTGAGCTCCAGCTCAGCATCGCGCCGGGTTTGTTGATAGTCCCCGGCCAGCGGAAACTTTTCCATTCGGCAAGCTGGTTAAAGTAGTGCAGATTCTGGCCGTCGAGGGTGAGTTGCGTTTCAACAATGCCCGGCGTCGCCACCCCCTGTAGTTCAAACCCCATTCCCTGACTGCCGTCGGTAAACAGGATGTCGGACAAGGAACTCAGTTGATTAATCGCCTTCAGGAAGGCCGGATTGAAAGTCAGCCCCTGACTGTGCGCGCTATCGGCCACCCAGCGGCTACCCTCCCGGTTGAGCACGCCGCCCAACTGTCGGGCAAGAAACTGGTCGATTCGCCCGCTATCGCGACGGATGAATGCCGCCAGCATCGGTAGCGAGACATCGTTTTTGCCCGCGGCAAACGGATAGCGGCCGTCGAAAGCCGAATGCCAGTTAGCGACCACAGAACGCTGCCACGCCTCGTTCAGGCTGGCAGCCGATGGCTGCAGCACCGTTTCCCAGGCCTGCGTCAGCGGCTGGACGAACATGGTCTGGCCGAAACCGCTCCACTCTTCGCCGAGGCTGGCCGCCACCAGGCTGCCGTACTCCTGGGTGTCGGTCAGGTCGACGCTTTTACCCTGGAACACGGTCTGCGCCAGCTGCTGCATCATCGCCTGCGGGTCGGGGGCGTTTGCCACCTGCTGGAGCCGCAGGCGTACGCGGGTCAGGCGCGTCAGCCAGGTCTGTAAACTGAGGGTGCTGTCTGCGGCGACCACGCTTTGAGAGGGATTTTTGCCCATCAGCGCCAGCAGCGGCCCAAAGGTACTCTCCAGCGGGCCGCGCGCGCCGCCGGCCTGCTGGTCGATAAACGGCTGCTTATCCTTATCGAGTAGATTTTTTGCCGATTTCACCAGCGAATCCGCCACGCCCTCACGCTGCTGCCCGGTCTGCCCCTGCCAGGCAAGGGTATTCATCAACGCAATCAGCGGCGACTGACGAACGTCGCCCGCCAACGTCAACTGATCGGTCACATCGGCAATATTGCGCGCCGGATTCAAGCGGATGCTATTGAGAAAACCCAACCACGCCCCGGCGAAATCGGTGAAATAACGATCGGTCAGCCGCTGTTTCAACGCCTCCGGGGAGACGTCGCCGCTGACGGTCTGGCGGCTATCGCTCAGCACCCAGTCGATCTCATCGCGCCTGGTCGCCACCGCCTTATCGATCGCCTCGCGCACGCCGCCCTCCCACGCCTGACGGGTAAACATCCCCGGCACCACCTCTTCCGTGGTAAACAACCGGCTGGCATTGGTCTGCGGCGTCATGTCTTCCAGCGTCATGTCGGCATAGTTACGGCGCACCTGCAGCAGCATGTTCTCGTAAAGTGTGCTTTCGGCGTTGCGCCGCCCGATTTGCGCCAGCAGCACCTGACGCGCTTGCGTCACCAGCACGGCGTCCGGGGTGATTCTCCACGTCGGCTGCGACGGCAAGTTGTCCATATAGAAGCCCCATAAATCGGGGGCGATGCTCTGCCATAGCGCCGGGGCGACTCCCTGACACGTCTGCTGCGCCGCGGTCATTGCCTGGCGGTAAAACGCCGCATCGGCTTTGTCCGGACGCGCCATCATCAGATAGGCCTTTAACTGGTCATAACCCGCTTTCGCCAGCTGCGCCCGCTGCGGGCTGCGCGGCGGCAGGTTGACCAACACCGTCAGTTGCCGGGTCAGCGCCTGCGCCGCGGCGTCGCGGATCAGGCGCTGGTTAGCCCGCCCATACCACGGCAGCAGCGCGGCAGAAAGCGGCGCATTATGATTAAGACCAAAGCGCTGATACCAGGGCGTGCCGTTGGCGAGCTGATTCTGTAGACGGCCGATATCGTTGCGCAGCACCTGCAAATCGATCAGCTGCTGGTCGTTAACGACGGGCTGCCGCAGCAGCTGTACCCGCTGGGTGGCGCTGACAATTTGCTGGCGGTTGACGATAAAAGAGAGCAGGCTTCCCGCCGCCCACAGAGCAATCAGCGCCAGCAGGCCGACGCCGAGGGAGGGGCGCCACGCCACCCCCACCGGCACGCCGCGCGCGCGGCCGCAGTCTGCGATGATCCCCTGCCAGACGGCCGGGGCCGGCCAACGGTGGGGATAGAGCCCATTGTCCACCGCTTCTTCCGCCTTTAACGAGGGGCTGAGCAGCAGACCACGGAGCGGGATCTGTTGCAGATGCCCGGTAAGCCACGGCGTCAGTAGCGTCTTCCAGCCGCTGATACCACCCTCCTTCAGCCATTTAGCGACACGCAGCAGGTAATCGTGGGACGAATCAGCGCACAACTGCTGGGTCCCCTGCGCCAGCATGGCGGGCAGAATGGCGCGAAGCTGCCGTTCAACATCCTGCGGGACGGCCCGCGGCGGGAACAACGCCCCCAGCGTCTGGGTAATGCGCGTATCCTGCGGCCAGTCGCTGTCGTGGAGTTGCCACAGATAGACCGGCGGCTGGTAGCGCAGAACCTGCGCAACCTGCTCCAGCGTTCGCAAATACCCGTCCAGGGTCGCGGCGGTGGCCTGAGCATTGTCCAGCGCCAGCACGATACCATCCAGCGGCCGGCGGCCGCGCAGCCGACGCAGGGCGCTGAGCCGCTCGATATCCACCGTCGCCGACAGGCTACCGCCGTGAATTAGCACCGTACCGCGGCCCTCCAGCCATTGCTGTTGCGCAAGGCCTGGAGCGATGGCGGCAATCTGCGCCGCCTCGCCAGCGACCCACAGCAGGCGGACCTTATTGCGCCACAATCGGCCGTAGCGGCGACGGAGAAAGTGCTTTAAGGACGCAAACGGCTGCGCCGGTTTTGTCTGCTGGCTAATAAAAGTCTGCGTCTGACGCTGTTGCCCATCGGCTTTTTGCCTGATAAACAGGTGGAAAGCAATAAAGCCCAGTATCCAGAGACAGAGACCATACGCCCAAATCAGGCCACAGACGGTCACTATCTCGCGGATCGCCGTCCACTGCAGCGTGCGGTTGGCGTGCCAGTTCCACCATCCCAGACCGCTCAGCAGGACCACAATTGTCCAGACGGCAAGACACAGGGTCGCGGTAGCCGCTACGGTCATTACCGCGGCATTTTTTTCCTTGAACATAAAATTGATGATTCCCTTAGCCACGGGCGTGCATCATCACGCCCGTATAGCGTTATTAAGGATACTTAGCGGATATAATGAATATGGCGATAACGAATTAAGGCAGCAGTATTTTAAAAGCCTCGTTTTTTATATCGCGATATATTTTACCCAGCACGCCCGATACCGTATTCAGATCTTTCATATCCGTTCGCGCCTGCACTAATATATCGCCAACATTAATATCTATAATCGCTTTTACCCGCTGGCCAAATTGTTTCACCGAATCCCACGTATCGTCATCGTTATCGTAAATAGTCCGCGACGCAAAATAACCGTGCGAAAACGAGGAGTGCAGCGGGTCGTGATTATATTTGGCCAGCGTGTCATGCACGTAGTTATCGTAAAAATCCAGCATCGTCGGCGAGCCCATCAGCGCCGCCCGCCGGGCATCGCCGCTTTTC
>PJTY01000174.1_pt1 | contig 45438 bp, 32 predicted proteins | sample 1512121 | NCBI WGS metagenome assembly PJTY01 (sample SAMN08177680, study PRJNA422409) | Soil metagenome, whole genome shotgun sequencing project. | isolation source: Soil enriched (2) on filter paper: alkali lignin treatment | place: USA: Madison | collected 2015-01-15 | reverse complement strand
GCCTTGCATCGTTTTCCTGACAGTCGACGCAAGAACGGTCCGGCAAGTCGGCCGGGTCGGTCTCTGCATAACATAGCGACATCAAGGAGAGCATCGATGAATCGGCGTGATTCAAACCCGGCCAGCCGACAGTCCGGCGGATATCGTGACGAAAGCTCCGATTGGGAATCGCCGCGTCAGGCCAGCCAGTGGCAGGACGACGCGCCCCGGCAGGCCGGAGGTTGGGACAACGACGAAGGACGCGCGCACCGCGATGACGCGGCGCGCCGGAATTCCAGGCGAGACGAGAACGATGCGCGTTGGCGCACCGACGAGCACGGAGATTCGCGTTATCGCGAGCGTGGAGGCTATGGCTCGCAGGCGCGTGGCCAAAGTTACGGCGAAGGCCCTTACGGTGGCGACCGTCGTCCGGCAGGCAGCGAGCGAGGCTATCGTTTCTCGGGCGAACGCGAGGTCTATCCGATCCGGGAATATGACGCCAGCGGAGGCAATGACTTCGCCGATTTCACCGGCGAGGACTACGGCGGTCGCGATTTCTATGCTCGACGCGGCGGAGGCGGCGGCCTGAGTCCCAGCTTCAGCTATCGCCCGACGTTCGACACGTTCGGTCGGGGTTATTATGGCTCGCGCTCCTCTCGAACCGACAACGAGCAGGGTCGGCGCGACTACGGCGACTGGCGCGAATATGGCGAGGAACGCGGCTTCTTCCAGCGGGCGGGCGACGAGATCGCCAGCTGGTTTGGCGACGAGGATGCCGCGCGTCGCCGCGAGCAGGACCATCGCGGTCGCGGCCCTTCGGACTATACGCGTTCGGATGAACGCATCCGCGAAGACTTGAACGATCGCCTCACTCAGGATTGGCGCGTGGATGCGACGAACATCCGGGTGCTCGCCAAGGATGGAGAGGTCACGCTCGACGGTACGGTCGGCAGCCGCCACGCCAAGCGCCGCGCGGAAGACCTTGCCGAGGAGATATCCGGCGTGAAGCACGTGCAGAACAATCTGCGCGTGATCGGCGCGACGGATTGGACCGATACCGGGCAGGGCGGATCGACCAGCTCCGCAAGGTCGAGCACCACGACCGGGTCGGCGACCAGCACGAGTGCATCTACTAACCCAACGTCTGGATCGACGACGGGCAGTTCATCCTGATCCTTGGCGATCATTGGAAATGGCCGTGGCTCCCTTTGGGAACCACGGCCATTTTCGTTATCGGAAGGCTTCGGACGGCGCTTGCGTAATGGGAAAGTGCCTCTCCCACTAATGGGAAAGTGCCTCGGCGAGGCCGTCGATCTCGGTCTCCGGGATGCGGCGGGCGATGACAGCCATGGGATCGCGCGGCTTTCGGGCATCGACCACAGTCTCCTCGCCGCGCCATAGGCGCAGGCGCGCGGCGAGGTATTCCGGGCGCTGGCCGGACAGGAGCGGAGCCGTCTTCCCCGGGGCGTGACAGGAAAGACAGGCGGGAAGCTGCTTGTCCGGCAGACCCCGGTCTGCGATCGAATGACTCCTGGCGGGCGAACCGGCGCGGAGGCCGGGCAGGTTCGCGAAGTATCTTGCCGCCGCGCGCATTTCGGTTTCGGTCATCCCGGCGGCCGCAACCTGCATGACTGCCCCCTCGCGCTTGCCGGAAGCAAAGTCGCGCAAGGCGGAAAGGAGGAATGGCTCTTTCTGCCCGGCAATGATCGGGATGTCGGCTTGTCCGCGCCCCCTTCCGTCGCTGCCGTGACATCCCGTGCAGCGCGCGAGCGGTCCCGGAGGAGCCGCCGTCAAGGCCCGATAGTCTTCGGCGCTCATGTCCGGCAGGCAGCGCAGGAAACCGACCATGCGGCGCACTTCGTCGGGGCGCTCGCCGGCGGGCCAGGCGGGCATGCCGGTGTATTTGACGCCGTGGCGCACGATCCAGAAAAGCTCGCGGTCGCTGTAGTGGCCCACCGTTTTGGCAAGATCCGGCGCGGGCGGGGTGGCCGCCTGCATGACCGGGGAAGGCGGCGTGCCGGGGGCGCCATGACAGACCGCGCAGGATTGGTGGAAATGCCCGGCGGCGCTGACCGGAGCGCCGTCGTCGCGAACGGCTTGCGGCGTCTGGAATGTGCTGTAGGTCCGCGCCGAATTCTGCATGGTCCAATGCAAGAACCAGTCGGTGATCGCCCAGTGGCCCGACGAGGCGGCGATCGGGAACAGTCCCGACCAGGCGAACCCCATGCCGAGCAGGGCGAGGGCGGCAAGGCCGAGCACGAGGCGTTTCCAGGTCAGTCTGATCGTCATGTCGAGGTTTCCGGCCGGGTCCTGAGCAGCCCGGCGAGCAGGGCGAGGCCGCCGAGAAGATAACTGGCGCCGCCGATCACCAGCATGGCCACGCCGCCGAGCTGCTGGTCGGCGAGGGCATCGAGACCGAAGGGTGCGGCATGGTGGTGCATGGCGTAGAGCGGACGAGGCGCAAGACAGATCAGCACGCCAAGCAGTGTCATGTGCATCGATGTCAGGAGCAGTGCTCCGATCCCGGCGGCGCGGTTCGGGGCGTGGATCGCCGCGCTCCAGAGCAGGAGTCCGGCGGCAAGGAAAGTGGCATGTTCGGCGGCGGCGAGGGCGGGGAGGTTCATGGTCAGGCGCCGCAGCGCGGGCAGATGCCAGGACCAGACCGCCAGGAGTTCGACCAGCATCATCGCCATGGGCGTCACTGCGCGGGGCCAGCGTTTGGCGAGATCGAGCGGGCCTCCCGCCAGACCGAAAGCCAGCAGCGGCGCGGAGACGGCGATCGCGATCATGTGCCCGGTCATATGCCCGGTCATATGCCCGGTCATGCCCGCGAGCGCGATTGCCCAGCCCGGCGGCAGCAGCGCGAGGCCTGCAACGAGAGCCGCCCGCTTCACCGGCAGTCTCCGATGAAAACCACGGGCAGGGCGGTGAACAGCACCCCGACGAAGCTCAGGCCCGCCAGCAGCAGCGTGGATTTCGCGAGGAAGCGCAGACGGTCGATGTCGGTGCCCTGTTCGTGCGGAGGGGGATTGCCGCGCAAACGTGTCTGGCGGTGGGCGATCCAGCCCGAGGCCGAGATGACCACCAGCGCCAGCCCTGTTCCGACGACGAAGAGCGTGGGAAACTCGGCAAAGAAGCCTGCCTTGGCACAGGATACCGCCGCCCAGAGGTAGGCGAACAGGAAATGGGTCGCCCAGACGATCGGCGGGACGATCAGCGTCCAGAGCGTGACTTGCAGCCGCTCGTGCCACTTGCGCTTTTCGTCGCTCATGCCACCTCCGGGAACAGGCCGATGGTGGCGTAGGCGACCACGGCGGTGAGCGCGAAGAAGTGCATGTAGACCGCGACGTTGCGGATATCGGCGTCGTGGCGGGGCGTCATCCGGCCCGCGAGGCTGCGCGCCAGGACATAGGCCTGCATGATCGCGGCGACGGCGGCATGGAGGCAGGTCCAGATCGCCAGGGTCCAGACGATCGCCGGATAGCTGTGCGCGGTAGGGTCCATGCCGGAGAGCCATGGTCCGGCAAGTCCTGCCGGGACCCCGGCGATGCTTGCTGTGAGGCCGAGCAGCAAGATCAGGCGTGCCGCGCCGATCCCGCCGCCCGCATGGACCTCCCGCGCCGCGATGGTCGCGAGCCACCCTGCCAGTGCGAAAGCAAGCGCAAGGAGCGGCCAGGCCATGCCCGGAGCAGCGGCCATGTCGGCCGGCGGGAATGCCTCGTGCCGGGTCCAGAAGAAGAAGTAGCCGAAGACCAACCCGGAAAAGGCGGTCGCGTCCGCCATCATGGTGATGAACATCGCCCACCACCCCGGCGAGGCGCGGCCGGAGATATAAAGCGGCAGTTCCATCCCGTGGCCGATCGACTTGCACGGTTTCTCCGGGATTTCCGCGGTTCCGGTCCAGAGCCACCACAGGACCATGGCAAGCGTCGCTACGCCGGAGACGAGCGCCGGCCAGTAGAGATGGTAGGTCGTCAGGATGAACACCCCGCCCAGCGCGAGCGCCGTCAGCATCGGTTTCCAGCTCGGTGCGCCGAGGCGGATGACCGAGACCGGGCGGGCGTCGAGCACCGAGGTGATGATCGTCTCGCGGCGGCCTTCTTCGGCGTCGGGCAGGAAGTAGCGGCCCTCGTCCACCTTGCGCACGAAGTCTTCCTGGTCCCAGATCGGATAGCGGCTTTCGATCAGCGGGATCGAGCGGATGCCCCAGTTCTCGTCCTCCGGATGAGCGAGCCATTCCAGCGTACCGGCCTGCCACGGGTTGCGCGGCGAGCGCGGTCGCCAGGGCGAGCGGGCAAGGTCGAGGACGATCACCGCGACCCCGGCAGCGATCACGAAGGAGCCGATGGTGGAGGCGAGATTGAGGCCGCCGAGGCCCAGGTCCGCGGGATAAGTGAAGACCCGGCGGGGCATTCCTTCCAGACCGGAAAGGTGCATCGGGAAAAAGCACAGGTTCGCGCCGACGAAGACCAGCCAGAAGGCGGTGCGCCCGAGCCGGTCGGACAGTTTCTTGCCCGTCACCAGCGGCCAGTAATAGTAGAGCCCGGCGAAGAGCGGCATCAGCGTGCCGCCGATCAGTACATAATGGAGGTGCGCGATGACGAAGTACGTGTCGTGGGCCTGCCAGTCGAACGGGGCCAGCGCCACCATCACCCCGGTGAGGCCGCCGATGACGAAGATCGCGAGGCTCCCGGTCGCGTAGAGCAGCGGCGTCGACCAGACCACGCGGCCTGCCCAGAGCGTGACGATGAAGACGAAGATCTGCACCGCCGTGGGGATCGCCACGGCCTCCGATGCGGCCGAGAAGAAGCCGAGGCTGATCTTCGGCAGCCCGGTCGCGAACATGTGATGGACCCAGAGGCCGAACGAAAGAAAGGCCGTGCCCACCGCCGCGAGCACGATCCACGGGTAGCCCAGCAGGTGGCGCCGCGCGAACGTCGGCACCAGCATGGCGAAGAGCGCGATCGAGGGGAGGAAGACGATGTAGACTTCCGGATGGCCGAAAATCCAGAAGAGGTGCTGCCAGAGCAGCGGGTCGCCGCCGCGCGAGGCGTCGAAGAAGGGCCAGTCCAGCAGGCGCTCCATTTCGAACAGCACGTCTCCCGCGATCAGCGGCGGGAAGGCGAAGAGGATCATCACCGCCACGACCAGGATATACCAGGCATAGAGCGGCATGAGGTTCAGCCGCATTCCGGGCGGGCGGCACTTGAGCACGCCCACGATCAGTTCGACGGCGGCAGCGACCGAGGAGACCTCGATGAAGGACAGGCCGAGCATCCAGATGTCGGCGCCGAGGCCGGACAGGTCGGTTCGCGTCGTCAGCGGCGGGTACATGAACCAGCCGCCGTCGGGCGCCGCATCGAAGAAGATCGATCCCGAGACGAACACCCCGCCGAGCAGGAACGACCAGTAGCCGAAGGCCGAAAGCCGCGGAAACGGCAGGTCGCGTGCGCCCAGAAGCTGGGGCAGCAGGATGATCGAGACCGCCTCGAACATCGGCACCGCGAAGAGGAACATCATCATCGAGCCGTGCAGGGTGAAGAGCTGGTTGAAGGTGCCGGGACCAACGAGATCGTTGTCCGGAACCGCCAGTTGCGTCCGCATGATGAGAGCCAGCACGCCCGCGAAGAGCATGAAGGCGAAGGCGGTGAGCACGTACCAGTTGCCGACCTGGTTGTTGTTGGTGTCCGTCCAGCGCAGGAACAGGCCTTTCGGCGGCGCCCAGACTGCGCGCAGGCGCTGTTCCTGCGCGGTGCGGAGGGTTGGATCGTCCTGGTCGTGAAGGCTCATCGGCCCGGCTCCTGCATTTCCGGAGTTCCGGCTCGCTTGAGCCAGGCAGCCAGGGCCAGCGCCTCGTCCTGCCGCAAGTTGCGATAGGCGGGCATGCGGGCGCCGGGCTTGAAGCGATGCGGATCGCGGATGAAGGCGGCGGTGTTCGCCACCGTCGGCGCGAGGATGCCCGCGCCGAGCGTCCGTCTCTCGCCGTAGCGGGTGAGGTCGGGGCCGATTTCGCCGGACGGGGCGCCGCTTGCGGAATGACAGCTCCCGCAGCCTTCGCGCGCGAAGAGCATCGCGCCATGGTCGCGAATGGCGCTATCGGTTCGGCGCGGAGGAACACGGGCGGCCGTGAGCCAGGCGTCGAAGGCAGCAGGCTCCATGGCGATGACGTCGAATGCCATGAGGGCGTGGCTCAATCCGCAGAACTCGGCGCAAACCCCGCGATAAGTGCCCGGCTTCTCGGCCTTCACGACAAGCCGGTTGATGCGGCCGGGGATCATGTCCATCTTGCCGGCGAGGCCGGGTATCCAGAGGCTGTGGACCACATCGGTTGCGGTGAGTTCGAACACCACCGTGCGTCCTACCGGCATACGGATCTCGTTGGCGGACCGCAGCGGTTCCGCTCCTGCCTGCCGATAGGCGACGCGCCACCAGAACTGTTCGCCTTCCACCCGGATGTGCAAGTCCTGCCCGGTGGCGGGCATGGGGCGCATGGCGGGAAGGGACCAGATCAGCAATGCGGTCAACACCACGGTGGGAACAACCGCGCCGAGCCACAGCACGAGGCCCATTCCGCGTTCATGCGTGAGCTTTCCTTCCGGTGCGCGGACAGCAATCGCGTAAATCACCGCGACGCCCAGCGCTATGACGAGGCCTCCGGCGGCGAGAACTATCGTAAGCCCCAGCGTCGAGCGCGCTTCCAGTCCGAACGGGGCGAGCGCCGACTGATGGCGGTTGCAGCCAGCCAGCATCAGCGGCCACAGGGCCAGGAATTTTCCAGCGTCGGATCTTCGCAAGAGGCTTTCTTCCCTGAGGCGTTCGGGAGCAACGCGTCAGGGCCAACACGGTTCGCCGTTATCGATCGATCACCGCGTTACAAATGGTTGCTGCGCTCCTGCAGCATGAGGGGCCTTCAGGGATGCAGGCCAGCCGCGATATCCGGTCCGGGATCCGATATCTCGCATCCCGCCGCGCATCACTGCGATCACAGGAAGCCGACGCGTTCCAGTTTCGAAACCGACTCCCGGGCGACAGGTGCACATGCACCGTTGCGCAGGCGGATAGTCCGTTTCCGGCCATCGGTCTCGACGGCCTCGATCCCGCCCGCTGCTATCCACCAGCTGCGATGAACCTGTTGACCGGGCACGGTATCCATTTCGGCGATCGCATCACGCAGCCGTATGAATAGCAGTTCGCTTCCCTCCTCGCCGTGCACGCGAACGTAATGATCTTCGCTCTGCAACGCGAGGATGCGCCCCTGGAAGGTCGGTGAAAGCCGCTTTGCCAGGCGAGGTTCGTCATCATTTTCTTCTGGGGCGGGCGCCTCGGTGGAGGGCGAACCGGCCACGTCTTTGGAAGGCTGGATGTCTTCTTCCTTTACGGCGGAAACGGGACGCATCTTCCGGTCCGCCCAGCGCGCCCAGGACGTTACACCCAGTACGGCCAGCGCGCAAAGCACGGCAAACGGCAAGAGCACCGAGAAACCGGTCAGCCCCCGGAAGAATGCGCTCGTGCTCCAGGCCCAGAGCAAGGCCAGCGGGAAACTGGAGAGAAGCACGCCCCAGAAAACCAGCTGCCGCCGCGGCAACGACGTGGCCTGGGCGATTTCCTCCCACAAGAGGATCGAAGGGCGGACCAGCACATAGGCGCCCATCAACTGCATTAGCCAGTGACCGCAGCGCGGCAGGAACGGCGCATCGTTGTAAGTGCCGAACGGGCCGAGAAATCCCACGATCGCCGAAAGCACGATCATGGCCCAGAGTTCTATCAGGACTGACCGTAACCGGTTCACGCGATTTCTCCCATTTCACGATGCGCCAATTGTAAAACGCTGGACTTTCCGGTCATTTGGCGTCGTCCTTGCGACCGTAACGTAAATCCGGTTGCCGGCCAATCGCGCCATGCCATTTCGACCTCGACAGCGCCCGGGCGTCATCTGCCCGCGGCCGGGAGGTTTTCATGATTGCTTCGTCCTATCGCCCCGTGGCTTTTGCAGCCGCCTTGGCCTTTCTCGCCCATGCCCTTGCCTTCGCCATTGCCTTGAGCTGACCTGTACGATGCCAACCTTTCTCAGCGGCGAACATGCGCTCCAGATCTGGCTCTGGGCTTTCGTCAGCATCGGGATCGTCGCCGGCGTGGCCAGCGGCTTCTTCAAGGCCAGAAAGATCCAGCCGCGCGGGTTCAAGTGGAAGATCTTTCGCAACGAGGCGATCGTGGCCGTCGTCACGCTGACGATCTCGGGCACCGTCATCGGCACCGCCAGGACCTGGCTGACCGCCCACGGCTGGATAAGCTTCCATTCCGGACCGGCTTCATGGTGGGTCGTCGCGTTGGAATTCGCGGTCTACTTCGTCCTGTTCGATACCTATTTCTACTGGCTCCATCGCTGGATGCACAAGGAACCGGTCTATAGCCTGGTCCATAAGTTGCATCACAAGTCGACTTCGCCGAACCTGTTGACGACCTTGTCGGTCAATCCCCTTGAATCGATCATAAACGGTGGTTTCGTGCCGCTGTTTCTGGCCGTCTTCACCATTCACGATGCCACGATGGCGCTTATCCTGCCGACTAATATCGTAATGGGTCTCTACGTGCATTCGGGATACGAATTCCTGCCCCGCTGGTGGAACCGCACTTGGGCGACCAAGTGGTTCATCACCGCCACTTTCCATGACCAGCACCACCGCTACTTCACCGGCAACTTCGGCGGTTACACCACGGTATGGGACAGGATCTGCGGCACCATGCGCAAGAAGTACGAGGCGGATTTCGAGGCGATAAGCCAGCGGGCCCGGCAGCCCGGCGCGAAGCACGGTGAAGCCGGGACGGAAATCACGGCGGCGGAAGCCGCGCAAGGCTGAGCGGGAGCCGGTTGAGACGACCCTGCAAAACAAAATAATCACAGCTGGAGAGGTTCATGGAAAATTCCCGCATTTGCGCCGCTGCGACGGCCGTTACTTTTGCGCTGGCGATCGGAGCTTCCTCGCAGGCCGCCACCGAGCGACATTCGCCCGATGTCGGGCGCGTGGAGATTTCCACCGTTCCCTTCGACGAGAAGCTCGATCTGCGCAGCGCGACTTACACGCCTTCGGGCAAGATCCTCGTAGCCTATGCCCGCAGCAAGGCTGACGATCCGCGCCTCGTTTCGCTTGCGGTCATGGATGATGATGGCCGCAACATGCGCCCGTTCTTCTCCCAGGCAATCCCCTCTCGGCCCAAGGACAACGGTTTGCGGTTCATGGTCTTTCCCGACAACCGCCGGATATTCCTCGGCGATTTCGTGGTGGAATGCGCGCAGAGCATCGACCGCTGCGATCGGCCGGCCCTGATCCCCGTGGATTACCCCCGCGAGATCGCCGATGGCGATATCGTCGCCCATCGCTGGTCGGAGATGATCGTCGCCCCTGACAATCGTCACATCGCCTGGACTTCGCTGCTTTCGAACTTCTCCGCCGTCGTCTTCACCGGCACATTGCAACGCGAGGGCGCACGCTACGTGATCGATAGCCCCGCGATCGTCAGCACCGTCGAGCCTTTCACCAGAGATCCGAACCACCCTGACGGCGTTGTTCCCGCCCCGGTGCGCGGCGGCGAGGTGAAGCAGTTCGTCCGGGGCGGGACGGCTATCTCGTTGGTCGGCGCGATCGGGCGCGATATCCCTGACTCGGTCGTGCAGCAGCTCGATAACGGTGCGCTGGAGGCGATAACCGATACGCCCGGCTATACCGAGACGACGATCTTCTCTCCCGACGAGCGGCTCGGCATGACCATGACGACGCGCTTCTCGCCGGAAACCGATCCGGCGGTGCTCGGCCTGGTGCCGCGACCCTATCCAGCCGCTCTCAACATGGGGCTGAGCATGTTTGCCTATACCCATAGCGTGACCGGCGTCAGGGGAACGCGGCCCGGCAATATCGGACCGGCGCTGATCGACATCCGGGCATCCGGAACGACGGACGGCTATCTCGGAACGAACCTGAGTGCGGATCGGGACTGGGTCTTTCGCTCGCCCATGTCCTGGCATCCGGGAAACCAGAAGGCGCTTTGGGTCGAAGGGCGCAAGGGCAGCGAAGAGGTGCGGATCAGAATGGTCAGCCTGCCCGACTACAAACCGGGAAAGGCGGTTCCCGCCGCGCGCACGCCCGACGACATGGCCTATGCATCCCGCGACCTGTCGATCATACCGGGGCTGGCTGCGAAGAGCCGCGATGTCGACGTGAAAGTCTATGGGCGGGTCTCGGGCTACATCACGTACCGCCGCACGCCGACCTCGATCGAGAAGGGCTACACGGATTTCAGCGACGACGGCAGGAACAGCTGGTCGGGGCGGGAGACCCTGAAGCTCGATCCTCGCGGCAATTCGACCTATGAAGCAAAAGTACGTCTCGACGGCGCCAAGCCGGGCATCATGGACCTCAAGCTGACTTTTGGACCACTGGGCGGGCAACCGGGCGGCGCGGCTCCCGCTGCCATCGTTTTCTCGCCCGATGCCCAGGGCAAGGCCTTGAGCTACGGATACGCCGAGTATGCGGGGAAGCGGCTCGACGTAAGCGCGCTTGTTCCCTGAACGCGGGCTGACTGACCTTCTCCGAGCCGGGACCAGGGCGTCCCGGCTCGGATTTGTCTTTGGTCAGAGGCGCACGCCGATCGTCGCGAAAAGCGTCCGGGCCTGTCCCGGCACGACCCGCAGCGAATTGCCCGAGGACTGATCGTAGTTCCGGTTGGTCAGGTTGCGCAGCGTCAGACGCGCATAGGCGCTGTGGCCCGAGCGCATGGGCAGTACATAACCGGCGTTGAGGTCGAACGTCGTATAGGCGGCCAGATGGAACGGTACCGTCGTCGTGCCGTTCGGAGCCTGTGACAGCCCGCCGTAACGGCGACCGACGTGGAATACCCCGCCGCCCAGCGACAGCCCTTCCAGAATGCCGCCCGGCCGGTAGGACAAGGAGGCGCTGCCGGTATGACGCGCAACGTTGACCACTGCATCGGCAAGGGTACTCTGGGGGTTGCGGGCGTCGGTATAGGCGTAGGAGACGATCGCGCTCAGCCGCCTGGTGATCTCGCCGGCGAGATCGAACTCGATGCCTTTCGAGGTGACCTTGTCGCGGGCCTCGGTGATCGAATTGCCGTCGCCGATGTCGACGGTTTCCAGCACGTTGTTCTTGCGGATGTCGTATGCGGCGAGTGTCGCGATCACGCCGTCGAGAACTTCGCCCTTGATGCCGATCTCATAGCTGCGGCTCTTTTCCGGCGGGAAGGGGCCGGAAGCGGGTTGGTCGCCCTGTGCGGGAACCGAGGGGTTGGGCGCAAATGCCCGCGCATAACTGGCGTAGAGCGAGACGTTCTGCCGCGGCTGGTAGACCAGCCCTACGCGGGGCAGGAAAGTGTCGCTCTTCGACTGGTTCCGCGGGCGCGCCAGAGTGCCTTCGCGCTGGAAATCCCGGAACGTCTCGTAGCGTCCACCGAACACGAAAGTCCAGGAATCGTCCAGCATCACCAGATCCTGGAAATAGAGACCCGTGGTCTTGTAGCTGTCGATCGTCGCCGAATTGGGCGTGACCGTGAGATCGGCGTAGTTCTGGTCGAGCAGGCCGTAGACCGGATCGAACACGTTGAAGCCGCCGCGCCGCGGGGAATCGACCTGGTATCCGCGCCGGCTCCGGTAGTTCTCGTAGTCGGCGCCGAACAGCAGCTTGTGGCGCAGGCCCAACCACCCGAGATCGCCGTGCAGGTTCAGCGAAACGTAATCGCGGTCGTCGCTGAGATCGCGATTGCCGTCGAGGCTGCGGATCAGTTCGCCGGTCGGCTGCCCGTCGGGACCGACGACGAGGCTGCGCGGACGGACCTGAAGGTCGGACCCCGAGGTGCGCTGCATCGCGTACTTCGCCTCGACCCGCCATCCGGGGGCGAACCTGTAGGTCAGCAGCAGATTCCCGGAATGGAGCCTTTGCTTGAGCGTCGTGAAGGCCTCGCCGAAATAGCGCGTCGAGGGCGTGTCGACGCGCTTGCCGTTGAAGTAGACGCGGCCCCGATCGAACGGCTGGGTGCTGTCGGTATACTCGTAAGCCGCGAGAACGCTGACCTTGCCGCCGGTCCACGACAGGCTCGGTGCCACGTAAGTACGCTCGATGTCATGGCCATGGCGGCGCCAGTAGTCGCTGTCCTCGTACTCGCCGATGACCCGAAAGGCGAAGCCTGCGCCGAGCGGGCCGGTCACGTCGGCGACCTGCCGACTCTGGCCCCTCGAACTGAAATTGGTGTTGAGGTTGTAGTGAAGGGTGTCGAGCGGCTTCTTGGTGATGACGTTGATCAGCCCGCCGGGTTCGAAACGGCCATAGAGGAGCGAAGCCGGTCCTTTCAGCACCTCGACCCGTTCGGTCGAGGCATTGAGCGCGCGGACCTGGACGCTGGTATAGCCGTCGCGCAGGACAGTGCCTTGCCCGCTTTCGAAGCCGCGGATCATGAAGTTGTCGCCGGTATTGCCGAAGCTGTTGGCCTCGGTAATGCCGCTGACGTTGCGCAGGACATCCGTCAGCGTCTGGGCCGACTGCTCAAGGATCACTTCGTCGGTAACGGCTGCGACCGATTGCGGCGTCTTGAGCAGCGGCACGTCGATCTTCATGCCGGTCGTGGCCGACGATATGCCGTAGCGGCCCTCGGCGACGCCGTTGACGATAATCGAATCCGTCTCATCCGCTTCCTCCGCCAGGGCCGGAATCGAGAGGAACGGCGCGGCCATAATTGCAACGGCCGCGTTGGAAAATCGGGAAATAGGAATTGTCGCACCCCTTGTCACACATGTTGCAATGCAGCGCGATGATGCAAGTGCGAATCGTTTGCAACTAAACTTAGGTTTAAAACGCCGCGAGCCGTCTTGGCGGCGGGGCGGCGTGCTGCTGCGACGAGCCGGAGTGCGAAATGTTTCTATGATGTTGCATGTGATAGTCATTCGCATTAGCAGGCCCGCCTGAGCCGGTGCCGGATTCTCCGAAAGCACCATAATGAGGGGGCCAGAGAATTGTCCGTCAGAATGAATATCCGTGCACGCCATTCCGTTTCGTCGGTAATGGCATTCTGCCTGCTGGCCGCCGCCGGTCTGAGCGCCCCGGTCGCCCATGCGAAGACGGCGGCCGAGGAACCCGATCCCGATGCCATCGTTGTGACGGGCGCCACGGAGACGACCGGACTCAGCCTTTCCTCGCGCGAGACGCCGCAGTCCGTCACCGTGCTCGACAGCGTGCGGATGCAGGAGCAGGGGCTTTTCGACATTTCCCAGGTGATGGAGCAGATCGTCGGCGTCCAGACCAACCGGACGAGCGCTCTGGGAACGGACGGCACGAACTACACCTCGCGCGGTTTCCAGATAAAGAACTATCTGGTGGACGGTATCGCTCGCCCGGCCAACATCTACGGCTTCACCGAGGATACCGCCGACATGATCGCCTATGAGCGGGTCGAGGTGATCCGCGGTTCGGCAGGCATGATGACCGGTACCGGCCAGCCTTCCGCGGCGATCAACATGATCCGCAAGCGTCCCGGCACCGAGACCCGCGCCAGCCTTTCGGCCACGACAGGGTCATGGGACATGTACCGCCTCGAAGGCGATCTGGGCGGGGCGCTGACGTCCGACGGGCGGATTCGCGCACGGGTCGCCGGGGCCTGGCAGGAGAACGACACCTTCATCGACCGTGAGCACGTCAAGCGCCATGCCCTCTACGGCGTCGTCGAGGCGGACCTCACTCCCGATACCCTGCTGACGGCCGGCGTGGAGTACCAGAACTTCAAGAATACCGGCGCCTCGCGCGGCGGCCTGCCGATCTACTTCACCGACGGCACGGAGACGAACTTCCGCCGCTCGGCCAACGGCGGTGCCGACTGGTCGGACTTCCGCCGCAAGAGCACCAACCTGTTCGCCTCGCTCAAACATGCCTTCAGCCCGAACTGGAACCTGGAGATCGATGCCGAGCACAAGTCCGGCTCCTACGACGAGACCATCGGCTATTTCTTCGGCAACGCGATCGACAAGCAGACGGGTCTCGGCGGCACGCTCTATTCTACCCGCTGGGCTTCCAACCTGAAGCTCGACGCGGTCTATGCCAACTTGCGGGGCAGTTTCGAGGCGCTCGGACAGGAACAGCATGTCGCGCTGACGCTCAGCCATACGCGGTTCGACGACAAGGGACCGCTCTATCCGGGCTGGTGGGACGGCCCGGACTACATGAAGTCGATCAACGCGCTCGAATTCTTCGAGACGGGGCAGACCCCCAAGCCCGATCTGGAGGCCACCGGCGGCGGCACAGGCAAGCGCATCGAGACCAGTTCGGCCGCCGGTGTCGCCCGGTTGAAGCCGATCGCGCCGCTGTCGGTGATCGTCGGCGGGCGCCTTACCTGGTGGAAGCAGGAAACCTATTCGAGGGACACGGCCGGGGTCGGGACTTATACGCCCGAGCTGAACGAAAAGGCGGTGGTGACCCCTTACGCCGGTCTGGTGTTTGACTTCAACAAGGTCATCTCGGCCTATGTCAGCTATGCCAGCGTCTTCGAGCCGCAGACCTATCGCGACCGGAACGGCAAGATGCTGGCGCCCTTGGAAGGCAATACCTACGAAGCCGGTCTGAAAGCGGACTTCTTCGACGGTAAACTGAGCGCGAGCGCGGCGGTGTTCCGCATGAAGCAGGACAACTATGCCGTGGCCGACGAAGGTCCGATCACCCTGCCGGACGGCAGCACGGCCTATCATGCGGTTTCGGGCATGAAGTCGTCCGGCTTCGAGGTGGAGGTCAATGGCGAAATCCTGCCCGGCTGGCGGGTGGCGGGCGGTTTCGCCAATGCCCGGGCGGAAGACCGCGACGGCCTGCGGCAGTTCCCGCAAGTGCCGAAGAACAGCTTCAAGATGTTCACGACCTATCGCCTGCCCGGCGATCTGGACGGGCTGACGCTGGGCGGAAATCTGCTTTGGCAGGGTAAGACCCGTGCCGAATATGCCGGGCCGAACAATGTGTTCTACACCCAGGGCAGTCTCGCCACGCTCGATCTGATGGCCAGCTATCGCTTCTCGGAGCGCCTGTCGTTGACCGCCCATCTGGATAACGTCTTCGACGCGACCTATTACTCCGGGCTGGCCACCGGCAGCGCCCGCTATGCGACGCCGCGCAATGTCTCGGTAACGCTTCGCGGCACGCTGTAAGGCCTGCGATCGGGAGCCGCGCGCCGATGGCGCGCGCGGTTCCCGGCCTACCCCGGAATAGTCATTGCCGGGGCCGTGCCGCTGTCCCGCTGTCGGTCCCGATATGCTATGTCCTCCGGCCGGGGGCCTGCTGCGGAATCGACGCGGAGGATGCCATGACGGAACCCATCGACGAAGCGAGGCTTCATGCCTTCGTCGGCAAGATGCTGGGCGATCTCGGCGGCGCGCTGGCCGTCCCCACCGTGCGGATAGGATTGCGGCTGGGCCTGTTCGAGGCCTTGGCGCAGGGGCCTGCCACGGCGCCGGAACTGGCCGCGCGCGCCGGTGCGCTGCATGAACGCTATGTCCGCGAATGGGCGATGGCACAGGCGGCGAACGGCTATGTCGAATATGACGCGGGGGCGGGGACGTTCAGCCTCTTGCCCGAACAGGCGATGGTCTTCGTCGCGAAGGACAGTCCGGTCTATCTGGCCGGTGCCTTCGAACTGGCCGCTGCGATGATCGAGGCGGAAGCCAAAGTCGAGCACTGCTTCCGCACCGGCGAGGGCGTGCGCTGGGGCGACCATGCCGGTTGCCTGTTCTGCGCGACCGGCGCCTTCTTCCGCCCCGGCTACGTCAACAACATCGTCCAGAACTGGATACCCGCGCTGGAGGGCATGGAGGACAGGCTGCGCAGCGGGGCCAGGGTCGCGGATGTCGGTTGCGGGGTCGGTTTCTCGACCTTGCTGATGGCCGAGGCCTATCCGCAGAGCCGTTTCACCGGCTACGATTTCCACGAACCTTCGATCGCGGAAGCGCGCCGCCATGCCGCCGAGCACGGGCTGGGCGAGCGCGTCGATTTCCAGGTTGCGACGGCCAAGGACATTGCCGAGCGCGGCTTCGATCTCGTCACCATGTACGATTGCCTGCACGACATGGGCGATCCGCGCGGCTGCGCGGCGCACATGCGCGAAATACTGGCGGACGGGGGCAGCTGGATGATCGTCGAGCCGATCGCCGGCGATGCCCCGCAGGACAATCTCAACCCGGTGGGGCGTCTGTACTACAATGCCTCGACGATGATCTGCGTGCCGACTTCGCTCGACCAGGAAGTGGGCGAAGGACTCGGCGCGCAGGCCGGAGAGGCGCGGCTTGCCGGGATCGTGCGGGACGGGGGCTTCGCGAGGGTCCGGCGCGCGACCGAGGGGCCGTTCAACATGGTGCTGGAGGCGCGCTGATCTCAGGCGGCAGGTGACGCCAGCATGGCCTCCGCCGCGCCGAGGGCCTCCCTGAGCGTTCGTTCGATCGTGCCGTCCTGCTGGTCCGCATCGAGACCGGCGAGTGCTTTCGTGCACCATTTCCGGCACTCGATCACATGCGACATGGCAAGGAAGACCGGGGCGCTGGCCGCGGCAAGGCGCACGCCGGTCGCGATCTCGCCGTCCGCGCCGAAGCACCAGTCGAGCGCACTGCGGATATTGCCGAGTTGGGGGCGCAGGGTCTTGAGGTCCCGCAGGGCTTCGGCATCGCGCTCTGCTGCGGTTTCCAGTTCGCCGAGGAAGAATCCGGCGTGGCGCCCGGCCGCCGCGCGATAGTCCGCCGACCCGCGTGAGCGCAGCTTCTCGCGCGAATAGGAGCGGGTCATTTCGAGCAGCCGGTAGGCACCGGTATCGAGCGCGCGATTGGTCGAGACGAGCGATTTGGTGACGAGTTCGTCGAGCGCGAGCGCAACCTCGTCGAAGCCGATTTCGGCATCCGCGCCGACTTCCAGCGCGGCATCGATCGAGAAGGGGCCGACGAAGATCGCCAACCGTTCGAGCACCGCCTGTTCGGATCGCGAGAGCAGGTCGTAGCTCCAGTCCAGTGTCGATTGCAGCGTCTGCTGGCGCGGGCTGGCGGTGCGCCTGCCGGGCCATGCGAGGCTGAAACGTTCTCCGAGTTGCCGCGCGGTGGCGGCGATGCCGTGGGTGGCGACGCGAACCGCGGCCAGTTCGATCGGCAGGGCCATGCCGTCGAGACGGCGGCACATATCGGCGATGAGCCGCGCGGCTTCCTCGTCGATCTCCAGCGCAGTGTTCGCTGCACCGGCCCGCTCGCAGAACAGTTCCACGGCCGGATAGGCGAGCAGTTCGGCCCGTCCCAAGCTCTCGGGATCCTCGGGATAGTCGAGCGCGTCGAGGCGATGGACGTTCTCGTCGCGGATGCGCAGCGGCTCGCGCGAGGTTACGAGAATGTGGGCGTTGGGCGCCTGCTCGACGATCCGTTCGACGATTTCGGCGGTGGGATCGATCACATGCTCGCAATTGTCGAGCACCAGCAGGACCTCCCGGTCGCCGATGTGGCGCAGGATGACCGAGAGCGGATCGTCGGTGGGCACGGCAAGACCCATGGCGCCCGCGATCATCGAGGGCACGATCGCCGGATTTTCCAGCATGGCGAAGTCCACGAAGGCCACCCGGTTCTCGAAGCGCGGCGCAAGCTCGTGGCCGAGCGCGACGGCGAGCGCGGTTTTCCCGACCCCGCCCGGTCCGGCGATCGTGAACAGCGGGGATTGCGCCACTCGGTCTGCGAGCAGTTGCAGATCCTTGCTGCGGCCTATCAACCTGGCCAGTCGGGGCGGGAGGTTGGTGGGATTGGGCAGCGGTGGGGCCGGTTGCGGGGCCGCATCAGGTACGACGGCCGCCCCGGTCCGCTCGAACGGGGCGACGAAGGCATAGCCGACACCGACTTGCGTGGCGATGTAGCGGGCGCCGTCGTCGCCGTCGCCCAGCAGCTTGCGCAGCCCTGCCATGTGGAAGCGCAGGCTGCCGTCCTCCACGACGACGTCGGGCCAGACCCGTTTGAGCAGGTCGCGCTTGGACAGCACCTGCCCAGGCCGGTCAGTCAGGGCGACGAGGAGATCGAACGAGCGTCCGCCGATGTCGACCGGCATGCCGTGTTTCATGAGCAGCCTTTCGGCAGGAGCGAGGCTGAACGGCCCGAAGGAAATGCGATCGCCCGCCCCCCGATTGTCGATGGTCGTATCCGCCAAGAGTTCGTCGTCCCGTTGATCGATGTCGTTGCGAACGCTCATACACGGTCAGCCGAACGTGAATACATAGGCGCGCACGCCGGGGCGGGAAAACTCGATGGTGATCGTTCGGTCTCCGATCGCACCGGACTGGCGAACGAGCTGGTAGAGGCGATCTTCCCGGACTTCGCCCCATCCGTCGGCATCGATGTCGGTGCCGTGGTTCGTGCCGGGCGCGGCGCCGTCCAGCAGGACGCGGAAGCGCACGGGCTGGCCGTCGGGCGCGCCGCCCAGCACGAGATGGGCATCGCGGGCATGGAAGCGAAAGCGGATCGATCCGCCCGGCGCGTCCAGCGTGGTGAACTCGCGGCCTGCCGTCCAGGCACCTGCGAGATCCCAGCGATTGAGCGAGAGCCGGTCCACCGATGCGTATATCTTCCGGGCATCCCTGACGAGACCGCCGGGAGAGGCAAAGCCCTGCACCTTGGCATAGCCCAGATAGGCCTCCGGCGAGCGCAAGTTGGCCCAGTCCGCCTCGGCCTCGATCCCCTGTCCCGTTATCGGCGTAACCGGGATACCCGAAGGGTCGTGTCCGGCTTCGGCCAGGAGCTTGCGGATCAGCGCTTCGCTTTGGGCATAGTCGCCTTCGCCGACACGATAGCCGCGGACACGGCCCTTGGCGTCGATGAAATAGAACCCCGGCCAGCCCTCGTTCGCGAAGTCGCGCCACACGGCATAGTCGTTGTCCTGAAGGTTGGGGTAGCCGACGCCGAGCCGGCTTGAGGCGATGCGGACCTTGGCCGCGTCATGCTCGAACTGGAACTCGGGTGCATGGACGCCGACGACCACCAGGCCCTTGTCCTTGTAGCGTTCGCTCCAGGCCTGCAAGTACGGCAGCGCGCGGATCGAGTTGATGCAGGAATACGTCCAGAAATTGACGATCACCACTTTGCCGCGCAGCGACTGCGGGCCGCCGGGGACGGGAGTGATCCAGGGCTTTGCGTTTTCCAGCACGTCTACGGGCCTTGTGATCGCCCCGAAGGGGGCGGCGGGGAGGGGCAGGGGGGCGGCAACACTGCGCAAGTCGAAGATTTCGGAACCGGCCGGAGCCAGTCCCAGCGCTTCGGCGCAGCAGAATCCGGTCGTTGCCACGGCGGCAAGCAGGGAGGTGGCGATGACCCCGAAAGAGCGGAATTTGGACATTGTCTTGAACCTTCCATGGCAGCCGCGGTGGCTGAGCAGGCAGGTCTTCATCTAGGCTTTTGGCGCCGGAGATCACGTTAGGGTGCGCTGTGCCGCGTTAGTTCCCGCAAGCACCGTCTAACGCGGCATAACCTCACCTAACGGGCGTCGCTGCGAGGGCTCCGCTATCTACCGGGCAACCCAACAGGATGTTCCCGGTCGAGGAGTAAGACAGTGTTCTCAGGCTTTTCCCTTCCCTTCAGGCCCGACAGGCTCGGACCCCATTCACGCAGGCAGTTCGTTGCCGGAGCGGCGGCAACGGCGGCGATCGCTGGTGCTCTCGGTGCCATGCCGGGCATTGCCTCCGCTGCGGCCAGTGTTCCGGGCGGCTCCACCGCGATCCGGCCCTTCAAGGTCGCGATCCCGGCTGCGGACATCGCCGCCATGAAGCGCCGCGTGGCCGAAACCCGCTGGGCCGACGCCCAGCCCGCACCCGACGACAGCCAGGGCGTGCGGCGCGAGACGCTGGAGATGATGGCCCGCTACTGGGCGAAGGACTACGACTGGCGCAAGGTCGAGGCCCGGCTCAACGCGCTGCCGATGTTCATGACCGAGATCGACGGTCTCGACATCCACTTCATCCATGTGCGCTCGCGTCACGAGAATGCGCTGCCGATGATCCTGACCCATGGCTGGCCGGGTTCGATCCTGGAGTTTCTCAAGGCGATCGATCCGCTGACGAACCCGACCGCTTACGGCGGCAAGGCGGAAGATGCCTTTCACCTCGTCATTCCCTCCATTCCGGGCTTCGGCTTCTCTGCCAAGCCGACCAGCGTGGGCTGGGGGTCCGATCGCATCGGCCGGGCGTGGTCGGCGCTGATGCTGCGTCTCGGCTATGACCGCTACGTCTCGCAGGGCGGCGACTGCGGCTCGGTGATCTCGCAGCGCATGGCGCTCCAGAAGGTGCCGGGGCTCATCGGCATTCATCTCAACATGCCTGCCACGGTTCCGGCCGATGTGGTCAGGATTCTGGCGGCCGGCGATCCCGCGCCTGCCGGTCTCTCGGCCAAGGAGCGCGCGGCTTTCGACCAGCTCGAAGCGTTCTACCGCGACAACGCCGGGTATGCGGCGATGATGAACACCCGTCCGCAGACGATCGGCTACTCGCTGGTCGACTCCCCGGTCGGGATGGCGGCCTGGATGTACGAGAAGATCGCGCAGTGGGTCCAGGCCGACGGCCATCCCGAGCGCGTGCTGGGGGTAGACGCAATCCTCGATGACATCTCGCTCTACTGGCTGACCGGCACCGGGGCCTCGTCTGCCCGGATCTACTGGGAAGACCATACCAACAACTTCAACGCACGTGGGATTATCGATCTTCCGGTCGCAGTCAGCGTGTTCCCCGGCGAGATCTACCGCGCGCCCAAGACCTGGGCGGAGCGCTGCTACACCGACCTCATCTACTTCAATGAAGCGGGGCAGGGCGGACATTTCGCCGCCTGGGAACAGCCGCGCCTCTTCGCCGAAGAAGTCCGCGCCGGATTCCGCTCGCTGCGCTGACCCCCATTTTCTTGCCCCCATTCCCTCAAGGAGACAGATCATGTCCGACATCAAGACCCTCTACACCGCCAACGTTCACGTTACCGGAGGCCGCGAAGGCCAGGCCTGCAGTTCGGACGGCCGCCTCGACGTGAAGCTCTCGCCGCCGGGCACTCCGGGCGAGGGCACCAACCCGGAACAGCTTTTCGCGGCGGGCTGGTCCGCCTGCTTCGAAGGCGCCATGGCCATCGCCGCCAAGGCGAAGGGCCTGACGCTGCCGGCAGACCTGGCGATCGATGCCGAAGTCAAGCTGCGCCACGGCCCGGACGGCTATTCGCTTGCCGCGGAACTTCATGTGAGCCTGCCGGAAGTGCCGGAAGAGGTCGCCCGCAGCCTCATCGAAACCGCCCATCGCACCTGCCCCTATTCGAAGGCGGTCAGGAACAACATCGAAGTGCTGGTGACGCTGGCCTGAACCGCGTTCCTTCGGGAGACAATTCATGAAATCACTACTCGCAAGCACGGCTTTCGCTTTCGCCGCGGGGCTTCTCGCACCGGCTGCGCAAGCCCGGTCCGAGGCGCCCGCTCCTTCCGGCAAACCGACCGTCGTTCTCGTCCACGGCGCTTTCGCCGACTCTTCGAGCTGGAACGGTGTCATCACCCTTCTTGAGCGCGACGGCTATAAAGTCGTGGCGGCAGCAAACCCGCTGCGCGGCGTCCGCTCGGATGCGGACGAGGTTTCCGACATCGTGAAGAGCATCGACGGTCCGGTGGTGCTCGTCGGCCATTCCTACGGCGGATCGGTGATCAGCGAGGCCGCCGAAGGGCGGGGCAACGTGAAGGCGCTCGTCTACGTCGCGGCGTTCGCGCCGGAAGCGGGGGAGACGGCGCTGGGCCTGACCGGAAAGTTCCCCGGCAGCACTCTGGGGCCGACGCTTGCACCGCCGGTCCATCTGACCGGCGGCGGTGACGATCTTTATATCCAGCAAAGCCGGTTTCCCGACCAGTTCGCCGCCGACGTGCCGCTGGCTGCCGCCCGGCTGATGGCGGCCGGGCAGCGGCCGATCGCGCAGGCTGCACTCTCGGAAGCCTCGACCGCGCCCGCCTGGAAGCATGTGCCGTCATGGTTCGTCTATGGCGACAAGGACCGGAACATTCCGCCCGCCGCCATGAGCTTCATGGCCGAGAGAGCGCATGCCCGCGAGGCCGTAGTGGTCAAGGGCGCGTCGCATGTGGTCATGGTGTCCAACGCCCCGGTTGTCGCCGCCCTGATCGAGCGGGCCGCCACGGCGCGATAACTTCGGGCACCGGCGCTATTCCCCCCGGCCCTCGGCGCCGGTGCCTTGCTCCACGACCGGCTGCGGTCTTCCCTCTACCGCAGCCGGTCGTGGATATTCGGTCATGGGACTATAGAACGGATCAGGCCGCGATCGCTTCGCGCAGAGCGGGCATCGTGGCTTCCAGCAGTCGCAGGCTCTTCCAGCCTTCCTCGGGAGAGAGGCCGCCGAGCAGGGGCTGGAAGCCGATATTGCCGCCTTCCGCCTCGCGCACCCGATCGAGCAGCATCTGCGGTGTCCAGGCGGCGAACATCCCGGCGTGGCGAAGCACGGCGGGATCGGTCAGGCCCTTGAACGGCGAGTTCGAGCCGTCGCCTTCCGCTTCGGCCCATTTGGCATATTCGGTGATGACGTGGACGGCATGGGGAGCGATGGCCTCCCATCCCTGGTCGGGATCCTCGCACAAGTGGACCGCCAGCGGCATGCCGGGACGCGGACGGAAGTATCTGCGCGGCGTATGGCCCAGGCGTTCGCACTCGGAAAGGTAGATGTCGACGAGTTCACCCTTCATCGGCCCGAACCCGACGCCGAACTTTGCCGCGCGCTTCGCCGAAGCCGGAACGCCGCCGCCGACGAGAAGGATGTCCTCCGGCTCCTGCACCGGCAGCGGGCGGACGAACAATGGCCGCCCGTCATGCTCGAAGCGCTCTCCCTTCAGGGTGCGCAGGATGATCTCCAGTCCTTCGTCCATCAGCCTGGCCCGGTCCTTGAGGGACTTGCCGAACATCGCGAATTCGTAAGGTACGTAGCCGGCCCCGAAGATCACCCCGAGCCGCCCGTTCGACATATTGTCGACCACGGCGATCTGCTCGGCGAGTTCGAGCGGATCGTGCAGCGGCAGGATCACCGCGCCGAGCAGGAAGCGGATGCGGCTGGTGACGGCCGCCATCCCTCCGGCAAGCACGAAAGGTTGGGGCAGATAGCCGTCGTCCGAGCCATGGTGCTGCATCAGCCCGATCTGGTCCGCGCCGATCCGGTCCACAAAGGCCGCCATCTCGATCGCTGCCCGGTAGAGCTGCGGCGTCGGCGCCGCCCATTCGGGAGAGCGCATGTCGAACGAGACGGAAATCGTGAAGTCCTTCATCGGCATCTCCCGGCGCGGAACGGCTCTGTGCGGCGGGGAAAAGGTCCCGCCATCGCACCGGCCTCCATCAGGCGCGTTCAGTAGATCCGGAACGGGACTCGCAACAAGCCGTCAGGGCTTATTGACGCCCCGGCGATGTCGGTCGCTCTACGATGGCCGCTTTCAGCGGGCTGACATGGAATAGGGCCTTGCCGCCTGCGCCGATCCCCATGCCTTGTCCGGCACGGCCTGCATGGTGAAGCGCAAGGTGCCGCCGCCGCGCAAGTCGGCATCGGAAATCCATGCACGGTCCAGCGTTCTGCCGTTCAGTTCCACTTTGCCGACATAGCGGTTGGCGTCCGACAGGCCTTCGGTCTCGACGGTGAATGTCTTGCCGCCGGGCAGGGTGATCGCCGCATGGCTGACGAAGGGGCGGCCGATCACGTACTGGTTCGAACCCGGCGTCACCGGATAGAAACCGAGCGCGGTGAAGACCAGCCAGGCAGACATCTGGCCGAGGTCGTCGTTGCCCGAAAGCCCGTCCGGCGTCGGCTTGTACTGGCTTTCGACGATCTGCTTCAGCCGTTCCTGGGTCCGCCACGGCGCCCCGGCATGGGCATAGAGATAGGCGACGTGATGGCTCGGCTCGTTGCCGTGGATGTACTGGCCGATCAGGCCGGAGATGTCCTCGGCATGGCTGTAGTCCAGCTTCGAGTTGTCGAAGTCGAACATCGCGTCGAGCCGGGCAATGACCTTGCCGTCGCCGCCGAGCATGCGGAACAGGCCCGCCTGGTCCTGCGGCACGAACCAGCTGTATTGCCAGGCATTGCCCTCGGTATAGTCCGATCCGTAGTTGATCGCGGTCGGGTCGAAGGGCGTGCGGAACGTGCCGTCGCTCTTGCGCGCGCGCAGCCAGCCCGTCTTCGCGTCGAAGGAATTGCGCCAGTATCCGGCGCGCCTGTCGAAGCGATCGGCCAGGTCCTTGCGGCCCATGGCCCGGGCCATGCGCGCGATCGCCCAGTCGTCATAGGCATATTCGACGGTTTTGGAGGCGGCTTCCGGTTCCTTGTCGATGGGCACGTAGCCGCGCTTCATATATTCGCCGAGGCCGCCGTACGGCGCATAGTCGGCGCTGGCGACCATGGCATCCAGCGCCTTGGCCGGATCGAAACCGCCAAGGCCCTTGAGATAGGCGTCGGCGATCACCGGCACGGCGTGATAGCCGATCATCGTCCAGGTTTCGCGTCCGGCGAACTGCCAGACGGGCAGGATGCCCCAGGGGCTGTGCTCGCGGCTGGCGATCAGCGAATTGACGATGTCCGAGGTGGTCCTTTCGGGCTGGACCAGCGTGAGCAGGGGGTGTTCGGCGCGGAAGGTATCCCAGAGCGAGAAGGTGGAGCGGAAGGTGAAGTCCCGGGCGAGATGTACCTGATCGTCGGGGCCGCGATAGCGTCCGTCCGTATCGCTCCATACGCTTGGCGCGAGCAGGCTGTGGTAGAGCGCGGTGTAGAGACTGGTACGCATCGGCGCGGGCGCGTCCATGCTGAGGCGGCCCAGTGCCGTGCGCCATTCGCCCTCGGTGCGGCGGCGCACGGTGTTGAAGTCCGCGCCTTCGGCATCGAGGTTGGCGATGGCCCCTTGCTCGTCCACGCCCGAGAGCGCGACCCGCACTTCCAGCGGCCGGTCGAGCGTGCCGAAGTCCAGCCGTGCCTCCAGCGCCTTGCCCAGTTTCTCCGCCAGCGCGTCGCCGCTGCCGCCGGGCAGGGCCTGGGGCGCGCGGAAGCCCTTGTAGGCGACGTGCTCGTCACGGTCGAGGAAGGCATGGTCCTTGAGCGGCGCGGAGAAGCGCATGGCGAAGAACAGTTTGCGGCCCGGCGCCCAACCGCGGGTCTCGCGAAAGCCGGTGAGGGTGCCGTCTTCGTGCAGGTGCAGGCCGGACCACAGGATCTTGCCCGGATAGTCGTAAAGGCTGCTGCGCAAGTCGAGCAGCAGGTGGGCCTCGCTGCCCTGGGGGAAGGCATAGCGATGCACGCCGACGCGGGTTCCGGCGGTCAGTTCGGCGCGGACGCCGCTATCGGCCAGGGTCACGGCGTAGTAGCCCGCGCTTGCCGTCTCGGTATCGTGCGAGAAGCGCTGGCGATAGCCGGAACCCGGCTGGTCTGCGCTGCCGGGATCGAGTTTCACCGCGCCTGCCGGGCCGATGGCGGGCATCACCAGAATGTCGCCGAGATCCGAATGTCCGGCACCCGAGAAATGGGTATGGCTGAAGCCCTGGATCGTGCTGTCGTGATAGCTGTACCCGGCGGCGTGGGCATAGCAGTCGCGGATCTGGCAGGTGGCATCGGTGTCGGGTGAGAGCTGCACCATGCCGAAGGGGGCGCTGGCACCCGGGAACGTGTGCCCTTCCGGTCCGGTGCCGATCATCGGATCGACCCAGCGCAGCGGATCGTCGTCCGGCGGCGGAGCCGAAGGTGCGGCGCCGAGCGGCTGGATCAGCAAGGTGGAAGCAAGCAGCGCGGCCGTCGGGAACAGTTTCATGGCGTTAGGATGGCGGGGAATGCGATCGCTGTCGAATCGACGGCGGATGCGGGGAGTGGTTTCCGAAAATCCATCGATCTCAAGATCATCGATGATGCGATGCAAAATTCGCGTCCAGCGAGCCTGCAAGGGGCGTTTGTTGCAATTCGGCAACAAGTTTGCCCTATCTTATTTTTGCAACGCAGCATGGAGAACATTGCGTTTGCTACAACTGCGCTAAGCCCCTAAGCGCCCGCGCCATCAGGTCCAGGGTAATCAGGGTTTCATAAAAACATGCATCAGCGCCGATTCCGCCATAGCGCCGCCGCCTCGCTTTTTGCGATCGCCTGCGCCACGCCGCTTGCCGCTCAGGCCCAGAGCACGGCGGCTCCGGCCGGTGACAGCGCCAGCAGCACCGACATCGTCGTCACTGCAACCCGCCGCGAAGAACGCGCCGTCGATGTGCCGATCGCGGTTTCGGCGCTGAGCGGAGAGAAGCTCGCCGCGATCAATTCGAGCGGTCAGGACATCCGTTTCCTTTCCGGCCGCGTTCCCAGCCTTCTGGCGGAATCCTCGTTCGGCCGTACTTTCCCGCGCTTCTACATCCGTGGCCTCGGCAATACCGACTTCTCGTCGGACGCCGCGCAGCCGGTTTCGGTGGTCTACGACAACATCGCTCTGGAAAGCCCGTTCCTGAAGGCTTTCCCCGCCTTCGACCTTGAGAACATCGAAGTGCTCAAGGGCCCGCAGGGCACCCTGTTCGGCCGCAATACCCCGGCCGGCGTCATCAAGCTGACCTCGGCACGCCCGACCGACCACTACACCGGCCACGCCAGCGCTTCGTGGAGCACCTACAACACGGTGAACAGCGAAGTCGCGCTGAGCGGCCCGATCACCGAGACCCTGCGCTTCCGCGTCGCCGGCAACCTCCAGCACCGCGACGACTGGGTGAAGAACGACTACGCCGCGACCCTCAACGAGCACAGCTTCGACGGCTATGACGATCTCGCCGGTCGCGCCCTGCTCGAATACGACAACGGCCCGCTCAACATTCTCGCCAATGTCCATGTCCGCCACTTGCGCGGTTCGGCCCGCGTGTTCCGCGGCAACTCGATCAAGCCGGGCACCAACGACTTCGTGGACGGCTTCGATGTCGAGCACACCGCGCAGAACGGGTCCAACCCGCAGCGCCTCGACGGCTGGGGCGCCAACGTCCAGGCCAGCTACGACTTCGACGGTCTCGGCACCCTGTTCTCGATCACCGGCTGGGAGAAGGTCAACGTCTTCTCGCGCGGCGATACGGACGGCAGCTATCCCGCCGCCGTGCCGTTCTCGGTCGAGACCGGCAGCAAGGCCCGCCCGCGCGAATTCACGCAGGAACTGCGTTTCGCTTCGGAGAAGTTCGGCGACGTCAGCTTCCAGGCCGGCGCCTACTACTTCAACCAGAACCTCAACACCGCGGCTGTGAGCTGGAACGTCGACAATACCCGGACCAACGGCAATACCGCGCACCTCGACAACGAGACTTACGCGGTGTTCGGATCGGTCGAGTATACCCCGATCGAGCAGCTGATCCTGCGCGGCGGCCTGCGCTGGTCGCATGACCGCAAGTTCAGCACCCTGAACGCCGTCGACGGCACCCAGCTTTCGGAAGGCCGTGCGAAGGGCTCGAAGGTTTCGTGGGATGCCAGCGCGACCTACAAGCTCGATGACGACCACTCGCTCTATGCCCGTGCGGCTTCGGGCTATCTCGGCGCCTCGCTGAAGAACGACGTCATCGCCGGTGTCGCCACAGTCGCCAAGCCGCAGACCACGACGTCGTTCGAAGCCGGTTTCAAGGGCAACGAGCGCGGTCTCGTCAGCTACTCGGCCGACGTGTTCTACATGAACACGCGCAACATCCAGCTGACTGCCGTGGGCGGCGCTTCGAACACCACCACGCTGATCAACGCCCGCAAGGCGATCGGCTGGGGCGTCGAAAGCGAAATGACCCTTACCCCGGTCGAGGGCCTCGTCCTGACCGCGGGTGGCAGCTATAACTTCACCAAGCTCAAGGACCGCGATCTGAGGGTCGAGCCCTGCTCGGGCGGCTGCACCGTGCTCGATCCGGTCGTGGCGGGCACTTCGCTCGTGTCGATCGATGGCAACCGCCTGCCGCAGGCACCGCGCTGGATCGCCAACTGGACCGCGGGCTATACCTACCCGATCGCCGAGAACCAGGAAGTCTTCGCCTATACCGACTGGGCCTATCGCAGCTCGGTGAACCTGTTCCTCTACGATTCGATCGAGTTCACCGGCAAGTCGTCGCTCGAAGGCGGCCTGCGTGCCGGTTGGCGGGACACCAAAGTGGGCGTGGAAGTGGCGGCCTTTGCCCGCAACATCACCAACCAGATCCGCATCGTCGGCGCGATCGACTTCAACAACCTGACCAGCATGGTCAACGAGCCGCGCATCATCGGCGGCGAAGTGAAGTTCCACTTCTGATCGAATGCCCCCTTCGGTCCGGTTTTGCCGGACCGAAGGGGGTGTCCACCCTGCACCCCCGTCGTCGGTTCACCGCGTGACCGCTTCGGCGTGAACGACGTAGCGCCAGGGGCCGCGCCGGATCGCGTCGAACGGGTAGCAGGTCACCAGATCCAGCCGTTCGCCCACGGGCGCATCGGCCACCGCATAGCCATCCCAGCGCACCACTTCCGCTCCGGTCACCCGGTAGCGCCGTTCCACGCCGTCGCGGGTCTGGACGAATAGAAGTTCGCCGACCTTGAGTTCGCGCAGGAAGCGGAAATGCGTGTCGCGGTGGGCTGCGATCACGGCGGTTCCGGACTGGCCTAGCCTTGCCCCGCCGGGCAGCAGCGTGGGGCCGAAAGCCAGCGCCTGCCCCGATCCGCTGTCCAGTACGATGCTCGAAGTTCCGAGGCCCGGAACCACCAGACGGGCCAGAGGTGTCATGTCGGCCCAGGCCCAGGGCTTGCGCGGAACATGATCGACGCGGCTGCGGTCGAAGGCGCGATCGAGCAGGACCTGGGCCACCGCAGCCTTCGCCGGGATGTAAAGTCCGCGTGCGATCTCCGCCGCGCCGGACAGGCACAGAGCCAGCGCCAGCAGGGCGAGGAGGCCGCGCTTATGCGCGACCTCCCGGATGCGGAGCGGCATGCGCAGGGTCGCCGCGTTCATGCTGCCTTCCGGCGCAGGAGCAGCGCGAGGCCGGTCATGCCCGCGAGCAGCAGGGCGAGACCCTTGCCGACGAGGCCGAGGAAGCCGGTGGCGGTCTGCGGCAGTTCCAGCGCCTGGGCCTGCATGGCGGCAAGGTCGCCGGAGCCGTCCTTCGGTGTGGCCTGAACCGCATCCTGCCCGAACAGCGTGTCGAAGTCCCAACCGGCGGGCAGGTTGATCGGCAGTTCCTCGCGTGTCAGCCGCGCTCCTGCCGGGCGGGTCGGGGTCTCGTCCACGGCGACCAGGCTGGTGCGGCTGGTGACGATGCCGCTCTCCATGCCGATCCGCTCCACTTCGGCATCGGCGCGGTCGTCTTCCAGCTTGCCGAGCGCGCGGTCCGCCTCGACATCGGTGATCCGGCGGTGTGCCCAGAGCTTCTCGATCGCCGGGCTGGGCAGGGCGGAGGCGAGGTCAACACGCTGTTCCCAGGGCTTGCCTCCGATCTTGCCGCTGACGGTGAGGGTGCCCGCCAGCTTGTCGGTGCGACCGACCAGCACCAGCGGCCGTCCGGCATAGACGTCGGGCAGGCGAGAAGGCGTCAGGTCGAGCGAGCCGCCTTCTACCCGCACCGAGAGGTCGCGCACCGCCGGGTGGCTGAGCACGTCGAGCAGCGGCATCATCTTGGCCGCGACTTCGCCGGGCGCGCCGACATGGGTGTAGACCCCGCCGCCGATCGTCGACATGCGCTCCATCAGGAAGTCGTTCGGCGCGGAGCCGATGCCGACCATGAAGACATGGCTGCGTCCGCCGTCGGCACCGATCGCGGCCATCATCTCGCGCTCGTTGGAGATCTCGCCGTCGGTGAGGAACACGATCTGGCGAAGTATGTCGGGGTCGTTGCCGCCTCCGGTTCCGGCATCTTCCAGCGCGGACTTGAGGGCGGGCAGCATCTCGGTGCCGCCTTGCGCTTCCAGCGATTCCGCGAAACGGGTGGCCAGCGCCACCTGGTCCGGCGTGGCGGCGACGCTGTGCTCGAACAGGCGGGTCATCGTGTCGTCGAAGCGGATCACGTTGAAGTGGTCCTGCGGGCGCAAGGTGCCGAGGGCGTGGATCAGGCTGGCCTTGGCCTCGTCCATCGAGTCCCCGCCCATCGAGCCGCTGTTGTCGATCACGAAGACCATTTCGCGTGGGGGGCGGGGCAGACCGTCGAGATTGGCGGGCGGCGTCACGGAGGCCATGACGTAGTCGCCCTTGTCGGTATGCTGCGCGAAGAGGCCGAGCGTGGGATCGGCCGAGGCGGAGCGCCATTCGAGCACGAAGTCGCGGTTGGCGGGCACGGTCGCATCGGCCAGGCTGACGGTGCGGTTGTCGGTCGGCCCGGCGACATTGATCTTGTGGTAGCGGCTGACGAGATTGGCGACGCCGAAACCGGGGGCGAGGCGGACCGAGATCGAAGTGGGGTTGAGCCCCCCCTTCAGTTCGGCGCCCAGCTTGGGATCGAGCACCGGCGCGGCGGTGACGGCATCCGCGTCTTCCACGGCGGCGGCGGAAGTCAGGGTATGGGGCGGCGTATAGCGCGGGCCGACGACCAGCGGCAGGCGCAGCGAGAACGTGCCGTTGGCCTGGGTGACCGGCGCCTGGTACTCGATCGAGATCAGCACGGTCTCGCCGGGGCCGACATTGGCGACCGAGGTGCTGAACATGTTGGGCCGCTGCTGTTCGACGAGGCCTGCTTTGCGGCCGCTGGCCTTGGCGGCTTCGTATGTCTGGCGGGCCTTCTCGCGTGGTTCGATATGGCCGACGATCACGCGCTGGCCGACGACCATCTTCAGCGAGTCCACTGCGCCGTCCTGCGGCAGGGGATAGAGATAGCTGGCCTCCATCCACTTGTCCGAGGTGTTGCGGAAGGCCTGCGTGACCCGCACGCGGGCGACCTGTCCGGTCACGGTGACGTCCATGTCGGTGCCGAGGCGCACGGCGGGAAGGCTCTGGGCGACGCCCTTTCCGCGCAGCATCAGGGTGCCTGCCGCCGGACCGTCTTCCGAGGCGGCTTCCTCGGACGCGGCTTCGTCGGCAACGGCGGTGGTGGCGTGGACGGCGATGGCGACGGGGGCACCCAATGCCAGCACGACGGCCGGGATAAGGGCGCCGCGAAGCAGGGGCGGGCGGAAAGCGGGGGAAAGCGGCATGGCTGGGCTCCAGTTCAATCGGGAGCCTTTTCTCTATGCGCACGGCGTACCGCACAGCCACGAGCAGTCCTGGCCGGTTTTCGCCACCCTTGTGCGGAAAGTGCGCCGCCGCAGGAAAGGATTGACGAAATGTGCGCATTTGTGCGGAAAGAGGCGGTGATGACTGCTTTCGAAAACGATCCGACCGAATCCGAAGCGCTTTCGGCAGAAGGCGCCGAAACCGCACGCCTCGTGCGCGAGGAAATCGCCCGCCGCCGCATCTCGCGTCAGGCCTTGGCGGACATGGCGCGGATCAGCCTCTCGACGCTGGAAAAGGCTCTGGCGGGCAAGCGTCCCTTCACGCTGGCGACGCTGCTGCGCATCGAGGAGGCCCTGGGCGTCACCCTGCGCACAGGCGGGGCGCCTGCCGGTGCAGGGACCGCAGGCGACGTCGCGCCGGACACGATGGGTGCCTATGCCCGTTCGGCGGTGACGTGGATGGAAGGGCGCTACCTGACCCTGCGCCCCAGCTTCGGCACGCCGGGCGGTCTCTTCGCTTATCTGACAACGATCCGCTGGGTGCCGGAGAGGGCCTGCCTCGGCTTTGCGGAATCCGGCCGATCGGATTCCCGCTTCGAGCAGGCGGGGCACGTTTCCATGCCGAACCTGTCAGGGCATATCTATCTGGTGACGAACGAACAGGGCCAGTACCGCCTCGCGATCCTGTCGCGACCGACCATCGACGGGCAGCTTTTCGGCATTCTCACGACGCTGGAAGTCGGCAGCGGATCGCAACTCGTACCCGCCGCGGCACCGGTCGCCCTGCGCAAGTTGGCGGAAGCGGAGGAAGCGCCGCTGGGTCTCGTCACGGCGGACATGCCGCATTTCGAGACGTACCGAGAGATGCTCGCCCGTTCGACCGGGGCCGACTTCGCCCGGCTGCATCTTCCCTGTTGAAGGTGGCTCAGCGCCAGAAGCGTTTCGCGTCCACGAAATTCCCATAGGCGTCGGCGGCGTGCTCCAGCAGCCTGGCCTTATGCGCCTTTCCGAACAGGTCTGCCGCGTCCGGCATGTCGAGCAGGTCGAGCGCGGCAAGCAACCTGGGCGCTCCGGCGAGATCGTTCAGCGCGCCGAGCCGGTCCTGTAGTTCTTCCAGCGCCGCGACGAAGCGTTTGCGCCGCCGTTTTTCGCGCTTCCCGGGAAAGAGCGCGGCAAAGAAATCGACCGCATAGCGCAGCTTTTTCGTCGTCTTGCGGACTTCGTGCCGGGCGTCATCGTCGAGCTTTTCGAGCTTGCGTCCGCTCTTCTTCACCTTGCGGCGAAAGCGGTCGAGCACCTCCACGGCAAAGTCGCGCGCGGAAAGCTCGCGGATGTCGCGGTTCTCCGCATCCGAGCGCCAGTCTCCGGTCGAGGTCCATTCCGCGATGCGGAGCAGGAGTATCCGCGTGTTTTGGGAATCCAGTGCCGCGATGGCCACTCCATAGGCATCGTCCTGCGCGGCAAGGAGGCGGTCGCGCAGCTCACCCGGTGCTGCCTGCTCGATCAGCACGTCGAGTTCGCGGGCTTGCCCGAGCTGTCCGGCGAGCCGGCGCAGCTCCCCATTGAGTTCGCGGCGCGTGTCTTCGTCCAGTATGGCCTTGAACAGGGTCATGGCGGAGCGCAGGCGCCGGATGGCCACGCGGACCTGATGCAGCGCCGCGCCGTCGCGATTGCCGAGAACGAGCGGCTCGTTGCGTCGGAAATGGTGCAGGCAGTCCGCTGCGATCGCCTGAAACGCTTCGGCAGCGGTCATCTTGATGTCGAGTGCGATGCGGTGTGCCTTGGTGGCCGAAGCGACCGGGGCGAGCAGGCGGTAGCCGCGCTCCGCCTTGCTGGCGATGCCGAGGCGCACGGGCACGATATCGGCGATGCGGTGGGCGAGGGCGAAGAGGGCGGCGGCGTTTCCCTGCTTCAGTTCGAGTTCTATCTCGCAGAACGCGATCTCGCGTTCCGACGCGACGATCCGCGTGCGGTCGAGCGTGATCTCGATCCCCTCGTTGAGCCAGACAAGGCGCTCGTTCTCGACCGTGAAGACAGGCACGATATCGTCCAGCGCGTCGCCCAGCAGGGCCGGGATCGGTGTCGTATGGTCGATCACCGGAGTGTCGTCCGCAACCGGGCGTTCCCATTCCGGGCGGATGAAGAGGCCAGCCGCCTTGCCGTCCGCCTTGACGGTCTGCACGCGCCGGATGGCGTCTCCTTCGCCCGCCTTGCGGATGCGCAGCGAGAACCCGGCCTCCGACAGGGCGCGGCCTGGCGTATCGAAGTAGACGGCATGCTGGCGGATCGCGCGCGGCTCGCCCGGGAACGGTCCGCCAGCTTCAAGCCGGTCGGCATCCTCGTGCGCGAGGTCCAGCTTCAGTTCGGCTTCCTGATCGGCACTTGCCGTCATCGTCTTTCCACTCCGCCGTTGAACCAAAGAGAATGCCCGAACGTCCAGTCCGCAAGGGGTTATTCCGCCGAGCCTCCTTCTGCAAGACGAGGATGACCGGGCCGTTGCAGTCGAGACTTTACAGCCTCGCTAATTACGGATAAAAAATATCCATATTAAGAGTCGGCAACGAGGATGAAGCGAATGACCCAGCGTATCGACTATGCGAAGCAGTCCCCCGAACTGGTCCGCAAGATGACCGAGCTTTCCATGGCGGTGAAGCACAGCGCGATCGAGCAGAGCACTCTGACCCTGGTCGATATCCGTTCCTCGCAGATCAACGGCTGTGCCTTCTGCCTCGACATGCACGTCAAGGAAGCCAAGATTCAGGGGGAGCGCGAACTGCGGGTCCATCATGTGGCGATCTGGCGGGAATCGCACTTGTTCAGCCCCCGTGAGCGGGCGGCGCTGGCCTGGACCGAAGCGTTGACGACCCTTGCACAGGGCGGCGTATCCGACGAGATCTACGCCCTTGCCCGCGAGGAATTCTCGGAAAAGGAACTGGTCGACCTGACGTTCGCGGTGATGACGATCAATGCCTGGAACCGCCTGTCGATTTCGTTCCAGGCGGTGCCCGGTTCGGCCGACAAGCTCTATGGCCTCGAAAAGTCCGGACTGGCCTGACCCGCAATTTCGCAATGCAAAAGGGCGGCTCCGCAAGGAGCCGCCTTCAGCCTGCGCGGTCCAGCAGCCAGTCGAAGTTGCGCTTCAGCATGTCCGGCGCGAGGTCTTCCGCAAGCATCTCCTGAAGATCAGCGAGCGTGACCGCCGCCAGCGACTGGCGCCAGGCTTCGTCGGCCCGCCACATGATCCGCGCGACCGCGCAGGGCTTGTCGTCACAAGCATCGGCCGGGCGGCAGGGATTGTTGGCGCGGATTTCGCTGCACTGGAACGTGGACTTGCGGCCTTCCACGGCCTCGACGATGTCCAGGAAGGTGATCTGTCCGGCCTCGCGCGCCAGCCGATAGCCGCCGGTCGGCCCCAGCGTCGTCAGCACCAGCCCGGCCTTCGACAGACCTTGAAGCGCCTTGCCGAGGTATTCCTTGGGCACCCCGTGAAACTCGGAAAGGCTGCGCGTCGAAAGATAGCGGCCTTCCGGCAGCGAACTCATCACCGCGCAGCAGTGAAGGGCCCACTCGACCTGGTTCCTGAACTTCATTCTTGCGCTGCGCCAATCATGGACATTCGATATCCTAGATTGGCGCAGCCTCTTCGGCAACGATGAAAGCGCTCAGTATTTGACGCCCAGGGTCAGGCCGTAAGTGATCGGCTCTGCCCAGACGCTGCCGATCCCGAGCGAGGCATAGTTCACGGCGGAACGATAGCGGTGGTTGGTCACGTTCTCGCTGAACAGCGCCACCGAGATCTTCTCGGAAGGATCGACCCATTCCGCGCGCAGGCCCAGCAAGGCGTACTGGCTCTGCTTGAACTGCTCGGCGATGCCGAAATAGAACGAAGAGGTGTAATAGAGATTGCCCGACAGATTGAGCCGACCGCCGCCCACATCGATCCCGTAGGAGACCGCGAGATTGCCGGTCAGTTCGGGCGTGCGCTGCATCTTGAAGCCACCGGCATCGGTGGTTGTCTCGACAAGTGCGCCCGGCCCGAGACCGCCCAGACTGGTTGGCGTACAGGCCACCGGCGAAGTGCCGAACACGGCAGCGGGGTCGCAGAACTGGTAGAACGGCGCATTGGGGAAGGACTTGTAGCGGGCATGGGTCCAGGCGAGGCCGCCGCTGACCGTCAGGTCGCTGGTGATACGGGCGCTGGCCTGTCCCTCGATGCCGTAGATTTCGGAACTGGCGGCATTGGTGATGCGCGCGGTCCCGGCCTGGAAGCTGGAGACCTGGAGGTTTTTGTAGTCGTAGTAGAACCCGGAAAGCTCGGCGGTGAAGCGGCCGTCGCCGTACTTGTAGCCGAGTTCGTAGGCGTTGATCTTCTCCGGCTTGACCGGCCGGTAGGAATAGCCGCCGACGTTCAGGAGTCCCGCTTTGTAACCCTGGGTGAAGGACGCGTAGAGGCTCGATTGCTCGCTGGGCTTGTAGCGCAGCACCACGCGCGGCGTGACGCGGTTGTTGGTCAGCTTGGGAACGTCGAAGCGGGTGTAGAGCGGGGTTGCCGGATCGAACGGCACCGGATTGCCGTTCGCGTCCTCATAGACCGGGGCGGTGAGTGCGCGCTGGAAATAGGCCTGGTCAACCCAGTCATGGCTGTAGCGCGCGCCGGCGGTAATGAAGAACTGCGGCGTCACTTCGTACGTGGCATCGCCGAATACCGCGATCGACTGCGACAGGGTTCCGGATTCGCCATTGCGCACGAAGGGCGCGGTGCCGAGCTTGGCTTCGGTCGGCCAGGTGTCGCGGTTGCGGAAGTAATAGACGCCGGTGGTCCACTGGAGCGGCGATCCGACCTTGGAGTTCAGCAGAACCTCCTGCGTGAAAGTCTTCGAGTTCGATCCGATGCCGATGGTGAAGATCGGCAGGGCGGTGGCGTCGAGGTCCTGAATGCTGGTGACGCGCTCGTCGCGGAACTGGGTGTAGGAGGTGAGGTCGGCAAAGCCGAGATCGGCCTTGATCGTGCCCTGGATCACGTCGGTATTGGTGCGCGCGCCTACGCCGTCGCCCGGATTGAGGGCGACTTCGTTGGGCTTGGTGGCATAGAAGCCGGGCGGCGTGAACTGGTAGATCCAGCGTGTACCGTTCCCGTCGACGAAGGCGTTGTGCATCAGCGCGGAGGGATCGTCGGTCTTAGAATGGGTGTAGCGCAGCAGCACGCTGACGTCCGGCGTGACCTCCACTTTCAGGCCGGTGCGGACCGACCAGCGGTTGTACTTGCCGACCTGATCGTTGCCGTCGACGATGTTGCGCTGGAAGTTGTCGCTGCGACGGTAGAGGCCCTCGATGTCGAAAGCCACGCCGTCGGTGATGCGCGAGGTTGCGTAGGACTGCACTTCGACCGTGTCGAACCGTCCATAGGAAACCCGCAGTTCGCCGGAAGGGTCTTCGCTGGGTTCGGCTGTCGAGACCAGGATCGCGCCGCCGGTGGTATTGCGGCCGAACAGTGTTCCCTGCGGGCCTTTGAGCACCTGGATGTTCTGGACTTTCAGAAGCTGGAAATCGGTGGCCGCCGCGCTCGGCAGGAAGAAGCCGTCTACGTAGGTGGCGACGTTGGGGCCGCCCCCGGACGTGGCGATCGCGGTGCCGACGCCGCGGATTGTCGGTTGGGTATAGACGCCCGACTTGTCGAAGCGCAGCGCAGGCACGACTTTCGACATGTCCGAAAGCTGGCGCACACCGGCATCGGTCAGGGTATCCTCGCTGAGCGTGGTGACGGTGATCGGCACATCGAGCGAACGTTCGGCGCGGCGCTGGGCGGTGACGATGATCTCTCCCGTCTCGGTCGGTGCCGCAGACGCAGGTGCATTCCCGACCTGCGCGGCGGCCTGTCCAGCGAGCAGGGCCGATGCCAGCGCTCCCGCTCCGGCGCCTGCCGAAATCAGGCCTTTCATCGATTTGCGCATTGCGTTCCTCCCCTTGCCCTTCGGCCGTTTCCCCGATCCGGCTTGTCCGCCGGGTAGGGCCATTTTCCATGAACGGGCTGCCGGCGAAATCGGCGGCGGCGCGATATCGCGGAGGCGTTGAGGCACCGCCCCGGCGAGAGGTTTCGGACTCCGAACGGGCGAAAATCCCGTCCCCAAAGGAAATTTTTGCGGCAGGTTGAAATCCAGATGCGATGTTGTGCAAATAGCGCTTCTGCGAATCATTAGCATCAAGGCGATTCTTAAATGACTTTTCCTACTCGGCGTGCGTTTTACCGGGCGTTGCGGCACTCTTCGGCCCTCGGCGCGGCGGCGATTTTCTGCACCGCTGTTCAGGCGCAGGCTGCGGATGACGAGTCCGTCAAGCTCGGTTCGGTGCGGGTCGAGGATACCGCGCTCGGCGAGCAGCAGCAGGGCGTCGATCGCAACGCCGCCGGCAAGCCCGCCGTACTCACCACGACGACTTCGGGCGAGACCCTGCGCGAGCGCATGGTCGACAACATTGCCGAATATGCACGCCGCGTGGACGCCGGGGTGAACTTCAGCAGCAACAACCAGAGCATCAACATCCGCGGCCTGGATTCCAACCGCGTGCTGACGACCGTGGACGGCATCCGCCTGCCGTGGATGAACGACGGCGCACGCGGCGTGCAGGGCGGCGTCGCTGCCTTCGACTTCAACTCGTTGAGCGCCATCGACGTGGTGAAGAGCGGCGATTCCAGCTACTTCGGGCAAGGCGCGCTCGGCGGCGTCTTCGCGGTGCGCACGCTCGATCCCGAGGACCTGCTGACCGACGGCAAGAAGCAGGGCGCGCTCGGCAAGGCGACCTATGACAGTGCCAGCGACAGCGTTTACCTGAACCAGGCGGCGGCCTTCCGCACCGGCGACACGCTCGTGCTGATCCAGGGCGGCTACCAGAACGGCCACGAAACCGAGAACCAGGGCAAGGTCTATGGCACCGGCGCCACGCGGACCGCCAAGAACCCGGCTTCCTACGATCAGGAAAACCTGCTGGTGAAAGTCCACCAGTACCTGGGCGGCGGCCACCGCATCGGCCTGACTGGCGAGACCTTCAAGCGCAGCTATGACGAGGACACGCTCACCAGCGTCAACGCCACTTACTCGTCCTATGCGACGCTGGAGCAGAACAAGCGCAAGCGCGTGGCGGGAACCTATGACTATCAGGCCGAAGGCGACGGCTTCGTGCAGGAAGCCCATCTGGTCGGCTACTGGCAGCGCCTGAACCTGCGCACGTACACGCGGGCCATGCGCACCACCGCGCCGATCGGCCAGTACGACCGCGACAGCGATCTTCAGGACGAATCCTGGGGCGCCAACGGCTCGATCGTCGGGCGGGTGACGACGGGTGCGGTAAGCCACGCGATCAGTCTGGGCGGCGAAGTCTATGCCACCAAGACCACGCAATATGCCGCGGGGGTCGACAACTGCACCCCGGCGACGCGGGCATGCTCGTTCCTTCACGTCAACCAGTCGGACATGCCCGATGTCGACGGCATCGACCTCGGCCTGTTCCTTCAGGACCGCATGACCTTCGGCAACTTCCACCTGACGCCGGGCCTGCGTTTCGACTGGTATCGCCGTACCCCGCAGGAAACCCCGACCTACACCGTGAACGCGGCCTATGAGGGTCTTCCGGCACGATCGAGCGATTCCCGGTTCTCGCCCAAGATAATGGCCGAGTACGATATCCTTCCGAACCTGACGGCCTATGCGCAGTATGCCCAGGCCTTTCGCGCGCCCTCGGCGACCGAACTCTACCTGACTTATGGCGGCACCGGCAGTTACGTCAGCATCGGCAACCCGGACCTCAAGCCGGAGACGAGCAAGGGCTACGAACTCGGCCTGAAGTTCGGCGACGCCAAGCGCGGTGCCAAGGTGAGCTTCTACGACAACTACTACCGCAACTTCATCGACACGATCACCACGACCGCGTCCGAGGCAGGCCTCAGCGGCAGCTACCCCTTCGGCGTGTTCAAGTACGTCAACCGCGCCCATGTCCGGATCTACGGCATCGAGGCGAGCGCGCAGTGGGCGCTCACCGACAACTGGCGGGTCTGGGGCTCGATCGCCTATGCCCACGGCAAGGACACCGACGAGGACGTCTACCTGAACTCGATCCCGCCACTGCGCGGCATCGCCGGGTTCGGCTATAGCCAGGAGCGCTTCGGTGCGGATCTTTCCGCCACCGTTGCGGCGAAGCGGAACAAGGTCGAGGACCCGACCTCCACGATCAACAAGACGCCGGGCTACGGGATCGTCGATTTCACGGCATGGGTCAAACCGGGCCTGTTCGACGGTCTGCGCCTTCAGGGCGGCGTGTACAACGTGCTCGACAAGACCTATTACAACGCGCTCGACATTTCGGACAGCGCTACCGTATCCCAGAGCTACTACAGCCAGCCGGGACGGACCTACAAGGCGTCGATGATACTGGCGTTCTGACGCATGGAGCCGGGGCGGCGGCATTCGCCGTCCCGGCTTTCCACGCGATGCAACCGAAGAAGGAATACCCATGGATACGACACTTCAGACCCCGGCGGAAACCGGCCGCGCGAAGCGTCTAAAGGCTGCCACGACGGAAACCCACGACCGGCTCGACAAGCGCATCATGGCGGGCGAGCCTTTCGCCGCGGTCGCGAATTACGGTCGCTTCCTGGCGGTGCAGCGTGCGTTCCACCGCGATATCGATGCGCTCTATGGCGATGCGCAGCTGGCCGCGCTGGTGCCGGATCTCGCCGGGCGTCGGCGGTTCGACGAGATCGGCCAGGACATGGCGGATCTGTCGCTGACCCAGCCCGAACCGACCGAATTGCCCCGCTTCATTGCCGGGGAGATCGACGTGCCGACCGCGCTCGGCTGGCTCTATGTCGCGGAAGGTTCGAACCTCGGCGCGGCGTTCCTGTTCAAGATGGCCCGCGCGCTCGGTCTCGACGAGAACCACGGCGCGCGTCATCTCGCCGGACATCCGGACGGCCGCGCGCAGCACTGGCGCACGTTCACCGGCGCGCTCGATCAGGTTGCGCTGGACGAGGCGGAAGAGATGCGCGTGATCGACGGTGCCAACGCCGCCTTCCGCCGCGTTCACGCGCTGGTGGAGCAGCATTACGGGTGAGCCGTAGCGGCTTTCGAACCGAAGCTAAGAGCAACGACCAACGTCATCCTGAACTTGTTTCAGGATCTATCTTGCCGAACAAGCTGCCGCTGATGGCCAGAAATGGATCCTGAGCCGAAGGCCAGCGAAGCTAAACAAGTTCAGGATGACGAGTGGATGCGGCAGGGTTGTGGCCAGCCATGGACCCTAAGGCTGCATCAGCATCCGGCTGACGCTCCGCGAAACGAAAGGCAGCCTCGCCGCCGCCCGCAGCCCGGCGTGACGCGCCGCGTGTGCCGCTGGATGTTCGGTCGTATAGAGGCCGACGATCATGTTCGTGGCCGTGTAGATCGGGCGGCTGGCCAGGCGGTGGGTCGCTTCGTAGCGGCGCAGGAGCAGGGAGGCGCCGATGTCGCCGCCATGCCGAGCCGCATCCGAGACCAGCTTGCCCAGCAGCCGGGCACTCGCCAGCCCGAGATTGAAGCCGTGCGCCGTAACCGGATGCATGCCCACCGCCGCATCGCCGATCAGCGCCGCGCGCCGGGCCGCGAAGTGGCGGGCGTAAGTGGTGGCCAGCGGGTAGACATGCGCCTTGCCCGCGAGGGTCATCCGGCCCAGCCGTCCCTCGTAGCGGCGCGTGAGTTCGGCACCCAGCGCCTGCGTATCGAGGGCCGCGAGCCGGTCGATATCCTCGCTCGGCAAGGTCAGGACGGCGGAGGAACGGCGGCCGTTCAGCGGCAGCATCGCGATCGTCTGGCCATGGTCGAACCATTCGGTCGCCACGCCTTGGTGGTCGCCTTCGTGCTCGACCCGGCAGACGAGCATGGAGCGGCCGAGCCGGTTTATTTCGGCGCCGATGCCGAGTTGTTCACGGACCCAGGAGAAGCGCGAGTCCGCGCCCACCAGCAGACGGGCCTTCAGGTTTGCGCCGCCGTCGAGCGCGATGTGCACCCCCCGGTTGTCGTGATGGAGGGCGGAGACCGAACGGCCTGCAAGGATCTCGACCTCGGGCATTGCCGCCACGACTGCGAACAGCGCGCGGCGGATCAGGTGGTTGGAAACGAGGTGGCCAAGCTGTTCCTCACCGCTTGCCCCCGTTCCGAAAGCCAGTGCGAACGGTGAGCCGCCGTTCAGCACCCGGGCTTCCCGCAAGGGCGCGGTGCCTTCTGTGGGAATGTGGTCCCACGCGCCCAGAGCCTGAAGTTCGCGCACCGATCGGAGGGTGAGCGCGATCTCTCGTCCGTCCACCGGCGGGGCGGCGAGCACGGCGGCAGGCTGGCGCTCGATCACCGCGACGCGCAGCCCCGATCCGGCCAGCGAGGCGGCAAAGGCAAGTCCGGCGGGGCCTGCACCCACTATGGCAACGTCATGCGTCATCGTCGGTCGTTCCATCATCGTGGCGCGATCATGAGCGCCCTTTCCGCCAGGCGCCATGATCCGCGTCAATTCAGGCGGCTTCCTTTCGCGCCTCATCGTCCTCGGCAGGTGCGTGGCCGCTGATCTCCGAACCGGCATCCGGCGCGAAGCGCAGGTTCCAGAACGTGGCGGTCAGCGAGAGGGTCGTCACCACCAAGAAGGCGATCGAGAAGTCGGTGAGCGTCGGTGCCTCGTGGCCGCCCGCCTGCATCGCCAGATGGAGCGCCATCGCCGCCACGCAGATGCCCAGCGAGAGCATGAGCTGCTGGAACGTCGAGTAGAAAGCCGTGGCGCGGCTCATCTGCTTCTTGTCGATGCCGTCGTAGGCGATGGTGTTGTAGGCGGTGAACTGGAACGACATGAAGAAGCCGGACAGCGCCAGCACGCAGAACATCGTCCATACGGGCCAGCTCGGATTGAACAGGCCGCAGATCGCATAGCCCGCCGTGGCGATCACCCCGTTCCAGATCAGGGCGCGGCGGAAGCCGAAGCGGCGGAGCACGCGCGGGGCGAAGCTCTTCATGGCGAGCGAGCCGATCGCCGTCGCGACCGTGATCGTACCGCTGCGCGCGGCGGAGAAGCCGAAGCCCACCTGCATCATCAGCGGCAGCAGGAAGGGCTGCGCGCCCTGGGTGATGCGCGTGATCGAACCGGCGATGACGGAGAGGCGGAAGGTATCGTCGCGCATGAGCGAGAGGTCGAGGATCGCGCTCTCGCCCCTGTTCTCGCGCCTGCGGGCGTGGAGTATGTAGAACAGGCCGGTCGCGAGGCCGATCAGGATCAGCACGGAGGCCGTGGCACCCTCGCCGGGGCGGCTCACCATCTCGAAGCCGAACAGCAGGCAGCCGAGCGACAGCCCGCTCAGCACGAAGCCGGGCGTGTCGAAGCGGCCGGGGTCGTCCTCGCGGATATTGGCGATGAAGCGGCCGACCAGGTAGAAGCCCAAGATGCCCATCGGCAGGTTGATGTAGAAAATCCAGCGCCAGTCGAGATAAGTCACGATCAGGCCGCCGAGCGGGGGGCCGATGATCGGGCCGATCAGGGCGGGCACCAGCAGCCAGGACATCGCATTGACCATGTCCTGCTTGGCCACCGAGCGCAGCAGCACGAGCCGCCCGACCGGGATCATCATTGCGCCGCCTATGCCCTGGAGGAAGCGCGAGACGACCATCATCTCCAGCGAAAGCGATTGGCCGCAGGCCAGGCTGCCGAGCACGAAGAGCAGGATGGCGGTGCGGAACACGGTCCGCGATCCGAAGCGGTCGGCGATCATGCCCGAGGCGGGAATGAAGATCGCCAGCGCCAGAAGATAGGAGGTCAGGGCGACGCTCATCTCCTGCGGGCGGACGCCGAAATCGCGCGCCATGGTGGGCAGGGCGGTGGCGAGCACCGTTGCGTCCACGAATTCCATGAAGAGGGCCGAGGCGATGATGAGCGCCACCAGCCGGTAGTTGGCCCCCGATACCGGCGGTCCTTCGTCGTGCGTCTTGGCGAGGGAACCGGCGGCGGGGACGATGCCGTCGCGAACTTCCGCATTGACCGAAGCCATGCCGCGACGGCGCGGCCTCAGCATGGGGCCTGCGTGCTGGGGAGAGGGGATGACATGGGCAACTTTCGAATTCGCGGGACTGAAACAATCCCCTCCGTCAGAAGGCCGTCCATCTGTCATGCGGGCGTGCCGGCGGAGGACGATATAGGCGAAATCCCGCGAAAATGAAACCCGCGGGCCCGCCGAAAACGGCGGTTGGGGTCCGATTTACCGCGAGATGCGGTTGCAAAAAACGCGCAGTGACGTTCAGATTTCGTATTCGAGCTGCCACTCGCCGCGTGACGTTGCAGTTGCCGGAACGCGCGGCTGGCGGCTGCTCATCTCGCCATGCAGCTTGCGGATCATGTTGCTGCCGGTCCGCACCATCAGGCCCGGAATGAAGCCGTGGACGATCGCACCCAGTCCCGCGAGGATCATCAGCACGCCGAAGCGATTGGCGACGCACCAGTGCTCGCCGTAGGTCTCGTTCACGGTGCGGGGATGATCGACGAACAGTTTGCGGAACACGGGCTTCTCCAGAGCTTCACCCGCATGGGGCCGGGTGAACGACAAGAGACGGGATACATCGCAGGGGAAGGCCGTTGCAATCTCGGCCCGCAAGTATACGATATATGAAAATGGATGCGGCACGAGGCCCATCGGCAAGGGGCTTGAACGGGTGCGACAATTTCTGGGTAGCTGCGCGATTGGTGGTCTTGTAGCCGGTCTTCTTCTGTCGGCGCCCGCGCAGGCCGAAAGCGCTTCGGCCGAATGGGAGCAGCCGCAAGTCCTGCGCCAGGGCGCCGAGCCGATGCACACGACGTTCGACGGGTTCGAGACCCGCGCCGGTGCCCTGTCCCGCGATGTCGCGAAATCGCGCTATCATCTCTCGCTGGACGGGGCGTGGAAGTTCCATCTCTCGCTGACCCCGGAAAGCCGTCCGGCCGATTTCTTCAAGCCCGACTTCGACGTGAGCGGCTGGGGCACGATGAAAGTGCCCGGCATTCTCCAGGCCGAGGGACACGGGCGCCCGGTCTTCGTCGGCAGCGGCTATCCGTTCCCGCGCAACCAGCCGTGGATCGATCACAGCCTCAACGAAGTCGGCTCCTACCGCCGCGATTTCACGGTTCCGGCCAATTGGTCGGGGCGCAAGCTGCTGCTGACGGTCGGGGCGGCGGGCGCGGCCTATTACATCTGGGTCAACGGCCAGCGCGTGGGCTATTCCGAGGACTCCAAGCTGCCCGCCGAGTTCGACGTGACGCGCTATGCCCATGCGGGAACGAACACGGTCGCCATCGAACTCTACCGCTTCGCCGACGGCAGCTATCTGGAGGATCAGGACTTCTGGCGCGTCAACGGCATCGAGCGTAGCGTGACGCTCTACGCCGCCCCGGCAACGCATATCCGCGACCTGACCGTCGACGCCGGATTGGAGAACGATTACCGCGACGGCAAGCTTGCACTGAAGGTCGATCTCGGTGGCCAGCTCGCCGCCATGCGGGTGCGGGCGACCGTGCTCGATGGCCAGCGAGAGATATTCAGGCGCGAGGTCCTGACGCGAGAGGGGGCTGCGGCAGGCGGCGCGGTATCGCTGGCGGCCTCCATCCCCGCCGTACGCACATGGTCCGCCGAAGATCCGCAGCTCTATACGCTGCTGGTCGAACTGCTCGACGACAAGGGCCAGCTGGTCGAGGCGACCAGCCGCCGCATCGGTTTCCGCACCGTGGAGATCGCGGGCGGCGAAGTGAGAGTGAACGGCAAGCGGGTGATGATCCGCGGCGTCAACCGCCACGAGCACGACCCCAAGACCTTCCACGTCATCTCCGAAGAAACGATGCGCCGCGACATCGAATTGATGAAGGCGGCCAACGTCAACGCCGTGCGCACCTCGCACTATCCCAACGATCCACGCTGGTACGATCTCGCCGACGAATATGGCCTCTACGTCATGGACGAGGCCAATATCGAGAGTCACGGCTATCTCAGTCTCTCGCAGGAACACGGCAACGAACCCAAATACCTCTTGGGCAACGATCCCAAGTGGAAGGCGGCGCATCTCGACCGCGTCGAGCGCATGGTCCGGCGCGATCGCAACCACCCCTCGATCATCTTCTGGTCGCTGGGCAACGAGACCGGAATCGGCACCAATTTCGAGGCGGCGGGCAAGTGGGTGCGGGATAACGATCCCACGCGCCTCATCAATTTCCTCGGCTGGAGCATGAGCAACTGGCGCCACCCGACCAACAGCTACGTCGATATCTTC
>PJTY01000173.1_pt1 | contig 45470 bp, 40 predicted proteins | sample 1512121 | NCBI WGS metagenome assembly PJTY01 (sample SAMN08177680, study PRJNA422409) | Soil metagenome, whole genome shotgun sequencing project. | isolation source: Soil enriched (2) on filter paper: alkali lignin treatment | place: USA: Madison | collected 2015-01-15 | reverse complement strand
GGGGTCGCGAGTTCGAATCTCGTTTTTCGCTCACCTGCCTAGGTGGTGGAACTGGTAGACACGCAGGACTTAAAATCCTGTTCGCCCTAAAGCGAGTGCGGGTTCGATTCCCGCCCTAGGTACAAGAAAGCTCATCATCAGGTGGGCTTTTCTTGTTTTATATTATTGCATACAATACTACTCCGAAAACCAAGCTCAGCAGAATGAGTGGCAGCATTCCTATCCGGTATCTGAATAACAGCAGAAGCGATAGCATTACCCAACATAAGGCTGCCCAATCCACATCCGACAACAAAATCTCTCCTTTAGGAAATAAAATACTTGTTCCCAGATAACAGGCTAAATTGACGATTACACCGACAACCGATGCCGTGACCAAGGAGAGCACGTACTGGATAGCCAAACTTTTTTGTGACCGTTCCATTAAGGGTGCCCCTACAAAGATCAATGCAAAATTGGGCAGGAAAGTAAAATAAGCTGTCGCCAAGAGTCCGATGGATGCCATTGCATAGGAATGGCCAAAGTAGTTGAACCCCGCCATAAATCCTACATATGCCAATACGATCACCAGAGGTCCGGGAGTGGTTTCGGCCAGCGCAAAACCATCGATCATCTGTGCTTTTGAAAGCCACAAAAGCTTTTCCGTCACCACATGTGCCACAAAAGGGATAACGGTATATGACCCTCCAATTGTCAGATAGGCTGATTTGGTAAACAAAAAAGACAAGGACTGCCAGAACCGAGCATCCGGCATAAACAAAAGTAAAAATGCAAAAGGCCCCAGCCATAGCATGAAAAATACAAACAACTGAAAGGCGATCTTTCGAATACTGGCGGGCGGCACACTTTGCAAAGAGTTGACAGGATATTGGCTTTCCATAACATCCTTCCCGGAGTCTACAGGCTGGGGCTGTGCGCCTGTTATCTTGAAGAAATAGGCTACCAGACCTAAGATGATCACTCCCAAGATAATCCACGGCATTGGAACTTTTGCCAGATAACTAAGTAAAAATGCCGCCAATGCAACGCTGTAATGCCATAAGCTGGATAAAGACTTGTGTCCCACCTGATAAGTGGCAAATAATATAATGGCAAGGACAGCCGGTTTCAATCCCGAAAATAAAGCACTTAGAAAAGTGGAATGGCCAAAATACACATAGATTAACGAAAGCCCGAATATGATCAGTAAAGAAGGCATAATAAAAAATAAGCCAGCCAAGATGCCGCCCCTGAGGCCATGCAGTTTCCAGCCCAGATAAATACTGAGCTGATGAGCCTCGGGTCCGGGCAGTAACATGCACGTATTGAGGGCCTGAAAAAATTTTTTGCTGCTGACCCACCTCTTCTTGTCGACCAAAAAATCGTGCATGATGGTAATATGCCCGGTCGTACCGCCAAAGCTTATCCAGCCCAAGACAAACCAAAACCGGACGGCTTCTTTAAAGTTTGGTATAAGCGGTTTATCGTCTTGACACGGTTTATTATTTTCCAACAAATTCTCCGTTTTATCGTTAACCTAAGTTTGGTATGGCCAAACTGCAGCTCTCTGCTGCAGTTTCATGATAACATAAAAAAAGCGATATATTGAAAATATCTCGCTTTTTAAATCAGAAAAAAATCCTGACAGTTTTACTTCTGGTCTAAAATGGTGACTTCTACGCGTCTGTTTTTCTGACGGCCTTCAGGAGTTTTATTATCCCCCACAGGATTTGACTGTCCGAATCCTTTTGCTGTAATTCGGGATTCCTGCACCCCTGAATCAACTAAAAATTTCTTCACTGACGCGGCTCTTTTTTCAGACAGCCACTGGTTATATTCAACTGTACCAGTCGCATCCGTATAGCCATCCACCTTAATTTTGTTATTGTTCTCTTTCAATATCAAGGCCAGCTTGCTTACTTCACTTTTCGCTTTTTCAGAAAGATAAGAAGAATTTGTCGGGAACAACAAATCAGATGAAATACTGAACTTGATTCCTTCATCTGTTCTTTTAGCATCATTAAAGTCTTTTTTTACGTTTTTCAAGCCATCATCCGTTCCATCTTTGGTCACAACAGCACCGGGATTAACCACGATCGCCTGCTGTTTACAGGAAAATAACGATAAGCTTGCACATATGGCTAATACTCCCCAATTATTTTTTCTAAGCATCGTTCTTAACGTATATATTATCGATTTAAGTACTGTAAATATAAGGAAAAAAGTCCAAAAACATGTCCCTATCCTCAGTTATATCGTAACAAATCTATTTCTTCACATAGACAGTTTCCAGTGTTTTTCTGATCTCAGGGATCTGCTCATACAGCTTCCAGATCATACCTGAATGTGCATTCTCAAGCATCACCGCAATTGTAGCCTGGTTACGCGCGCGGTAGCTTTCAGAAACATCATTATTTTTAAGATCTATCCATGCCCTAAAACCGTATTGCGTAAACAGCACATCTGCATACTCTTCATAAAACTTGCGTAAGGCTTTTAAACCTATTTCCTTTTCGAAAGGATAAGAAGCTATTGCTATAGCCGGGTTGACAAGATATCCCTGATAGCTATTATCGGCTTGTTCCACCCCCCAGATATCAGTAAACCTTGTGCCGATGTTCAGCTCATTATCCCGTCTTTTATAGGCTAGTATATAATCGGACAGGTATTTCTTGTAGTCCACAAAGTTATCCGTTTTTCCGGTAGGATTCATAACTAGAAAAGGTCTGTATACTGACATAAGGGATTCGGTCAGGTTACCTCCAGCAATACTTTTCGCAAAAATCACCTTGTCGTCCGCATAAATCGAAGTACCGGTCGTACCTGCATTTCCCATTAAGGGATTAGTGCTCGATGGTTGAGTCAGTGTACCATTTGGGTTCACTTTTAGCTCGGGTGCCAATAGCTCGACAGAATCCACAAAATCCAGCGTATCGACGTGTCTGGTGGCAAATCCATTCATATAAGCCGAAGGTGCTAAGGGATGTGTAGGAGAAGACATCGCCAAAATGTAGGTACTCAAACTCTCATTAAAACCGCCCAAAGGCTGGGCCCGCGAAGTACTATCAATAGGCGACCATTTGTTCCACAGTACATCCGGATTAGCCGTATCGGTAAAATAATTCCAATTTATTCGTTTCCAAAGCTCAGTAATAGTATTTCTCAGCTCCCTCTCCTGGGGATCCTCCTTGGAGAAATACTCCCTGGCGATCAATAAAGATTCCATCAAATGTGAAGTTGCACGCACATCGTAAGTTGGAATTGAATCACGATAATAAGGTATACCGTGTCTTCCGTCATAGTATGCAGTAAAGATTCCCTGATGATTCTGGGCAGCATTCAGGAATTTAACCATGCGGGAGAGGCGTGACAGTAAAGCTTGTCTAGACATCAATTTATTCTCGCAGGCTACCAACAGTCCCAATACTGCATAGGCAGTTTCATTTGTCGAAACGATAGCCTGCCTGTTCCCCCTATCGGGAAGATACATACCGCTGTTTACATCATAATTATCGATAAAATAGTTAACATGAGCATCCCGGATAAACGTAAGCATCTCAGCGTCGGTACCCTTTCTGGTCTGTATTTCCTTTACATCCGAGAACGGTGATTCGACATAATTATAATCCACCCAGGCAATTTTATAATAATAGCTTTTATTATACTCGTTGACTCTATCCAGGCATTTCTGGACATAAATCGGCAGGATGGCGATCGGTTGAAAATTCTCCCTGTCTTCTGAACGGTAGATTTTCACATAGCGGATACTCGGCGTCAGCGGCAACTGCCAGACGAGTTCAACCTGCTTATCTACAGCAGCTACCTTCGATAAAATAGCTGCCGATGACAGCTTTACTTTCGGATAGTTTTTGGGCAGAAATTCAATTTGGTCAATAAAAAGCTGATGCGTAATTGTAGCGCTGCCATTTTGTTCCAACAGTAGGGCCGACACCGCCCTCCCCACTCCTATACCTTCAAACTTAGTGACGGGAATCGAGACGTTGAGCCATGTGTCATAGGAAAAATCATCGATATAAGGCGCTAGGTCCAAAGCCGCGGTACGTACGTCGCCTTGTTGCAGAGACACCTTAGGCAGCTGTCCTTTTTCGGTATTGCTCTGAATAAACAATTTAAAGGTCAAATGATCATCTTTCGCAATCATATACTGAAATTTCTGTTTATCATTCAGTATACTGGCCTCCCATTTGCCGTTGGGCGAGGAGACATAACGCAGCGAAAGTGAATTACCCGGAGTAAAAAACAGACTATCGGAAATGGGTAAACTGTGCCCCACATTCTGTATCCAGGATTCACCAGTATAATGTGCTATGCTTTTGGCATAGCTACCATTAATAATACTGTTGTCAAAGAGCACTTCTGGATAGCTTTCTGACCGCGCCAATACAGGTGAAATCAATAGGAAAAGAAAGTAAAAGTATTTATTCAGCATAAGTCAACATTTTTCACAGGCCTACCATCAAAAACTAAGCCACCGCTATGATTATAATACAAATGTAACAAAGGATTTCCAATGATATTGTACGCTCTAATTTTAATTTCGGAAAAAATGCGCTAAATTAGCCCCCTGAATATTTTCATAAAATAGATATATGAAAACTACGTTTGATTTTGAAAAGCCGATTGCAGATTTGCAATTGCAAATTGAAAAGGTGACACAAGTTGCCGAGAAAACTCAGGTAGACATGAGTGCGACTATTCGTGAGCTTGAGGAAAAACTTGCTTCTACGGAAAAAGAAATATATAGCAATTTAACTGGATGGCAGAATGTGCAAATGTCACGCCATCCGGACCGCCCTCAGACATACGACTATATCGAAGCCATCTGTGATGAATTTGTCGAACTGCATGGCGACAGGACGGTCAAAGACGATAAAGCTATTGTCGGGGGAATGGCTTCCATCGATGGTAATTCCGTCATGATTATTGGACACCAAAAAGGAAAAAACACCAAAGAGCGTCAGTACCATAATTTTGGAATGGCAAATCCGGAAGGTTATCGGAAAGCCCTACGTCTGATGAAGATGGCCGAGAAATTCAATAAACCGGTCATCACTCTTATTGACACCATGGGAGCTTATCCCGGACTGGAAGCTGAAGAACGTGGACAAGGTGAAGCTATCGCCCGCAACTTAATGGAGATGTCTGTACTTAAAGTTCCTATTATATGTATTGTAATAGGCGAGGGCGCGTCCGGTGGTGCTCTGGGCATTGGTGTGGGTAACCGTGTCTATATGATGGAGCACACGTGGTATTCGGTTATTTCACCTGAATCATGCTCTTCCATCCTTTGGCGCAGTTGGGATCATAAGGAAAAAGCTGCAGAGGCACTGAAGTTGACTGCTCATGACATGTTGGGGAATGGATTGATCGATGGGATTATTCCTGAACCGCTAGGTGGCGCACATCAGAATCCTGCAAAAGCTGCAAGCAATTTAAAAGAACAGTTGTTAAGAGACTTGGCAGAGCTGACCGCTAAAGATAGCGACACCCTTATCAAAGAGCGGATCGACAAGTTCAGCAATATGGGTGTTGTGACAGAATAAGATTTTTCTCGACGCTAAAGATATTGAGAAAGCCGGCATTACCTCGCCGGCTTTTTTCGTATGATTGGAATAGTCCCAAAACAAACCTGCTCTGAATTGCCTAGAGATAATGTCGATGTGGTTTCCCCGATGACGATCCATCGCAATAAAGAATAACCAAGTAATTTTTAACCGGTTACAAATTATATCTGCAAAAAGACCAAAAACATTTGGAAGCAACGACAACTTTTCATACCTTTGCATCACTTTCAAAAACGGAAAGGATTCCGTAGCTCAGCTGGTAGAGCAATACACTTTTAATGTATGGGTCCTGGGTTCGAGTCCCAGCGGGATCACAAAGAGCGTGCTAAGGCACGCTTTTTTCGTTTAAATCATTAAAACCCATAATGCTCCAGATACTTATCCCTGAACATAAATGCCTCTGATGTTTCATCCACAACAAAATTCACCATCCGCTTCCACTCTTCCGTTGTCACCACTATACTGCTGAGCATCGAAGGATGCCGGGAACGGAAATTGATTGATAGTATCAATGTCCTTTGTGATTTAATGCTGTCAAGCTCCGCCCTGGTAATCTTTTTAAAGGTTTCTACCAAGTTACTTCCATATTTTAGATGTATTTATAATTGAGCTTTATATTTAAACTTACCATTCTCTTCTAAAACGTAAGTCTCGTCCTTGAAAATGGGTCTTTCCTCCATTCGGTTACTGCTTGTTACTGTTATTTTGTCTTTTTCTATTTTGCTTGTTTTACCAAATGCTGATTCTGCTACTTCGTCATAAGCAATATCCAGCTTGTCGATCAGTTTGTTTTTCTTATTTACGGTAATCAATGTTGTGAACAGTTCATTTTCGCCGCATTGATAGGAAACGACTATAGCGGTAAAGTTTTCAGAAAAAGGTATTTTATAGTGTAACCTGATATTCATTGCATCTTTACACTTGGGATCAAACTTTATCCGTTTAAGGAATCCTTGTGTATCAGGTTTACCGGAATTTTCAAAATTATCGAAATTGGTAGAGTCCATTATTGGAAAATGCCGAACGTTGAGCCCAATAAGCATATCGGCTACGGCATACTTCAACCTAACAACGGTGGTATCGTTTTCTATAAAATAGTACATTATCCGTTCTCCGCCTTGCCTTCTGACAGATGGTATAGTATCAGGTTTAAATCCTTCTTTTATAAATATCAGGTTACCTAGCATTCCGGGCTTCTGGCAAGCCTAAAATATCCGGTACTGTCGGTCGTTGCTACAGAGCTGTTCTTCCTTTCTTCCTCAAATATGGTTACACCTTGAATCGGCTTGTCGTTTTCATCCAATACTTTTCCCTGATAAAAATTATTGGCCGAATTGCAGGAAATAAGTGTCATTATCAGAATATAAAATATGGGGCTCCTTAGGATCATATCAATTGGCTATTTCCGTGATTCATATATCAAAGTCTTTGCCAAATTTTTTAGGATGAAAAGCACTAATTTTAACAATTAAAAATTTTCAGATTTGCTTGGTTAACTACTAACGCGCTATTATCTTGTAGCATAGTTAACGACTTAACTAAAATAGTTCATTTAAAATCATTTGATGTGGTGTCCTTTATGGCGTCCATTGCTTCAAGTAAAAATATAAAATACTGAATATCAGGATATTGTAAAAATATATTAATGATCCCAGCGGATCACAAAAAAAGGCTGATCAAATGATTAGCCTTTTTTGTTTCTTTTTTTATTATTGACCAGGAAGAACCATACAGCGATTTTTATAGCCACCCGCACTCGCCGGCGCATAAATTCATCCGACCCGAGACATAATGCCCCATTTAAATGGGCATCTAAAATCAGCCATGTTAAAAAACCTATGCTCTACTTAACTGTTAATTAGGATGGGCACAAAGTCTAACTGTACTGCAAAAAATATTTCTATCACAGAAAGCTACAAGTAATCAGTATTTGTACAATATTTGTTAAAAAAATCAATGACATGGAAAAGCTAACTGCCAAAGCCAGTATTCAGATTCAAAAACCTATTCACGAAGTTTTTGAAGCAATTGTCGACCCCAATAAAATGAGTCACTATTTTATTAAAGGTTCCACGGGACGTCTTGAGACGGGAAAGACTATTGATTGGACCTTTCCCGAATTCGCAGAGAGTTTCCCAGTAACGGGGAAGACCATCGAGGCTGATTCTTATATTTCGTTTGACTGGAGCGGGGGCACTGCTGGCCAGTTGGTCGAAATCCACTTGTCTACTTATGGCGATAGCGCAACGGTTGTCAAAATTACGGAACATGAAATGAACAATGACAAGGACGGTATTTTGATCATGATGCGGCAGACGGAAGGCTGGGCAAATTTTCTGGCTTGTCTTAAAGCCTATCTAGAATACGGTATTAATCTAAGGACCGCTGCCTTCGATTTTATGTTTCAACAACCGTAAAAACAGAATTTAATATAGCCTGCAAAGACGATAAATGACAACAAACAAAGGGGCTTATACAGAATATAGTATCGACGACTCTATAGTTACAATAGCTAGCTCAGGACAAAAGCAGATAGCATCAGGTAGATCAGTCTGAAGCATCAAAAACTAGAAGCACATTATGGCAAATAGCATTTCGACAATTGACGAATATATCAATCAATTCGAAGGTGAGAAGAAAAATTACCTTATAAAGATCCGACGGCTTCTTGCCGAGGTGGTACCTGATTCGGCAACAGAGACCATCTCTTATCAGATGCCCACATTTCGATTTCATGGTAATCTGATCCATTTTGCAATGAATAAACAGCATCTCGGCCTGTATCCGGGTCCGGAGGCTATTGCACATTTTGCGGAGCAGTTAAAAGCATTCAAAACGTCTAAAGGCGCCATACAGATTCCAATAGATCAGCCTGTTCCCGAAACTATTATCCGGGCTATTGTAGCGTTCAATGTTGAAAAGTTAAACAATAAGCAGGGACCAAATTGGCACAAAAGCCGTGGGGAATGGCAGGATGCAGAAGAACTGATGCAGCAGATCATACAAAAGATGCCCTTGAAAAAAGAGTTTAAATGGGGCAGCTCCGTCTATACGTATAAGGGAAAGAACGTTATTGGCTGGGGTGGCTTCAAACATTTCTTTTCCCTGTGGTTTTATAACGGCGTTTTTCTGATGGACAAAGAACAGGTGCTGATCAATGCGTCGGAGGGGAAAACCAAAGCACTCCGGCAATGGCGTTTTAAAGACGTAAGCCAAATGGACAGTGCCAAAATCGAAAACTATATCCTGGAATCCATTCAGACGATTGAACAAGGTAAAGAGCTTAAACCAGTCAAGACCCCTGTAAAAGCACCTTCGGGGATATTGCTAGACATGCTAGAAGCTGATTCCAAACTGTATCAACAGTTTAAAGCACTCAGCCCCGGGAGGCAAAAAGAGTATATCGAGTATATCGATGATGCTAAACAGCAAAAAACCAAACTATCTCGGCTAGAAAAAATAAAACCACTGATTCTTGCCAATAAAGGGCTGAATGATCAATATAGATAATGAGATTTTCTAAAAATAGCTTTCATGAAAAATTCAATTATTCCCTCTATCTGGTTTGACCAAAATGCCCAAGAGGCTTTTGATTTATACTGTCAGGTTTTCCCGAACAGCCACTGCCAAAACACCTCTTCTATCGTGGTTGAAGCCGAATTAAACGGTATCCGGTTTATCGGTATCAACGGCGGCCCGATGTTTAAAGCTAATCCCTCGATCTCCTTTATGGTGATCTGCGAATCAAAAGAAGAAATAGACCGTGTCTGGGCTGCTTTTTCCCGAGATGGCCATATTCTGATGCCGCTCGACAGTTACTCTTGGAGTTCATACTATGGCTGGTTAGCAGACAAGTATGGTGTTAACTGGCAACTCTATCAAGGTAAAGTGAGCGATACGAACCAACAGGCGATTGTCCCTACACTGATGTATTGCGGTGCTCACCAAGGTAAATGCGAAGCCGCGCTCCATTTTTTTGAAGATCTATTTAAGGATTTTCAGAGCAACGGTATCTTACGCTACCCTGAAGGAGAATTTAAAGGCTCGGTCCAGCATACTCAATTCGTTGTCAATGGCTTCACGCTTATGGCGATGGATAGTGGGGTCAAGCAGGACTTTACCTTTACGGAAGGCGTTTCGATGACCATCCTCTGTAAGGATCAGGAGGAAATAGATTATTATTGGGACAAAATCACACAGCAGGGAAACGAAAGTCGCTGTGGATGGTGCAAAGACCAGTTTGGTGTAAGCTGGCAAATTGTACCAGAACAGATCGCAGATTATCTTCAGCAACCCGGAGCCGTTGAAGCATTAATGAAAATGAACAAGATTCTGATCAAAGACCTTTTGAAATGATCCAATTTAGAGGTGAGGTCGGTCCGTCTAACAACGAGATCCTTGTCGCACATGCGCAAAGAAACCGTTCACCTCTTTGCTCATGTGCACGATTGTTATCTTTCTAAGCGTTGACCTGCAGGGCCACCGCGTATAATTTCATCTGCTTGATCATAGACAGCAGTCCGTTTGCACGTGTCGGTGATAAATGTTCTTTTAAACCGATCTGGTCAACAAAGTATAGCTCAGCCTCCACAATTTCTTTGGCCGTATGCCCTGACAGCACTTTTACCATAAGGCTCACAAGCCCTTTTGTAATAATAGCATCGCTATCCGCAGTGAAATATACTTTGCCATCTTTCATTTCAGGATATAACCACACCTTGGATTGGCATCCTTTGATAATATATTCATCTGTCTTATATTGTTCATCAATCAAAGGGACTTCTTTACCCAGCTGGATGATGTATTCATATTTTTCCATCCAGTCGGTGTAGAAAGCAAAATCTTCAATTAACTCATCTTGTATCTCATTAATAGTCATAACTACTTTTATTAAACTAACATATTTACGGCACGCTGAATGCCTGCTATCAAGATATCTATATCTTCTTTCGTATTATAAAGGGCCAAAGAAACCCGGATTGTTCCCGGAATGCCAAAGCGGTCCATTACCGGCTGTGCGCAGTGGTGACCAGTGCGTACAGCAATACCCAGTTTATCCAAAATTACCCCCACGTCATAGGGATGGGTGCCCTCTATGATAAAGGAGATCACCGAACATTTTTGATCTGCGGTACCTATAAAACGTATTCCCGGAATCTGGCTTAATTTTTCTTGTGTGTAGACCAGCAGATCGTGTTCATAGGCCTCGATATGTGCTAAACCAATCGAGCTGATATAATCGATGGCTTCATTCAGACATATGCCCGCTTCGATATTGGGGGTACCGGCTTCAAATTTAAAAGGAAGTTCGTTGTAAGTCGTTTTTTCAAAAGTGACATCTTTAATCATATCACCTCCGCCCTGATAGGGAGGCATGGCATTCAGCAGTTCCTCTTTGCCGTACAATACTCCGACTCCTGTAGGTCCGTACATTTTATGTCCCGAAAATGCCAAAAAGTCCACGTCCAGATCCTGCACATCCACCTGGATATGCTGTATAGCCTGAGCTGCATCCACCAGTACGACCGCTCCATGTGCGTGGGCGATCGAAATCATCTCTTTGACAGGATTAATGGTACCTAATGCGTTAGAAACATAGGTTACCGCCACAAGCTTGGTCCGTTCGTTAAACAGTCCACGATAGGCATCCATATCCAATTCGCCCTTATCATTCATCGGGATAACACGGATCTTGCAACCTTTTTCATCACAGAGCATCTGCCAAGGTACGATATTGGAATGGTGTTCCATGGCGGAAAGGATAATTTCGTCCCCTTGTTGGATAAAAGCTCTGCCATAACAAGTTGCCACCAGATTGATACTATCTGTGGTGCCTTTGGTAATGATCACCTGTCTGTCCTCCGGCGCATTGATGAAAAACTGAATCTTCCTGCGGGTTACCTCAAAAGCATCTGTTGAAATCTGACTTAAATAATGAACCCCGCGATGCACATTACTATTCATATCGCTATAATAATGCGCTATCGAATTGATAACGGATACAGGTTTCTGCGTCGTGGCGCCATTGTCCAAGTAGACCAGGGGCTTACCATTTACCTCTCTTTTTAAAATCGGGAAATCTGCACGTATTTTATCTATATTATATGTTTCCAAAGCAGTCTAAATAATTTATACAAAGTTAATAGTATTTTATCGAATACAGGACCGGCAATCTGTTTTTTATGTCATTATCAAGTATTCCTTTCGCATTGTCCGTAAATATGCCCCAAATAACGCCACACACGTTTTTTTTCAGCATCACTTAATATCGATCTTTTGTCGATAAAATATACTCTAATACATGCTGTAACAGCTTTGTCATAAACACTGAACGCGTGCAATTATCCATAAAATACGCCATCTCCTGCGATTTTTCACAATTCTATTGTCCTTATATAATTTATTGACGCTATTTAGTTACCTTTGTATTAATATGCAAGAATTACCTCTAAATATACCCGAAGGGTCACGTAAAGAAGTGATGGCCTACTTGGAACCGTTCATGTTGAATGAGATGAGCGAATACCTGAAGCCTGTTGAAGAAATGTGGCAACCTGCTGATTTCCTTCCAGATGCTTCGAGGGATACGTTTTTTGAGGAAATAAGAGATTTACAGGAAAGTGCTAAGGAACTTCCATATGATTTAGTTGCAGTATTAATAGGTGACACGATAACAGAGGAGGCTCTGCCAACTTACGAGTCCTGGCTGACGATGGTTGAAGATGTTGACAAAAATGAACAGGGCGGTTGGATGAAGTGGGTGCGTGCGTGGACTGCAGAAGAAAACCGGCACGGCGACCTATTAAATAAATACCTTTATTTATCCGGAAGAATAGATATGCGTCAGTTCGAAATTTCTACGCAATATCTTATTCAGGATGGATTTGATATTGGTACAGGAGCAGATCCTTACCGCAATTTTATTTATACCTCTTTTCAGGAATTGGCGACTAATGTGTCACACCGTCGAGTTGCTGGGCTTTCTAAGAAAAGTGGAGACAAGTTGCTAGCAAAGATGTGCGGTGTCATTGCTTCTGATGAAGCCCGTCATGCCAAAGCCTATATGTCCTTCATATCGAAAGCAATAACAGTTGACCCAAGTGAAGTCATGATTGCATTTGAAGATATGATGCGCAAGAAAATCGTGATGCCAGCACAGTTTTTGAGGGAATCCGGTGAGCCTCAGGGAGAGGCATTTGCCCATTTTTCAGATGCTGCACAGCGACTCGGAGTCTATACAGCCCTCGATTACGTGGATATCCTAAAAGAACTAAACAATGAATGGAAAATTGATCAAGTGTCAGGCCTAAATGATAAAGGAGAGAAAGCGAGAGACTACCTTCTCAAACTGCCGGACCGCCTTACAAGGTTGGCTGATCGGATGAAGATTCCGGAGAAAGAATATAAATTCAAATGGATTTATGGCTAAATAAAAAAAGCTTGATTTTAGTCAAGCTTTTTTTATTTAGCCATTGTGAATATTCTTCCTTTCCGCAAGTATTCTATGTTGACCTTAATGGAATTTTGCGTAATGCTTCCCTATTTGACGTTGCCCATTAGTTTACGTACGACCGGCGATAAAGCGATAAGGACGACACCTGCTATCAACGAATATAAACCCAGCTGCTTGTAACTTTCCGTATAGGTTGTCAAGTTATCCGCCAGGGAGGTACCTTCTTTTGTCTCGGCCATACTCGCGCCGATCAAGCCAGCAACGTACTGACCGTAGGCACTGGCCAAAAACCACATCCCCATCATAATTCCTTGCAATTTTGCTGGAGACAGTTTAGTCATGATAGAAAGTCCGATCGGAGAAAGGCAAAGCTCACCTACCGTAATTACCAATAGCGCGAGTGTAAAGATATCCAATGACGTCATTCCATCGTGGGCAAACAATCGTGTCGCAAAAAGCACATAATAGCCCAAACCTAAGAAAACAAATCCGAGACCAAACTTGATAATTGTATTCGGTTCAAGTTTCCGCTTCGCCAACCAGATCCAAAATAGTCCAAACAAAGGGGCCAGGGCAATAATAAATAACGCGCCGCCGGAGTTGTTCACGCCATTGGGATCGAGGGTCACTACCCCCAACAGGGAATCGTTCAGGTGCTTAGCAGCAAAAATACTCAAGGAACCGCCGCTCTGCTCATATATTCCCCAGAAAATAATTGAAAACAGAATAAATACGAGCGCCGCAACCAATTTGTTACGTTCTTCGCGACTCACTTTTGACATTTCATAAAAGAGGTACAGCAGCGTCAACGGCCCAATGGTGTACATGAAATAATCGGTATATTGCGTCTTGGACACCATAATCTGAATAACGGGTATAAAGAGCAATGTCAGCCCATATACAGCGTATTCCACCCATCGAGGTAACGCCTTAGTTTTCACGATAGCTTCTGGATCTCCCGGTTGCAGACCAATAGGGCCAAGATGTTTTTTGGTAAAGTGAAAATTAACCAAACTGATCAGCATCCCCACTGCAGCTAAGCCGAACGCTACATTCCAGCGATGCGCTTCTGAAATGATCGAAGTCAGCATATAACCTTTCCCGATAGCCACGCAAACGTAGCCTCCTAAGAAGGCACCCAGGTTTATTCCGGCATAGAACAAGGAGAAACCACCGTCCCGCCGATTATCACCTTCCCTGTACAATTCACCCACCATCGTTGAAATATTTGGTTTAAAAAAACCCGTACCAATGATGATAAACGAAAGGCCAAAGAAAAAATACTGATGAGGATCTGTAGCTAGAAAAAGGCTACCTACGATCATTAATAATCCCCCCCAAAATAGCGATTTTCGAAAACCTAAAATCTTATCGGCAAACAGGCCGCCGATAAACGTAAATGCATATACGAATGCCTGTGTCGCACCATACTGAAGATTAGCCTCTTTTTCAGCAAAATTCAGCTGTGAAATCATAAAGAATACCAACATCCCTCGCATGCCATAAAAGCAAAATCTTTCCCACATTTCCGAGAAAAACAGGTTCCAGATTTGTTTTGGATATTTTCCTTCAAAATTTTGAATCTCTTCTAACGACTCGCGTTTACTCGCCTCCATAGTTAATTTTATATTAATCAAAAAAGCTTCTTTCGCAAAAGAAGCTTGTATAGTTTACTATTTAATTCCGTGCATCAATCTTTTGATCAAAGGATTGAACAGCATAACGAGCAATCCGGCCAGGGCGGGAATTGCTGTGAACAAGAAGAAAAAGTGGCTTAAAGAATACTCTTGCTGAATAGCTTCCACCTGGCCTCCCAAAACTGCTGCCACCTTCTGAGCAATGGCAATAGCGAGGTACCATATTCCAAACATAAAAGCTAGCATCCGTGCTGGGACCAACTTGGATACATACGATAAGCCCACAGGAGAAATAAATAATTCGCCCAAAGTATGGAAGAGGTAGGTCATTACCAGAAATACCATAGAGATTTTTGTGCCCGGCGCGATACCCCAGGAGCCTAAACCAATGATCAGAAATCCGATAGCAACCAGAATTAATCCAAAGCCATATTTGAACGCTGCAGACGGATTATATTTAGATTCCCAGATTTTAGATATGGTAGAGGCTAGCGCAATAATAAAAAAGGAGTTGAGGATGGAGAACCAAGATACCTTGATCTCAGACGCCTCTTTATTAAACTCTTTGTAAAGCATCCAGATCGCTGCGCCCCAGATCAGTGCAAAGCAGACAAATAAAACGATATTCGATAATGCAATTTTATTCCAGGTGACGCGCGCCAGTTTTACCAATACCCATGTAATAATAGATAGGGGCACAATGGTCAATAAGCCATTGACTACGTTGAATGTTGTCAATGCTGTTCCGGTAAGGGCCCGATCAATATTGTCACGCGCAACTAAGACCAAAGATGTCGCTCCCTGTTCGAAACTCATAAAGAAAAAAATCAGAAAAAAAGCCAACAGCACCACCGCAAACATCCGATCACGGACTACTTTGTCATACCGCAAAATTCGGGATACAAACAGATAAATGAATAGCACTAAAGCGATAATTACCATCAGATATTGTCCTCTTAAAAAGGAGGTATCTAATCCGGAGAAGACATCGATTATCCCATTTTTTGATAAAGGATCATTAAATGCATATACAAAGCCAATAATGGATACTATACCTATAAGAATGTAGTCCCGCAGCGTAAAAGGATTTTTAGTATCGGTATCGTCGAGCGGCACCTTACTCTCTTCTACTACCAAATTGTCTGCTGTCACTTTGTCCAACACGCCCAGGTTCCCCATAAGTGGTTTAGCAAATGTAAATTGCAGAGTACCTAAAAACATAAATATACCAGCTAATCCAAAGCCCCAGTGCCAGCCATAAGTTTCGGCGATATAACCACACAGCATCATGCCAAAGAAAGCTCCGGCATTCACCCCCATATAAAATATAGTATATGCACCATCTTTCTTTTCCGGTAGATCTTTATACATTTCACCTAATATTGAAGGCATATTGGGCTTGAAAAAACCTGTACCCACAACCAGGCAGACGAGTCCTAAAAAAAACATGATAGCTGTATCGAAAGCCATTGCTGCGTGTCCCAAGGTCATGATAAGCGCTCCGATAATTACTGCCTTTCGGGATCCGATATATTTATCGGCAATGATCCCCCCGAGAATCGGTGTCAGATAGAGCATCATGGCATAGGTTCCGTATAGTGCACCAGCCTGTTGTGCAGTCCAAGCCCAGCCTGAGAAAGGGCTTCCGTGAATCACTGCTGCGGTTAAAAATTGTATTAGTAAAACGCGCATGCCATAGAACGAAAACCGTTCCCACATCTCTGTAAAGAATAGCACGAACAGGCCTGAGCGCTGTCCGAGTACATTGGATTTAAAAAAATCGTTCGACGGGATTGTTGTTGCTTCCCCGTTTAATCTCCCCATAAGTAGTCAACCTTTATTTTTTTATAAAATACTTACAAAGAAACAAAAACAAAATCACTTTTGACCAAAATAAAGTTGCATAAACAAAAAAAGGCAATCCGTTGGATCGCCTTTTAAGTAACAATTTTAATATGCCCTATCTTTTGTGCAATTGCTCGTAAAGGTCGATGACCTTTTTTTGAAGTTCAATCACTTCAGTATCGCGCTGCTGCAGCTTCTGCGTTAGTGCATTTACCTCGTTGACATACTCTTTATCTTCTTCCGAATCGGAGGTCGATAATAGTTGAACAACTGTCAAATTGAATAATTTTGAAATTTGATTTAGGCGAGACAGATTGACATCTGTAATTCCTGTTTCAATTTTAGAAAATGCTGGGATTGAGATATCCAATCGCTTTGCAACATCTTCTTGGCTCCACCCTTTTTGGTGTCTAAGTAATCTAATTTTTTTTCCTAATGCGTTCATCTGGTAGATATTTTAAACAAAAATAGCAAACAAAAATAGCATTTAAAAATTAATTTACATTAAATTATATTTTTTTCCTTAAAAATCCCGAAAAAAACGATCTGCGAGCACTGAGAGGTTAACCCCATTATAATTATTTAAACTCATAAGCAGTAAATTGTAACCCCTAGATTTAACGCCATCCAGAAAGGAGTAAAGTCCATCCAAACTTACAACAACCTCTAAATCAGGATTGTTAAAACTTTTCTTAATATTTTCAGGTACACTTTCCACATCTTTATTCAGCTCCTTACAGGAGTTGATATTGACATAGACCACAGATACATCCGACTCTTTCATAGAGTCTGCGTATTGTAACAAAAATGACGAGTCTAAACTATCATAAGAGTTTAATTCGATAATTGTGACCAGTTTCTGATTAGGAAATTGCTCTTTAACCGCATGAATACTAGACTTGACCTTATCCGCATTACATGCATAATCCTGGTAGACCACAGACCCCTCTGAGCTTGCTACAAACTCCAAATAGCGGATAGATGTATTGAAGCTTTTGATGGCCTCAAAAAAATCTTTCTTCTTGATGCCCAGCCATTCGCAAACAGTATAAGCACCTGCAATATTGGATAAATTGTGCTTTCCAAATACCTGTAGCGGCACGTCTCCTTCAGGTGTATTGATATAGGTAATTCCCTTATTGATTGTATACTCCGGAATTTTATATCCATGTCTGTTGATCTTACAGTCTTTGGTGTCCTGCAGGACCTTTTGTAGCACAGCATCTTCCTTGTTGTAGATTAATGTACCTTTAGAGGGGATGGTGTCGATAAAATCTTCAAATTGCTGAATATAGTCTTCTTTTGATAATTTCGAATTATACTCATTCCAAACGATGCCAGAAATCAATGCAATATTTGGTTTATAGTATAAAAACTTGGACTTAGGGTCGATTTTGGAGGACACATACTCATCTCCTTCGATAATGATTACCTTGTTGTGTTTGGTAATATCGACCAGCCTGTCGAAGCCGCGTAACTGTGCACCGACCAGATAGTCAAACTCCTTGCCTAAATAACGCATGACATGCATGACCATACTTGCAATCGTCGTTTTACCATAACTACCGGCAATGACTACACGGATTTTATCCTGTGAAAGTTCTTGAACAAATTCAGGGAAAGAATAGATTTTAAGCGCCAGATCCTGCGCTTTCTTTAACTCGGGATTATCTGCCTGGGCGTGGGCGCCCAAAATCACGGCATCGATATCATCAGTTACTCTTTCTTCAAACCATCCCAGCTGATCCGGCAATAAGCCCGCTTCAATCAAATGAGACCGTGAAGGTTCTACGATCTGGTCGTCGGATCCCGTAACCTGATGCCCTTGCTTGGCCAATGAAATTGCAAGATTGTGCATCACACTTCCGCCTATCGCTATAAAATGAATACGCATAGCTCTATTACCGTTTCACAAACTTGGCTGCACACCAATTATTTAAAACTTTTTTGGAGACAAACTCAAAGCCCAAAGATTGTGCTGCCTCCAGCAACATAGGCAAATCTTCCTGCTCATAAAAACCGCTCAGATACAATGCTCCATTGTGCTGTATACTGTGCGCATACTGAGGCAATTGTTCCAACAGAATATTCCGATTAATATTTGCCAGAATACTATCGAACGACCTGCCCTCCAAAACTTCATACGAGCCACAAAGGGGCTCGATATTATCCACCTGGTTCAGCACACTATTTTCACGTACACTATCGACACAGATCTCGTCATAGTCTACCGCTAATATGGGGTTAGCACCTTTTTTTGATGCCAGTATCGCTAAGATACCTGTTCCACAGCCCATATCCAGAACTGCCTTACCCTCAAACTCATCCTCTAGAATGTACTGCAACATCATCGAAGTAGTCTGATGGTGACCTGTCCCGAAAGACATCTTTGGATCAATAATTATTTCATAGGGAAAATCAGGCTTCGTGTCATGAAAAGTTGCCCGTACATAACACTGTCCACCAACTTCAATGGGATTAAAATTACTTTCCCAAAGCTTGTTCCAATTCTGATTTTCAATTTCGTTGACTTTATAGTTCACCTCAATTCCTTCGTCAAGATTGAGCATCAACGTTTCTAAAGCTTGCAAATCTAGATTTGCAGCCGGGATATAGGCTGCAAATCCAGATTCGGTATCTTCAAAAGTATCAAAACCAATGTCCGCCAAATCTGCTATCAACAGATCTTTTTGCCATTCTTCACCAGATAGCATTTGAAAGATAACCTCCAGGTATTTCATTTTTTTAAATTAGCCGTTAAACACTTTGGCAATATCTATAAAATCTCGCGATTTCAAAGAAGCACCACCAATGAGACCACCGTCGATATCCGCCTGTGCAAATAAATCTTTTGCATTTCCCGGATTGCATGATCCACCATATAGTATACTTGTATTATCTGCGGTCTCCTGCCCGTATTTTTCAGCGATAACTTTACGAATAAATGCATGGACTTCCTGTGCCTGTTCAGGGCTCGCTGTAAGTCCGGTACCAATCGCCCAGACCGGTTCATATGCTAAAACGATCGCTTCAAAAGCCTCTTTGGATAAGTGAAACAATCCATCTGCCAATTGTGTTTTAATTACGGTAAAGAAATCGCCGGACTCGCGTTCTTCTTTTGTTTCGCCAACACAGAAAATTGGTGTCAGGTCATGCTTAAGTGCAGCATCAACTTTAGTCGCTAACAATGCATCTGTCTCTCCGAAATATGCGCGTCTCTCCGAATGCCCCAAAATTACATGTGAAGCCCCAACTGATTTAACCTGTACTGCAGACACCTCGCCTGTATAGGCTCCAGACTCCGCCTGATGAATATTTTGCGCGCCGATATTCACATTAGCAATATTTTTCGATAATTGTCCAAGGCTTGACAAATGAATAAATGGGCTACACACGACCAATTGTTGATTGCCAATCACCTCATCTTTGGCCATATTGATAATCTCGGAAAACAGACTTAGTCCAGACTGATAGTCCAGATTCATTTTCCAATTACCAGCTACGATTTTTTTACGCATGATTTTTACGATTTAATGATATTTCTGTTAAGTTGATTCAATTCCCTTTTGATCTGTTCTGGAAGCTTCTGCCCTTTTGATTTGTATAACTCTTCCAGATACTCCATGCATTTGTCCAGGCGATAGGGCTGTACATCGCCATCGAACACCCATGCAAATGACGGTACAAATTTAGCATAAAAACTTGTATCTGCCAGCATACTTGCCATACCAATTACTGTCCCCGTATTTAGAGCTGAATTTATACCCAGCCTTGAATAGTCACCGATAAAAGCGCCACATTTGAGGAGACCGGTGTCGCGAAAGGCTTCTTGCTTATAGTCATAAATCGACACCGTTTTGAGATTGTTTTTCAGATTCGAATTGGAGGTGCCAGCGCCAAGGTTGCACCAGTCGCCGACAACCGAACAGCCCAGATAGCCATGATGCCCTTTGGCAGAGAAGTCGCCGATGACCGAATTACCGACCTCACCGCCCACTACACTCTGTTTGCCAACGGAAACATTACCATAAATTGTAGCCCCCATCTTTACAACGGCTCCTTGTCCAAGATATAAAGGTCCACGTAAACGGGCTCCTTCCATAATAGTGACCCCTTCGTCAATATAGATTGGCCCGTCCATCGCATTAAGAGTAGCACACTCCATAGATACATCTGCGCCAATAGAAAAGGCTGTACCGAGCAATTGATTGGTCGATGACACTAGAGGTTGCACCTGTTCTTCGACCAGCAGGCCGAAGTCGCTTCTAATTTCAGCTCCCACTGTCAAGAATAGGTCTTCGACCCCTTGTAGAAGACTGACCCTTACCGGCAAATCGCGGAGGGAATAATCGCCTTTGACGCTATAGCGAACAGCCACAGCCTGCCCTTCCTGTTGCAGGACATCACCGGCAGCCATTCCTTGGATAACCTTGAGTAATGGTACGGAGGGAACAACATTCGCTGAAACCCAGATTAAACCCTCTTCGCCTCTGCTATCTCCAACGCATATCAGCTCAAGCGCTAGTTTAGACGCCAGCTTAATCCACTTCTCTTTGAGCGTAAGAATTCCTACACGCAAGTCTAAACAGGATTTGATAAAGGTAAACGGATATAAACTCTTTTTATCAAAAAAAGCTACCGGGTGGCTAAGCTTGCCCAATGGCTGAACAGTCTCTGAGCTGTCTACAAAAAAGATTTTCACAAAATAAAAGTAATAAAAAAAACCCGACAAATCATATTTATCGAGTTCTTGATATTGTAATATACAGATCTGCTACAATTATTTCTTGTTGTAACGGTTACGGAATTTATCGATACGACCAGCTGTATCAACCAATTTCATCTTACCTGTATAGAAAGGGTGTGATGTATGAGAAATCTCTAATTTTACAACTGGGTACTCATTACCATCTTCCCATTGAATAGTTTCTTTGGTTTCAACACAAGATTTGGTAAGAAAAGCATAGTCATTTGACATATCTTTAAATACAACTAATCTGTAATTTGAAGGGTGCAAATCTTTTTTCATTATTATTATGATTACGTATATTCAATTATTGAGGTGCAAAGATAACTTATAAAAATGTAACTTGCAACAGTTATTCCGAATAATTCAGGGAATTTTTCCACACTTTGAGTTACCGGCATCAACTGCGTACAAATGTAACAATCTTTATTAATCTCCCAAGAATTATTTTGTTCTCCAACTTTTTTTCATTAATTTAACTTACTACAATTAAATCGTTTACATAATTATGAGCAAATTAGATGAAAAAATCGCAGCATACACTGCAGAGTCCAAAAAATTAGGTTTATCATTGGATGAAGCCTTTATTGCCAAAGTAACAAGGGCGATCGGACCTTCCATTTATAATCCGGATTCGGAGACTATCGCTGCATCAGATCCCGATGAACTTAATCGTGTCAAACAAAATTTCTTAATTAAAAAATTGGGGCTAAAAGAGGGGCCGGATTTAGACAAAGCATTGGAAGAGGTGATCGCAGCCATTGGTAAATCCAATAAAAATAAATACCGTGTATTGGTATACGCATTATTGGCAAAAAAATTCAAAAAAGAATCTGTTTACCAATAAGCATAGACACTTTCACAATCCAACTTCTATCCAAAGATCAATTCCCCAAAGAACTGAGGCAAATGGAAATTAGGAGTTGGATTGTCTATTTTGCTCCAGGATAAAAAATGCGGATTTTTTAACTTATCACCACATTTATAGAAATTACCATGCACTTTCCTACCTTTCAGATCATCTGAATTGCTAAGCTTTAGAACGGCAAATGGAACAAGTTGGATCATGCTCCAATGCTTCTTTTCACCATAACGCTCAATCATGGAAAATGTTCGCACAGACCCGATTTCGTCGGCACTCAGTCTATTCCGGGTCGACTTGTCTGCGGATCCATAACCGATGAGACCTGTACCAATCAGATTAAATTCAATGTTGTAATAGGTTTTCCCCTCATCAAATGAAATAAAAAACTCTACACAGCTATCTTCCCAGACATTTTGGTTCATTTCGGAATAATTTCCACGCATCTGCTCTTCTTCCACATCAAACTGCAATAGAAATGCGTCCTCCGTGTATCCGATCCTGAACCGTACGTATGGCTGATAGGGATAGGATTCGCTCCAGTTGCAATAGGATAAGGTATTCCACTCCAGATTTTCAGCAAGTGCCGACAACTGGTAGAAATCCTCCTTACCGGACAGGTTTGAGAGGATCGGAAGGATAGTCAGTTTATTCATAAATTTAAAGGTATAAAATCGCTAGATAGAATCAAAGATTACTTTGCGCATAAACTCTTCATTCTTCTCCATTTCCTCGACTAACTTCAATTGTGTGTTGGTACGCACTAAATTATGCTCATCGTATTTGGTTTTATAATAATGGTCCCCTTCCAGATAGTCGGTCAAGAAACGTACACCCTGCATATAAGGCAATAAAAATGCACCGTCGACCAATGTTTCCTTCTCCAAGGTGGTCAAAAATGCGTTTGCTTCTTCCAGGTACCCTTCGGCATACGCTTTATATAAACCCAGATTGAGCACAACCTTGGAAACATCTTTTTCATCTTCCGCAACAGGGTTAATAATGGTTCGGATCGCATCTCCAAAATCATAGGCTACATATCCGGGCATTACCGTATCCAGGTCGATCACACATTGCATTTTGTCATGGATATCCAGAAGCACATTATTAAACTTGGTATCGTTATGTGTAATCCGCACAGGCAATGCGCCTTTGTTTCCCAGATTCAGAATTGTTTTCATCCGTCCTTCGCGGCTAAAGATAAAATCTAATTTGTCCTTCACCGCGTCGACGCGCTGACAGACATCCGTTTCGATGGCCTTCCTGAGGTTGTCGAGCCTGAATTCTATATTGTGAAAATTGGGAAGTACTTCAACGATCTGAGATGCATCCAAGTCAGAAAGCTGTTTCTGAAACAGTCCAAAAGCACGCCCCCCCTCTGCTGCCTGCACCTCTGTCTCCACAATATCGTAGCTCTTTGTATCTTCAATCAGAATAAACATGCGCCAGTAGTTGCCCTGGCTATCTTTTGTATATAATTTTCCTTCTACTGTGGGAATGATCGTCAGCACATGATCTGTCACTCTCTTTCCTTGGGCAACTTTTACCTTTTTACTCAGATGCTTGGTCACAATAGCGATATTGTGCATCAAGCCATCCACATTTGGAAAAACATGATGGTTAATCCGCTGCAATAAATAGGATATGCCGTTATTGACAGAACTTACTACACGATACGTATCATTGATATGACCGGAACCAAAAGGCTGTACTGAAATGATATCTCCTTCTAACGTAAATTGTTTTGCTGCGCTCTCTACTACTAATTGGTTAAAATCAGACATTAAACTATGTTTTTTAAATCATCAATGTGCCTGCAATATCACAAATTGAATTAATAAATGATAATTTTTATTTCAATCAAACGATTGCATGAAATTAAATAATTTTAGACAATCGTTTGCACTTTCATTTATAGGAAATGAAATAATATATTTGTTGATAAGAGCCAGTCGCTTAGACGGTTTTACGGCGTTAAATAACTAATATACAACTCCTCATATCTCAAAACAATGGATAGAAGAAATTTCATTAAATCAACGGCCATCACTACGGCTGGAATCGGTGTCCTGTCAAGCACAGATCTTTTTGCCCAGACAACTGGAAAGATTAAAATCGGTTTCATTGGAGTCGGCCTTCGCGGACGTAACCATGTTCAGATAGCCTTAAATAGAGACGATTTAGAAATTGTAGCCATATGTGATACGCAAGAAGAATCTCTTGCCCAGTGTCGCAAACAATTCAATGCGAAGGGCACCAAATTACCTAAAGAATATACCGGCGGCGTAGATGCTTACAAAAAAATGCTGAGCAATGAAAAGCTAGATGCTGTCGTCATCGCTACGCCTTGGCAGTTTCATAAAGACCAAGCTATTGATTCGATGAAAGCAGGCCTGTATGTTGGCTGCGAAGTAATCGCAGGTCTAACAGTACAAGATCACTGGGATGTCGTCAAAGCATCAGAAGAAACCGGAAAGCCTTACATGACGCTAGAAAATGTTGCTTTTCGCCGCGACGTACTTGCCGTATTAAATATGCACAGACAAGGACTTTTCGGTGAATTACTGCACCTCGAAGGGGGCTACCAGCACGACCTGCGAGAAGTGTTATTCAATGATGGAAAGAACTACTACGGTCACGGTGTGGAATACGGGCCAAAGGCGATTTCTGAAGCTCAATGGCGCACACAATTTAACATCGACCAAGACGGCGACCTATACCCTACGCATGGCTTAGGCCCGATCATGCAATTTGTAGATATCAATAAAGGCAATAGATTCACACACTTAACCTCTTACTCAAGCAAAGCACGTGGTTTGGCGGCCTATGTAAATAAAGTTTCGCCGGGCCATCCAAACAGCAAAATTGATTACAAAAACGGAGATATCACGCAGACGATGCTTCTGTGTGCCAACGGAGAGACGATGTTGCTGACACACGATACCCACCTGCCAAGACCCTATTCTATCGGCTTCCGTGTGCAGGGAACAGAGGGCATCTGGATGGACGTTGCCAAGGGCATCCATATCGAAGGCAAATCCAAGCCGCATACATGGGATCCAGCAGATGAATGGGTAAAAAAATACGATCACCCAATCTGGAAAAAATATGAAGAACTAGCGACAGGATCCGGTCACGGCGGTATGGACTGGTTTGTGTTCAATGCGTTCATTCAAGCTGTTAAGCAAAAGGTACAAACGCCTATTGACGTATACGACTCTGTCACCATGAGTGCTGTATTTCCGCTTTCTACTGAATCCATCAAGAAGGGTAACAAAACGCTCGAGTTTCCGGACTTTACCAGAGGGAAATGGAAAACTAAAAAGAACACGTTTATGCTGGATGACAGCGGTATGTAATTTCAAAAATTTATCCCCGATAAAAGAAGCTGTATCTCACAAAGATGCAGCTTCTTTGCTTTATAAAGCGATTATTCTACGATTTAGGCTGTCTTTTTCTTAAATTAGCATTAGTAAACAACTTTCAACACATTATGCTCACTGAAGCAATTATAATCCTCATACTGATTATCCTAAACGGGGTACTGTCCGCATCCGAAATTTCTATCGTGTCCAGCAGAAAAGCGCGGCTGCAGGCCGAAAGCGATAAAAATAATCCAGCCGCGAAAATCGCTCTCCATCTGAAAGAGTCGCCCAACAGTTTTCTTTCGACAGTACAAATAGGGATCACCCTGATTGGCATTCTAACAGGATTCTTTTCGGGCGGCAGTATTTCGGCCTATCTCATTGAAATCTTCAACAAATCCAGCATCATTGCCCCCTACAGCCAGCAATTAGCCGTCATTTTGGTCGTGCTCGTTATCACTTACTTTTCCCTGGTGCTTGGTGAACTGGTCCCCAAACGTATCGGTATGGCTATCCCCGAAAAATACGCCATGTTTATCGCCTACCCAATGAACCTGCTTAGCAAGATCGTCAGACCCTTTGTCTGGCTTTTAAGCGCATCCACGGAGTTTATTGTCAAGATCCTGAACATTAAAAGTACAGGTAACAGCGTCACAGAAGAGGAGATAAAAGCGCTGGTCGACGAAGGTGTAGACAGTGGTGTCATCGAAGGTATTGAGCATGACATTGTTGACCGTCTTCTAAGCCTGGGAGACAAGAAAGCCATAAACCTGATGACTCACCGCAAAAATATTGTATTCTTGGACCTAGAGGACTCCTTTGAAGAAAACAGAGAGGTAATCCTGAATAACGATCACTCGATCTATCCCGTCTGTGAAGGTGGTCTGGACAATATTAAAGGGGTAGTTCATGTCAAGTCTTTGCTACGGCAGTGCCTAGAGAACAAACCGTTTAATCTTCAGGAGGTGCTGCTTCCGATAAAATTTGTCAACGAATTCAGTTCTTCTTATAGCATCATGAACATATTGCGCACGTCCAAGGTGCATCAAGCTGTGGTCATAGATGAATATGGTTCGCCCCAAGGCATCATTACACTACGTGATATCGTCGGCGATTTGGTGGGAAATATTACGGAAAGTGACATCAGTATACGTCCCTCCATACGGCAGCTTGAAAGTGGAGACTATGTCGTGGATGGACAGTATCAGGTCGAAGATCTTTTTGACGAATTTGAGGTAGGTCTTTCCGAGGAAGATGAAGATGACATCAACAACGTCACGACCGTGGGCGGCCTAGTATTTTTATTACTGGATCATGTTCCGGAAGAAGGAGAGCGTGTACGTTTTAAAAATTTGGTGTTTGAGGTACTGGACATGGACGGCAACCGCATCGACAAGCTGTTACTGAAAATAGAAGAGTAACAAACCACTGGCATCTGCGCCTGCGGTACGCACCCATGGAATCTTAGTGCTCAAAACCGAGGGCCGGTAATAAGTTGGACCGCCCCTCGGTTACTATGTATTCTAACTATGATACGTACGTTATTAATTGATCCCGTGCATCATTCTTTTCAGTACTGGATTTAATAAAATCAGAATTAAAGCTGCGATACAGGGTACGATTGTAAAGATGCCAAAAAAGTAGGACATCGAATGTGTTGCGGTTATCTTATCAATATATGCACCCAAAAATCCACCGACCAGGTTTGCTATTGCAGACGCACAAAACCAAAAACCGAATAAGAGGCCCAGGAATTTCTTTGGTGACAATTTACTCACATAGGAAAGGCCTACAGGAGAAAGACATAACTCGCCGGAAGTGTGGAAAAAATAGGCTAATATCAGCCAGATCATACTTACAGAGGCTGTTTTAGCTCCTTGTGGAATAGAAAGGCTTCCATATGACAGGGCTGCAAAACCTACGCCCACCAATATTAAACCCAGCGCAAACTTAATCGGGCCCGAGGGATTCCATACCTTCTCCCAGAACTTACTAAAACTCGATGCAAGTGTAATAATAAAGAACGAGTTTAATATCTGGAACCAAGACACGGTTACCTCCGTATTCACTGCTGTAAATTCGCGGTGCACTTTCCAGATACACAAAACCCAGATGATGGCAAAGGAGATAGCGGTAAAAATAATGGTCAGTGGATACTTGGTATACACCTTTCTAGCCAGCGAAAAAAGTACACCGGTGATGACCATGATAGGGAATATGGTTAGGGCAGCATCCAGCCACCTAAAACCAATGGCCATATTTCCACTGAGCAGGCGCTGTGTATAATCTTTTGCAAAAATTGTCATCGAACCGCCTGCTTGTTCAAACGCCAAGAAGAACACGATACTGGCTATCATCAGAACCGCAACGACTACCAGACGGTCACGCACAATATTTGCCGGAATCGTTTCTTCCTCCTCCTTGTTGACACTCATCTTTTTGTCATGGTCCGCCTGAATGGCCTTTGGAGTTTCACCTACAATTCCAAAAATACGCTGCCCAAAGTAAAATTGGATCATCCCAAAAAACATAAACACACCAGCCAATCCAAACCCATAATGCCAGCCGATTTTCTCACCAATATAACCGCAGAGCAACATACCTAAAAATGCACCTCCGTTGATACCCATATAGAAAATAGTATAGCCCGCATCCTTTTTAGGGCTCGTATCGGGATATAATTTACCGACCATGGAAGATATATTGGGTTTGAACATCCCGTTCCCCAAAATCATCAAGATTAAACCAAGAAAAAAGAAACTTTTAGAAATACCTTCCAAGGCCATTGAGGCATGCCCGAGAGTCATGATCAAAGCGCCTATAAGTATCGCTTTTTTATAACCCGTCAAGCGGTCAGCAATCATGCCCCCAAAGAGCGGTGTGAGGTAAACGGCGAAGGTATATACTCCATATAATTTCATTGCCTCTTCATTTGTCCATTGCCAGCCTTGTTGTGCAATCGTGGAGACTAGAAAGTTAACCAGAAGCGCACGCATACCATAGTAGCTAAAACGCTCCCACATTTCTGTAAAGAATAGCACGAATAATCCGGCAGGATGCCCTTTCACCATCTTGTCGTCAATCCCCTGTTTGGCCAGATGTGCTACAAGAACTTGATCTTTTTCTTGATTCATATAATTTCGATAATTGTTTTATAACTCAGGTTTTGTTTTTATTTTGTTAAAAATCGCTTGAATATACACTATTTTTCTATGAATTAATCAATTCCATGCATCATCTTTTTTATTTTTTTATTTCCTAGAATCAGCAATACAGCTGCAATCATCGGTATTATGGTAAATACCGCAAAGAAATACGACATGGAATGAGAACTGGTGATGTTATCGATGTAAGATCCGATAAAGCCACCAATAAAATTGGCAATGGCGTTGGCACAAAACCAAAAACCAAACAGCAGTCCCAAAAATTTCTTTGGTGACAGCTTGCTGACATACGACAATCCCACGGGGCCAATGCACAGTTCGCCTACGGTATGAAAAAAATAAGCGGCCACCAGCCAGATCATACTTACCGAAGCAGTTTTCGCCCCTGTCGGTATTTCGGCGCTCCCCACAGACAATGCGGCAAAGCCAACTCCTACCAATGTGAGGCCCATGGCAAATTTAATCGGGCCGGAAGGGTTCCATACCTTTTCCCATATCTTGCTAAAAGATGTAGCTAAAGTAATGATAAAGAAGGAATTGAGCATAGGAAACCAAGAAACGGTAACTTCAGAGTTCATACCATGGTATTCACGGTACACCTTCCAGAGACATAGAGACCAGATGATAACAAATGAAATCCCTGAAAAAAGTATAATGAGCGGATATTTACGGATTATCTTTTTTGCCAATACATAGAGTACGCCCGTGATCACGACAATAGGTACTATCGTCAATGCAAAGTCAGCCCATTTAAAAATCGTTGCAGCTCCTCCGCTCAACAGGCGCTGTGTATAATTCTTTGCAAATATAGTCATCGATCCACCTGCCTGTTCAAAAGCTAGATGGAACACGATGCTGGAAAACATAAAAATAGCAATTACCAATAGGCGGTCACGCACAATGTGCTTCGGATGCTCGTCTTCTTTTACGGACTGCTCCAGCATTATCTCCGCTTTCTCCGGACTGTTACCTATTGTCCCAAAAATACGCTGTGCGAAATAAAACTGCAGCATCCCCAAGAACATAAAGATCCCTGCGAGTCCAAAGCCGAAGTGCCAGCCAATTTTCTCGCCAATATAACCACATAACATCATGCCGAGGAAGGCTCCTCCGTTGATGCCCATGTAAAAAATCGTATATCCAGCGTCTTTTTTGCCCCCTTTGTCAGGATACAGTTTACCCACCATCGAGGAGATATTCGGTTTGAAAAGACCATTCCCAAGAACGATGAGCATCAGCCCAGCTAGAAAAAAGTTCTTGCTAAAACCTTCCATGGCCATCGACAGATGCCCTAAGGTCATGATTATCGCCCCCACCATAATAGACTTTTTATATCCGGTGACGCGATCAGCAATAATCCCACCGAATAATGGTGTTAAAAAGACCATGCCGGTATATAGACCATATAGTTTCATGGCTTCTGAATTGGTCCAGCCCCAGCCATGCTGGGCAATCGTAGAAACCAGAAAGTTGACCAATAGGGCTCGCATCCCATAATAACTGAAGCGTTCCCACATTTCAGTAAAAAACAATACAAATAAGCCTGCGGGATGTCCTTTCACCAATACATGTTCAGCCCCCACTTGAGTTAGATGGGACTCCAGAACAGCATCTTTTTCCAAATTCATGTTTTCAATTCTTATTTTTCAATATCAGGTAGTGTGATGTCGATTATCCCTTTTTATCCCCAGCTGAATATCTGCTATGATACGATAAACAACGAAAGGTTCTGTAACAACTATAGTTAATATATGGGATGATGATAGAGACAGGCGCAGACCAGCGGTCCGGCATGAGCCTAGCTCCAGTGAAAAGCCGCATTTCCCTTTTTAGAGAAACGCGGCTTTCAATTAAATCAGCGGGCGCAGGCGCTCCAATAATTTTTTAGTAGCGAAGATACCTTCTTCCTCGCTTAATTTACTTCCTTCATATTCAATGCCGATATAACCTTTAAACTTCGCCTTTTTCACGATTTTCAGCATGCGTTCATAATCGATCTGCGTCTCATTTCCATTGGCATCAAAGTCATGTGTCTTTGCACTGACACCATGCGCATAAGGCATCAGGTCTGCTACCCCTTGATAACGGTCATATTCATAAAAATTACCGAGATCCGGCAAGCTGCCACAGTATTTACTTCCCACAGCTTTTAATGTCTTCGCCAACCAGTCACCGTGGGACGATATACCACCGTGATTCTCTACAATGATGCTGATACCTGCTTTTTTTCCGATATCCGATAATGCCGTCAAACTCTCAACCACACGTTTGCTAACCTCTTCGGGAGTGCCTTTACCGGCGGCATTCACACGGATAGCGTGACAACCCAAAAAATTTGCGGCTGAAATCCACTTATAATGATTCTGCACAGCTTGTTTCCTTTTAGTTTCATCCTCATCACCTAGGTTCCCTTCGCCATCCACCATAATGAGGACATTGCGGACACCATTATCTTTGGCGCGCATGTTAAGCTCTGTTAGATAGTTATTATCATTGGCCTTGTCCTTGAAGAACTGATTTACATATTCAACACCATATATACCATATTTTTTGGCTGCCACAACTGGGAAATCCAAATTATTCAGATCACCTTTAAATAACGTTTTATGTAAGGACCATTCAGCTAAGGAAATGTCAAACCAATCTTTCTTTGCGGTGGCAAAACTTTCCAACGATGGCGCCAACGCGATACCAGCAGAAGCTAATGCAAGGTTTTTTAGAAAATCTCTTCTCGAATTCATGTGTTTAGATTTAAAGTGTGTTATTTATATATTTCCCCAGCCAGTCGTCAGTACATCCACAAGATGCAGAGTCTGAATGGGTAATTTATGTTTATCAATATATCCCTGCAATTGCAATAAGCAGGAAGAATCTGTTGATATAATATAATCGGCATTGAGTGCCATGGCGTTACGAACCTTTTGCTCGGCCATGGCCGCTGATATACCTTCAAATTTAACGGCAAAGCTACCCCCAAAACCACAGCAAGTTTCGCTGTCCTTGGCCTCTACCATTTCCAGCCCCAACACCCTGCTCAGCAACTTTCTAGGTTCATTTTTAATTTTGCATTCACGCAGTGCCGAACAAGAATCATGATACACCGCTACACCCTCCAATTCAGCCCCAAAATACTCTTTTTTCAGTACATTGACTAGAAAATCGGAAACTTCCATTACCTGCTGTTGTATTTTATGACACTGGTGAGAATCGGCCGAATTCGCAAATAGATCGCTGTAACCATGTCTGACCATACCAGTGCAGGAGGCTGAGGGTGATATGATCAGGTGCTGTCCTGAGAAATCATCGAGGAACTTCTTGCCGACCTGTTTCGCATCGTCCCAAAATCCAGCATTGTAGGCCGGTTGGCCACAGCAAGTCTGATCAGGATTGTAGACCACTTCACAACCCGCTTTTTCCAACAAACGGATCGTATTAAAAGCAGTGTCCGGATAAAGCTGGTCTATAAAACAAGGAACAAAAAGTTCTACTTTCATATTTAATTCAATCAATAAAATTAAGATTTATTGGATACTAATATCCGTATCAAAAGTAACAATCCAATTACAAAAAACACAGACAAGACCAAAGCAGAGTAACGGATATTGTGTGTGATCTGCTCGATCAGTCCAAAGGAAAACAGCCCAAGTACGATCGCTACTTTTTCTGTCACATCATAAAAAGAGAAGAAGGCTGTTGTATCCTTGATATCGGCAGGAATCAATTTAGAGTAGGTTGACCGGGATAAAGATTGTATACCGCCCATCACTAAACCAACCAGTGCTGCAATAATATAAAATTGCAAGGCCGTAGACAAGTAAAATGCGGCTATACATATCGCGATCCACAACATGACAACCACAATCAACACTTTGATATTCCCATAGATTCTTGATAAATAAGACATCAGAAACGCTCCCAATATAGCGACCAGCTGAATCAAAAGAATCGTAGCGATCAACCGTTCAGCACCAAGATGAAGAATTTTTTCACCGAAGGATGAGGCGACAATCATGAGGGTCTGTACGCCGATAGCATAAAAGAAAAAAGCAGGTAGAAACTGCTTAATCTCCGGAATGCCCTTTATTTTCTGAGTTACATAAGTAAATTCATCCCTTACATTCTGCACAAAGCTTTTGTCCGTATTGTTTGCCGACGCTTCAATTTTGGGCAGGTATTTAAAAGGTATCATGGAGAATCCCAACCACCACAATCCGACCATTAGAAAAGATATCCGTGCTGGCAAAGAAGGATCAGTGATACCGAACCATGCTGGCTTCAGCACTACGATAAAACAAAGTATCTGTAGGGTAACACAGCCTATATAACCAAAAGCAAACCCTTGGGCACTCACGCGGTCCTGTTGATCCACAGTCGCCAGTAGCGGCAAATATGAATTATTGAATAGCACACCTCCGATATAGCCCATTGCAGCTAAAGCGAAACAGATTATTCCGATTTCCAGCGTTTCAAGTTTGAAGAAAAATAAACACATACAGGAGATTGCCCCCATGTAGGTAAAAAATTTCATGATTTGTTTCTTCAGCCCCCGTGCATCAGCATAGGAGGATATAAAAGGCAATGAAAAGGACATCAACAAATAAGCTACCGCGAGTGCGAAATTGGATAATGCGGTATTGACAATTTCAAAGCCGAAAAAATTAACCACATCACCATGCTCTTTTGTAGTCGTAATCGTGGTATAGTAAACCGGAAAGATGGTGGAGGTAATGACAAGGTTATAAGCAGAATTAGCCCAGTCAAACATGGCCCAGGACCGGATCAATTTTTTATTGTTTTTTTCAATTGCTTGCATGTAAATTGGCTTAATAAGTTTGACGAATATAAGTAATTATTTTAGCCATTTCTTTACGAATTGCAGCTGCCTGATCATCAATGTAATTATTGTTCATAAACGAAAAGGCAAAGCGTCTGCCGGATCTTGTTATTAAGTACCCGCTCTGATTGTAAACAGAGGTGATGGTGCCCGTTTTGGCGAAGACGAAGGGTACACCCAGATCCTTGCTGTAGGTCCTCTTTAATGTACCGTCCACCCCACCGGCCGGGAATAGCCGGAACCGTTCTTTTTCATCCGGAATCTTACTTTTTAGTAACACCAGCAGATCGATATTATTGTTGGGAGTCACTTTATTATAGGACGATAAGCCAGATCCGTCAAAAATGGCCACTTCGTTGGAAAAGAACTTGTACACATTGTTTTTCATCCAGTCACGTACCAGATAAGTATCAAACTGCCCAAACTGTCGCCATGAACACATCATCAGAAACTGTTCGGCAATAAAATTATCACTGGGTAGCATCATTTCCCGGAGGAGGTCTTTGGTCAGTCCTGAATACAGAATTTTGGTATCATTTGGTTTCGCGTAATCCAATAACTGCACATTCTTGCCAAGGGTGTCCGACAATAGCCGAATAAACAAAGTATCAGAATAAATAAAAGGTACCTCATTGACGTAATCTTCTGGCACAGCTCGTTTGGACATCCAGAAGCGATTATCTCTAAAGGAGCGGGAGAGTTCGAAGCCTCCCTGCTTAGGTTCCGCCAGGACATCCAGGAGCTTTTGAAAACTTGCGGGGGAGGTAACAAGGCGATTATAACCTTTCTGGCGGAAGGTCACGACATTTCCATAAATTGGAAATGTGCTTATTTCAGGCTGATAATACGCCTCGTAATCTTCCATTGCCCAGCCATGTGCGTAGAACTTATTTTTCATTGTTCTGGGCACAATATAGATTGTTTTGTCGGTTTTCTTCAGAAAATTATAGACCACCCGTGTATCCAGTCTATTATGTAAAAAAGTAGGATCTCCGGTCCCCCAGACTACTAACGAGTCACCTCTCTCCACATACTCCAATCCAGGTATCGAATCTCCCAGGAGTTCAAGCGTTGCATAGGTGGTATACATTTTGGTGTTGGAAGCCGGCGTAAAATGCTTATTGCCATTGATATCCATAACGAACCTATCGGAACGGAGATCATATAGCGAAAATCCGTAAAAATGATCATTCAGTATCTTCGATTCCTGAAACATCCGGTAGAGGTCTTCAAATTCCTGGGAATGTACCGAATGTATAAGACATGGAACCATCAAAAATAGCAGGATGGAGCGCAGATAATTTTTCATCAGCTCAAACATACAAAAAAGCGCGATAAGTCCTTTTCACCTATTGCCAAAATTCGGATACAAACCGTTAAAATAAAAAAGGAGGAATTGATTTCCTCCTTTTTTAGTTATATGCCGATTGTTAATAGCCTGGGTTTTGTTTCAAATTGCCCATACTCGCATTAATTTCAACTTGCGGTATAGGAAAGATTTCATTTTTGTTTTGTGTAAAGGTAATACCTTTAAACGTAGGCAGTATCGCACCTTCAAAAGCAGAGTAACTTTCAATCACCTGTTTTGCGATTCCCCATCTGACCAAATCATAGAAACGGTGGCCTTCCATAGCCAATTCTAATCTACGCTCAAAACGGACAGCCTTTCTTGCTTGATCTTGATCCGTAAAGGCGGGATAAGGTTTCACACTATACTTTGCTGCAGGCACCCCTTTATCAGTCAACTTTGCAGGCAATTTTGATGCTCTAATTCGAATTGCATTAACATATTTTAGCGCTTCAGGAAGGTTATTGAGTTCAACTTCGCACTCAGCCGCCATCAATATGACGTCAGCCAAACGAATAATGTTTACATCCAAATCAGTCACATAAGCACCGTCATTCGCCGTATGTCCAGAAAAAAGTGCCTTAGGAATCATTGTCTTGATAATAGAGAAAGGGCCAGCATGTGGTCGTTGTCCGTCTTCTCGTCTCAACCAAGGATCTCCAGGGAACACGCCATAATCCAAATACATGACTCCCCTCCTTCCAACATTATAATCAAGACGGGGATCAAATTGGAGATTTGTATTTAACTGGTAATCGGTAAGATCTTTTCCTGTCAAAAGAATATCCGATGTATATGGATTGGTTCTATATGAGCCGTCCAAAAGTGGCAGTCCATTGGCATCCACTTTATATGCATTGACTAAGTCTATGGAAGGTTGATAAAAACCACAACATCCAACAGGGCCACCATTTAAACCCGACAACATATCCCCAACATTCGCATTATCTCCCGAACCATCTGGGTTAATCACGTGTTTTGATACCATAATAGCCTCAGGTCCGTTTTCTTTCAACACGTCATAATTGTCTTGATATGGCATAGTGGTAATATCTTTTCCTGCGATGACTGCCTTAAACAAATCAAGCGCCTCTCTGTACTTTTTCTGATAGAGGTAAAATTTCCCTAAATACGATTTTGCTACATTTTGATCCATTCGTCCAGCCTCGTTGTTGATTTTTGTCAGGGGCAAATTAGCAACCGCTGTTTTTAAATCGCTTTCAATCAACGGCAAAACATCTTGATCATTTTTAATAGTCTTAGCCTCTTCAATTGGGGTGTTTTCATCTATAACTGGAATATTTTTAAACACACGCCACAGTAAAAAATAATAGTGGGCACGCAACAATTTTGCTTCTCCTTCGATCTGCTTAGCACGCTCTCCAGTTATTGTCTTACCAGTAGCCTGGTCCTCTGCCAGTAATTTGAGTGTTGTATTCGTACGGAGAACTCCTTCATAATAGACCTGCCACATCGTAGGTAAATTATCATTCGATGAAATGGGAGAAAAGTTCACCAATGCGTTCATATCAGGTTGATCTGTCGGTATGGAACCTTTATGCGCGTTATCTGAAATAATTTCACCAAATACCCATTGGCTCGGAGCTGAGGAATAATTCCCCCAAGTACCACTGACATTCCCATTTAGTATGGCATAAGCCCCAATCAACGATGCTTCTACACCTTTTTTTATTCCGACCTGCTCTTCAATTAACTGTCCCTGCGGATTCTTTTCTAAAAACCCTTTACCACAGCTCGTTAAGCCCAGAATTGTGATACCTGTGATTCCAAGCAATATTTTTATATTTTTCATTCTATTCAAATTAAACATTAAACTAAAAACCTAAACTTACCCCTAACATGTATTGTCTTGATTGTGGATATACACCAAAATCAACACCAAGAGCTGGATATTTAGATGGCGTCGCTGTAACTTCAGGGTCTAGTCCCTCATACTTTGTAATCGTAAACAAATTAGTTACCCCTAAATAAGCACGGAACTTCTTCACTCCTGTATTTGATCCAAATAATTTATCAGTCTGAAAGTTATATCCAATTTGGAAATTTTTCATTTTGAAGAAACTCGCATCTTGAATATAATAAGTAGATGAAGCGTATTCATTTGGAGACACTTTATCCTTGGTTATGGATGGTACTGTACCAGATGTATTTTCTGGGCTCCACATATCCAAGAGCCGCGTACTCTTTTGTCCATCAAAAACCCCAAAATCAGTAAAATAGCGAGTTGCCTCATAATTTTCATTACCTTTTGATCCGTAGAAATACATCATCATATCAAAATTTTGATAACGTGCGTTAAAATTAATTGCATAGGTAAAATCTGGATGTGGGCTACCAATAATCGTTCTATCGCCATCATCTATTTTTCCATCATTGTTGATGTCTTCGAAACGAAAACCTCCCACACGAGCCAATTCATATGAAGGGTATTGAGTCAGCTCTGCATCATTTTGATAAATACCAGCGACCTTAAATCCATAAAATGCTCCAAAAGGGCTCCCTGTTTTCATTACTGATGTTTCCATGCTCCGGAACGCTCCGTACCTAACCTGTTCTACTCCAGGCGCCAGAGAAAGAATTTTATTCTTATTTTTCGAGAAGTTGACCCCTAAGTCAAAGTCAAATTTATTCGGATCTTGTTGTTTATGGTGGTAGTTCACGGACAACTCAATCCCTTTATTTTGCATATCCCCGATATTTAAATAAGGAGAATTACCTCTTCCAACAGCTGTTGCAGGCAGAGGCAATGCGAAAAGCATATCGCTAGTTTTCTTATTGTACCAGTCGAATGTTCCATCTACTTTTCCTTGCAAAATAGAGAAATCTAAACCGAGGTTAAGAGATTTAACCTGTTCCCATTTTACATTTTCATTTTGATAATCGCTGATCCACATCCCACTAACAAGATTTCCTCCTATCGGATAGGAAGAAGAATTTTGCGAAAGTTGAAATCTCTTCAAATATTGATAACCGGGGATGCGTTGATTTCCAGTAACACCATAACCAGCCCTAAATTTCAGGTCAGAAAGCCAAGATACTCCCTTCATGAACTCTTCTTGTGACAAACGCCATGCTGCACTGGCCCCAGGGAACACACCGTACTTATTATTTGGTCCAAAATTTGAAGAACCATCCCTTCTTACCGTGGCGCTTAAGATATAGCGGTCTTTATATGAATAGTCTACCTTTCCGAACAAAGAGAACAGAGAGCCATAGGTTCCCTCGCTCACACCGGATTTCTTGCTGCCAGAACCGACATAAAAATAATCTAAGTTATTGGTAATGAAAAAATCATTATCTGTCCCTCGAACCTGACGATGCGAATTGTCAATTGCCTCTGTTCCTAATAATATATTTAAATTATGAACATCATTAAAATTTGCCTTATAATTTAGGGTATTCGTCCACGTCCATTCGGTATTGTAGCCCGCTGTTTCGGCTATTCCATTGTTGGCGCTACCTTCTTGAAATTCAAGGTTCGGATAAGTATAATCAACACCATAATAATTTTCATATTTCACACCAAAACTTGTCCTGAATGTCAATCCCTTCAAAACATCGTATTCCCCGAAAGCATTGCCAAAAAACAGATTCGATCTATTCACATCGTCTTTTGCGCGATACGCGATAGCGACAGGATTTTCACCATTTCCCCATCCACCAATTGACCCAGCGAAATTACCGCCCTCATCATATACTGGAATAATGTTTTTAATACGATATGCAAATCCAATTGCACTTCCCTCGCCAATATAATCACCTGCAGTATTTGTATTTACACCAATTCCATGTCCCTTCGTCATGCTATACTGCATGTTCTCACCGAAACGCAATTTTTTATTGAAAGCTGAAAAATTCGTATTAGACCGTACATTAAACCGTTCAAAACCAGTATGTATAATGGTTCCTTTTTGTCCCAAATACCCACCTGAAACAGCATATGAAGCATTTTCCCCTCCACCTACTGCGCTTAACTGATAGGATTGTGTAGGGGCGTTTTGTGATAACTCTCTAAACCAATCCGTACCGGCCTTATTGGCTTTGGTAATTTGAAAAAATTCTTCTTTATTGTCCGCATAATTGTATTTAGACATATCGACATCGTCAGGATCGATCTCATTTCCAGAAAGTGAACCATAGCGGAGATATTCGGGAAGATCTCCTGTATTGCCGTTTATCCTGTATACTTGTAAAGGATCTAACATCTTAGGAAAGCGACTTCTATTAGGTACTTGTACTCCATAATAAGTCTCCAGATTAATCTGTGGTTTACCTGACTTACCCGATTTTGTAGTTATGATAATAACACCATTATTTGCACGAGAACCATAAATAGATGCGGCCGACGCATCTTTCAAGACCTGCATAGATTCAATGTCATTCTGATTCAGCCAGCTCAGTTTTCCCTCGTAAGGAACCCCGTCTATAACATACAATGGTTCATTATTATTAATTGTACTGAAACCACGAATCTTAATCGCCGGGGTAGCACCTGGAGCACCGTCTGTAACAACTTGAACCCCCGTGGCGCGTCCTTGTAGAGATTCTACGGCACTCGCAGCAGGGGTTGTTTTCAGTTGATCTGTATTAACCACTGCGACAGATCCCGTCAGATCTTTCTTGCGCTGCGTGGAATATCCAGTCACAACCACTTCTTCCAAGGCGTCTTGCGAAGAGTTGAGCGAAATGGTCAAATCTGCTTTTCCAGCAATAGTTATTTCTGAACTGCTATAACCAATATAGCTTACGACCAGCACATCGCCTACCTTCCCCTCAATAGTAAATGCACCATTAGCATCGGTAGATGTACCTCTACTCGAGCCTTTCACTTTCACCGAAACGCCGCTGATTGGCTCACCAGTAGCAGCATCTTTAACCACACCCTTAATTGGTGTCTCTTGAAATCCCCTGACTTTCACCAGTGAAACGACCTCAACTCGCTTATGAGCCACTAGCCCATTGGCAGTTACCTGAGCAGTCATTCCTCCTGCTATGAGTAGAGAGCTCATCAGCAGGAACCTCTTATTGAACTTTTGGCCCAATATGAGATCAAAACAGCAATTTTTGTCCGTTTTTTTCATCATAATTTTAAATAGGTGGTTTAAAAAATCTATGTTTATTGTTTCTTATTTGGTTCTATGTTGGTCTTTTAGTTTGGTTACTCCGCTTAACCTCCCGCAATATCAATTGCTATTGGTCTACGCTTTTTGGTTATCATTATTTACTCGTTGGTTATTTTACAGAAATGTTAAAATCTGTTAAATAAATGTAAAGAATAATAAATGTAAAAAGAAAGAAAAAAATAAATTTAAGTTACAACACGTTATAAATCAAAATATTGTATTTTATACACTAAGGCATTTGTCTATATTTTTGTTACAAAAAGTCACGTTCTGTTGTGCTTTTACCCATCCTACCTTCGTATCAAATCAGAATGTCAAATATTCTGCAAATACATTTAAATACGCCAAAAGGTACTTATATTTGTGATTAATGAATGTAAGTAATTTATTAGAACGGGCGCTCCGATTTGAGTTCCTCTCCAAGGAAGAGGGTGTATTTTTATATCAAAACGCCCCTACAGCTGATTTGACTTTTGTAGCCAATGAATTGCGTAAGATACAAGTGCCACATGGCAAAGTAACCTGGCAGATTGACCGGAATGTCAATACTACCAATGTCTGTGTTGCCAACTGCAAGTTCTGCAACTTCTTTCGTCGCCCTGGCCACGAAGACAGTTATATCACCGACATCGAAAGTTACAAGCAAAAGATCGAGGAAACTTTTAAATATGGAGGTGACCAATTGTTGCTACAGGGCGGGCACCATCCTGATTTAGGCATTGATTTCTATAAAAATCTATTTAAGCAACTAAAGGAGCTTTATCCCACATTAAAATTGCATTCACTTGGGCCACCCGAGATCGCTCATATAGCCAAATTGGAAAACATGCGCCATATCGATGTGCTCACCCAGTTAAAGGCCGCTGGTCTGGATTCTCTTCCGGGCGCCGGCGCGGAGATACTTAATGACCGGGTTAGACGGCTTATTTCGAAAGGAAAATGTGGTGGAAAGGAATGGCTCGATGTTATGCGTGCTGCACATAAAATCAATTTACCGACTTCTGCCACGATGATGTTTGGACATATTGAGACGATAGAAGAACGGTTTGAACACCTCGTGTGGATTCGGGAAGTACAAGACGAAAAACCAGAAAGCGCCTACGGCTTCATCGCTTTTATTCCCTGGCCTTTCCAAGATGATGGTACTTTATTGAAACGGCTCCGCGGCATCACCAACAATGTCACCAGTGAAGAATATATCCGTATGATTGCCCTAAGCCGGATCATGCTGCCCAACATTAAGAATATTCAGGCGTCTTGGCTTACTGTCGGCAAAAGAACAGCGCAGCTCTGCCTTCATGCCGGAGCTAACGATTTCGGTTCCATTATGATTGAAGAAAACGTCGTATCGGCAGCTGGTGCGCCACACCGTTTTACCTCAAAGTCCATACAAGAGGCTATCTTGGAAGCAGGCTTTGAGCCGCAGTTGAGAACGCAAAAATATGAGTTCAGGGAACTTCCGGCGCATATGGTCGAACAAGTGATTAACTATTAATATTTACATTGAAAGACGTCATTAGAAATATTGAAGCAATCATATTTGCTTCTGCAGAAGGTATCGATCTGGGCGACATCAAGCAGATTTTGCAAGAAGCGCTCGCTATTGAGATTTCTAGGGAAGAGCTGAGAGAACTGATCAAGAAAATCGAAATCAAATATCAAGACGAAGATTACGTTTTGGAATTAAGGTATATCAACAATTCTTATCAGTTCCTGACAAAAGCTATTTACCACGAATCGATACAACAGTTACAGAACCATAGTAATAAGCGGAAACTGAGTCAATCTGCGCTGGAAACCCTGGCCATCATTGCTTATCGACAGCCAATTACAAAGCTCGAAGTTGAACAAATCAGGGGAGTGAGCTGTGACTACTCTATTCAAAGGCTATTGGAAAAGAAATTGATTAAGATCGCAGGTAAGGCTGACAGTATTGGCAAACCGTTGCTTTACGCCACTAGTCAACAATTCATGGATCATTTCGGAATCAATGGTGTCCGCGATTTACCGCAGCTTAAAGATATTGTGACAGAAGACAACGCAATTGGCGAAACTAATGAGTAAATAAAATGAAATAAATTTTTATTTTTAAAAACGAGTTCAACATACTGATTAACAGAAAAATAAAGGACGATATTTTTTTCAAAAAAAGTTTTAAAAAATCGTTTTCTTCTCTAATTTTACAACATCGAATAAGAAACTATAAAGTATTATTTTATGAACACGGCAATATTAGCTAACGAAGATCTTGAAGAAGTAAAGTTCGCATCTTTCAATGGACCTGATGACGACGATGATGATTTCGATGATGATTTCGATATTTCAGAAATCGACTCGATTGGAGGATTGGAGGACTTCGATGATGACGATGAATTTTAATATATAGTGCAATATAACACTACCTATTAAAACCAGAGAATCATTACAAAAGATAAGGCGTTCAATCGATTGTTGAACGCCTTATCTTTTTCACCTTAATTACTTCACCTGATCGATAAGCTTGTGCAATTCCATCTTCGGGATCATTCCGCTCTGCCGCCATACCTGCTGCCCATTTTTAAATAGCAAAAACGTCGGGACACCGCTTACCTTATAGATAGAAGCAATTTTCGGATTTTTGTCGACGTCTATCTTGATGATAGACAAATCCTCCTGATAAAACTCCTTTACATCCTGTAATATTGGCGCCATAGTCTGGCATGGACCGCACCACGTCGCAAAAAAATCCACCAAAACCAGTGAATTTGATTGTATAATCTGGTCAAAAGTTGCCATTATTATTCTCCTTTATTTCTTCTTTTAATGCCTTATATCCTCCTTGGATATTGCAAATATGTTTAAACCCCTTTGCGCGTAAAATGGAGACAGCAACCGCACTTCTATATCCTGACTGACAGTGTACAAACATCGCTTCGCCATCTTCCTTAAGCGTATTTCCAAAATTAGCGAAATCCGACAACGGAATGTTCATTGCATTGTCAATATGTCCGCGATCAAATTCTTCAGGAGTACGAACATCAACAATATGACCTTGATCTGATTTTTTATAAAATTCGTTTACCGTGATATTTGGTATAGAGTCCACCCCCTCACTGTGTTTCCACTCGATTATCCCACCGATCAGAGTACCAATAACTCGGGTATATCCCAATCCGAGCAGCCGCTGTAATACTGCATCCCTCTCCACGTCTTTAACAATAACGAGCAGCTTCTGGCTCTTATCCGGAAACACCCGCATCAAAAAAGTATCGAAAGGCCCCTTGAAACCAATATTGACAGACTGGGGAACAAAGCCTTTTAAAAACTCATCACCGGAGCGTGTATCCAATACGATGACGTCAGTCTGCTTACGGAGCCTTTTAAATCGTTTGACGCTGAGCGTCGGGACATCCTGGGCTACACCAAACAAAAAACAACAGGTATTTTCCTGTCCGGCCGAAGCAGGTGAACCTCCGCCCCAAATAAGCATACCTGTGGTAAACATAAACATTAAAAATCTTCGCATTTTTTTTATTTAAACGGAATAAGCAATTTTTCCAATTCTTCAATTTTACCATTATAGATATTTAAATCTACATTACCACGGATGCCTGTTACGCTGCCCTTTTCGGAAAACTGCCAAAACGCCCAGTGGTCTTTCGGATTTTCAATCCAAAAATTATAGTTGGCAATCCAGAGGGTGTATGTTGCAAATTCCCTTTCCAAAAAATCGCTATAAAATTTGTCCCCAGAATAGAGAATAGGCTTGACCTTATAATGCGATTCCACTTCGTTAAGCCATCGTTTTAAACCTACCTTGAGGCTATCCATCGATTGTTGCTTTGGATGCTCTTCGATATCCAGTACTGGCGGTAGATCTCCTGGCCGGAGTTTGACCTTACGGATAAAATTTTTGGCCTGTTTGACTGAATTTTCATTCGGCCGAAAGTAATGGTAAGCTCCCCTTAGGATTGCTCTATTTTCTATTTTGGACCAGTTTCTGCTGAACTTATCGTCTACCCCTTTCTCGCCCATTGTTGCCCGTATAAAGACAAAGTCGATGGGAAACTGGTCGTTTATTGTATTTACCTTTTGCCAGTCAATATTGTCCTGATAGGTTGATACATCTATCCCAAATACCTTATCATTGTGCTTACTCATGATTTCGATATTCCGGATATCGTACTTGACATCCTTTGCCAAGGTTCGGCTTTTAGAGGTTATCGTCCGAAAGTAATAGATTATACCAGCTTTGTAATGCCAGGCTATTAGCGCCAGAAAAAAAACAAGCATCGCCCCCGCTGTCCATATCCATTTGGTCTCACGGGCCGGTTTGTGCTTCACCGTCGCCTTCGTTCGTTTTGTTCGCTGCTGCGTCATACGAGATGAAGTTACGGCAATCATAATAAACTCACAAAGTTTTCCCAACAATTTATATTTTTGTATATGATTGTATACAACCCTAAAGACTGGCTGTCAGCAACTTTCAAGCTACACAAATCAGATACCTTTAAAAAGCTATTGCCCTTTCTCATTTTAATTGCCATTTATTCTTGGGGGATCGCCTATCTCGAGCTCGAGTACCTTAAATTAAATGAAAAAAGCTGGGTTAAGAACATTACCATTGTCCATAATCTGTTAGGCTTTGTCATTTCCCTATTGCTGGTGTTCCGCACGAATTCAGCTTACGACCGCTGGTGGGAAGCCCGTAAACAGTGGGGCACGCTGACCAATATCAGTCGAGCATTTTCGTATAAACTCAATGCTATTCTATCCGAAGAAGACAAAGTAAACCGCAGCTTTTTCCGTAAAGCTATTCCCCTATTCGCAGAGACATTATATGACTTTTTGCGGTCTGACTACACCAAATTTATGCTTGACGAAAATGAGCATCCCGAATTAAAGTCGCTGGACAGTAAAAAACATGGTCCTAATCAGGTGTCGAACATGATTTTTCAGAAAATAAACGAGCTCTATAATACCGGCATTGTCAGCGGAGATCAGCTCATTATACTGAATGAGGAGATTGTATCCATGACCAATGTGTGCGGAGCATGCGAGCGGATCAAGAATACACCAATTCCATTGTCCTATAGTGCTTTCATCAAAAAGTTCATCATCTTTTATACCATGACGCTTCCTATTGGTTATGTATTTTCTATCGGATATTTCGTTGTCGTGGCTGTTCCGTTTATTTTATACGTATTAGCTTCGCTGGAATTGATCGGAGAATCCATAGAAGAACCATTTGGAGTAGATCAGGACGATCTGCCGATTGATAAAATCGCTACCAATATAAAAAAACATTGCCACGAGATTATCTCTGCCTAGCGCTGATAAAAACAATCTAGCTCATTTTCAAATGATAAGAAGGGGCAGTAAAAATAAGTTTTGCAAATCTATTCAGAATTTCTACTTTTGTCGCGGAGAGTTGGCAGAGTGGTCGAATGCGGCGGTCTTGAAAACCGTTAACTGTCACAGGTTCGGGGGTTCGAATCCCTCACTCTCCGCACAAGAGGCCTTTCAGC